>Ga0272446_1005094_pt1 | contig 14784 bp, 10 predicted proteins | sample YNPCB0061_FD_194587 | JGI IMG/M metagenome (GOLD analysis project Ga0272446, IMG submission 194587) | Hot spring microbial mat communities from Yellowstone National Park, WY, United States - YNP-CB-006-1 | ecosystem: Environmental > Aquatic > Thermal springs > Hot (42-90C) > Sediment | place...
GTCTGAGCCGGCGGCGGCGCCGTCTGGGTGATGGTAAACGTCCACCCCTGGAGGAACGGCTCGTTCTGGCTCTGGTGCACGCCGTCGCCGTTCAGGTCGTGGAACTTGAAGATGCACACCTGCACAAGGGCGCCGCCGCCCGGCGTCGGCGTTGGCGTGGGTGTGAAGGTCGGCGCCGGTGTGGGTGTGCTCGTCGGCGTGGCCGTGAAGGTCGGCGTTGGTGTTGGGGTGCTCGTTGGCGTGGGTGTGAAGGTCGGCGTTGGTGTTGGGGTGCTCGTTGGTGTGGGCGTGAAGGTAGGTGTCGGCGTCGGTGTCTTCGTCGGCGTGGGTGTGCTGACCGGGATGGTCGCCGGGTTCCCGGCCAGTGTTGGTTTCGGCGTCGGTGTGGGCGTGTTCTTGATGGGCGTCGGGGGAGGCCAGAGCGTTGGCGGCGTCGGTGTCGCGGTCGCCTTTGGCGGCACAACCGTGATGGGAACGGTCGTCTGGCCGATCGCAACGGTCGCTACCGCAGTCGCCTGCGGCGTCTGCCCCGATCCCCCGGAACCGCCCCCATTCGGCCAGCACGCGGCAGCCACGAGGCCGCTCGCCAAAAGCAGGGTGATGCCCGGCAGAGTGGAGAGGTTTCTCGCCGACATCTCGGATCTCCGTCGCGGAAGTGCCGCCTCGCGCGAAGCGGCCCACACGTTCGACCAGCAGCCGGGGCACCTCTTACAGTCTCGGATGCGCGGAACCCACCACGTCCGGGCCGGGTCGCCGGGATGCCGACGGCCGTCGCCGAATTCCCGATATCTTCAATGTTCCGATCTGTCATTTCAAGGTCGCCTGGCCGTCATGGGACCGGAGCCCCACCTGCCTGGCCGTCGCGGGGCCTCTGCGGCCCGCGGTTGAGTGCTCCCTGGTCACGGGCCGCCCCCGATCTCCCGCGGGCACGGCCTCGCGAAGGAGCTTGCCGGCGCCGCCCGGTTCCATGGGGCACGTCGCGGCGGCGGCCCGACCCTGCCAGGGTGTGAGGGTGGGTCGGCATCCTTCCGTCTGCCGTCGCGCTGGTCGGCGCGCCGCCCCCCGCCTGGGCCCTAATTCCGCCCGTTCCCGAACAGCAGCGTCACCGTCTGCCCGCCTACCACGGTGGCTGTCTGCGGGTTCGGCGTCGTCGGGAACCAGCCCGTCTGCACCACCTCGGTCACGGTGTACTGCCCGGCTGGCAGGTTCACGCACACGCCCGGCAGGCCCCCCGCGCCCGTCGTCACCGATCCGAGCACCGTGCTCCCCTGGGCGACTGTGAACGTCCACCCTTGCAGCAATGGCTCGTTCGTATCCTGCACCCCATTCTGGTTCACGTCATAGAACTTGAGGATGCAGAGCGTCCCATCGACCGGCGTCGCGGTCGGCGTCGGTGTGCTGGTGGGTGTCGCCGTTGGAGTTGGGGTCTTCGTTGGTGTCGCTGTCGGCGTCGGCGTCCTGGTCGGCGTTGCCGTGGGGGTCATTGTGGGCGTCGGCGTCTTCGTCGGGGTTGGCGTTTGCTTCGGCCCCACGGTCCCAAAGGTCGGCACCGTCCCGGTTGGCGTCGCGGTTGGCGTTGCTGTCTTCGTCGGAGTCGGCGTCTGCTTTGGTCCCACGGTCCCAAAGGTCGGCACCGTCCCGGCCGGTGTCGGCGTTCCGCCCGGGGGTACGACCGTCACCGGCAGCCCGCCGCCGATCCCGATCGTCCCGACTGCGCCCGGCGTCGGCGTCGGGGTCGCAGGAGCTGGCTTGCACTTTCCGTTCGCACCCGCCTGGAAAATCGCTTGGACCTCGTTCGCAGTCAGCGCCCGTTTATAGAGTGAAAGCTCGTCGAGCTCGATTTCCGCGCCGCCCGTGCTCACCTCGGCCGGAGCGCTCGTATCCAGGTTTCCGGAAAACCACGTTGTGGCCGGTCCCGTTGCTACCTGCTGCCCGTCGACGTACCACCGCACGATGTTCGCCGTCCGGTCCACCGTCACGGCCAGGTGCCGCCATCCGCCAGTCGATATCGACCCGCTCGTTGGCGGCGGGTTGCTGTTGCTGCCGCTCTGCTGGAGGTACGCCTGGCCGTTCGCAGTGATAAGTCCGTACCCCGTCCCTGAGCTGTCCCGCTTTGCCAGGATCGTTGAAATCGACGACACGGCGTCCCAGCGCAGCACCCAGGTCTCGATCGTGAAGTTGCCGGTTCCCACCTGCAGGTCCGCCTGCGATGCGGCCCATGCAACCGTTGTGGCCGGCCCGAGCTTCCATCCGCCCCCAACCTTTCCCGCCACAGGCACGTACGAGCCGCTCATGAACGCCAGGTCGTTCGGGAACCCCGCAATGTCGTGCGCCACGTTCCCCGACGTCTCATCGAACGGCCACCAGGCAACCAGGTCCGCCGGTGGCGGAACACAGGCGGAGACCGGCGGACTGCCCCCTCCCCAGCACGCTCCCAGCACCGCCCCCACTGCCCCGACGATGATCGCAGCCGCCGCCCGCGCGGTCCCCTGCCAGTGTTTCCCCTGCAGCATGCAATTCCTCCCCCGGTGGTGGTATCGCATCAGCCCTGCGGTAATGACAGGCCGCCCGGGCGGTGCCTTACACGCGGCGTGAACGCCCGGCCTGTCGGCCGCTCCCCTCGCGCTACGGCTTCGCCCCGTCGTTCCCTTCGGGCTGGCGGTCAGGCTCGCCTCGGGGGCCTCCCGCCGACCCCGGCCGCCGAAACTGCGCATAATCCGCGCCGATCAGCGACGACAGCCCCGTCGGCGCCTCCCCCGGCGGGGCCGCCCGCGCCGCCGCAAATGGGCTCCGCTCCCGCGCCAGCGTCCGCTCCAGCACCTCCCGCCGCCCCTCCGTCACCAGCCGACCATCGGCAAGCTCCTCCACGCGCCCTGCCATCTCCATCACCAGCCGGTCATGGGTGCAGGTGATAATCGTGATGCCCTCCATCCGCGCAAGGTCCCGCAGCAGCCCGAAGACCGCCGAGGCCGTCGCCGAGTCCAGCTCGCCGGTCGGTTCATCCGCGAGGATCAGCCGTGGGCGCGCCGCCAGCGCACGTGCAATCGCCACCCGCTGCTGCTCCCCGCCCGAAAGCTCATACGGTCGGTGCTCCGCGCGCTTCCTGAGCCCCACGAACGCCAGCGCCTCATCGACCCGCTTCTGCCGCTCCCGGTAGCCGACACCCGCTATCCGCAGCGGAAGCTCCACGTTCTCCCGCGCCGACAGGAGCGGCAGCAGCCCGAACGACTGGAAAATGAACCCGATGGTCCCCCGGCGCAGCCGGTCCAGCTCCCGGTCGCTCATCCGGTCCACCCGCGCGCCATCGACCAGCACCTCGCCGCTCGTCGGGCGGTCGAGGCCCGCAATAAGGTTCAGCAGCGTCGTCTTCCCCGACCCCGACCGCCCGACCAGCGCGAGGAACTCGCCGGGCCCCACCGACAGCGAAACCTCCCGCACCGCCCACACGTCCTCGCCGCCGGCCCGGAACCGCCGCGAAACCGACCGCAGCTCCACCGATGCGCCCTCGCTCACCATGCCGCCCCTTTCGGCCGGACCCGGCGCGTGCCGTCCGGCAGCACTTCGATCCGGCCCTCCCCGAGAATCACCCGCACCCGGTCGTGGATCTCCAGCTCGTCGAGGTACTCCCGCGGGATCTGAAGCCGGCCCGCTGCATCGACCAGCACATACTCCTCGTGCGTGACTTTCGCCTCCGTGCCCTCGAACCGCACCCGCCGGTAGATTTCGGTGCTCGTCCGGCCGTCCCGGATCGCAACGACCCGGTCGACCCGCGCCGCGATGTCGGGGTCGTGCGTCACGATCACGATGGTGGTGCCCAGCTCCTTGTTCAGCGTCCGGAACACCTCGTACACCGTGTCTGCGCCGACCGAATCCAGCTCCCCGGTGGGCTCGTCGGCCAGCAGCAGCGGCGGATTGTTCGCCAGCGCAACTGCAATCGAGACCCGTTGCTGCTCCCCGCCCGAGAGCATCTCCGGCCGGTGGTGCAGCCGGTGCCCCATGAGCACCATCTCGAGCAGCCGCACCGCCCGCTCCCGCGCCTCCCCTGGCGGCACCCCGTCCAGCACCATCGGCACCTCCACGTTCTGCACCGCGTCGAGGTACGGGACGAGGTTCCTGCCCGTCTGCTGCCAGACGAAGCCGACCTGCCGCCGCCGGTACCGCACCATCTCCCTGGCCGACATCGTGAGCAGGTCCTGCCCCCCGACGTAGCACCGCCCCGCCGAGGGCGTGTCCAGTCCCGCGAGGATGTTCAGCAGCGTCGACTTCCCTGAGCCGGAGGCGCCCACGATCGCCATGAACTCCCCGCGCCGAACCTTCAGGTCCAGCCCGCGCAGCGCCACCACCTCGAGGTTCGCCGTCTTGTAAATCTTGAACAGGTCCTCGCAGCGGATGTACAGGTCATCCCCCTCAGGCTCCTGCCCGGCGGCGAACGTCCGCACCGGCTGCATCTACACCTCCCCAATCCGAAGCGCGCGGTGGACCGCCAGCCGCGTGTACACGGCCGCCAGCGCCGTTATCGTCGCTGCGAACACGGCCGCCAGCGACAGGTACACGGTCAGCACCGCCGGCCAGCTTACCTGCGAAACGAGCGGCGGGACCGGCTCGCTGCCCGATTCGGTCACGCCAAGATACCCGATCATCAGCCGCCCCAGCGGGAAGCCGAGGAATGTCCCGGCCGCGACCCCGGCCGCGATGACGAATAGCTGCTCGAAACTCACCAGCCCCAGCACCTGCCGGCTCGAAAATCCCATCGTCCGCAGGATGGCGAACTCCAGCGCCCGCGCCTGCGCCGCCACGGTCGCGTACACCGCGAAGCCGAGCCCCGTCAGCACCAGCACGGCCCCAAACGACAGAAACAGGATGCCTTCCCAGCTCGCCGCCACGAGCGGGTCCGCCTCCTGCGCCGCCCGCAGAGCCCGCCGGTCGAGCACGCCCTCCGCCTGCACCCCGCGCTCCGCCAGCGCGTCCCGCGTCATCACTTCCGGGTTCGCGCCCCGCAGCCAGGCTTCGTTCGGGAAGACCGCATCGGCCAGCCCGGGCACGCCGGTGGCCAGCTCCTGCACCGCAGGCAGCGCAGCCACCAGCAAGTAGTCGCTGCCCCGCGGGTCGTGCCCCGGGAAGTAGTCGAACCGTCCGGCTACCCGGGCCTGCACGTACTGCCGGTTCAGGTAGATGGTCAGCTCGTCGCCCGTCTCCAGGCCTGCCCGCTCGAGGAACCGGGATTCTGCCAGCACCGGCAGCGGCGTCGCCGGCCGCGCCGCCCGGAAGCCGAACAGCGGCCCCTGTCCCTGCCCCCGCGTGAACGCAATGCGCGCGGCGTTCCCGCCGTCCCGGCCCGCGCCCGGCGCGAACGACACCGCCCCGGGTTCTGCCTGCGCCTGCCCGGTGATCAGCTGCCACCGCTCGAACGAATCGAACGTCTCCACCGCCGTCCAGCCGCCCCTGTCCGGTCCGCTCCACTGCACCCCGTCAAATACCATCACATCGTCGACAAGGATGATCGCCCGCTCCGCCACCGGCGGCGGCGAACCGGCCGTTCGGACGTAGACCGCGTCGAGTTCCTTCGGCGTCGCCGTGCTGTACCGTGTCCCGGCCCCGAACCGCGCCTGCGACGGCTGGGTCAGGTCCGCCGCGAAGAACCGCCAGCCCTCCGAGACCTCCCGCTCCGTCGGCACCAGCGTGTAGTCCCAGAACGTCCCGTTCGGGTCGCGGAGCCGCAGCCCGAGCCGCAGCTGGTTCTCCCCGTACGGCACCCTCGCCCAGGCGCCGATCCACCGCGATCCCGCCGGCACCTCCGGTCCGCGTACGCGTGCCGAAAGGTCGACCTCCAGCCGGTCGAGCAGCTCGCCGAGGTCCGCCCCTGCGAAATCGTCCCGCCAAAACGCCACCCGCTCGAACTCACCCGGCACCACGCCGAGCACCTCGATGCTCACACCCTGGAATGCCGAGAGCAGATACGAACCAGTCAGCCGGCTTGCGGGCGAGACAGTCTCTGCCCCGGTCGCCTGCCGGACCCGCTCGACGAACACCTCCCCCGGCACATTCGCCGGGTTCCGCACGTCCGTCAGCCGCGACTCCGCTCCCGCCTCGTAGGCAGCCCGGTCGTCGTAGCCGCGCTCCAGCGTCGCCCGGTAGCCGGCGGCGAACATCCCCACCGCCGTCGCCAGCAGGAGCAGCAGGATGAGCCGGTTGTACTGCAGCGGGGCCCGGGTCATCCGCGTCAAACCGAGCGCCACCGTCGCGCTCTCCCACCGCCGCCCGGCCCACGCAAACGCCCCCAGCACCAGCGGGAACAGCCTGAGGAACACCAGCGCCACCATCACCATGAACAGCGTCGGCGACAGCAGCAGCAGCGGGTCTGCAGATAGGTCCCCAAACAGCCGCTCGGTGACCAGGGAGCCGCGCTCCCGCAGCTGGTAGAAGAGGAACGCCCCAACCCCGACGAGCGCCAGGTCGAGGTAGTACTTCAGAAAGAGCGGCGTCGTCTGCGGCCGCGCCAGGCTGTGCTTGTAGTCGATGGTGGTCGACCGCGAGGCCCGCCACGCCGGGATGAGCATCGCCGCAAACGCCAGTGCTGCGCCGCCGCCCGCCGCGAGGAAGGCCATCGTCGAAAGCGGTACCTCCAGCGCGGCATCGCTGCTCAGCGGCGCAAACGGCGGGGTGTAGCCCAGCACGGCGATCGCCCCTGCCGCAAGGAAAGGCCCCGCCAGCGCCCCGGCCCCGCAGATGAGCGCCGCCTCGATTCCGTACACCGCGACCACCTGCCCCGGGCTCCCTCCGCGCGAACGGAGCAGGGCAATCTCCCCGTGCTGCCGCTCGACCAGCATCGACGACACCATCACGAGGTAGTACAGCGCGATGCCGACGATTTGCAGCATCAGCGCAAAGAGCGGCAGCCGGGTGAAGAACAGCTTCGACTGGTAGCTCGCAATCACATCCGCCAGCCGCGTCTCGAACACGACGTTCGGAACCGCCTCCCGCAACACCACGGCAAGCGCCCGCGTGCTCCCTTCGACCGCTTTCGCATTCCGCGCATCGATCGCGCCGATGTCCACGAACCCGTAGGTCTCGAGCGTGCTGTCCATGTCCGGCAGGTACAGCGCCACCGTCTCCGCCACCGCCGCTTCGTCGACCCAGAACGGATAGGTGTCCCATGTCGTGTCGAGCGCGAAGCGGTCCGTTCGCCCGAACCAGTACGGTTCCTCCGGGTCGCGCGGGGCAACAATCGCCGTGACAACGACCCGCACCGGCGCTGCGTCCTCCCGCCAGAACGGGTGCAGATCGAAGGCGTCGCCCACGCGCACCCCGATCCGGTCCGCCGAAGCTTTGCCGATCGCTGCCTCCAGCACGGGCGGCGAACTACCGGCCGCCGGCAGGCGCGGCCACGCCCCCTCGACCACCTCCACGTGCTCGCGCAGGCCGTCGGCGAACTGGAAATGCCCGCGGGGGCGGTCCGCATCCTGCGGCACCGGCGCGCCGGGCCTCGCCACATAGAACGTCGCGGTCCGCCCGAAGTGCACAACCCCCTCGAGCACGTCCCCGAGGTACTGCTCCAGCAGCCTGTCCACCTGCTCGCGCCGCTGGCGATAGTCCTCCAGTGCCGGCCGCCCTCCGGTCACAACCCGCACGTTCCGCTCCTTCGGTTCCGCGTTCCGCAGTGCGTATCGCAGGCCGAGGTCCCGGACCGCGTCGGAGTAGAGCACGACGCTCGCCATCAGCGCCGACGCCATCACCACGCCCACGAGCACCGTCGCCAGCAGCCGCCGGTTCGCCAGCGCGCGCCGCACGACCATCGCCAGGACCACGAATGCCGTTCGCATCTCGGCGCGAAACCTACCCGAGTTCCCGCGGCCCCGCAAAGCCGCCCCTCCCTCGTGTACAGTTCCCGCGATGCGGAACGCGCTCGCAACCTGGCGGCTCTTCTCCCGGCGCACCGGAAGGAACTGGCGCCTGCTCGCCGTGCTCGCGCTGGGCATGCTCATGGCGGCCTCGCTCCTCGCCGCGGCCCCCATCTACGCCCGCACCATGTCCGACCTCGGCCTCACGTTCACGGTCCGCGACCGCCTCGGTGATGCCCCCGGCAACCGGGTCAGCTTCCCCTGGGTGCCGCTCGGCACGCCCGAGGGCGCCGCCCTCCGCGAGGCCGTCGAACGCCGCATCGCCGAGCGCATCGGCTGGTTCTCCCCCTCCGAATCGCGCGTGCTCGTCGGCCCGCGCTTCTTCATCGCCAGGCCCGGCGAAACCCCCGAGCCGCAGGCGCCGATCGGCCAGCTCCAGTCCCTGACCGGCTACGAAGAGCACGTGACGGTCCTTGAAGGTGCCCTCCCGCGTCCCTCCGCGCCCGGTCAGCCGCTCGAAGTCGCCATCTCCCGCGACGCCGCACGCGCCGCCCGGCTCGCCGTCGGCCAGCGTATCGCCCTCGTCGAAGATTTCGACACCTGCGCCCGGGAAATCCCGCGCGAAGACCGCCCTCCGCCCCCGCCCTGCACGCCCACCGCAGGCGTCACCTACACCCTCGAGGCCGTCATCACCGCCATCGTCGAGCCGCGCCTCGCCGACGACCCCTTCTGGGTCGTGCCCGTCGGCCAGGTCTTCGCGCCGTACCGCCTCCTGCCCGGCAACGGCCCCGTTCTGCCGATGTTCGTTCCCGAGGCGACCCTCCTCGAGGGCTTCGGAGCCGTCTTCCCCGCCTACGGCGCCGCGACCGCCTGGCACACCTACGCCCGCCCCGAGTCGCTCTCCCGCCTTACCTTTGACCGCGCCCGCGACGACCTCTCCGCCCTCTACTACGACCTCGAGCCGCTCGGTGGCTCCAGCTTCAGCCCGCTCGGCAACGTGCTCCGCGAGTACGGCCGCTCACAAAGCTACCAGCAGACTCCGCTCACCATCCTCCTGCTCGAAATCACCGCCGTCGCCATCTTCTACGTGATCCTCGTCGCGCTGGTCATCGTCGAGCGCCTCTCCGATGAGGTCGCGCTCCTGCGCAGCCGCGGCGCAACTGTCCTGCAAGTCGGCATCATCACCCTTGCCGAAGGCCTCATCATCGGCGCGCCCATCCTCCTCGCTGCCCCGCTGGTGGCCGCTTCGGGAACCGCCCTGCTCGGGCTCACGCCGACCTTCGAGCCCGTCAACGGCGGTGCGCTCCTGCCCGTCTCCGTGCCGCCGGCCGCCTTTGCCTGGGCCGCTGTTGGCGTCGCCATCTCCATCATCGCGCTGCTCGTGCCCTCGCTCGTTGCGGCCCGCGCTTCGGCCGTTGCCCGCCGCCGCGAACAGGCTCGCCCCGGCCGCCCGTTCGCCCAGCGGTACTACCTCGACCTCGCCCTCGCCGCTGTTGCCGCCCTCCTGCTCTGGGAGCTGCAAGAACGCGGCACCATCCTCCAGCCGTCGCCCACGGGAGGCGTCACCTCCGACCCGCTCCTGCTCGCCTCGCCTGCCCTCCTGGTGGCCGCCGCTGCCGCCCTGCTGCTCCGGCTCTACCCCATCGCGACCCGGCTTGTGGCCCGCCTGTTCGGCCGCGAAGCCTCCGCCCCGGTCGTCCTCGGGCTCTGGCAGGTCGCCCGCAACCCCGGCCACTCTGCCCGCCTCGCGCTCCTGCTCGCCCTCGCCATCGCGGTTGGCACGTTTGCCGCGAGCTACGCAACCACCGCCTCCGCCACCTTCGAGGAGCGCGCCCGCTTCGAAGCCGGGACCGGCCTCCGCGCCGTCTCCACTGGCAGCGCCGATCTCGGCCAGGACGGCGCAGCCGCGGATGCGCTCCTGCGCGAACGGACCGGCGTCCCGCTCGCCTCGGCGGTCCTCCGCCTCCCCGCGGGGCCGGCGGCTGCAGGCCTGAGCGGCCGCACCTTCCAGGCCCTCGGCGTCAACCCCGACGATGCCCCGCTCCTCCTCTGGTTCCGCGACGACTTCGCTGAACGCCCGCTCCGCGACCTCATGGCTGCCCTCGGCCCGCCCGGGCCGCTCCGCGGCATCCAGCTCCCGCCGGGCACCACGGCAATCTCGGTCGATGTCCGCGCTTCCTCCACCCCGAACCAGATGACCCTCTGGGCGCGCGTCCGCGACGCAGCCGGCTACCACCAGCTCATCGAGTTCGGCACCATCGAACCCGGGGAATGGCGGACTCTCACGGCCCCCATCGCCCGTACCTACGAAGGCCAGCTCCCTGAGCCCCTGGCCCTCGCCGGTCTCGTCATCACCGAGCCGGGCAACCGCTTCAACACGCTCGAGCTGACCATCCAGTTCGACAATCTCGTCGCGGCGACCGCCGCCGGCGCTGCCACAACCCTCGATAGCTTCGATGGCCCGAATCCCGGCTGGACGCCGCTCCCTGCCCGGCTCAACCTCCCGGACCGGTTTGAGCTGGCGCCCGGCGATGGCCGGCCCGGCCAGGTCGGGCAGCTCCGCCGCGCGCCGGGCCAGAGCTCCGAACTCTGGGGGCTCGTCCGCGCCCAGCCCTTCGTGCCCCTGCCCGTCATCGCGACCCGCTCGTTCATCGACGCGACCGGGCTCTCCGTCGGAACCGTGGGCGCGGTCTCGGTCGCCAATGTCACCGTGCCTGTTCGCGTGGCCGGTGAGGTCGAGGCGTTCCCGACCCTCCCGTCCGCGGCCGGGCCCGGCATCGTGTTCAACCGCGACCAGCTCATCAGCTGGCTCGGGCTGGCAGGGTCGTCGGCGCCCCGCGGCTTCAACGAGGCGTGGCTCGAGCCGCCCGCCGGCGCCGATGTCGCTGCGCTCGAACAGGTCCTTCGCGGCGAGCCCTTCCGCTTCGGCCTTGTCACCGACCGCTCGCGCGAACTCGCGCGCCTCGAACAGAACCCGCTCATCTCCGCGGGCGGCGCCGGAATCCTCTACCTCGCCTTCGGTGCCCTCCTCCTGCTCGTTGCCGTCGCTCTCCTCGTCTCCCTTTGGCTCGTTGTCCAGCGGCGGAGGACCGAATTCGCCGTCCTCCGCTCGCTCGGCCTTTCGCGCGGCGGCGTGGCCCGCGTCCTCGCCCTCGAGTACACCTTCGTCGCCGTCGTCGGCGTCCTCGCCGGGACGGTGCTCGGCCGGCAGGTCGCCGCCCGCATGCTCTCCTTCCTCGACGTCGACGAAGCCGGGCGCCGCGCCGAGCCCTCCTACCTGCTCCGCACCGACTGGCTGCTCGTCTCAGGCAGCCTCGCCGCGGTCGGGCTCGCATTCGTCCTCGCCCTCACTGTTGCCGTGCGCCTCATCGCCCGTACCTCCGACGCACAGGCCCTCCGCACCGAATAGCGGCTACTCCCCCCGCATCACCAGCAGGCCGCGGCCCGGGTCGGGCCGCCCGTCGCGGTCCAGCAGCACGCCCACCCGGTCGCCCGGCTGGAGGGCTTCGACCCCCGTCTCCCGCACCCGGAACACCGGAGCCCCTGGCCCCAGCCACACGGACACTTCGCCTGCGGCGGTCCGGACCGTCGCCCGCCCGTTCTCGACGCCGGTGACCGTCCCCGTGATCAGCGGCAGCGCCGTCGGCTCGCCGAGCGCCTCGTGCCCGCCGAACGGCCCCGCCGGCCCGGCACTGCCGGCCTCGCCGACGACGATCGCCCGGATGGCGGCATTCCGCACCTCGTTCGGCACACCGATGATGGCCACGGCTGCGCCGGTCTCCACGGCGTCCGCATCAGCGGGTTCGAGCCGCCATGCGCGCGTTCCCGCCCCGACCGGCAGCTCTGCCACGCCCCCGCCCGAGACAACGAGCCGCCCGGGCTCCGTCCGCACCACCGTCAGCGTCGCATAGCCGGCCGTCCGCGGCAGCGTCATCGGGCCGGGGGTCGGCGGCGCGTCTCCGTTCCCGGTCCGCTGTGCCGCAGCGACCACAGCTCCCAGGGCAACGACCACCAAGACCGCCGCCCCAATGGGCAGCACCAGCTGCCGTACTCCCCCGAAGCCGCCGCTGTTGCCGGCCCGTTCCATGCCGGCGATGGTAGACGACCCGCGCCCGCTACGCCTCCTCGATCGTTACTCGGGTAATCGACACCGGGTTTACGGGCCGGTCCTGCGGACCCCGCGGTGCCGTCGCGATCGCGTCCAGCACCTCTTCGCCGCCCGTCAGCTGCCCGAAAATCGTGTAGTTCGGCGGCAGCGGGTAGTCCGCGTGCATGATGAAAAACTGGCTCCCGTTCGTGTTCGGCCCCGCGTTCGCCATCGCGATGGTGCCCCGCAGGTACGGCCGGGTCACCGGCTCATCCTCGAACCGGTAGCCAGGCCCGCCCCGCCCCGTTCCGGTCGGGTCGCCGCCCTGGATGACGAACCCCGGGATGACCCGGTGGAAGATGACCCCGTCGTAAAAGCCCTCGCGCGCAAGGAAGACGAAGTTGTTCACCGTTTTCGGCGCCTCCGCCGGGAAGAACTCCGCCGTCATCGTCCCCGCCGTCGTCTCGATCGTCGCCCGGTACGTCCTCGCCGGGTCGATCACCATCGCCGGCGGCTGTGCCCACTGCTTCGCCATCGCCAAACCTCCTCAGCGTTCCATCCAGCCTACGCCGGCCCCGCCTTAGCTGCTGCCCCCTCCGGGAAAGCCCCGATCTTAGTTGCTGCTCAGGGACGTCCCGGATATGCATCCGCGGCACGCGCCCGAAGAATCTTGGCAGAAGTTCGTCCACTGGAGTTCCGCATGCCTTCTGCCTCGTCCACCGCGCGTGACCGCCTTGTTCTCACGGTCATCGCGGCCCACGTCCCCGCCGTCGTCATCGTCGCCCTCGCGGTCGGGCAGCTTTCCGCCCTGGCCGCCATCGTTGGCAGCGTCGCCGTCGCGGCTGCGGCCGGGGCCGCCTACTGGCTCGCCGCCGGCCGGATGGGCTTCCGCATCGCCGCTGCAGCCGCCCTCATGGCGATGTCGGGCATGCTCATCGCCGCGTCCGGCGGCGATATCGCCGTCCACTTCCATGTCTTCGTCGTCCTCAGCTTCCTCGTCATCTACTACAGCGCCATTCCCATCCTCGTCGCCGCGGCGGTCATCGCGGTCCACCATCTTGTGGGGAACTACCTGTTCCCGGCTTATGTTTTCGATACCGGAGCATCGCTGGGCATCGTCCTCAAGCACGCTGCATTCGTCGTCCTCGAAGCCGGCGTCACCATCTACGTCGCCGAGCGCGTCCGCCGCAGCGCCGCGGCCATCTCGACGGCAGCAGACCGCCTGGCCGCCGAACAGCTCCCCGCAATGCAGGACGCCTTCGAAGCCGCTGCCCGCGGCGACCTCACCCGCACCTTCGCCTTCGAGCCGGCGCCGGTCGCCATCTCCGGCAGCGACGAAATCAGCGTGATGGCCGGCTCCTTCAACCGCCTTCAGGAGCAGCTCGGCGCCATCGCGCGGGCGGCCGGGCAGATGAACGCCAGCCTTGCCGCCCTGGTCCGTGATGCCGCAGAAAACGCCCGCCGCGTCCTCGAGACCGCTGCCGCCGTCGAATCCTCAGCCGCCGACGTCGCCGGGGCTGCCCATCAGATCGCCCAGGCCTCTGCCGACATTGGGGAGCTGACCGGCCGGCTCGCCGATATCGCCGCCTCAGCCGAGGCAAATCTCGCCCGCGCCGCCGCCGACGCCGACCACGTCGCCGGGACGACCCGCCAGACGGCCGCCACCGCGACCGACGCCCGCGGCGAGATTGCCGGCATTCACCAGGCGCTCGTCCAGGTGGCTGCGCTCGCCAGCGAGGTCACCGAGGCCACCCGCGGCAGCAGCGAAGCCGCCCGCGACGGCCAGGAGGCGGTACGCCAGGCCGTCGCCTCCATGGCAGCAATCGCCGGCGCAGTCGAGCGGGCCGCCGCCACCGTCAACGAACTCGGCGCCTACGGCGAACAGATCGGCAACATCGTCACCGTCATCGATGAAATCGCCGCCCAGACGAACCTGCTCGCGCTCAATGCCGCCATCGAAGCCGCCAGGGCCGGCGAACAGGGTCGCGGCTTTGCAGTCGTCGCCGAAAACGTCCGCCAGCTCGCCGAGCGCTCCAGCGCCAGCACGCGCGAGATCGCCGACCTCATTGCCCGCATCCAGGAGCGCACCACCGAAGCCGTCACGGCCATGCAGACAGGTGTTGCCGATGTCCGGCAGGGCCGCGATGTGACCGCCCGGGTCGATGCCTCGCTCGGCCAGATCATCGCCAACATCGCCCAGACCAGCGACCGCGTCGATGTCATTGTCCGCCGCATCGGCGAGCTCGCCTCGAGCGCAACCGTCCTGGTTGAGGCCGCGTCCTCGCTGGTCTCGACCGCCCGCGAGGCGGAATCCGGCGCGGAAGGCATCGCTGATGCATCGAAGAGCGTCTTGGGCTCGGTCGAGCAGGTCGCGCAGTCTTCATCCGAAACCGCCGCGACGGTCGAAGAGCTCAACGCCTCGACAACCACCCTCGGCGACCGCGCCGCAGCACTCGACCGCGATTCCGCCGCCCTGCGGGAGCTGGCCGAGTCGCTCAGCCGGAGCGTCGGGATGTTCCGGCTCGGCACCTCAGCCCAGCCGGTTCCGTTGGCCCTGGCGGGCGAGCGCCGTGCGGCCTGAGCCCGGCACCTTCGCCTACCGCGCTGCGCTGGCGGTCATCATCCTCGCGATGATGGCCGCCAGCCTCTACGCAGCCTTCGATGTCCAGGCCGGCCGCGCGGCCGCGGGCATCTACCGCTTCGTGTGCGGCTGAAGAGCGGCCCTCAGACCCGCTGCTCCCGCACGCCCTGCGGTACGAGCGCGTCGCTCACGCTCGCCAGCCACTCCCGGATCCAGGGCTCCTCTGCCCGGTGGGGCAGCGCCCGGAGGATGTCCCGGGTGTGGGTCGGGTCGTGGAT
>Ga0272446_1005095_pt1 | contig 14782 bp, 8 predicted proteins | sample YNPCB0061_FD_194587 | JGI IMG/M metagenome (GOLD analysis project Ga0272446, IMG submission 194587) | Hot spring microbial mat communities from Yellowstone National Park, WY, United States - YNP-CB-006-1 | ecosystem: Environmental > Aquatic > Thermal springs > Hot (42-90C) > Sediment | place...
GGATTTGGTCGAGGGCAGCGTCTTCGAGCGCTTGGCCCGGCGGGATGAGTTGCAGAAACGCCGTCTGCTGGTACGGGGCATTGAGAAGCTAATGCGCACCCTGACGCGGCGGGAGTATCAGCAAGGGGGGGGCTTTTGGCTGGCCCCGCATTGCTGGTTTGTCGCCGGGGTCACCCGCGATGCTCACGAGGATGAGATTGATCTGAACGAGTCGCCGGTGCTGACCCACCTCATCGGCCCGCCCTATCATTTCGTCTTCGCCCATGCCACCCGGCACTACTGCTACGCCCTGATGCAGGCGCTGGAGATCGACCTGATCTTCGTCGAGGACGGCATCGGCCACCGCAAACTGACCAAGGTACTGCGGCGGATGTTTGAACTGTACGACCGCACCGCCGGGCAGTGCCGCGCCGAGGACGCGATGTTCACCGGCATCCCCGGCGTGCGCGTCATCTTCCACGACTTCACGCTGGAGGAGCCGTTCAAGTCCGACGACTACCCCGAACCGCAATACGAACACCTCGGCCGTGGCCGGATTATGCATGTGTTCAAGGATCGCGGCGAGCAGGACGAGCCGCTGGAAACGCCGATGGACTTCTCGTTCACGCCCGCGCCGTTGCTGATGAGCTAGCTAGCCCGCCGCGGGCGGTGCGGGCTTGGCAGCCTCGGCGGCTTGCTTGGGGATTGCCTGGCTTGGCGCGGCTGACCTCTTGTCGGATGGCGGTATCAGCCTTAGAATCGAAAGTATCGCTGGGGGTGCCCCGGTCAAGCGACCGGGGCTGAGATCATACCCTTGGGACCTGATCCGGTTCGCACCGGCGGAGGGAAAGCGATGGTGTCCCTGCCTCACGCTCCGAACCATTTCCACACAGCTTCACGCTGTCTGCGGAGAATCCACTACACATGACGCAACTAGAATCTGCACGCCAGGGCACGATCACGCCCGAAATGGAGTTTGTTGCCAAGCGCGAAGACTTGCCCGTCGAGCTGATCCGCGACGAGGTCGCTCGGGGGCGCATGGTCATCCCGGCCAACATTCACCATCTGGCCAAGCGGCTCGAACCGATGTGCATTGGCGTGGCCAGCAGGTGCAAAATCAACGCCAACATCGGCAACTCGGCGGTCACCGGCAAGATCGAGGACGAGCTGGAGAAGTTGCATACAGCCGTGCATCTGGGGGCCGACACGGTCATGGACCTGTCCACCGGCGGCAACATTGATGCGATCCGCCAGGCGATCATCGACGCCTCGCCCGTGCCGATCGGCACCGTGCCGGTGTATCAAGTCGTCCAGCAAGTCAAAGACCCGCGCGACATCACGCCGCGGATGTTGCTGGACATGGTCGAGCATCAGGCCAAGCAAGGCGTCGACTACATGACCATTCACGCCGGCCTGCTCAAGGAGTACATCCCGCTGACCCGCGACCGCATCACCGGCATCGTCAGCCGGGGTGGGTCGCTGATGGCCCTGTGGATGCACGCGCACAACCAGCAGAACCCCTGGTACACGCACTTCGATGAACTCTGCGAGATCATGCGGGCTTACGACGTGACCTTCTCGCTGGGCGACGGGCTACGTCCGGGCTGCCTGGCCGACGCCAACGACCAGGCCCAATTCGCCGAGCTGAAGACACTGGGCGAATTGACGCTCAAAGCCTGGGAGCATGGTTGCCAGGTCATGATCGAGGGGCCGGGCCATGTGCCGATGCACCTGATTAAGATGAACGTCGAGAAGGAACGGGAGTGGTGCCACGAAGCGCCGTTCTATGTGCTGGGGCCACTGGTCACCGACATCGCGCCGGGCTACGACCACATCACCTCGGCCATCGGGGCGGCCATCGCCGCCGAAGCGGGCGCGGCCATGCTCTGCTACGTCACCCCCAAAGAGCATCTGGGCTTGCCCAATGCCGACGACGTGCGCCAGGGCGTGATCGCCTACAAAATCGCCGCCCACGCCGCCGACATCGCCCGCGGCCGCAAAGGGGCACGCGACCGCGACGATGCCCTGAGCAAGGCTCGCTTCGAGTTCGACTGGAACCGCCAGTTCGAGTTGTCGCTGGACCCCGAAACCGCCCGACGCATGCACGACGAGACGCTGCCGCAGGAGGTGTTTAAGTCGGCCAAGTTCTGCTCGATGTGCGGGCCGAAGTTCTGCTCGATGCGGATTACCCAGGACATCCAGAAACTCGCCGAGTCGGCTGAGGCTACCGTTGCGTTGCCCACGGTCAACTGAGCCGTCAGCCGCCCGACCTGGCCGCGCCCCTAGCCGCGCGACCAACCACCAGCCACCGACCACCGCCGCCCCTGCGGCGTCGGGTTGGTGGCTGGCCGATTCCTAAGCGTGTTGGGTGAAGCGTCTGTAGACCGTGACTCCGTTGTCGCATCAGTCATCCGTCTACGGCCACGCCCGCGTCGCACTATCAGCCAACCGACCACGGCCACGCCCACCACCGGCCACATCCCCGGCACCATGCGCAACGTCCACGGCCCCACCGCCACCATCGACCACGCCAGCACCGCCCCACAGCCGCTCAACCACAGGAACTCGCCGTGGGCGGCGGGCCGATCGCGCAGCATCAGTCCCAAGATCAGCCATCCCGGCGCGAGCATGGGTAAGAACCAGCGCACCGAGCAGCACGCGCCGCCGTAGTTATTGGAGAGTACCGCGTACAACAGCCACACGGCCACGCACCAGCTACCGAGAGCGGCTAACTCGGCACGCCCACAGCCGCGCTGAAGGCGGCAGTCTGCCCCGCCGCCGGCGTTCGCGCGGCACCGCCGCCAGACGCCTACCGACCCGGTCACGGCCAACAACAGCGGCAAGTTGTGGTTGAGGAAGCCGTGCTTGCCGACGAGCAAAGCCAGCGCGTAGACGACCTGCTGGGCCGGGCCGTGGCGGGCCAGTCCAGTCATGTTGCTGGTGTCGAAGGGGCTGCCCGGCCAGGCCAGAAACGCCGGGACCATGTTCAGCGGTCGCAGCGTGCCCCCCCAGGCGAGGTTGTAGGCATGGTAGCCGATGACCCACGGAGCCGCGCCCAGCCCCAGCCAGACCAACCCACGCACGCCACCGCCTCGCAGCCACACCCACGCCGCCAGCGCGGGCAACAGCGGCGGGCCAGCCCCCGCGTCGAGGTGATAGCCCACCCCCGCGAGCGTGCCCAGCCAAGCCAGCGGCACTGCCGCGCATGGGCCGGGCCGGCTGGTGCAGACCGCCGCGCAGACCGCCGCCACCACCGCCAACAACGGCAAGTGCCCGTTGACGTGCTGGGCATAAGCCCCGATCATGGTCGAGGCCAGCAGGCTCACCAGCCAGACCGCGCGCACTGGCTGGGCCAGCCCGATGGCTTGTCCGACTTCGTCCAGGCACAATAGCAGCACGGCCAACGACACGGCCGCCGCCCAGAACGCGACCAGCCAGGCGAACAGGTCGGGCCGCTGTGCCGCGTCCGGCAACCCCAGTATGTGCCGGGCCAGCCAGACCGGCACCGCCAAGCCCACCGCCAGCAGGGGCGGTTTGTCCGAGAGGTAGACCCCGCCGATGGCCAGCTTGTCAGCCGTGGGGTAAGGGGTATTGGCAATGACCAGGCTGCCCCGCTCGGCCAGGGCCTGGACGCTGGCTAGGCGCGAGCCATCGTTCCAGCCGCCCATCCCCGGGCGGGCCGCTAGCCCGGCTACCACCACCGCCAAGCCGATCAGTTGCCAACGTACCCGTCTGTGCATGCGTGCTGGTCCCTCAGCCTAGAGCTTGCGTCGAGCCGACAGCATACCCCCGCGACTGCCCGCGAATCAACCCCAGTGCCGCTGCACCGCACCGACGCAGCGTACCGCCGCCGAACCGACGCAGCGTACCGCCGCCGACCGCCAGCCGACGTGCTGCCCGCGCACCACCGCCGACTGCCGAGCGACGAACGGGTTGTGGGTGGGGGCTTGTCGAGGGCACACGCCCGGATAAAACAAGGGAACTTGAACTGATTCCACGCACCAGGGGGAAAAGAATGACTACGCCGACTTCGGTCACCCGCATACTGGGGCTGGGTCTGACTCCGGGCAAGTTCCGTGGCTTGCAGCGCATCAGCAACCCCAACGGCACCTTGACGATGGTCGCCCTGGATCAGAACAGCTCGATGATTAGCATGATGAAGGAGAGCCTGAAGAAGACGAACGAGACTCGGGAACCGAGTTACGACGAGATCGTCGAGGCGAAGGTGCTGTTGGCCCGGTACTTGGCCCCGCACGCGAGCGGCTTGCTGGTCGATGCCTACTACGGGGCACTGAACACGCTGGTCAGCGGGGCGTTGCCGCGTGAGACGGGCTTGCTAGTGCGGGTGGAGAAGTCCGGGGCGGAAAAGAACAAGCGGGGCGGGCCGTTGGGGGCTTACGAGCCGGGCTGGAGCGTCGCCAAGATCAAGCGCATGGGGGCCGACGCGGTCAAGCTGCTGGCCCAGTTCGAGCCAACCGAACTCGACAGCGCCGAGCATCAGTTCAAGTTCGTGCAAGAGGTCTACCAAGCCTGCATCGAACACGACATCCTCTTCCTCCTGGAGCCGACCGCCTTCCAGATGGACGGCGAGAAGAAGGATAGCCCCAGCTTCCTGAAGCGCAAGGCCGAGACGGTCATCGAAAGTGCGCGCATCCTCAGCGGCTTCTGCGATGTCTACAAGGCGGAGTTCCCCGGCACGCTCGGCTTCGAGACCGACGCGCAATTGCAAGAGAACCTGCACAAGCTCGACAGCGTCTGCCAGAAGCCCTGGGTGCTGCTCAGCGCGGGCGTGGACTTCCCCGACTACTACAAGCAAGTCGAGATGGCCGTCAAGGCCGGTGCCTCCGGCGTGCTGGGTGGCCGGGCGTTCTGGAAGGAGTTCTTCCTCCATGAGACGACCGAGTCCCGCATCGAGTTTGCCCGGGGCGAGTGCAGCAAGCGCGTCAAGGCGGTGCATGAGCTGGTGCTGACCGGCCGACCGTGGTACGCCAAGTACGGCCTGACCGCCGACTCGTTCGCCTCGATCCGCGCCGCCGAGGGCTGGCATTTCCGCTATCGCGGCCCCGCGGCGGGCGGTGTCTCCCGGTTCGTCGAGGGGGATGTGTACTAGTCCGTCCGCGACCATCACCCGCTCCCACCGCAGGCCGCCCGCTCGATCTGCGGCCAGCGGCGGCTGATAGCTGCGTATCGGCGTGCGCTGGTGGCTTAGGCAGTCCGACCCGGCGTGCTAGTGCCGTCGCGTGCCGGTTCCACCTGTGCCGGTGCTGGTGCCGCCGTGCGCCGGTGGCATGGCTGGTCGGCCCCGGTTCTGGGATGGTAGCAGCGCACCCCGACATTGCGCCCGGAGGTTCAAAGCATGACCGAACGCCAGATGGCCGAGCAACTGCTGGACCGCTTTTGCCGCTATGTGCAAATCGACACCCAAGCCAACGAGTCGGCCACTTGTTACCCCAGCAGTGCCGGTCAGTTGGAACTAGGCCGGCTGCTGCGGCAGGAGTTGCAGGCGATGGGGCTAACCAACGCGGTGCAGACGGAGCAGGGGCTAGTCTACGCGACCATCCCCGCGACGGTGGCCCATCGCGTGCCGACCATCGCGCTATTTGCTCACCTCGACACCTCCCCGGAGACGACCGGGGCCAACGTCAAGCCGCAGGTCCACCGCCACTACGACGGCCGCGACCTGGTTTTGCCGGGCGACCCGTCGCGGGTGCTTCGGCCCAGCGACAACCCGGCCCTGGCCGCGTTGGTCGGCAAAACCATCATCACCACGGACGGTACGACCCTGCTGGGAGCCGACAACAAGGCGGGGGTAGCCGTCATCATGCAGTTGGCCGCGTATCTGCTGGCCCACCCCGAAATCCCCCATGGGCCGATCCGCATCTGCTTCACCTGCGACGAGGAGATTGGCCGGGGCGTGGATCATGTCGATCTGGCCGAGCTTGGGGCCGAGGTGGGCTATACGCTCGATGGCGCGGGAGTCGGCGAGATCGAGGCGGAGACGTTCAGCGCCGACAAGGCGGTTGTCACTATCCACGGGATCAACATCCACCCCTCGATTGGCAAAGGCCGGATGGTCAACGCCCTGCGCCTGGCGGGGCTTTTGCTGGACCGCCTGCCCCGGGCGACGCTCGCCCCGGAGACGACCGAGGGCCGCGAAGGCTTCATCCATCCCGTGAGCATCGAGGGCGGCGTGGCCCAGACCGTCGTTCGGCTGATTCTACGCGACTTTGACACGCAGCGGCTGGCCCAGCACGGCCAGTTGCTGCGCGACCTGGCCCGGCTGATCGAGGCGGAGTACCCCCAGGCGCGGGTAGAGGTGCAGATCACGCCGCAGTACCGCAACATGGCCGAGGGCTTGGCCAAGGAGCCACGGGCCGTCGCCTACGCCCAGGAGGCGATGCGTCAAGCTGGGCTGACTCCCCGGCTGCTGAGCCTGCGTGGGGGCACCGACGGGGCACTGCTGACGGCCAAGGGACTGCCCACCCCCAACCTATCCACCGGCGAACACAACCCGCACTCGCCCCTGGAGTGGACCTGCCTGGAGGAGATGGAGACGGCACTGCGTGTGGCAGTGGAGTTAGCCAAAGTCTGGGCCAGGCACGCGGCGGCTTGATGTCCGGGCCGGGCCGGGCCAGGCACGCACGCGGTAGCTTGATCGGGTTGCTAAAATGATGGCATCATGATAGGGAGGGGTTGACCCACCCCTTGTCCCGATCAAGAGAGGTAGTCGCGATGGCAACCACCGAGACAGACAGCATCGAACTGGTCTACGGCCGATCCCGGCAAGCAGTGACCGTCCGCCGCGCCGACTGGCAACGCTGGCAGCCGGTGCGTGCCCCTGACGCCGCCCCCGTCGATGCGTACACGCTGATGCGCGAGGCGCTGGAACATCCACTTCGCTTTGCTCCGTTGCGACGGGCACTAACCCCCGATGACCGGGTGGTCGTCGTGGTCGATGAGCAATTGCCGCACCTGCCGGAGTTGCTGCGCGGGCTACTGGAACACCTCCACTCGGCAGGGGTGCGCATGCAGGCGGTGACGTTGCTGGTGCCCGCCAGCCGCTCGCGGCAAAATTGGCTCGAAGTCTTGCCCGAGGCGTTTGAGGAAATCCAGATCGAGATACACAACCCCAGCGACCGCGACCGAATTAGCTACCTGGCCAGCACGCGAGGCGGCGAGCGCATCTATCTCAACCGCACGCTCATTGATGCCGACCAGTTGATCGTCTTGGCCGGTCGGCGCTTCGATCCGCTGACACGCTACAGCGGCGCGGAGACAGCGATCTACCCGACTTTCAGCGACGAGCACGCCCAGGCGCGGCTAACCAACTCGCTCTCCTGGTTCGGAGTGAACAAGGCCGCCGAGGATCTGCACCGGGATGCGTGCGAGATCGCCCGGCTGTTGGGGTCGGTCTTCTTGGTGCAGGTGATCGAATCGGAGGGCGATCAACTGCACGCTATCCTCGCCGGGCTACTCGACACCAGCCGCGACGGCATCCGCCTATTGCGGCAATGTCGCCGAGCCAACCTGCCAACGCTGGCCAAGTGTGTGATTGCGACGATCAGCGGCGACCCGACCCGGCACACCTTCGCGGACATGGCTGCGGCCCTGGGCTGCGCCGCCCGTGTGGTGGAGCCGGACGGGCAGATCGCGCTATTAACCGAGGTGGCCCCGCATTTGCCCGAAGCGGCGCAGGTACTGCGGACCAGCGACACCCCAGAGGCGGCCATCAAGCGGCTGAAGCGACGCCGCTCCGAGGGAGCCGCTGCCGTCCTCAAGTGGGCCTACGCCGCCACCCGCGCTCACTTGTACATCCACAGCCAGCTCAGCGACGGCATCGTGGAAGAATTGTTCGCCACGCCCATCGAACACGCCAAGCAAGTCCAGCGGCTGCTCGATGCCGAAGGTCCCATCGTCATCATCCCCGATGCCCACAAGCACCAACTCCACTACCGACCCGAGTGAGACTCTGACCATGCCAATCGCATCTGCTCTGGCGGCGATCCACCAGCGACACCGGGCCACCCTAGCCGACTACACCGGCTGGGAACTGCCCGCCGACTTCGGTGACCCAGCCGCAGAATATGCGGCGGCCGTGTCGGCGTGCGCGCTCTTCGATTGCTCGCATCGCGGCAAGCTCGAACTGACCGGGGCGGACGCGCCGACGTTGCTGCACAACCTGTGTACCAACGACATCAAGTCGCTGCCGCTGGGCGGTGGCTGCGAAATGTTCCTGACCACGGCGACGGCGAAGGTCGTCGGCCACGGCTACGTCTACCACGTCTTGATCGGCTCCGACCACGCGCTGCACCTGGACACCGACCCTGGCCAAGCCCCACGCCTGCTGACGCACCTGGACCGCTACATCATCTCCGAGCAAGTGGAGCTGGCGGATCGCACCGAGGCGCTGGCGCAGTTGCACCTGGCCGGGCCAACCGCAGCGGCGGTGCTGGCGGCGGTCCTCCAGCAGAGCGTACCGCCCCTGCAACCGCTCCAGCACATGCAACGCACCTTCGGCGCGTCGGCCGACGCCGCCATCCGCGCCCGCGACCCGCTGGGAGTACCGGGGTTCGATGTGGTCTGCCAGCGCGGCGTGGCCGAGACGATTTGGCAAGCGCTGGTCCAGGCGGGGGCGCGACCCGCCGGCCTGAAGGTCTACGAATTGCTCCGCGTCGAGGCGGGTACGCCGGTCTATGGCGTCGATATAGATGAGAACCGCTTCGTGGTGGAAGTGAATCGGCCCTGGGCGATCTGCTACACCAAGGGTTGCTATCTGGGGCAAGAGCCAATCGTCATGGCACGCGACCGGGCCGGGCACGCCCCGCGTCAGTTCGTGGGATTGCGCTTTGCTGGGGGGAGCGTGCCAGCAGCCGGGGCCAAGCTGCTGGCGGCTGAGAAAGAGATTGGGCAGGTGACCTCGACGGCGGTGTCGCCGCGCTTCGGCCCGGTGGGGTTGGGCTATGTCCGCTGGGCGTATCGCGAGCCGGGCACCGCCCTGACCACCGACGCCGGCCAAGCGGTCACGGTGGCGGCGTTACCGATGGGCAGTCACGGCGGCGGCGTGACCGAGACGCTGAAGTAGACGCGGTCGCGGGCTTCGTAGTCGGTGTAGTCCAGCAGATCATACAACTCCGCCCGCGTCAGCATACTCGGCAGGCTGTCGCGTTGGTGGCCGAGCCGGGCGAGGCTGCCGAGCGTCTCCTGGGCAGCACGCATGGCCGCGCGAAACGCCGTCAACGGATACAGCACCATCGCATAGCCCAACTCGGCCAATTGCTGCGCGGCCAAGAGCGGACTTTTGCCGAACTCGGTCATGTTGGCCAACAGCGGCACACCGGGCAAGGCACGGGCGAACGCGGCGAACTCCTCGACCGACTGCAACGCTTCCGGGAAAATCGCATCGGCCCCGGCCGCGACGTACCGCTCCGCCCGCTTCAGCGCGTCGGCTAAGTCGGTGACACCGCGGGCGTCGGTACGGGCGATGATGACGAAGGCGGGGTCACGCCGCGCCGCCACCGCCGCGCGAATCTTGGCCTCCATCTGGCCCGGCTCAATGAGCGTCTTGCCCGAGAGATGCCCGCAGCGTTTGGGCAATTGCTGATCCTCCAGATGCAGCCCGGCCGCGCCCGCCGACTCGTACAAGCGAACGGTGCGTTCGACGTTGAGCGTCTCGCCGAAGCCGGTGTCGGCGTCGGCGAGCAAGGGTAAGTCGGTAGCAGCGGCGATGCGGCGGATCTCATCGGCAAACTCGCTGACCGACAGCAGCCCGACATCGGGCACGCCGTACCCCGCCGAGAGCGCGCCGCCGGACAGATAGACCGCGCGGAAGCCCAGACGCTGGGCCATCCGCGCCACCAATGGGGCAAACACACCGGGGATGCACAAGGGCGGCTGTTGCCAGGCCTGGCGGAGCCGGGCACCGGGGCTTGCCGCCTGACTGCTGTTGTTGCTGTTGCTGCCGCTGTGGCTGCTGTGGCTGCTGTGGCTACTGCTCATGCGGATTAGACCTCCTCGGTATCAAGGCGTTTGGCTCGGAGATTGGCCAGGTCGTAGCACGCTTCGCTGAAGGCAATCGCTGGGACTCGGCCGAGCGGTAGGCCGACCAACTGACCGTTGACATTCAGCAGGCTATCCGCCTTCTTCGCCGACAGCGGCCGAAAGCGGAGCGGCTCGAGCGTTTGCGGTGCCTCGTAGTCGATCTGTCCCTGGGAGTAGTTATGGTAGCCGGGCGTAAACTCCAACACGGCCAGCACCCCTTGACCGGGATACGCACGAGCAATCCGCGCCGGGTTGGTGTAGGCCGATAGCTCGTGCCAGTGGCCCGATCTCGTCAGCGCAATCAACGAACCGGCAGCCACGCTGAAGGTGCCGAAGCGGGTGATGGTAGTATCCCGGGCTTGGCTCGGCTCGCAGCGGTAGACCGGGCGGCTTAGTTGCGGGAAGGGTTGAACGATCTCGTAGTCGGCCAACAGCGTCAGCCACTGCTCGCGCTGGGACTCGGTGAGTTGCAGCGGGTGGAGCAAGCGCACGCGGGAGCCTGCGGCGAGCGTGATCGTGTTATCCTCCGCATCGCTGAAGGTCCGCTCGGACGTGAGGCGGAAGTGCGTAATCAGTTGGCCATTGGCAGTGAGCAACGACCAGACCAAACGCTGGGTCAGGTGCGTCATCAGGGGATGCTCGACCAGGTAGCGCATGAACTCCGCCAACAACCACCAGCGTTGATCGATCATGGCCGATTCCAGGCGGTGGAGCTGGAGACCCAGTGAGTCCCGCAGCAAGCCTTTGAGCTTTTTCCACTCGCGGTGAGCGGCCGCGGCCAGATCGGGGTCATCACCGCGGTTGGCTCTGGGCAACTCGGTGCGGACCTTGCCCGCCGGGTCGATGACGGCCGCCTTCAGGTCGCTGGTCAGGACGAAGCGGAACTGACGCGGGCCAAAATCGAACGTGCGGGTGCCGCGCTGGTCCAGGTCGAGCGTGGGCACGATGCGGTCGCTCAACTGCTCGAGCGTCAGTTTCTGGGCTTTGGCGATCACGGTCAGTAGTTCGGTGATGTATTGCTTGATTGAAGGACTCTTGGCGACCTGGCGTATGCGGTCGAGCTGCACGAGGGCCGAGTCGTTGGGGAGTCCGGCGATGATCGTGACGACGTACTTGGCTCGGGGTGTCCGCTTGGCAGCGAGCAGCGAGCGGGCATACTCCCCCAGGCGCAGGGCGGTTTCGTCCGCGCCGACGGCCACCAGCAGCGCCCACACCCAGCGGACTTTCACGCCCCACTCGCGGCTGGTTCGGAACTGCTCGAAGATGTCCAGGGCGAAGGTTTCCAGCACGCGGGGTTGGACGTGCGCTTTCAATCGGTCGATGATCGCGGGGAAGCCATCCGGCTTGTGGGTTATCAGTTGGGCTAGCAGGGCGAGAACCTGCTCGTCCGCGAGGCGTTTCTCCCCAATTAGCAGCGGCGACAAGTGCGGCAGCGATAGCCAATCGGGGCACTTGAACGCTCGCGGCAGCGGCGTGCTGAGTGGGTGGGCCAGGTCGGTCGGCAGGCTGGTCGCATCGTGCGTGGGGTAGACCCGCTCCTGCACCTCCAGCACCAGCTTGCGGATACGCTCCACTTGAGCTGCGCTGAGCTGGGCCAGGTGCGACTCGATCAGCGCGGCGCGGCCGAGCTTGCGCTGCGCTTTGAGGTAACGGACGGCGGCACCAGCGAGTTTGTGCTTGCCATCGGCGGCAATGGGCACGAGGGCGGCGATGGCGTTGCCCACTTCCTCGGCCAGCCAAGCCTGGGCGGTCACCGGCGACGCGGAATGTTCGACGAAATCCAGCATCAGCGCTGCCATCGCCGGCGAGCGGACGCACCCGGCAGCTTGGATTAGCCTGGCGCAGTGCGGTTTGTACTTGGTCGCGAGGATGGACGCGCGGATCGGTTCGAGGTTGCGGGTGCCGGTCCAATGCAGCCAGCGCCAGATTCGCTCGGGACTATCCAGAATCAGCTTGATTCGCTGGCTGGCCGCAACCATCGCTTCGGGCGAGGGCAAGTTGCTGATCGTTAGCCAAACGAGAGGCCAGTACCCTTGGTCATCGACCAGGTTGGTGGCAATCGTTGCAATCGCTTGGCCCATGTGCAAGCTGGCGGCCAACTGGATCAGACAATCGCAGCGTTCATAATCATTCCAATCCATCGTGGCGACCATCGGTTCCAGTGCTGCTCGCAGGGCATCGAGTTGGGCATCGCTGCGGTAAGGCACCACGTCATCGCAGAACGACTGCACTGCATCAATCAGCCCATTCATGTATGTCTGATAGGGTTGAGATGAGGAAGACGGGAAGTCAAAGACCTCGGCGAAGCGTTCGAGTGGTACGAGCGTGGCCAAGACGACGGCTATTCGCCCCGACGCCCCCCCCCAGGCCCGGCACGCTTTCTCGAGCACTTGATCGGCCGACAGCGGGGTAGGAGTGAAGTCAGCCAGGGCAGCAGCCAGTTGCTCCTTGATGGGTTGGACGTTCCGACGAAAGAGAGGTGATTGTTGGGGCTGGGGCAGGAGGGCTTGAGCCTGGTCGAATGCCTCCAGCCAGAATAGTGCCTCGGTCGGGGTCATGACAATCGGCAGCTCGACGGCTTGCCAATTCCACCGGTCGCGGTCGAACTTAAGGTGCTGGCTGATCCGTTCGATTGCTTGGGCTTGGTCGAACGGGGCGGGAGCGGGCGAGGGCTTGACCGCACGCGGTTCCCAGGGGCGGGGTTCTTGCGCGATGTGCGGGGGCAATGCGAGCGTATCGGTGATCTCCAGCCGCACGGGCAGATGACTAGAAGCAGGGGAGGTCGTTTTGCGTGCTGTCATGGGTCACACTCGGGAGATGGGGAGTTGATTTGCTCGAACAACGATTCATCAGCGTTCCATTCCCAGCGGGGTTTGCCGCCGGGTGATTAGTGGACGGCGTTGCGGCAGCACCAACGGAGAGCCGGGCTTGGGGCTGATCTAACTGAGCGAACGGCTGGATCAACTCATGGTCGGCGAAAATCGTTTGCCAGGCGTGCAGTTCCTCCATGCTCAGTTGCGTCGGCTGAGCCAAGCTAACGTGTGCGACTTGGTCGAGCGTGCAAGAGCGGTCGTGGTCATCGGCAAAGCTACGCTCGGGGGTGATGCGGAAGCGGTGCATGAGGCGGTTGTCGGCGGCGTGGCCTTGCCAGACGAGTAGTTGGGCGAGGTGCGTGATGAGCGGGTGGGCGACGATCCAGCGCTCGAAGTCGGCCCGGGGCCAACGATAGTCGTTGGCCATCGCCCATTGAAAGCACTTGATCTGCGACTCGATTACTTCCTTGAAGCGTTGGCGGAAGCAACGCCACTGGTTCACTGCCAAGCGAACTAGCGTCGGGTTGTCGCGTCGGTTGGGCTTGGGCAGGGTCTGGCGGATGCGACCGGCTTGGTCGCGCAGAATTAAGGTGAGATTGGGGCCGACGATCACCTCGAACCGACGCGGCCCGTAGTCGAAGCTGCGGCTGCCCCGCTCGTTCAGTCCCAGCGTGGGTGTGGTCTGCTCGTCGAGCTGGTCTAGGCTCACCCCGCGGGCATGGGCTAATTGCTTCAACGCAGCTTCCAGCTCTTGGTTGAGAAACGGGTAAAAAGTCCTTCGCTTGAGGTAAAAGAGCATTTGCACGGCTAAATCGCTGCCGTTGACTGCGAGTTGGCGGACGAACTGCTTGAATCGCCTCGAGGAGCCTGGCCCGGTTATTCGTGGGCTAAGCTTGGGGATCATCATAAAGGTTTGCTCGCCGCCCAACTGACCGATCAAGGGCAGCAGATAGTTCAGGTTGAGGCGAGCTTTAGCGTCGATATAGGTCTGGGCAAGTTCTCGGACGAATTGGTCGAGCAAGGCTGGTCCGACGTGCTGACGCAGAGCGGCGATCAGCGGGTGCGGCGCGGGCGGCGAGCTGATCTTGGCTGCCGCGAGGATGGTCAACCTCTCAGCTTTGCCCAAGGCGGCCCCGTCGATGGTCAGGGGCGGCAACTCGGTACCACGCAGCGACCGCAGCACGGCGTTAATGTCGCGCTGGGGTATCGACGCCGCCGCCTGGCGGAACCATGCTGGCAGGCTGGTGGACGTGTGGATGGATGGGGTCTGCCGTTTCCGTTGCAGGATCCTGCGGTGCAGAGTCGCCGCCTGCTGCGGGGGCAGTTGGTCGATCTGTTGGCGGACGAGTTCTGCATGCCCGGCTTCGCACTGCTGACGTAGCCAGTCGCCGGCCAGTCGAGCGAGTCGGTCCCGGCCTAGCGCGGTGGTCAATAGCCCGGCGATGGCGGTGGCTTTATGCCGATTCAGCCACGACCGAGCCAAGGTGAAGGATCGCGGCGGGTACGCCAGCAACAGCATGGACCGTGCGATCAGCGGCGAGTGAATCCGACACGCCACCCGCACGACGCTGCTGTCGCAGTTGGGCATGGTCAAGAATCGCTCGACTGGCTCTAAATCGGCTAACCCGGTGTTCGCCAGCCAAGCTAGCACGTCGTCCGCGCATTCCAAGGAAGCACCGAGTCGGCGGAAATGCTGGATGATGAGGGCGGGTTGGCCGATAGCCATGATGAGGTCCAACAGCGACAGACGGCCATTGTCGGGGAAGACGCTGGGACTGGGGTTGACACCGACCCCATAGCCGTAAAAGTAATGCTTGGGCAACGAGTGGTCGGGCCAGGACTCCACGAGCAGGCGGATGGGCTGGTGCATCCGCAGGGCCGCCGCCAGCCAGAAGATGATCGGCTCGGGGTCGTTGCTCCCGGGAGCGGGCCAATGCGCCGGGCTAACGTGC
>Ga0272446_1005096_pt1 | contig 14780 bp, 14 predicted proteins | sample YNPCB0061_FD_194587 | JGI IMG/M metagenome (GOLD analysis project Ga0272446, IMG submission 194587) | Hot spring microbial mat communities from Yellowstone National Park, WY, United States - YNP-CB-006-1 | ecosystem: Environmental > Aquatic > Thermal springs > Hot (42-90C) > Sediment | place...
CATGCGGCGCCGACGGATGGCAAAGCCGGTCTCCTGGGCTGCCTGGTGGGCGGCTTCAATCAACACCGTCTGCAAGGCGGTGGCGATCTGTGGTATGCTCGACATCAGAAGCTCCTGTGGCCATGGACGAGTTTACTACCCCATGATGCCACAGAAGCTTCTTTTGCTTAACTTGATGCGTATGGGCGGCGCGCCCCGCACGCAGCACCGGGGCGGCCCGCGCCTCACGGGCCGCCCCGGGACGCCAAAGCCCGTACTATCCCGCAACGGGCTCCGGCGTGTCGGGCGGGTAAAGCACCCGGGGAATGACCTGGTCCATATGCTCCACCAGGACGACCTCCAGGGCGGCGAGGGTCTCGGCGGGCACATCGCGCAGATCGGGCTCATTCTCGCGGGGGACAAGCACCGTCTGCACGCCGACGCGCTGCGCGGCGAGGAGTTTCTCCTTGAGGCCGCCGATGGGCAGCACCTTGCCGCGCAGCGTGATCTCACCGGTCATGGCTACACGCTTGTGGGCCTTGCGCCCGGTGAGCGCCGAGATCATGGCGCTGGCGATGGTGATGCCTGCCGAGGGGCCATCCTTGGGCACTGCGCCGGCCGGCACGTGGACGTGCAGATCGCACTGCTGGAAGCTCTCGGCCGGGATGCCGAGCTCCCTGCTGCGCGAGCGGGCATAGGTCAGGGCGGCGCGGGCCGACTCGCGCATCACATCGCCGAGCTGTCCGGTGAGGATGAGCTGGCCGTTGCCGGGCACCACGCTGGCCTCGACCAGCAACACATCGCCGCCAGCGGGCGTCCAGGCCAGGCCGGTCACGACACCCGGCTCATCTTCGCCAAGGATCAGCTCGCCGTGGCGCCGTGGCGGCCCGAGCAGTTCGTCGAGGTCGGGACCATCAATCTGCTCGGGCAGCGGCTGGCCGGTAGCGCGGCGGGTGGCCATCTTGCGATAGAGCGTGCCGATCCGCCGCTCCAGGTCGCGTACGCCCGCCTCGAGGGTATACTCGCGCACCAGGCGGCGCAGGGCGGCATCGGTCAACTCGGGGGCGTGGCCACGCTGCAGCGCCTCCTGGTCGGGCAGGTTGCTCGCCGGTGTCTCGGCGGGCAGGGCGGCGACCTCGGTGGTGCGGCGGCGCGGAGCGAGGCCGTTGGCCTGCACCTGGCGAGGAATGAGATAGCGCCGGGCGATCTGCAGTTTCTCCTGCTCGGTATAGCCGGCCAGGGTCAACAGCTCCATGCGGTCGAGGAGCGGGCCGGGGATGGTATCGAGTTGATTGGCCGTGCAGACGAAGAGCACCCGGCTCATATCGAAGGGCACATCGAGATAGCGGTCGACAAAGGTATTGTTCTGGGCCGGGTCGAGCAACTCGAGCAGGGCCGCGGCAGGGTCGCCCTGGATGCCGGCGCTGATCTTGTCGATCTCATCGAGCACCAGCACCGGATTGTTGCTGCCGGCGCTGTTGACACTCTGGATGATCCGGCCAGGGATGGCGCCGATATAGGTGCGACGAAAGCCGCGGATATCGGCCTCATCGCGGATGCCGCCGAGCGAGACGCGCACGAACTTGCGCTCGAGGGCGCGGGCGATGCTCTGGCCGAGGCTGGTCTTGCCCACACCGGGCGGGCCGACGAAGCAGAGGATGGGGCTGCGTGCCTCGGTATCGCCCTGCTCGAACTGCAGCTTGCGCACGGCAAGGAACTCGACGATCCGCTCCTTGATCTGCTCCAGGTCGAAGTGGTCCTCATCGAGCACGCGACGGGCGCGCTCCAGGTCGAGGTTGTCGGGGGTGCTCTTGTTCCAGGGCAGGCCGAGCAGCCAGTCGAGGTAGGTGCGGCTGACGGTATACTCAGCGGCGCCGGGGGGCATGCGCTCCAGGCGGGCCAACTCACGCTCGGCCTCGCGACGGGCCGGCTCGGGCATCCCGGCGGCTTCCAGGCGCTGGCGCAGCTCGGCGATCTCGGCGCCGCGCTCATCGGTCTCGCCCAGCTCCTTCTTGATCGTCTCGAGCTGCTGGCGCAGCACATACTCGCGCTGGCTGCGGGCCATATCCTCGCGCGTGCGATTGGCGATATCGAGCAGCTGGCGCTCGCGCTCGAGCAGGCTGATCACCAGGCGCAGCCGCTCGGCCAGGTCGGCGGTGGCGAGCACCTGCTGCTGCTCCTCGGGGCGCAGCCCCAGGTTGGCGGTGATCAGATCGGCGAGTGTGCCGGGGTGGGGAATGTTGGCGGCAATGACCGCGATCTGGTCGGGCAGGGCAGGGCTGAGCCGCACCACCTCCTCGAAGGCGACGCGGGCAGTACGCGCCAGGGTCTCGGCCTCGGGGCCGGGCGGCAGGTCGGGCACGACCCGCACCCGGGCGACGGGATAGGCCGCGGTGCTGACGAGTTGCTCGATGGTGATGCGGGCGCGGCCCTGGAGCAGCACCTGCACGCTGCCATCGGGCTGGCGCATCAGGCGCACGATCTGGGCAGCGCAGCCCACCGGGGCCAGGGCCGTCGGGTCGAATTCTTCGCCGGGGGTGGTGCGCAGGAAGACGCCGATGAAGCGTGCGCCCAGGGCGGCATCGTCGATCAGGCGCACCCAGGGCTCGCCGCCGACGGCGAGGGGTAGCACGGCGCCGGGGAAGAGCACGCCATTGGGCAGCGCGAGGATGGGCATGCTCGCGGGGATCTCGACCTCGCCGGCACTCGTGAGCTCCTCAAGGGTGAGCGGACGTTCGCTCATCGCGCTCCTCCCTCGATCTGGATGACCACCAGGTGGGTGGTTGGCTCACTGGCGTAGGGCAGGGCGATCTCGAGCAAGCCGTCGCTGTAGCGGCCGCTGGCCCGCTCCGGGTCGACCGGCGTCGCCAGCGGCACCTCTAGCTCAAACGGCCCGGCGCCAATCTCCATGCGCTGGATGCGGCGCAGGCCGGGCGGGGCCACCAGCTGGCGCGTGCCGCGAACAACGATCAGCGTCGGGTTCACATAGACCTGGAGCTCAGCCGGGTTGGCGCCAGCCAGATCAACGACAAGCGTGAGCGCCTGCTCGGTCTCGTAGATATTTAAGGGTGGGCGCCAGGCGCGCGCCTCGAAGGCCACGAAGGGCTGGCGGAGCGCAATCACGCGGATCGCGCGAGTCGGATCGCTCATATGGCGGCTCCTTATGCTGATACCGTAAGCGTGCTCGCCAGGTGCCGCCTACACCCATCGCGTCGCCCGGCGCCCAGCGGGTGGCACGCGCTCCCGACCATCCGCCGCTTCGCCGCCATTATACCCCGTTCACGCCAGCATGCGCAGCCCGCGAGGCGGCGCTGCGTCGCCTGTGCTACGATACGCTGGCAGCAAGCAGTCGAAAGGACATGGGAATGACACAGGAGCAGTGGAGCGCCGTTGATCACTACCTGGGGGCGCTGCTGGCGCCGCCCGATGCCGCGCTGGATGCGGCCCTGGAGGCGACAGTGGCGGCGGGCATGCCGGCGATCAGCGTCTCGCCGCTGCAGGGCAAGCTGTTGCAGCTCCTGGCCCGCACGGTACAGGCGCGGCGCATCCTCGAACTGGGCACGCTGGGAGGCTACAGTGCGATCTGGCTGGCGCGTGCACTGCCGCCGGGCGGGCGGCTGATCACCCTGGAGGCCAACCCGGACCACGCCGCGGTGGCCCGCGCCAACCTGGAGCGTGCCGGGCTGGCCGATGTGGCCGAGGTGCGGGTCGGGCCGGCGCTTGCCACGTTGCCGGCGCTGGCGGCGCAAGGGCCGCCCTGGTTCGACCTGGTCTTCCTCGACGCCGACAAGGCCAACCTGGCGGCCTACTTCCGCTGGGCGCGGGCGCTGACCCGACAGGGCGGCCTGATCATCGCCGACAACGTGGTGCGCAAAGGGGCGGTCATTGATGCAACGAGCGTCGACCCGAACATCCAGGGGGTGCGCGCCCTCACCGCCGCGCTGGCCGCCGACGCAGGTGTGCTCGCCACCGTCCTCCAGACCGTGGGCAGCAAGGGCTACGACGGGCTGGCGCTGGCCCTCGTCACCGGCGCGATGCTGCCGCCGCCGGAGCGTTAACGCGCTCAGGCACTGTTCCGGGCGCCACTCGTCCGCGCGAGTATGCATACGCTGACCGGCGCGCCGTCCACCGGCGCCGTCCCGTCGCATAGGGTTGCGCAGCGTGCGCCTGCTCAGGTCGGAATGACTTCGAGCGCCTGCACGCCACCCCCGACAGTACCGGTAGGAATTCGCTTCAATACACCGCGCTGCCGCGCCAGTTCTTTGGCCGCCAGGAGCACATCTTCTGCAAGGGCGATTGTTGTGCGCATGACGCCGCTCCTGCTCACGGCGCGTGACCGTCTTGTGTGTGACGATGCTAGCACATCCAATAATATGATGTCAATGCATCGTCGCCGCAGCGACGACCCCAGCAGCGCCGGTCAGTGCGCGGGCGGGGTGGGCCACCCGGCGGCGCAGCCGAACAGCCAGACCCTGGCGATGGCCACGTCGGCCTGGAAGCGCCGGCCATAGGCGACGACGCCGAGCCGGGTGAGTGTGCCGGGGTCGAGCGGCGCGTCGAGCCACTTCGGCTGGAAGGCCGCGAAGGGCAACTCGATCGGCTGCCAGCTGGGCGCAGCGACGAACGGGGCCCAGTAGTACTGCTGGGGCCGACGGCAGGCCGTTGTGCGCAGGTGCAGCCGGTACTCCTCGCCATTGCCCCAGACCAGCAGGCGCACGCCGCGGCAGGCGCACGCATCGAGCGGCCTGCCATGTTGCTCCAACGGCAGGGCCAGCTGCACAAAGCCGCCCTGGTGCTCCAGGCGCACCTCACCGCGCAGGCGTAGGCAGCGCTGGCCGGCGATCGTCTCGACCGTCACCTGTTCCTGGGAGATCCCACCCATCACGCGGTCGCTAAAGCCGCGCCAGTGGGTGGGCGCGTCGGGCTGATCAAGGTCGCTCAGGAGCACGTCGCTCACAGGGCCTCCTGTCGTCTAGTGCGATTGCAGATTGCAGATGTGCGATGGTAGATTGGGCGCGGCGCAGCTGGACATGGTCGCGGTCGCGCTGATGCCCGAACAGGTCGCCTGGAACTGCACCAGGGTTATACTGATTCTGCTTGCTGGCATCGCATTGGCTCAGCTCCACACCTCCACAGCGCTCCAGCTCTACGAAGCCCTGTGTGGAGCTGGAGCGCTGTGGAGATGAGCGGGACAATGCAGGATTGCCAATTCCACCTGGTATTACGTCAGCCTCCACTTGCTACGCCGTGGCGAGGCCGCAGGAGCACACACGCCGCGCGCTCATCAGAGGCGGCCGGCCCGTATGCGCCAAGCATACGCCGGAGGCAGACCCATCGACGAGAAGAGATCAACACCCCGGCGGACGATCAGTCCACCGGTGCGGCCCCGGGCGCCCGCGCGTCCACCCCACGGTGGTGCTATACTATCGCTCATCACCCATATCCGTCCCGGCGGGGGCCGACAAGGAGGAGCGTCTATGGCCTCGGCAGAGCAGCCCCGTACGCTCATGGACCTCTGGCTTGATGCGCAGCGGCAGACCTGGCAGCGGCTGTATGGCACAGCTGACGAGCAGGCTCCCATGGCCCTGGCGCAGCTGATCGCCCAGTGGCAACAGGCCGCGACCCAGGGCTTCACCGCCTGGGTCAGCGGGGCCGACCCGTTCGCCCAGGTGATGTCGCGCCAGCTGATGAGCGCCCAGGCGACCCTGCTGCGGGTCCTCGAGCTCACCACGCGGATGTGGCAGGACCTGGCCCCGCGGCTCACCGCCGGCGAGGACAGCGCGCGCGCCATGCGCGAGGCTGCCGAGCAGCTGCGGCGCCAGCTCTTCCCCGATCCGGCGGCGGCGACGCGCGCGATCCAGGAGAGCGGCGACCTCTGGCGGCTCTACCTCGAGGAACTGCAGCAGTTCACCCGGCCCTGGGCCGAACTGCTGCGCCAGCCGCCGGGCGTGCCGGGCGCACCAGCGGGTGCCAGCGCCATGCTGGAGCTGACCAGCCTCTACTGGGATGCCTATGAGCGCTCGTTCGGGCGCCTGGTCGAGAGCCCGCGTATGGGCTTCTCGCGCGAGTTTGAGGAAACGCTACTGCGCGGCTTCGACGCCTGGGCCGACCTCCGTCGCGCCAGCGCCCACTTCCAGCTGGTCGTGGCCGACATCTGGACCGACGTCTTCGAGCAGGTGCTGCGCGGGCTGGCCGAGCGCGGCCAGACCGGCCAGCCCATCCAGAGCCTGCACGAACTGCTCCAGTACTGGTCCAGCGTGGCCGACCGGCAGCTCGAGGCGGCCTTCGCCGGCGAGCCCTTCCTGCAGGCCCAACGCCAGCTGTTCAATGCCGCCATGCGCTACCGCCTCCACGAACAGCAGATCATCGAACTGAGCCTGCGGGCGAGCTACGTGCCGACACGCAGCGAGATCGACGAGGTCCACCGTAGCCTCTACGAGCTGCGCAAGGAACTGCGGGCATTGCGCAAAGAGCTGCGCCAGGCGCGCGAGACCCCGACCAGGCGCGCGCCTGCCCGCAAGAAGGCCGGATCCGTGACCAGTGACGAGTCCGCGTAGGCCGCTCAGGACATCCGCTAGAACCAACACTATTCACATACGCCCCTGGTACATGATACCATCAGGTGAACCCAGGAAATATTCATGCGACCAGAAGTGGAGCCCGGTGGATTATTCTTAACCAATAGTCCATAATCCTTTTCTGTAACGCATCACTGGCACCATATATGATGACCGAAACCTGATACTGGAAAAGAACTATTGCGCTCAGAACTACTGCAGTCCGGCTACAGCGTAGTGCGTGCTACGGGTGCAGGCACATGCTCAGTAGCTATTACCAGCATTGCAGGAGGAAGCAATGAAGCACCACGGGTCGTTGATGACAGCAATCCTGATCGCGCTGGCATTGGTTCTTGCGGGTTGTGGTAGTGCGCCACAGGCGCCCACCAGCGGTGGAGCGGAAAGTAGCGCAACCACCGCCCCAGCAGCGGCAACCACCGCCCCAGCAGCGGCAACCACCGCCCCAGCAGCGGCAACCACCGCCCCAGCAGCGGCAACCACCGCCCCAGCAGCGGCAACCACCGCGCCAACTGGAGCAACAAAGACTGTAATTATCGGCTACACTGCCTCGAACACCGGCAAGCTCAACGTCGAGTCGAACCGCCAGAGCAATGGCCTCAATCTCTGGATCAAACAGATCAACGAGGCTGGTGGAATCACGCTCAGCGATGGAACGGTCATCACGTTCGACACACGCTCCTACGATGACGAGAGCAACAAGGATCGGGTGCAGGAACTCTATTCCCGGCTCATCAACGAAGACAACGCCGATTTCCTGATCAGCCCCTATTCCAGTGGTCTGGCTGACGCCTCGGCAGTGATTGCCGAGCAGTACGGTCGGATTATGATCACAACCGGCGCCGCTTCGGATGACACCTACACCAAGGGATACACGCTGGTCTATCAGGCATATACGCCAGCAAGCCGCTACCTCACCGGCGCCATTGATGCGCTCAAACAGCAAGACCCGAATGTGAAGAAGATCGCGATCGTTCACGAGAATGACAAGTTCTCGAGCGATGTATCGAAAGCACTGCGGGCCTATGCCGAAGCCCAGGGCTATGAGATCGTGCTCGATGAGGGCTACGACAGCAATACCACCGACTTCGGACCGATCATCAACAAGGTTCTTCAAGCGGCGCCCGAGGCGTTGCTTGGCGGCGGGCATTTCCAGGACGGCACCACCCTGGCCAAGCAGATCGCCGAGAAACAACTGCCGCTGAAGTTCCTTGCCCTGCTGGTAGCCCCTCCCGAGCCGAGTTTTGCCGACCTGGGCGATGCAGCCCTGGGAGTGGTCGGGCCGAGCCAGTGGGAAACCCAGGCCGCGTTCTCCGAGGATGCGGCCAAAGCCCTCGGGGTGGAGTGGTTTGGTCCGACGGGAGCCGAGTTCGTCAGCGCGTATCAGGCCGCCTATGGCGGTGAAGAGCCATCGTATCACGCAGCCGGTGGCTACATCGCCGGGCTGATCCTCCAACGGGCTATCGAACAGGCCGGCTCGCTTGACACGGAGGCAGTGAAGGCGGCCCTCGACCAGATGGATGTCATGACCTTCTTTGGGCGGATCAAGTTCAGCACTGCGGCCGAGTCGCACGGCTTGCAGGAAGGCCACGAGATGGTCTACATCCAGTGGCAGGCTGGCGCTGATGGCAAGCCAGAGAAGCAAGTGGTGTGGCCCAACGAAGCCCAGACGGCCGAACTCCTCTACCCCGTGCGCTAAACCGGACCAGCGGTCTGGCGGTACGCTGGCGCGCAATCAGCAATCAATCCAATAGTTGGTGGCAATGACGCACCTGCTGTACCTGCTCAACATCCGGCAAGCTGGGGAGGGAAGGGAACACCGACCTTCCCCAGTTGCGCCGGTTTGTTGTACCCGGTAAAGCGGTGGTATGAAACTGTCAGGAGCGTGCCATGAACCCTGGCTTTCTGCTCGCATACCTGATCGACGGCCTGCTGATAGGCTTTGTCTATGGCATCGCCGCAATGGGTTTGACCCTGATCTGGGGTGTGATGAACGTGATCAATCTGGCGCATGGACCAATTATCGCCCTGGGGATGTTTGGGGTATATCTGCTCTATACCGGCGCCCATATCAATCCCTATCTTGCCCTGCTGATCGTCGCAGCGGTCGGGTTAGGGGGTGGGTTCATGATTTACTGGATCGCCATCCATCGCGTCATTAACGCCCCTCATCTGTCAACCCTGCTCGCCACGTTCGCTGTCAATATGATCATTATCGGGCTTGGCACAGCGGCCTTCAGCACCTCGCCATACACGATGGACTTCTCACTGGGGAGTCTGACGCTTGGTGTGGTGACGATCCAGGGCACCCGTATCGTGGCTGCGCTCGCTGCCATCCTGGTCACCGGCGGGTTGTACCTGTTCCTCTATCGCACCGCAACCGGCAAGTATGTGCGCGCAGTTGCCAATAACCGGGCTGCCGCCGAATTGATGGGCATCCCTTCGGCGCGTATCCTGGCGCTCAGTTTTGGCCTTGGCACCTTGTTGGCAATGGTGTCTGGCGGGCTGATTGCAACGTTCTTTCCTTTTACCATCCTGTCGGGCGGCGCCTATGAGCTGAAGAGTTTCGTCATAGGCGTGCTCGGTGGGTTGGGCAATCCGCTGGGCGCCCTGGCTGGCGGTTTGATCCTCGGCCTGTTTGAGGGGATCATTCCGGCGTTTGTTCCCAACACCTGGGTGCCGGTGTTTGAGTTCTTGCTGTTTGTCCTGATCCTGCTGGTGCGGCCGACCGGCCTGTTTGGAGCAAAACGATGAAAGATCAACAGCAGTCGAGTGTTGCGCTCCCCTTGCCAGCGGGCCGCGCGGCGTACGCGCTGGGAGTCTGGCGTAATCCAGGCTTGTGGCTCGTTCTGGCGGTGGTCGGCCTGGTCGGAGCGTACCCGATCATCACCAACCAGGCCGCCACTCGTGAGGCGATATTCACGACATTATTGTCGATCGCTCTGGCGTCAAGCCTGAACATTCTGCTGGGCTACACCGGCTATGTCAGCTTTGGCCATGTGGTCTTCTTCGGGTTGGGCGGCTATCTCGGCATGTACCTGCTGAACAGCGGGGTGGGCCTGCCGGTGGCCGTCCTGGCTGGTGGGATGATCGCGGGGTTGTTGGCCTTTCTGCTCGGCTCGGCAATCTTGCGGTTACGCGGCGCCTATTTTGCGCTCGCAACGATCGGCATCAATGAGGCCATGCGCACCTTTATCAGCAATTTTGGGCCTTTCGGTGGACCCACAGGCATCTCGCTCAATTTTGCCGTATACAAGCCCTATGGCGGTGCGGCTCAGGCCCTCTGGTTGACCTACTACAGCCTGCTCAGCCTGACGCTGGTGGCAATTGTGCTCAGCTTTCAGGTCAAGCACAGTAAGTTTGGGCTGGGATTGCGGGCTATTCGCGAAGACGAGGACGCTGCCGAAGTGATGGGGGTCATAACGCCGCGCGCCAAGACGTGGGCGTATGTGCTCTCGGCGATCATTCCTGGGATGGCCGGCGTCTTGTTCTTCTTCAAGAATGGCAATATCGAACCTCTCGATGCCTTTCGCCTGCATTTCTCCATCGAGCTGCTGGTGATGGTGATGCTCGGCGGTCAGGGAACCGTGCTGGGGCCCGTGCTCGGCGCGGCTGGATACCAGCAACTGCGTGGGTTCTTGCTGACCAATCCAACGTTCAAGGATTATCAACTGGTGCTGGCGGGCGCCTTGCTGCTACTGATCGTGCTCTTCATTCCTGCCGGCGCCATCGGGTGGTTACGTGCACGCTTTCCGCGCCTGCGGCGCGTGCTGCCATAAGAGGGTTGTATGCTCCTTCATGTCCACAATGTCAGCAAGAGCTTTGGCGGGTTGCAGGCGCTGAACGACGTTTCGTTTGAACTGCCCGAAGGACAGATCCTGGGGCTGATCGGTCCGAATGGCGCAGGGAAGACGACCCTGTTCAATGTCATTAATTGCGTCTATCCCCCGACCACGGGCCGGGTGACGTTTCGTGGCGCGGACGTGACCGGCAAGAAGCCGTACGATGTGTCCCGCATGGGCATGGCCCGGACCCACCAGATCGTTCGCCCGTTGAGTGAGTTGACGGTGCGCGAGAATGTGATGGTAGGCGCCTGCTACGGCAGTCATGGCCACCGCTTGCGTGAGGCGGCCCAGATTGCCGATGAGGTGTTGGCCTTTATCGGGTTGGGCGAACGCGCCGATCAACTGGCCGGGAGCTTGAATGTGGCCCAGAAGAAGCGCCTGGAGTTGGCACGAGCCCTGGCAGCACGACCGCAACTCTTGCTCCTCGATGAGGTGCTGGCCGGTCTGAACCCTTCAGAGGTCGGCGCGATGGTCGAGACCATCCAGCATATTCGCGAGACGGGCGTGACGATCATTATGATCGAGCACCTGATGCATGCCTTGATGAAACTGGCGGATTATGTGCTGGTCCTCGAATTTGGGGAACTGATTGCCAGCGGTACCCCGGAAGAGGTGACCAGCAATCCGGCGGTGATCGAGGCGTACCTCGGGGATCCGAAACTGGCGGAAGGCTTGATGGATTCAGCATGACAGCAGACTATGGTTCCAGGCAGGTCGAGAATCTGCCTGGACACCTGACAATGAGGATATCGGTATGGCATTGCTCGAGATCCGTGATGTCCACGCCGGGTATGGGGAAGTCCAGATCCTGTGGGGCGTTACGATGAAGCTGGAACCAGGCAAGTTGACCTGTCTGGTGGGGGCGAATGGGGTTGGCAAGACGACGCTGCTGCGCACCGTCGTCGGGTTGCTCCGTCCATCGAGCGGTACGATCCAGTTCGATGGTCAGGATGTGAGCCGTCTTCCGGCGTATACAAAGGCTGACCTGGGCCTGGTGCTGGTGCCGGAGGGTCGCCAGTTATTCACCGATATGACGGTGATGGAGAACCTGGAGATGGGCGCTACCGTGGGGCGCGCCCGGAAGGAGATCAAAGCCAACCTCGAGCGCGTCTTTGCGATGTTCCCGCGCCTGAAAGAACGCCAGCATCAACGTGCCGGCACGATGAGCGGCGGAGAGCAACAGATGCTGGCCGTGGCCCGCGGCCTGATGGCCGCGCCGAAGTTGCTGATGATCGACGAATTGTCGCTGGGCCTCTCGCCCGTCTTGACGCTGCAGCTGTTCGAGACGATCCGCAAGCTGAAGCAGACCGGTCTGACGATCTTGCTCGTCGAGCAAAATGTGCAGATGGCGCTGGCAGTCAGTGACTATGGCTATGTCCTGGCCCACGGTAAGACTGCCCTTGAGGGTTCATCGCGCGAACTGGTGCATAATACGCATGTGCGCGAGGCGTATTTGGGGTTATAATGATCCCCTCCTGGTCGCTATGAGCTGCTTGCGTTTGGGAACCCACGATGAGCCAGTCGCCAATTCAACTTACCCCCATTGACACCCTCCACGAGCTGACCGAGATGAACCGGAAGCTGGTGCAGGGTATGCGCACCCTCAGCCGTCTGCGCCACGATGACATCCAGGTTGGCACCACCCCCAAAGAGCCAGTCTACCGCGAGGACAAGCTGGTGCTCTACCGCTATACCCCGCTGGTCGAGCGGCCATTTCCCATCCCCATCCTGATCGTGTATGCCCTCGTCAACCGCCCGGCCGTCGCCGACCTGCAGCCCGACCGCTCGCTGGTGCGCAATTTGCTGGCCCAGGGGATGGACGTCTACCTGATCGACTGGGGCTACCCCTCACGGGCCGACCGCTATCTGACCCTTGAAGACTACATCGCCGGCTACCTCGACACCTGCGTAGACGTGGTCCGTGAGCGCCACGGCCGCGACACGATCAACCTGCTGGGCATCTGCCAGGGGGGCACGTTCTCGGTCTGCTATGCGGCACTGTATCCTGAGAAGGTTAAAAATCTGACGGTTATGGTCGCGCCGATCGACTTCCACGCCACCCAGGAGGGGCGCAGCGGCCTGCTGAACCTGTGGGGGCTGGGGCTCGACGTGGACCAGCTGGTCGAGGCGACTGGCAATATCCCCGGCGAGCTGATGAATTTCGGCTTCGTGATGCTCAAGCCGCTCCAGCTCAACTTCCAGAAGTACCTCGACGCTCTCGAGGTGATGGACGATGAGCAGAAGCTGCTCAACTTCCTGCGCATGGAAGAGTGGATCTTCGATAGCCCGGACCTGGCGGGTGAGGCCTTCCGCCAGTTCATCAAGGACTTCTTCCACGCCAACAAACTGGTGCGCGGCGAGGTCGAGATCGGCGGGCGCCGGGTGGACCTGCGCCGGCTGACCATGCCGGTGCTGAACATCTACGCCGAGCAGGACCACCTGGTGCCACCGCCCTCGTCGATTGCCCTCGGCGACTACGTGGGCACGACGGACTATACCCTGCGCGCCTTTCCCGTCGGCCACATCGGCATGTACGTCAGCGGCAAAGCCCAGCGCGACCTCGCCCCCACGATCGCCACCTGGCTCAAGGCCCGCGCCTGAGGTGCGAAGGTGCGGAGCCATAACGTGTCCGTGCAGAACCTGCGCTGAGGTCTGGACGCGCAATGGCGGCGGGCTCATCGGCCGGTCGTCGCAGCTGCAGCGTACAACCTGGCCAGCGCCGCCCCGTCCCCGGCACTTCAAGACCATGCGGAGGTGCTGCTGCATGGGCGGGCGTGTAGCAGGTGGATCAGGGCCACCGCTGGCGCGCTGAGCACGATGAGCCACCCGCCAGGCCAGAAGATCAGAATCACGGCGTAGGGCTGCATCAGGGGCAGAATCACGAGCAGCGCCTGTGCAGCGACCACCGGTGCAACCAGAAACCAGTACGCCGTGATCTGGGTGTGCTCGCACGCCACGCGTGTGGTGGCGACAGCACTCACGATGATCAGGCAGATCGCAACGAACGCCCCGCCGATGATCAGCACCGGCATGGTCATCGTGCTGAATGCGCGGCTCACAACGGCAAGGATCAGCAGCCAGAGCCCGACCATATCAACACCGAACCAGGCTACCACCCCCCAGGGCTTGATCTGCCCCTCACGGTCTGCGCACCAACCCATAGCACACCTCCCGCGGCGGCAGCGTATCGGCTATCCCTTCGGCTATGCTCAGGGCAGGCGGCTATCGGCTCTGTTCACCTCAGGCGACAGTCACGCGGCACCCGCAGCGCAGGTCGATCGTGATGGGGGCGGTGAGCGATCGCCGCGCAGCATCGGGCGTGTCGTGGTAGACCGCGCCGCTACGTGGGTCAACGATCAGCACGTCCTGGAGGCCATAGGCGAGATAGAACGGCGCGCCATCGCTGTGATCGAGCCAGCGACGTTTTAGGGCTTTGTGATGCTGGTGCCGGAGACGGGACTCGAACCCGTAAGGGGTTACCCCCAGCGGTTTTTAAGGGCGTTTCTCAACCGGGACGGAAGTTGTCACCGAATGACGGATCGCATTGCAAAGCCAAATCTTCATCTGCCTCAGTGACCCTTATGGTCGGTGGTCGCCCGCCAATGACTCATGCAGTGACTCATTTTTTCGGCCGCCCCACTGGCTCTGCTCGCGAGTATTGTACACCACGAAACACAGCCCACGATCGCGGTCGCCCCCCGCTTGGGTATAATCGAGAGTAGCTCGACCAGATACTCGAGGAGTCCAATGCCAGTTGCGAAGCTACCCCCAGATGCTCAGCTACCCGACGCCGGCTGGAGCTTCCAGGGAACCTGGACTGAGGCAGATCAACAGCTTATCACCCAGACCCTTAGCGAGCGCGTCCTTCACCGGGCTCAAGCTCAGACTGACCCCTGGCTATTCATCACGCACCTGAGTGGCTACTATGCCCACTGCCCAAAGGTTCACGAGCCGGGCTACGGATATCGCGAAGATGATGCGCCAGAGCTCGCCGATACGCTCTGGGGGCATTACTTCACGCTGCGGCTTGGACCCCTTGTGCTGGCAGCCTCGCCACCGCCGCCACCCACGTCTGACAAGGCTCGGCCTGGTGCTGATGCTGCTTCAGAGTCTAATCTGCACGATAGCCTTGAGCGTGAATGGCAGGCACTTGACCACTTCCAGAACGCGCTCGCCCACATTGCACAGGGCGAATACGCGGCCGCCAAGCGAGAGATGCAGATCTCATTTGGGCTGTATCCGGCGAACAGCTTCTATACTCGACTGTTGTGTTTTGCCAGTTCCAACGCATCGTGCTAGGCTTGATGGGCAGCAACCGCATGATCGCTCGAAGGTGAGGAACGATGCAACTCCCAATTGTGGCTCCCGCACCACTCGTGAC
>Ga0272446_1005097_pt1 | contig 14778 bp, 7 predicted proteins | sample YNPCB0061_FD_194587 | JGI IMG/M metagenome (GOLD analysis project Ga0272446, IMG submission 194587) | Hot spring microbial mat communities from Yellowstone National Park, WY, United States - YNP-CB-006-1 | ecosystem: Environmental > Aquatic > Thermal springs > Hot (42-90C) > Sediment | place...
CAGGTAAGATACAAAATCATACTTTTCTAACTCGGGAATAAGATGGGTTTTATCTACAAAAACTGCGTTTTGGCTAACAATTTGCTCAAAATTGCTTAATCCATAAGGGAACTTGACTTCATTCATAACACAAAGATAGTTCAAAAAAAATGTAAGTGTGTATGTACCTGTGAATATATGTAATTCGAGTGAAGAGCATGGAGTAACCTGCGCAAGCAGGTGCAGCATACTACATCTGTAGTGCAGAATGCACCGACCCGCAGTGCATAGAAGGGACACGTCCACAAAAAAGTATTTACGTAAATCTTTACAAAGACCAATGCAACAAATTCACTTAATTAGTTGTATTTTTGTAATTGAATTACGCTATGAAAGTTTGTCTTACAGTAACAGGAATGCACTGCACATCTTGCGCACAATCTGTGGAAAAATTGATACAGAAAAAAGAAGGTACAGAAAATGTATATGTAAATTTTGCCACCAATGAAGCCTCTTTTGATACTTCCAGAACGGATTTTAATGTTGATTCGTTGATAAGCGAAATTCAAAATCTGGGGTATCAGGCAAAAATTAAAGAAAATAAAGATACAGATAATGCTTTTCATCAAGAGTTTTTAGAATTAAGAAAAAAAGTGCTTTGGTGTGGTGTTTTTGCCGTGCCGTTGTTTGCTCTTTCCATGATAACCATGTTTATCCATCATCATTTGCCGTATCAGAAGTGGATAGAACTGTTTTTATGCCTTCCTGTAATGGTTGTCGGCTGGAAGCATTTTGGTAAAAGCGCTGTTAGCTCTCTTCGTAATCTGTACCCCAATATGGACGTTCTGATTAGCATGAGTTCTACTACGGCATTTTTATACAGCGTGTATATCCTTTTCTTTAAACAGGAAACACATTTATACTTTGAAACCGCCGCTACCATTATTACATTGGTTTTGGTAGGCAACTGGTTAGAAGCCATTTCTATTGAAAAAACACAATCCGCTATTAAAGCACTTCAAGAACTGCAACCTGCAATGGCAAATTTAGTACAAAAAGATTATTTTAATGATACAGAACGCATACAGCCTGTTGCCGTAGAAGAATTACTTGTTGAGGACATCGTACTCGTAAAAGCAGGAGATACCATTCCCACAGACGGAGTACTTACAGAAGGAAGCATAGAAGTCAATGAAGCTATGCTCACGGGGGAAAGTTTACCTCAAACCAAAACCCTTGACAGCATAGTGTACGGAGGTACAGCCGTTATGCAAGGCAGCGCAAAAATTAAAGTTACCAAGAAAAGCACCCAAAGTTTGGTACAGGAAATCATTGATTTGATACAAAAAGCTCAGCAAAACAAACCCAAACTCCAAAAAATCGGAGATAACATCTCAGCGGTCTTCGTACCTGTCGTGTTGGGTATTGCAATTATTACATTTTTGATTTCTTACCTTATTTTTAACAAAACCCTTGAATTTTCATTATTGAGTGGAATAGCTGTGTTAGCCATATCCTGCCCTTGTGCAATGGGATTAGCTACACCCACAGCCGTTATGGTAGGTCTGGGCAGAGCTTCTCAAATGAGTATTCTGTTCAAAAACGGACAAGCTATGGAAAATCTGATAAAGGTAAAATACATGTTTTTAGATAAAACAGGTACATTAACCACAGGAAATTTTACTTTTGGAGAAACAGAACTATTAAGTATAGATTACACGGTTTCCGAAGTAGAATCTTTGTTTTTATCCTTGCAACAACACAGTAATCACCCGCTTGCAGTAGCTATGGTAAAGCATTTTACCAACAAAAACACTCCTTTGCTCCCCATAGAAAACGTAGAAAGTATAGTTGGAAAGGGCGTACAAGCTATGTATCAAAATAAATTAGTTCAGGTGGGTAAATTTCACTCTGTTTCAGATGAACAAAAAATAACGCTCTGGATAGACAACAAAGCCGTAGCCCAAATCTCTTTTTATGATACCCTCAAACCCGATGCAGAAGCTACTATAGAATACCTCAAAAATCAGGGGATAACTCCTGTACTGCTATCGGGAGATAATGACAAAAACTGTGCGTGGATAGCCCAAAAACTCGGTATAGAATATTTTGCCAATGTATTACCCGCAGATAAGTTGAGATATATTCAGGAATACCAACAGAAAGGTGCAGTAGCCATGACAGGTGATGGCATCAATGATGCGCCTGCGCTCAAACAGGCAGAGGTAGGTATAGCTATTGGCAGTGGCACACAGGTAGCCATAGCTTCTGCGGATATAGTGCTACGTACTGATAAATTATACAGTATTGCCAAAGCACATGCACTTGCTAAAAAAACGGTTCAAACGATAAAAGAGAATTTGTTCTGGGCTTTTTTCTACAACAGCATAGGTATTCCGCTTGCCGCATTCGGATTGCTTAATCCTATGGTGGGAGCGTTGATTATGGCACTCTCTGATGTAGTGGTGATAGGAAATTCTTTACGTTTAAAAGTGAAAAAGATATAAATAAATTTTATACCTTTGTGCTATGCAAAACCAAAACAAAATAGAAGCTATCAAAGATATTTTATTCGGTCAGCAGATTACTGCTTATCAAAACCAGATAGAGCAAATCCAAAAGCAGGTACAAGATAATCATAACACCTTAATTCAGGCATTAGAACAAACCCGTCAGCAACTTACCCAACATCTTGCCAATATAGAAAAACAAGCCTTTGCCAAGCTCCAACAGGTAGAACAGGAATTGCAGACAGCTATCAAAAAACATGAAGAAACACATGTTTCCAAAGAACAAATGGCAGGTATTCTTGAAAATTTAAGTAAAAGTCTTATTGCACAACTCAAAGTAAACTTAAACAAATAAAAGACTATGGATACCAATGAATCCCAAAGCGTAAAAGTGGAGTTGGTTACTCCCAACGAGGTTGCACAACAAATTCAAGGCATGAAAGAACTTTTTGCTACCCTCATTCAGCAAAACAAAAAAGAGTATGAAAACCAATTGCAACAGATAAAATCCGTATTTGTAGACGCACTCGCACAAACACAACAGCAATATCAACAGCAAGTACAGCAAATCATAGATTCTCTCCCTCATCTGATAGACAAAACCCTTATTCAAGCACAGGATAAAAACCTTATTTATCTTGGTAATGCTTCGGAAGAAGATAAAGTCAAAAAAATGGAAAAAATTGATGCCGTAGCAGAAATTATTGGCGGAGAGGATATGCGTCTGCTTCAACAGCAAATTACCGCATTGCGAGACAATATTCAGCAAATTTTTCAATCTGACAAAGAACGTTTGAAAGAGTTTCAGGAATATACTCAAAAACTGTTGGCACAAGTACTTCAAAATATCCTTACACAAATAGAAACAACTTATCAGAATATGCAGGGCTTAATTGCAGAACAAGACCAGCGTTTAGCCAATAAATCCAATACCAGTGCCGCTTTACATGAATTAGGATTTAGTCATAAATTCTGACACAGAATATCATGTAACTGATGCTATACAAGATAATATTTTGGGCGTTCCTGCTTGCTGCGCGGCGCAGTCGGCGTGCTACGGGCTACGCTATCGCTTCGGTGCTACGCACTTGCTTCGCAACCCTCCGCATGCCTAACGCAGGTACGCAGCGCGTATGTACGCGCGCACACGCGTGAGGGATAGCAGCGGAAAGCCCGCAGTGAGCGAAGCGAACGAGGAATTGCAGCGTATAGCCCGACCCGAAGCGACAGCGAAGGGACACGCCCTAAATAAAGAACCAATCACGTAAATAATCAATTCTGCACTAATAGCGAAGGGACACGCCCTAAATAAAGAACCAATCACGTAAATAATCAATTCTGCACTAATAAAGCATAAAAAACCATAAATTATTTTGGTTAAGTATAGTTTTTTCTATTTTTGTAACACAAGAATAAAGTATGCGTTTTTTAACCTTATTATGTATTGTGGGTTGTATCGGTGCGTTTGCGCAAAAAAATGAACCCCAAAAAGACAAAAAAGAAAATACCAACGATAAACCCAAAGAAGTCAAAGAAAATAAATTTCAAAGTGCCATAAACGGCTTGTCGTTCAGAAGCATAGGACCTGCTTTAACCTCAGGCAGAATTGCTGATTTTGCGGTTAATCCTAATAATGTTCATCATTATTACGTAGCTTCTGCATCAGGGGGAGTATGGCGTACTACAAACGGCGGTGCTAGTTACGAACCCATCTTTGATAATCAAGGTAGTTTTTCTATTGGTTGCGTAACTTTATCTCCTGTTAATCCTGATATTGTATGGGTAGGCACAGGCGAAAATCACAATCAAAGAAGTGTATCCTATGGAGATGGTGTATATAAATCCGAAGATGGCGGCAATACATGGACAAACATGGGCTTGAAAAACAGCGAACATATTTCTAAAATTATCATTCACCCAAATAACCCGAATATTGTATATGTAGCCGCTTATGGACCCCTTTGGAGTGCAGGCGGTGAGCGTGGTGTATATAAAACCACAGACGGCGGTAAAACATGGAAACAAGTATTAAATATCTCCGAAAACACAGGCGTTTCCGATTTAGCCATTGACCCCACAAATCCTGATGTGTTGTACGCATGCGCACATCAACGTAGAAGACATGTTTTTACTTTGATTGACGGTGGTACTGAAAGTGCAGTATATAAAACTATCAACGGTGGTGAAACATGGGATAAACTCACTAATGGATTACCCTCAGGTGATATAGGCAGAATTGCCATAGCTGTATCCCCTGTAAATCCTTTGTATGTGTACCTACAAATTGAAGCCGAAGGAGATAAAGGAGGCGTTTTTCGTTCAACTAATGCAGGTGGAAGTTTTAATAAAATGAGCGGATATTACACCAGTGGAAATTACTTTCAAGAAATTTTCTGCGACCCCGTAGAAATCAATCGTATTTATGCTGTTGATGTGTATATGCAAGTTTCTGATGATGGAGGTAAAACATGGAAACCTCTCGGAGAACGCTTCAAACATGTAGATAATCACGTAATATGGATAAACCCAAAAAACAACAAACATTATCTTGTAGGTTGTGATGGCGGTATTTACGAAAGTTTTGACAAAGGTCAGACATGGCTTTACAAGCCCAATTTACCCGTTACACAACTCTACCGCGTTGATGTAGATAATAGCCTTCCATTTTATTATGTTTATGGTGGCACACAAGATAATTTCAGTTTGGGAGGTCCTTCGGGTACAACCAATATCAACGGTATTGCTAATTCTGACTGGTTTATTACGCATGGCGGAGATGGCTTTGTATCCCGTATAGACCCCAATGACCCAAATATCGTCTATGCAGAATCTCAGTATGCGGGTTTAGTACGTTATGACCGAAAAAGCGGGGAAGAAGTGCCTATTCAACCTATTGAAGGTAAAGGAGAGAAAGCCTTACGCTGGAACTGGGATAGTCCTTTGATTATCAGTCCACATGCTTCTACAAGGTTGTATTTTGCCGCCAATAAAGTATTCCGAAGTGAAGACAGAGGTAACTCATGGACGTGCATCAGTGAAGACCTAACCCAACAAATTGACCGCAATAAACTCCCTGTTATGGGTAAAGTATGGAGCATAGATGCCGTAGCCAAAAGTCAATCTACTTCGTTTTACGGAAATATTGTTTCTTTACAGGAAAGTCCCAAAAAAGAAAATCTGTTATATATCGGTACAGATGACGGTTTAATTCAGGTATCAGAAGACGCAAAAACATGGAAAAAAATAGATAACTTCCCGAATGTACCAAAAAATACTTACGTGAGTGCTATATTAGCCAGTCAGCATGATGAAAATGTAGTCTATGCGGCATTCAATAACCACAAAAATGGGGATTTCAAACCGTATCTCCTCAAAAGTACAGATAAGGGTAAATCTTGGACAAGTATAGCTTCTAATCTTCCTGAAAGAGGTTCTGTACATTGTATTGCAGAAGACCATATCAATAAAGACTTGCTTTTTGTAGGTACTGAATTTGGAATATTTGTATCGCTTAACGGTGGTAAGGAATGGATACAAATGAAAGGCGGTCTGCCTACTATTGCTGTTCGGGATATTGCCATTCAAAAACGCGAAAATGATTTAGTAATTGCAACATTTGGCAGAGGATTTTACATATTAGACAACTACACCCCACTTCGTAATTTATCTGATGAAATTATCAACAAAGAAGCATATTTGTTTGCGGTTAAAAATGCACTTTTATATGTACCTTCTCGTCCTATTGGATTAAGAGAAAAAGGATTTTTGGGAGAAAGTCATTTTATTGCTCCTAATCCTCCATTTGGAGCTGTTTTTACGTATTATTTAAAAGAAAGCCTTAAAACCCTTAAAGAGCAACGTCAGGAAAAAGAGCAAGAATTGGAAAAACAGAAAAAAGATATTCCTTATCCTACCTTTGAAGAAATGCGTGCCGAAGATAACGAACCTAAACCTTACCTTGTTTTTGTTGTTAAAAATGAAAAGGGCGAAGTAGTACGCCGTTTAAAGACAGATGCCTCCAAAGGCTTAAAACGCATAGTCTGGGATTTGCGTTATGCTACTACCAGCGCTACCTCTTTAACTCCACAAGACCTTTCAGACCCTTTTGCTGAACCTGATTTAGGACATTTTGTTACACCGGGTACATATTCTGTACAATTGTACAAAGTAGTGCAGGAAGTTGCAACCGCTATTACAGATGTGCAGACTTTCAAAGTAACTCCGTTGAATAATGCTACTTTGGTTGCTCAGGACAAAGAAAAAGTACATGCTTTTCAACAGCAAGTAGCAGAACTCAAACGTCAGGTAGATATACTTACACCTTTTAGTAATGACATCAATAACCGCATCAAACATTTGAAAACTGCTATTATCAACACACCGAAAGCAGATATGCAATGGCTTTCTCAATTAGAAAACTTACAAAAAACGCATAATACACTGCGAGTTTCACTATTCGGTGATGCTTCATTGGCACGCAGAAATTTTGAAACACCTCCCTCTGTTGCAGGAAGAATAGAAGGTGCGTTGTACTCAACATGGTTTAATACCCAAGAACCTACACAAACGCAAATTCAGTCTTTCAATATAGCCAAAGAAGAGTTTGAACAAATATCTGTTAAAATGAAAGAACTGGATAATCAGCTAAAACAGATAGAGTCCCAAATGGAAAGCAGTAAAGCTCCTTGGACTCCTAATCGTATGCCCTCTCATGACCGATAAAATACTTATCTGACTTGTTTATAGATTTTTTTGGCGTTCCTGCTTGCTTCGCGGCGCAGTCGGCGTGCTTTGGGCTACGCTATCGCTTCGGTACTTCGCACCATGCGTGCTTGCACGCATGCCCTCCGCATGCCTAACGCAGAAACACGGTACACACAAACAATATTCCACCTTGATAGATAATTCACAAAAAACCCTATTTTTGTATCAATGACGTCTACGTATATCAATATACTAACGGATTTTGGCTTCAAACGCATCTTTGCTGATGAAAAAAACAAAGATTTACTCATAGATTTTCTCAACGCTGTTATGGAATTTCAAGGTATTGAAATTAAAGATATTTCCTATAAAAACACGGAATTTGTCGGTGAATATGAAGAAGACAAAAAAGTGATATTAGATTTGTATTGTACCAATGAAAAAGGAGAGCATTTCTTGATAGAAGTACAACGGGCTGAACAAGAATTTTTTAAGAAACGACTTTTATTTTATGCATCAAGGTTAATTCAAGAACAAGGTATAAAAGGCAAAAAATGGGATTACAACTTCAAAGGTGTGTATTCTATTGCCATTTTAGACTTTGACATGCCCAAAAATCAGGAAATATTAAATAGTTTTCGCATATTGAATGAGAAAACGCATGAACCCTTCATAGATGATTTTGGATTTGTTATTATCAATTTAACCCAATTCAACAAACAGGAATACGAGTTAACGTCTAATTTTGAGAAGTGGCTGTATGTTTTAAGAAATTTAGACAAGTTAAAAGATATTCCTTTGAAACTGCAACAGCATTTATTCGTTAAATTATTTAATTTAGCAGAATACAGCGCATTAAGTAAAAAAGAGCAAAAAGCATATATGGAAAGCCTTAAAAAATATAACGATTTTGAAAATGTATTGGAGTTTGCCCAGAAAAAAGGATATAATAAAGGGTACAACGAAGCAACATTAGAATTTCAGCAGGTAATTTCTGATATAGAAATGCTTTTATCAGAAGAGAGAAAACGTGCAGAGGAGGAGAAAAAACGCGCAGAAGAGAAAGAGAAACTTCTTAATGAAGAGAAAAAGCGTGCAGAAGAAGAGAAAAAACGCGCAGAAGAGAAAGAGAAACTTCTTAATGAAGAGAAAAAGCGTGCTGAGCAAGAAAAACAAAGACTAATTAAATCCATTCAAAAAATGAGAGCTATGGGTGCGTCTGATAAAGAAATTGAAGAAATATTAGAAATCAAACTCAAAGAGTATGAGTAACTGCATATTTACTTAACAATACTTTATTTCGCGTGAGGGATAGCAGCAGAAAGCCCGCAACAGGCGTAGCCTGTGAAGTACAGACGTGGCATGCCACGTTTCTATCAGCGTATAGCCCGACCCCGAAGCGCAAGCGCAGGCGACACGCCAAAAAATTCAATAGACCTAAATAGTTACTTTGCATTTTATATTCATTTTCTTACCTTTGTAGAAAGTATGCGGTATCGTGTTGTGTTATATGGTTTAGGGATAGTGTTTTTTATGGGATTACTTTCCTGTAAAAAAAACATATTCAAACCCAAAGTGATTAAAAACGATAACAGTTTACTAAGCGCACTCGGTAATCGTAAAAGCGTAGACGGCGTTTTTTTATGGTTTAAAAATGCGTATGAATTCAGGGATAGTACTTTGTACGGCAAACTACTTCACCCCAATTTTCGCTTCACTTATTATGATTTTGCCAATAATACTCAAATCTCATGGGACAGGGGCGAAGAAATGCGTATTCAACACCGTTTGTTTCAAAACGTAAAAAATATCTCCCTGACTTGGAACAACTATCTGCAAGTGGATACCACTGCCACTAATGGGGAAGTAATACGTTCTTTTAACCTGCTTTTAGAAATTGATGCCTACACTTCTTACAGAGGTACAGGTCGCGTGATTTTTACTTTAACCCGAAATCAACCCGAAGAAGAATGGATGCTTTTACGCTGGTTTGATGATTCGGATTTTTAATCTAATTTTATAGCCAATGAAAGGTATTATTACAATTTTTCTCTCTTTTTTGGGAATACAGATTGTTTTAGCACAAAAAGAACTCCAAAAAGGAAATGCTTTTTTTGAGCAAAAAAAATATGACAGTGCTTCTTATTATTACAGAAAAGGCTATCGATTAGCTACTCAAAACAGAGATTTAAACACCCAAAAAAAATATATCCCTTTGATTATTCAGGCAGAACTGTACGCGCAAAGTCCTGATACAGCACTAAAGTATGCCAACCTCATGTATTTCGCAGATTTTCCGCTCTATGAAGTATATGCAATGAAAGAAAACATATTCCGCAAGTTTTTATACTATGACAGTACAGCATTGTATGCCGCAAAATATGCTGCATGTGCGACTAAAACAGAGAATAAAACTGAAATACTACGATTAAGAAAGGCAGTGATTGCCTATCATGATGCTTTTTATTATGACCTTGCATTGTTTTATTGTAAAACTCTTTTAACCCTTTGTGAAATGGAGTATTCAAAAGAAAGTGCCGAATACGCTGATGTAAAATTACTTATAGCGGCAGTCATGGCTAAAAAAGGAGAAGTTGCACTTGCCCAGAGTGCCATAGAACAAGCTATACTGGTTTATCAGAAATACCCCAAAAAACCTATGCTTATGGCTTATGCAGAATATGCTAAGAGTATTGTTTTAACACAAACGGGTAAATATATGCAAGGTTTAACCTCTGTACAAAAAGCTATTAAACTCTATAAAAAAGAGTTAGGTGAACAACACATTTCTACTGCCAAATCTTTTCTGCAACTCGGAATACTGTACGAAAAAACTGCTAAATATGATTCTGCGTTATATTATCAGCAAAAAGCCCTGACAATATTCAAAAGCCTTTTACCTGAAAACGATTTGTACATAGCACAAACTTTTCAAGCCATAGGAACAACCTGTTTTGCTCAAAAAAATTATGATAAAGCCGAAGAATACTACCAAAATGCCTTATTTATCCAAAAACAACAGTACGTACAATATCACCCGCAAATTGCGGAAACGTACAAAAACCTTGGTGCCGTAATGGAAGCCAAAAAAGATGTGGTTCTGTGCTATCGTTTTTACGAACTGGCACTCAATATTCATTTGCGCACTTTGGGAAAAAAACATATAGAAGTAGCTCAAAGCTACATCAATATGGGTACAGCGTGGTTTTTGAAAAAAGAATATAAAAAGAGCATAGACTTTTACCTCAAAGGACTACACATTTTAGAACACAACCCTGAATTTTCAAATCATGAATATCTTTTGAACGCCTACAATAAACTTTCTGTGTTTTATCAGGTTCAAAAAGACTATGAAAAAAGCATTCTATACGCGCAAAAAGCTATCACAATTATTAAAAACAAAGTGGGTTCTTTTAATAAGTATCTTTCAGAACAATATTTACGTTTGGTAGCCTTGTATAACCTCACTAATCAATACTCCAATGAAATAAGCGCCTATCAGAATGCCATAGATGCACTGTGTAGCAAACCTGTTTCAGAACCTTATGCTACTCCCGTGTATAAAGATGTCATTCTGGAAGAAAAAGCCATACCTCTTTTGGTTCAAAAAGCTACCCGAATCATAGAAAAACATACCTTTCAACCTTTACAACTTGTTACGCTCTGGGCAAATGAAGCTACAAAAATAATCCCCCATGATAGCAGACAAGAATATGAACTGAACAGCGCTTTGAACGCTTTGGAATTGGTATTAGAACTTAAACACAAACTTTTCAAACAAGGTCAATATATCGTTGTTCCCGCAGAAGTAGAACAAAAAATGACGTTTTTGTGCCTGCAATTGTATCAAATATCCAATGAAAAACATTATGCGGAAAAATTGCTTTCCTACACTGAACTTTTTTCCTATCAGAAACATCATTACAAGTTTTTTTCTGATATTCAAACATCTCTGACAAAAAAATACGCTTCATGGGATACACTTTTTACGCATAAATTTGAAGTAGATAAAAAACTTTCTGAACTCAAAAAACAACTGCTTGATGCCTGCAAAAATGAGTACAAAACAGATACACAATGGGTAAAAATACTCCTTACACAATATAAAACAGTGCAGAAATCACAAGAAAAAGTATGGCAGAATATACAAAAGCACATTCCTGAATATTATGCTCACTTTATGGTACAAGGTCTGAACATGAGTTCAAATTTTGAAACCCAAACAGACAAGTTTATCACCTTTTTACCTTTGGATATGCTTTGTAAAACATGGAAAACCGTCAAAAATGAACAGCATGCCTTATACAAAACACAGGCTTTGTACTACCTGCCTTTACCTGATTCCAAGAGTGTAGCCATGATAGTAGACGAAGACAAAATGCACTGCATACCGCTTGAAACTACGGCACAAACCTACAAACAAATTACCATGTTGGATTCCGCTTTCAAGGTAAAAAATCTTTCTGCCACAGCACAACTCAATGCGGATTTATATTCTGTTTTGTTTGAACCGCTTAAAAGCTATCTTACAGCCAGCAACTTGCTTGTTTTTACACAAGGCATATTTGACAAATTGTGCATAGAAAACTTTATGATAGATAAAAAGAATGCGGTTATTGATAAATACAAGGTTTTTTATGCATTTTCACTCATAGATTTACTTAATCAAGCGGTAGAAAAACCCAAAATAGAGTTTACTCAAAATGTTTCGGATACCCAACAACCTGTAACCGCATTGAGCAATCCCAAATATAAATTTGTATCCCCATCTTCCAATACAAGTGGAAATACAGACATTCTCCATACAGATAGCTCTATAAATGTTAGAATTCCACTTACGGAAAGAGTTTATCTATATATTTCAGCATTTTACAATTCCTTTATTCCATATACCCGCTCCAATTGTATTGCTTTTCGCTATCCCGTAAATATTGAAACCGAACAGCAATTCTGGAACGTATTTTATGAAACACTCATGAGAAACAGTACCGTATGGAACGCTTTTTACACGGCACAGCAAAAAATACAGAAACAAGATAATGCTTCTCCTGTATGTTTTCGGTTGTATCTTTCAAAAATATAAAATAGTTATTGAGATATCAATTTTAATATAGACGTGTCCTTCACTGCGTTCAGGTCGGGCTATACGCTGGTAGAGACGTGGCATGCCACGCCTGTACCTCATTCGCTTACGCTCATTGCGGGCTTTTCGCTACTATCCCTCACGCAGATACGCGCGTACATATACGCACACACATAAAAAAAAGAAGTGTTTTTGACCTCATTTTTACCTCGGGGGCGGGTGGGCGGGTAAACCCATCAACTCCATAAAAAACACTTCTTTCGCGTTAGGCATGCGGAGGGTACGTAGTAGAGACGCCGCATGCGGCGTCTCCGAAGCGATAGCGTAGCCCGTAGCACGCCGACTGCGCAGCAGGAACGCCCAAAAATAAATATGCTAAAATTACTCATTTAAAGCAGGTTTATCAATTATATTGCCTTAAATCCATGCTTTTTTGTAGCTTTGCAAATATGTTTATTGCCAGTCAGATTACACTTGGCGCTTCGTATGGGTATGTACTTGTGTGCGTGTTGCTTGCGGCAGGGTTTAGTTTTTTGCTCTATTGGATACGAAAAGAAAGTGAATTTTCTTCTCCTGTGCGATGGATACTCTCTGCTTTGAGATTTTTTGTTATCCTGATGACAGCGCTGTTATTGTTAGACCCTTCATGGTATAAAACCTATTCCAAACTTCAAAAACCCACAATATTAGTCCTTCAGGATAATTCTCAGTCCATACTTGCACAAAAAGACTCCGCTTATATAAAAGGAGTGTATGTGAGTGAAATGAAAAAACTTATTCAGAACAACACTTTGCAGGAAAAAATGCAGTTTGAAACCCATTTGTTTGATAAAACCCTGCATCTCAATAAGCCTTTGGATTCTCTTACTTTCTCAGGTACGCAAACTCAACTTTCCGACCTTGCCCATGAAATTTACAATCTGTATCAAGACCAGTATTTGGGTGGGGTTATTCTTGCTACTGATGGTATTTACACACAAGGATACAATCCCACAGATATTTTTACAAAGTTAAATGTGCCTTTCTTTAACCTTTTACTAGGTGATACAACGCAGAAAAAAGACATTCGCATTAAATCTGTCCAAAGCAACAATACGGTATATCTCAACAGTGAAGTACCCATTCAGATAGAATATGAAGCCATCAATTACGCTAACCAGAAAACAGAACTGACCATAGAACATCAAGGTAAAGTTATTTATACCCAACCGCTTGTTTTTAATGCAGGCATAGAACAAAATTCTCTGATGGCACTCATCAAACCGCAGGAAGAGGGCGTACAACGCTATGATATTGTCATTAAAGGTTTGCCCGAAGAAGCGACTTACAAAAACAACCGCTGGTCCGTGTATCTTAAAGTGCAAAAAAACAAGCAAAAAGTATTGTTACTGACAGGTTCACCCAGTCCTGATGTAATGGCAATACACAGAGCTATTCTGAACACAGGTAATACCGAAGTACAATTAGTTTCCCGCACACAAGGACAGGAATTTACAGAAAACATAAACACTCTTTCCTTCACCGATTTTGATGCGTTGATACTCCATAACTTTCCCAATGACAATGCGGATATAAGTATTATCAATGCTATCAATCTGGCGGTAGAAAAAGTAAAACTTCCTGTTTTTTACAGTGTAGGCACTAATACTAATTTAGATTTGCTCAATAGCTTTACCAATATCGGAATACGCAAAACGCGCACCCGACCTTCGTTTTCAGAATGTGCATTTGACCCCACAGACGAGTATTTTACCCACAGTACTTTCACTTTTGATGCCAATAATTTCAAAAAACTGTTCAAAAATGCTCCTCCTTTACAATGCATGGACGCAGAAATATCCGCCAAACCAAATGCCAAAGTATTTGGCAAAAAACTTATCCAGAACTTGAAATTAGATGTACCTTTGTTGGTATTTCATGAAGATATGAACCTGCGTAATGTGGTACTTGTTGGAGATAATTATTGGAAAATACGCATGACCAACTACACTCAGGATAAAAACTTTGCTATTTTTGATACATGGATACAGAACATTATTCAGTGGTTGGTTGCCAATAAAGACAAACGCAAACTGACCGTAACCACCAACCAGCGTTTGTACGAAAACACTGATGCTGTTCTTTTCAAAGGAGAAATGTATGATGAAAGCTATAACGGTATAGAAAACGGAGAGATTAAAGTAAATTTGCTCAACAGCAAAAAAGAAAATCAAACGTATTTCTTAAAACCGCAGGGTAAAGGTATGTATCAGTTGAATATTGGGAGTTTACCCGAAGGAGAATATGCTTTTACCGCAGAAGGTACAGACAAAAACAAAAAAATTGGTACAGATACAGGAAAATTCAGGGTGAGTAAAACACAGGCAGAATTTCAAAATATAGTAGCAAATTTTAACTTGTTAAATCAAATTGCTTTGCGCACAGAGGGAAAAACCTATATGCAAAAAGACATCTCGGCTTTGCAAAAAGATTTACTCAATGACAACCGTATAAAGCCTCGTC
>Ga0272446_1005098_pt1 | contig 14772 bp, 14 predicted proteins | sample YNPCB0061_FD_194587 | JGI IMG/M metagenome (GOLD analysis project Ga0272446, IMG submission 194587) | Hot spring microbial mat communities from Yellowstone National Park, WY, United States - YNP-CB-006-1 | ecosystem: Environmental > Aquatic > Thermal springs > Hot (42-90C) > Sediment | place...
CCAGGGAATTAATCGCTACCATTACCAGCGTATGACCCTGGTTACTGTAAGACAGATAACCCCACATCAACACCATTGCCGTACAGGGGGCAATGCCCAGCAGGATCGTTCCAGCAATATAGGAGTTTGCCAGCGTAATTTCTGCACCACGTACCAGCTCAGTTCCTGTAATGAACGGACGAAACAACCAGCCCAGAAAAAATTGAGCAAAGACCACCATCGTAAAGGGTTTGATGAGCCAGTTCACCACCAGCGTCAGCAAAACGGGCTTCGGGGTACGGGCTGCACGGGCGGCCTGGGTAAAGTCAATTTTGACCATGATGGGATACATCATGAAAAACAGGCAGATGGCGATCGGGATAGACACCTGATAAACGCTCATCGCATCCAGCGTCGTTGCGACTCCTGGAAACAGTCGCCCCACCAGAATGCCTGCAATAATGCACAAGAACACCCAGACGGTCAAATATCGCTCAAAGAAGCTGAGTTTTCCCCCCGCCTGCACCGCTTTTTTCTTACTTATCTCAGAGTTATGAGTACTCATTGCCTTCCTTACATGCCACGACACACATATTTCGTTACATCGCTTCCATGATTATCTTAGGCGGAAAATGGCAATTACATCAAAAAAATCTGATGCGTTTGCGGGTAAAAATCCCTTCGATTACCAGATTGAGCCGCCGCTTGCCATGCATTTGTTGATGGTTTGTGCTGTAAAAGCACTGGTCTGGTTCAAGCCCACTGTTGGCTCCCTTTTTTTCAACGTGTTGAGCCAAAGCCCTATAAGTTTGAGGTGAGAAGTGGCAAACGACTTAAGAAAAGCAAGGGGAATTGGTACCGGCTTGATGTTGAGTAACATTGGCAACGGGCAAGGGTACAGGAGGCGAAGCAAACTCAGAGAATACAGAAGATGAACCAACCGAAAGTAGAATACCCAGCAGATTTAGACAAAAACTCGGTAGTGATGCCAGGGATGTCGATGGAACACCTGACAGCGCTAGCGATCGCGGAAGAGATCGAGAAATTGCAACCCCCCGGATCGTCACTGCACGACCCGACCTTACCGCCACCGCCGATCTCGGAAGATCTCCTGAAAGACTTGAGCCATACTTAAAGGAACATCAACAACAAGGAGCCGCCCTCGTCATTCAATCAATGGACACGCAGAGCGGCTTTCTGTTAGCAGACAGTAGTGTTAATTAGTGAAATGTAAAATCAAAACAGTGATAGGAGAACCCCCTGTAATGGCCTCACCGCCAAACTTGGATGCAAAGACCCTGGCTAGACTGCAACGAGCGCTCACGCTACAAGTCTCTATTTTGTTGCACTTTGTAGTTCTGATGGACGCACTACGATTTCCTGAGTTTGTTCTCCTCGGCGGATTGTAAGCCGTAAGGGTTGGTCAATTTTTGTCGCCTCTACCGCATCTTGTAGTTGTTCTGCTGTGGTAATAGGTTGATGATTCGCCTTGATAATTACATCACCCTGGCGGATGCCACCCTTTGCCGCTGGGCTATCTGGAACCACCTGAACTACCAATGCACCATCTATTTCAGGAGCCGTTATCGGAGAGCTTGTTTTTTTATTGAGCTGTCTGGCAATCTCTGGAGTCAGCGTCACCATGCGAATGCCAATATAGGGGTGGGAAACTTTTTCACCCCGCGCCAGGATGTCTTTAATTTGCTTTGCCTTATCAATGGGAATGGCGAACCCAATCCCCTGTGCATCAGCACGAATTGCGGTGTTAATGCCAATCACTTCTCCTCGCTGATTCACTAGGGGGCCCCCTGAATTACCTGGATTAATCGCAGCATCCGTTTGTAGAAAATCAAGACGCTTATCAGCAATACCAACTTGGGAACTGGTACGGTTTAGGGTGCTAATGATTCCCAACGTCACCGTATTATCTAACCCTAGTGGATTGCCGACGGCGATCGCCCAATCTCCGACTTGCACTTCAGCGGAACTTCCTAAGGGCGCAACTGGTAAATTTGACCCATTGATTTTAACCACAGCTAAGTCAGATGGTTCATCAATACCTCGGACTTCTCCAGTAAATGTTCGCCCGTCCCGTAGGGTTACAGTAACTTCATTGGCTCCACTCACAACATGAGCATTGGTGAGAATTAAGCCATTACGATCTGTAATAAACCCAGACCCCTGCCCATGCTGACGAAACTCCTGGGGCAATTGAGGGAAAACGTCTCTCCCAAAGAATTCTTGAAAGAAAGGATTGTCAAAAAAGGGGGTTGGAATAACAGCAACCGTGCGTTCTGTGTCAATTCGCACGACAGCAGGTCCAACTTGCTCTACTGCAAGCGCTACAAAACTACGTTCTGATGCCGAGGGAGAACGATTGAAATTCCCAGATTCTGTCGTTGTCCGAATCGCAGTAGGCTGATCAACAGCAACAATTTGTGGAAAAAGCCGCAAGGTGCCTAGAGTGAGTACAACGCTGCCCAAAATTGTTCCTGCAATAGTGCCGACTTGTCGTACCGTTGAGTTTGTCGCTTTGATGAAAGACATAGATCAAACATCTCCAATTTCCAATCGTCTGTTCAGTCGGTTCTTCTAAACTCATTCCTGTGCTGCAATTTTTAGGATCTGCGAGTTAATCGTTGCCAGGCAGAATCGATCGCCTGCTTCATTCGCTGTCCGGTGCGACTGAGGCTCTGCTGAAAGTCCTCCCATTTATCCTGTAGAAAGTCAGCAGCTTCTTTTAGAGCGTTCTGATCATGTTGTCCTGTTGCTGCTAATTCATCTCGAACTTCTTTGATTTTTACCCGTACAACCTCTGGTTGATCATTAGCAGAAACCAGGGATTTGAGGCGATCGCCCATTTGCTTCACCAGATTCTTAACCTGTTGCGATTTCTCACTCAGGAACCCTTTCAGTCCCTCAGATTCATTCTTGAGCCGATTTTTAGCATCCTCTTTGATGACGACAACTTCTGCATCAATCACTTCCACATCGTCTGGAAACAAAACAGCTCTTCCGCCAAAAGGTGCTGCAATATCCCCACCCAGAACGTACGCTACAATATCTCCAGTCTCCCAATCAAATAGAAAATCCTCTACCCAGCCCAGGGGATCAGACACTGACGGAGTGCGGACTTGCATCCCATGCAATCGGCGTAGCATCGTTGCTGGTTCCATTACCAGATCAGAGTAGGTCAGAACCGCATCTGGCCCAATGATCGATACTTGTTCCAGCGGAGTATAGCCACCACTGCTAGCAAAGTAAACCACTTGCCCTCGATCATTCACCCAAATCTCTTCAACACTGCCAAGACGAGTTGCAGTACTGCTATCCATCGCCATTAACCCAAGTATTTGACTACGACGAATGACGTTGAACATAATTCAATCCTCCAAAAATTAACTAAACTTTTTTAGCGATGAGTAAGCTTAAGTGAGTAGCAAGGCAAATAGTCAACATGGAGCAATCCCATCAAATACACCTACTCCACCAATACTTAAAATCTCAAAGGTAACGTGTTCATTTTGGATCAAGATATCTCCTGGCAAACGACCGATTGGAAAATGCTTAAACGTTCCACTGCTCAGCCAGAGCAAGCCTCCCAACAACAAAACGCCTGCCCCGATGGCCACTAATGTTTTACCAATTTCTGCAATCATGCCACTACCCATCCTCTCAGTGAGAGCATCTAAAATGACCTAATCACTGCTAGAGAGTAATTGAGTTAGTCATAAAAGAAATCAAGAATCCGAATGATGAGTGTCAGACTCTGCCTGAGTGAGAATCGTCCATGCAGTTTTGGCGGCTTCGGACAGGCGATCGCCCAAATGTTGAGTTTCATCAGCAATAGACTGCCAATTTTTCTGAGCTTCTTGCTGAATCAACTGCACTGATCGTTCAAGGCGATCGGGATCAATCAATTTCGTTTCTTCAATGGCTTCTCTGGCACGTCGCACAGCCGCTAAATAGGCTTCACAAGTCAACTCTTGAGCAGCTTGAATTTCAGACTGAGCGCGTTTTTTGATCGCTTCGACCAGCGCTTTGGTTTCTTGCTTGATGTCCGCATTTTGTCCTGCCATTTCTTGTTCAACCAGAGCATCGGTTTCCGGGCTAACGGTCATGGGAGTCGATGATTCCAGATTGTTCGTCATGAGCGGATTCCTCCTGGGGTTGTAAGGGCTTGAGTATGCTAGGAAGCACTGAGGAGTTCAGGAGACAAACGCTTAAAGACCAGTCGTTCATTTTCAACACTAATGTAAATCGTGTCCCCTTCGTGGAATTCTCCGCGCAAAATTGCCTTAGCAATGGGCGTTTCCAGTTCCCGTTGAATGGCTCGTTTCAGTGGCCGCGCTCCATAAACTGGATCGTAGCCAACCTGAGCCAACCAATCGAGGGCTTCATTAGAGAGTTTCAAAGCTAGTTTGCGTTCCATGAGTCGTTGTTCTAAGCGCTGAACCTGCAGTTTCACAATTTCGCGCAACTGCTCAAGTCGCAGACTGTGGAAGATAATGATTTCATCAATCCGGTTAAGAAATTCTGGACGGAAACTGGCTCGCATCGCTTCCATCACGCGATCGCGCATTTCTTCATACTTACTATCATCACCCGCCAGATCCAAAATGTATTGTGAGCCAATATTGCTGGTCATGATCACGACCGTATTTTTGAAATCAACTGTCCGTCCTTGGGCATCAGTCAGACGACCATCATCCAGAATTTGTAGCATGACGTTAAATACATCAGGATGGGCTTTCTCAATCTCATCGAAGAGAATCACCGCATAGGGACGACGACGAATGGCTTCGGTAAGCTGTCCACCTTCGTCATACCCCACATAACCCGGAGGTGCACCAATTAACCGAGAAACCGTATGTTTCTCCATGTACTCAGACATATCGATCCGCACCATCGCCTCTTCTGTATCAAATAGATAGGCAGCCAGAGCCTTGGCTAACTCTGTTTTACCCACCCCAGTTGGGCCCAAGAAGATAAAGCTGGCAATCGGGCGATTGGGATCGGCAAGGCCGGCACGGGAACGCTGAATCGCGTCGGCAACGGCGGTGACAGCTTCCTCCTGCCCAATCACGCGCTTGTGTAATTCCTCTTCCAGATGCAGGAGTTTTTGCATCTCAGATTCCACCAGTTTACTCACCGGAATGCCTGTCCATTTGGAAATAATTTCGGCAATATCGGCTTCGGTGACTTCTTCCCGCAGCATAGATTTGCCGCTGGTTTGAGTTTCTGCTAAACGGGCTTCGGCAGTTTCTACCTGTCGCTGTAAATCGGTGAGCTTACCATACTTCAACTCTGCGGCTCGATTGAGATCGTAGTCCCGTTCCGCCTGCTGAATTTCAATATTAACGCGATCAATCTCCTCTTTGAGTTTTTGAATTTGATCAATGATTTCTTTTTCTGCCTGCCATTGGGCATTCAACGCGGATTGTTGTTCCTTGAGATCCGATAGCTCTTTTTCCAATCGTTCTAAACGCTCCTTAGAAGCACTATCGGTTTCCTTCTGCAAGGATAATCGCTCCATTTCTAGCTGCAAAATCTTGCGATCGATTTCATCCAGTTCTTCTGGTTTTGAGGTAATTTCCATCTTCAGTTTGGCAGCCGCTTCATCAACCAGATCAATGGCTTTATCAGGCAGAAAGCGATCGCTAATGTAGCGAGTAGACAGCACCGCAGCAGCGACCAGAGCACTATCCGAGATTTTTACGCCATGATGCACTTCATAGCGTTCTTTCAGTCCCCGCAGAATGGAAATGGTATCTTCAATGCTGGGTTGATCGACATAGACCTGCTGGAAGCGCCGCTCTAAGGCTGCATCTTTTTCAATGTATTTGCGATATTCATCTAGCGTCGTTGCGCCAATGCAGCGTAGTTCACCCCGTGCCAGCAGAGGCTTGAGCAAATTCCCCGCATCCATTGCCCCTTGGGTGGCGCCAGCCCCAACGACAGTATGAATTTCGTCAATAAAGAGAATGATATTCCCCTGTGCTTCCTGGACTTCCTTCAGTACAGCTTTCAGTCGTTCTTCAAACTCTCCCCGGTATTTGGCTCCGGCAATTAAAGCACCCATATCCAGAGCAATTAAGGTGCGATCGCGCAATGATTCTGGTACATCACCACTGACAATTCGCTGGGCGAGTCCTTCCACAATCGCTGTTTTACCTACACCCGGTTCACCAATCAGCACAGGATTATTCTTGGTGCGGCGAGATAGGATTTGAATCGTGCGACGAATCTCATCATCCCGTCCAATCACCGGATCGAGTTTCCCTTCTCGTGCCAGTTTAGTTAAATCCCGTCCATATTTTTCCAGGGATTCATACTTGCCCTCCGGATTTTGATCGGTCACTTTTTGACTCCCTCGAATTTGTTCGATCGTTGTACGCAGTTTCTGTTCATTTAGCCCCAGTTCCTGGAATAACGCTTTACCAAAGCGATCGTCCTTGGCAAACGCCAGCACTAAATGCTCAATGGAAATATACTCATCACCAAAGTCTTGACGATACTGTTCTGCCTGATCCAGTAATGTATCCAGGCTGCGCCCCAAATAAACGGAGCTGCTACTGCCACTCGATACTTTGGGCTGACGGTTGATGAAGTCATGGGTGCGATCGCGCAGGGTCTGAACATTCACCCCAACTTTATTAAAAATAGAACTGGCCAGTCCTTCCTGTTCCAGAAGACTCCGCATCAAATGTTCGCTTTCAATTTGCTGATGTTGAAATTGTTTGGCAATTTCTGGAGTACGGACGATCGCTTCCCAGGCTTTTTCCGTAAATTGATTGGGGTTAGTTGGTTGCATAGTTGAATCCTCCAGACGGTGACAAAATCATGCCTAAAAGCCTTCTTAGCCTTTTGTAATAACCTCATCCGATTGTTGCAGCCCCTGCAAATACTGCTGTCCTTTAGCTGTGATTTTGCCGCGAATGAAGTGAATTGGTTCAGGCAAAATTGCAAAGGCGGCGTAGGCTCCTGGGGTAAATTCTCCAGTGATCAAGCCTTTTTCATTCAGGTAATCCAGGTGGAACACCAGGTCATATTCATCTCCAAACAAATGGGAAATGTCTTTTTCCTCAAACCCAGCTTCTCCCTTTTCAGCCGCTATTTCTAATACTTGTTGAACAATGTTGCGACTTAGTTGCATGGTTCAATTCCTTAATTCAAGTCAGTGTTTTGATGTTTAACAACCAGCCCACTAGTACTTTGCGGCATCCGTTTCACCACCGATCCCCCTCATCCCCTAGCCCCTTCTCCCAACTCTAGGAGAAGGGGAGTGAGCGGTTTGAAGTCCCTCTCCCAAACTTGGGGGAGGGATTTAGGGTGAGGGCCAATAGCGGGTAAATTTACGCCGAACGATACTAGTTCCTGGTTCTCAACGCAGTTTGATAAGCACGCAATTGCGCCTTGAGTTGGGCGATTTCCGCTGCCATATCTAGCACCATCGCAGCACCCATCAGATTCAGTCCCAAGTCGCGGCGCAGGCGTTGAATCTGCACCACTCGGACGAGATCCTGGCGGCGCAGCATAGTGCCTGTCGGCTCCACCAGACCTAAGGTCACAAATTGCTCAAGCAGCGACACTGAGGTTTGGGTAAAGTAAGCGGCTTGCTCAAAGCTGTAGAGGCGATCGCCCCCATTAGACCAAACCACTCGTGAAAGCCCCATGCTAGTGGTCATAGATGCACCTCCGCGATCGCTCGTCGAGGATTAAAACTGCTAACCTGCTGCAACTTTTCATAGCATTCTCTTTCCTGCACGCTCAGTTCTTTCGGGGTGACAATTTTGAGCCGTACCAACAAATCTGTCCGGTTGCCTTTGGGATCGCGCCAGCCTTTGCCACGTAGTCTCAAGGTTTGTCCCGAATCGACTCCGGGAGGAAGGGTCATGGTTACCTTGCCGTCCGGCGTTGGCACTTCAATTTGGGCACCGAGTACAGCCTCTACGGGGCTGATTGGGATTTCACAAATTAAATTATTCCCTTCAAATCTGTAGAAAGAATGAGGCAGTAACTCAATGGTGAGATAGAGATCTCCCCGCTGCTGACTAAAGGGACTGATTTGGCCCTTGCCCTTTACCCGAATGCGACTGCCGGACTTTGACCCGGCTGGAATGCGAACGGTAACGGTTTCATCCCCGATTTGTAACCGTTTTTGGGTGCCGTGAAAGGCTTCGGAAAAAGTGAGGGCGATCGCGGCTTCCGTATCTTGGGCAGGCATTTCGGTGAAACGACTGAAGGGATCGTCCCCAAAGTCCACGTATTCTCGGAATCCCTCTGGACTCTTTGTTGTCCGATAGGTATATACCCGTCGCCCAGTACCCCCGCCGCGCCCGAAGCGTCCCAGCAGTTCATTAATGAAATCATCAAAACTGCCATATTGCCCAAAGTCCATACCCTCGAAGCCAGCCCCACCAGATGGCGGTGCCCCCGCAGCAGCTTGTTTCCAATATTGTCCAAACTGGTCGTATTTCTGCCGCTTTTCTGGATCAGAAAGCACTTCGTGGGCTTCGTTGATCTCTTTGAAGCGAGCTTCTGCCTCTTGATCACCAGGATTTAAGTCTGGGTGATACTTGCGTGCCAGTTTGCGATAGGCTTTCTTGATTTCCTCTGGCGTTGCGGTTTTACTCACTCCCAGGATGTTGTAATAGTCTTTGAAATCAGTGGTAGCCATGGACACCTCTACCAAATGAACATGAGTGGTGTATCGGGCAGTTCAGTGAGCAAATCACCTCCCATGCTAATTTCTAATCCGCTTTGCGTTTAGAAAAGATGCCCTTGTCATCGCGATCGAATAATTGCTTGATGCGCTCCCAGGCTGTTTTCAAAGCATTGGTTCTCTCTGAAGATTCGCTGAGGGACTGGTTATAGGTTTCCACAAAAGTTTGCTGTGCCTCTTCCGACAAATCCGCCTTGATCTCTGGCGAAATTTGGTCACTGCCCGTCAATTCGCCTTCGGGTTCATGGGGCAACTGCATATCCGTAATGGCAACTTCTTCACCCCCCGCACTTTGTAAGAGCAGGAAGGTCTCGCCCGATTTTTCTGCGGGAACTTCCACCACCAGTAAAAATTCACCCGCCTGCACGCGCGTTTGATAAATGGCCGCCTTATCTTGGGGCATTCCCAATGAGATGAGAACAGACCCTAGCCCTGCACCCAGCGCCCCGTAGAGGGCACCGCTGGTTGCTCCCAGCAAAGCCGCACCGAGTGGCCCTGCGGCGACAACTGCACCTAAAAAGGGAATAAACAGCACACCGACCCCAGTAAGCAGGCTTAAAACAGAGCCAAATAGGGAGCCATAGAGCGCACCGCTGGCCAGACCATCCAAAAGCACGTCCTTTTTAGTCAAAAAACCCGTAATGCGGGCTTCCGATTGGAAGTTGCGTCCAATAATGGAAATCCGCTCTTTGGGCACACCGCGATCGAGCAAGCGTTGGACAGCATCCTGTAGCTTTTTCTCATCCTTAAAGGTGGCGGAAACGCATTTCTCTGGGGGCTTTGCAAACGCTGAAGTCATGATTATCACTCCTCGTGGTTTTGGACGTTAAGAGAATGAACCACAGAGGCACACAGGGCACGGAGGTTTTTTGATGCCTCTGTGGTGTTGGAGTTATTGATGATCTACAAAGTCAGCGTCGATCACATCTTCGCCGCCGCTGCTCGTGCTGCTAGTGGAACTGCCACCGTCTGCGGTGCCGCCACTGGCTTGGGAATAGACCGCGCTGCCAACTTGCATGAGTGCCTGCTGAATGTCGTTGGTGAGGGATTTCATGCGATCGTAGTTTTCTTGTTGGATTGCAGTTCGCAGGTCTTGAATCATCCCTTCGAGGCGAGTTTTATCTGCGACAGGCACTTTGTCGCCCAGGTCTTTGAGTTGCTTCTCGGCTTGATAAGCAACGGAATCGGCGGTGTTTTTGGTATCGATTTGTTCGCGGCGGCGGCGATCAGCTTCGGCGTTGCGTTCGGCTTCTTTCACCATGCGCTCGACTTCTGATTGATCAAGCGTAGAGGCACCTGTAATCGTGATCGACTGCTGCTTGCCACTCGCTTTGTCTTTAGCAGAGACAGAGAGCATGCCATTCGCATCAATGTCAAAGGTGACCTCAATTTGGGGGATGCCACGCGGTGCGGGAGGAATGCCGTCGAGTCGGAAGGTTCCCAAGCTCTTGTTGTCCGTTGCCAGTTCCCGCTCCCCTTGCAAAACGTGGATTTCCACATTGGTTTGGCCATCAGCAGCGGTGGAGAAGACTTCCGATTTTTTCACTGGAATAGTGGTGTTGCGAGGAATAATTTTGGTCATCACGCCACCCAGGGTTTCTACCCCCAGGGACAGTGGTGTCACATCCAATAGCAACACATCTTTAACATCGCCTGCTAACACACCCGCTTGAATAGCAGCACCCACTGCAACAACCTCATCCGGATTCACACCCTGACAGGGTTCTTTTCCAGTCATTTGCCGGACTAATTGCTGCACCGCCGGAATGCGAGTCGAACCACCCACCAGCACAACTTCATCAATGTCAGACGCCGTTAGCTTAGCATCGCGGAGAGCTTGATCCACGGGTTTGCGGCAGCGATCGAGCAGGTCACTACACAATTGCTCAAACTGCCCTCTGGTCAAGGTCACATCCAGGTGCTTAGGACCATCCTGGGTAGCAGTGATAAAGGGTAAATTAATTTGACTTTGAGTGGCTCCTGACAGTTCAATCTTGGCTTTTTCTGCTGCCTCCGTCAGCCGTTGCAAGGCTTGCTTGTCTTTACGCAAATCAATGCCTTCATTGCGTTGAAATTCAGTAGCGAGCCAATCCACGATCTTTTTATCAAAGTCATCGCCTCCCAAGTGGGTGTCACCACTGGTGGATTTGACTTCAAACACGCCATCGCCCACTTCCAAAATGGAAACATCAAACGTGCCGCCCCCCAAGTCAAACACCAGGATGGTTTCATTACTTTTCTTATCCAACCCATAGGCCAGTGCTGCCGCCGTCGGTTCGTTGATAATCCGTAGAACTTCAATGCCTGCAATCCGTCCGGCATCTTTGGTAGCTTGTCGTTGCGAGTCGTTGAAGTACGCTGGAACGGTAATCACTGCTTGTGTCACGGGTTCACCTAAATACTTGCTGGCATCATTCACCAGTTTGCGCAGCACTTCAGCGGAGATTTCCTCTGGTGCAAATTGCTTTTTCTGAATCGGGCAGTCTAGTTTGACATTGCCATTGCTGTCTCGCAAAACCTTGTAGGAAACCTGTTTGGCTTCCTCGGTGACTTCATCATACTTGCGTCCAATAAATCGTTTAACCGAGTAGAAAGTATTGTCTGGGTTCATCACAGCCTGCCGTCGGGCAATTTGTCCAACGAGCTTGTCGCCTGTTTTGGTGAATGCTACAACCGATGGCGTGGTTCGGCCGCCTTCGGCATTAGCAATCACAACGGGCTGCCCTGCTTCCATCACTGCCACGCAGGAGTTTGTTGTTCCTAAATCGATGCCAACGACTTTTGCCATCGTTTGTTTCCTCCACTGTTCCAAATGTCCTCAAACGGTTTATGGCACGATCAACAGGGGCCTGAAGAGCCTGACTTTAGTTTTTTGGGGCGACTAAAGTTGCGATTACGAACTGAACAGATTTCGTAAGGTCGCTAGACTCTAGTGGCCTATAGTTGCGCGGTTTTAGCTACGATTTCTCTTCACCAAGCCTTCTCTAAGCAATAGATCCTGTAAATTGATGCCTAGAGAACCACTCTACAAAAAGAGTGTAGAGTTAAGTTCAGATGAAAGGGGATCGGTTTTCCAGATGAGAGAAGTTCCTGTTTCCGATCCCCTTTGTGCAATCAATGAATGAATCACCCAGGATTGAGTGCTTTAGATCAACCCAGGTTCACTTTCACAACCTTGTTCTTTTCTTCTTCAGCCTTCGGTAAGGTGAGCTTTAGAATGCCATCCTTATACTCAGCCTGAACGTTGGTATTCTGTACCCGCGCAGGCAATGGAATCATACGCTGGAACTTGCCGTAGCGAAATTCTGTGCGAGTCATTCCTTTTTCTTCCGTTTTTGTTTCTGACTTCCGTTCGCCCGTAATCGAAACAGAGTCTGCCGATACTTGTACATCCAAATCTTTTGCATCCATACCTGGGACTTCTAGCTTGAGATGAATCGCATCAGGAGTTTCCTCCATTTCGGCTGCGGGCACAAAGGTAATGCTATTTCCAGCTTCGCGGGCGGTTGGCATTAGCTCGTCAAACAGGCGATTCATCTGCCGTTGCAGTGTATCAATTTCCCGAAAGGGTTCCCAACGAACGAGTGCCATAGGAATTTACCTCCTGTAAGGTCAATACTTGCAATGTTGTTTATGCGGTGAATGAGCTGTATCCAGCGGGTTGTTTACGCTGAATGCTTGCAGCTTTAGGCAGGTAGTCCCCTAGTAGGGACAGGATTCGCTAAGTTTGTAGTGCAGGCTTTGGCCTGTCACGACTGAAGTCGTTACTACAAACTACAAATGCTGAATCTGCCTTGGTGCTGAACCCAGAAAAGCAGAAATCGGATTCTTTGGAGTTCTGCACTGAGATTCAAGGGAGAAAATAGGGAAAAAATCTAAGGACTTTCTGAGGATTGGCTGAATTTGCCTCGCTAATTATTAGATTGGAGGGTAAGCGAATCTTTTCTGGTAGGGAAATCGAGATAACGGGTGGTGGGGTGGTGGCAGAACGATGAAACTGTTGATTATCGATGACGATCGCGAAACAACCTCTGCTCTGAGCACTGCGCTCGCTGCTCAGCAATTGACGGTAGATGTTGCGCCGGATGCTCAAACGGCACTGGCACTGCTCCAAACGGTTCCCTACGATTTAATTGTGCTGGATGTGATATTGCCTGATGCAGATGGTATTTCCCTCTGTCACACGATTCGGCAACAGCAGCAAACTATCCCGATTTTGCTCTTGACGGCGAAGGATGCAGTGGGCGATCGCGTGGCTGGGTTAGAAGCAGGAGCGGATGACTATCTCACCAAACCCTACGATGAAGCAGAATTGCTGGCGCGCATTCGGGCCTTGCTGCGGCGAGGACAAACCCCAATTACTAAAACCCTGACCTGGGGGGCGTTGCAGGTCGATCCTCAAGCTTGCAAAGTCACCTATCAGGGCAATCCCATTAAGCTGACCCCCAAAGAGTACCGGTTACTGGAACTCTTTTTGCGCTATCCTCACCGGATTTTTGATCGCAAAGCATTGCTTGATCACGTCTGGGCAATTGACGAATGCCCAGGGGAAGAAGCTGTGACCACCCAAATTCGGGGACTGCGCCGCAAGCTAGAAGCCGCCGGACTGCCCACCGACCCAATCGAAACGCTATATGGACTGGGCTATCGCTTACGAGCCTGGCAACCGAATCCGCCCTCCCAGGAACTTGACATTGGACAACAGGAAGCGATCGCCGCCATTGAGCAAATGTGGCAGGAGTTTCAAGGCCGACTCCAGGAGCAGTTAAGCCTCCTGGAAGCAGCGAGCAGCCACTTAGCCAACCAAACGCTAACCCCAACACAACAGCAGCAGGCCCAGTCCACTGCTCATCGGTTGATCGGTTCCCTCAGCGCTTACGGGCAACCAGAGGCGGCAGCACTAGCGCGACACATCGAGCAAGGGTTTGCTGCGCCTCAATCGGCGATCGCCCCTCAATTAACCAGCTTGTTACGGCAACTGCGGCAAGCCACCACTCAACCTCCCTTCGCCAAGGCTCCTGCAAGCTCAACAGCATCTCAACCGCCGCTGACCCACCGAATTTTGGCGATCGCCCCTGATCTAACCCTCTTACAACCACTCCAGACCGCAGCACCCAGTTGGGGATGTCATCTGGACACAGCCACTGACCTCACCAGTGCCCGTCAGCAGCTTTTGACCCAAACGCCCGATGCCATCATTCTCGATTTGGACTTCCCAGATACCCAGAAAACCGGACTCACCCTCCTGACCCAGATCAAACGCCTGGGACCTACGCCCGTCCTGATTTTGACCCAGCAAGATAGGCTGCGCGATTCTCCTTCGGAGACGCTGCGCGAGCGCATCACCGTTGCCCGTTTGGGAGCCGATGCCTACTTGCAAAAACCTGCATCTCCCAGCGATATATGGCGCGTCATTCATCGCCTGCTGCACCGCTTTGATCCCATCACTGCCAAGCTGCTGATTGTAGACGACGATCCCGACCTGCTGACACGATTGCAGACGCAACTGCAACCCTGGGGGTTTCAAATCACCGGGCTGAGCGATCCCAGCCAGTTTTGGTCGGTGCTGCAAACAACCCGCCCCGATCTGCTGCTGCTAGATGTGTCCATGCCCGAATATAGCGGCATTGACCTGTGCCGAGTGGTTCGTTGCGATGCCTACTGGTACGCACTCCCCATTCTGTTTCTGTCTGCCCATGCCGATGCTGATACGTTGCATGAAGCCCTGTCAGTCGGAGCCGATGATTACATCCTCAAGCCGATCGCCGAAGCCGATTTAATTCAGCGAATTTTACAACGCCTGGGACGCATGAGTGCTCTGGAAGAGATACCCATCTAAAGTTAGCTTGCCTTGAATCTTAGGTTAGGGCAGTTCTTGAAAGTCGCCTGTAGTGAAATCAGTTTTAGCCAATCTTCATAGAGGAAAATCAGATCTCCAAATATGAGTGGCCCTCTGTGCTAAGCGTCTCTGTCGTGTAGCCAGTGTATCTGGAGTCCATTCTTCAGCCAATATATCTTGTGTTAGTTTGTACACACTCTGCTGATAAGCTTCTCGCTTAATTGGATAA
>Ga0272446_1005099_pt1 | contig 14771 bp, 10 predicted proteins | sample YNPCB0061_FD_194587 | JGI IMG/M metagenome (GOLD analysis project Ga0272446, IMG submission 194587) | Hot spring microbial mat communities from Yellowstone National Park, WY, United States - YNP-CB-006-1 | ecosystem: Environmental > Aquatic > Thermal springs > Hot (42-90C) > Sediment | place...
CGACCCAATCACGTTTGGCCATCTTGACATTATTGAGCGCGGTTGTAAGCTTTTCGATAATGTTGTTGTGGCCGTTCTGCGGAATCCATCCAAGTCTCCTTTGTTTACGGTGGCCGAGCGGATTCGGTTGATCCAGCAATCGACCCGTCACATTCCCAATTTGGAAGTTGACGGTTTTGAGGGATTAACGGTTCACTATGCCAAGTTGCGTCAAGCAAAGGTCTTGCTGCGAGGCTTGCGAGTCCTCTCGGACTTTGAGATGGAGTTACAAATGGCTCACACCAATAAGACCCTCTCGGATCAAATTGAGACTGTTTTCCTAGCAACCTCTAACGAGTACAGCTTCCTCAGTAGTAGTCTGGTAAAAGAAATTGCCCGCTTTGGCGGTTCTGTTGATCACCTTGTCCCACCTCATGTTGCCCTAGAAATCTACAAATGCTACGCCAAGACTCATCCAGCATCAGCCCCAACCAAGGATTTAACTCCAACCCCGGAAGCGCCGCCAATGGAATCCCCTCCGTAGAGCCTGCCCGCCCAGGGAGTGTGGATATTCAGCGTGAGTTGAACCGGATGGAGGAGATTGTCCTTGACAGTCCCCGTATTCCCTTGAGTCGGCGAACTCTGATTGATGAGGAGCAATTGCTGGAACAGCTTGACTTGATCCGTCTGAGTCTGCCGGAGGCCTTTCGGCAAGCGGAAGAGATTATCCAGCACAAAGAGGAAATCTTGCTGCAGGCTGAACAATATGCCCAGCAGTTGGTGGAGCAGGCCGAACGGCGAGCGGCCCAAATAATGAATGAGATGGGAATTCTGCGTCAGGCAGAAATCGAGGCGCAGACCTTACGTCAACGGGTTCAGGAGGAATGCGAATCGGCCCGTGACCAAACCATTGCAGAAATTGAGCGGATGCGCCGCCAAGCCCAGCAAGATTTGGAGGACTTACAACGCCAGGCGATCGCAGAATGTGAGGAGATCCAGGCGGGTGCAGATGAATATGCCGACCATGTGCTGAAAGAGATGGAGCAACAGTTGTCGGAAATGCTGCGGGTGATTCGGAATGGGCGTCAACAGTTGCAACCGGATACGCCGATTACACGCTCCCGTGATTTAGCTAGTGGTCCCCGTCCTTCGCCAGGAATGCGGGGCGATCGCTCCAGGAATTGAATCGCGAGTTGGAAAGAGGCTCTGCCGTCGAATAGCCGCAGTCACATAGCCGCTAATCACATAGCTGCAGGACAGGTACTGACCCAAAAATTGGGGAGGGTGAGGGGTGAGACGCAAGCCCCTATGCTGATGGGAATTTGCAGCAGCTATAATTGCTTTGTCGGAAGCGCAAAGAGGAAGTAGGCAGCGAGAAAAGTATTGTAAGAGGCTGGCATACTCCGTCGTCAAGCAGGAAGCCCAAGACGCTCAGGCGAGATTCCGTTGGGCTTCCTGAGCCACGATATCAATTTCATCCTTGGCCAGGGTTTCCAGCGTCGAACGATATTCCGGCAACTTAAAGACGCCTAGGGCCTGAGCTACTCGAAATCGGATTTGCCAGTCAGGGTGGGAAGCATAGGGAGCAATCAGGCTGGCGGCACGGGGATCACCCAATTCTCCTAGGGACCCGATCGCAACGGTTTGCAGCATTTCGTTATTGGATTCCAGGGCATCCACCAACAAATCAAATCCCCTGGGATCGCCCAACGCTCCCAGAGCTGCAACGATGCTGAAACTGACCAACCACTCAGAGGAGGTCTGATACAGCTTCTGTAAATCTTCAAAGGCTTCTTTCAAGCCCAAGGCCCCCAGAGAATCAGCGGCAGCAGCCTGCACATCCGGCTCGGAATCCTGCAGGCGAGTCCGTAACAGGACTAGCGATCGCACCCGATCCTGCTGGCCCAGAGAGGCCAGTTGACTGACCGCGGAGTACCGCACCCGTGGGTGAACATCTTCCACCAGGGGCACCACTAGAGAGAAGGCGATATTGGGCTCCAATTGGCGTAACTGGGTCACACCGCGCAGGCGATCGCCAAAGTCTGGGGAACTTAGCAAGGCTGATACATCTTCAGACGTTGTAGTCATAAGTTCTTTCCTGGTTCCTCACCCCTAGTGATTGACACTCAAAAAGTTGTTCACAAAAAATGCTCAGTCTATCTGAAAGTTGGATCGCTACACTGTCTTGCGATCCCATACCCGCTGGTGATCGAATAGGTTTGGCAATTAAGCCTGTTCTGCGGCCATCGTGCGGACAATATCTCCCCGTGTCAAAATCCCCACCACCTGGCCTGCCGGATCAACCACTGGCAACCGCTGGATACCCCGCTCATGCATGAGGCGAGCAGCCTCCCGTAAGGGCTGGTCCGGTGCGATCGTCACCGGGTTACGGCTCATGACTTCACCCACCGTTTGGCCCAGGGATTTATGTAACTCTCGCTCATAGCGAGCCGGATTCTCCAAATAAATCACGCTATCCAGCAGCATGATGAAGGCGGGTGGGGTGACTCCCGACTCCTGCCACATCAGGTCCGATTCTGCCAGGACACCCGCAACTTTCCCTGTTGCATCCACCACAGGAAGACCACTAATGTGCTTCTCAGCCAGAATTTTAATGGCCTCGGTCAACGGCATGTCCGGTGTAGCCGTAATTACGTCGCGGGTCATCACATCTGCGACAGTCTTGGGCATACTCAATCGTTATCCCTTACACAGTTTTCTCTGTTTCATTGTAAAGAATCGCAGGGATCAACCGGGTCGGATTCATAGGATGTTACAAGGAGAAATTGATCAGGTGCTAGGGTGAATGGGAACCGAGACACCTGTTCGCTTCTCTGTTCCCGACTAATCTGCTTTCAGACTGCTCCTATGGCCCTTGTCCGCATCCGTGAACATGTCAACCCCCTCAGCCGGAAGTTTCAGACCATTGTCCAGCCCCCAGATTGGCAGACTGTTTACGCTGACCCAGCCCAACCACTGCATCTGGATATTGGCTGCGGCAGGGGACGGTTTTTGCTGCAAATGGCTCAGATTCAACCCCAGTGGAACTTTTTGGGCCTAGAAATTCGTCAGCCGCTGGTGGATCAGGCCAACCAATGGAAAACCGATCGAGGGCTGACCAATCTCTTCTATCTGTTTTGTAACGTCAATCCCAGTCTGCGATCGCTGCTGGCCTCGTTACCGACCCAGAACTTGCAGAAGGTGACCATTCAGTTTCCCGACCCCTGGTTCAAGCGCAAGCACCAGAAACGTCGGGTGGTGCAGCCCCAAGTCGTAAATGACCTGGCGGATTTCTTGGTGGAAGGGGGACAGGTCTTTTTACAGTCCGATGTGAAAGAAGTGGCCGAGGAGATGCGCGATCGCTTTGCGGCCCATCCCTGCTTTCAGTTGACCGAACCAGACTGGTTGTCCGATAATCCTTTACCGGTGCCAACTGAACGGGAACTTTCGACCCTCGGGCGAGGCGAGCCGGTTTACCGAGCAAGGCTGATTAAACAATCCCGATCGTCGAGCCACACACACCCTACGGTTGCAATTGACGCCAAGCCTGGATGACCGCTTGCAATTGGCGCGGCAGTTGGCCCTGACTGATATCGGCATAGCGCACGGTTGCAGTCCGACTGGTGAGCGTCACGGTAATGAAATCGGCAGAACCAGGCGGCGGCGGGTAGTTCCTGCGATGAAACTGCTCGAAATGCGCCTGGCTGAGGACTGTTTGGAACTGACGCACCTGCAGCGGAGAAAGTTGCCGCAGTTCGGATGGAGCGCCCCCATCTGGCTGCCAGCTTTTTTGCAGGAGGCGGCCATCGTTCAGCAGTTGGATCTGCCAGGTTCGTCCGGCAATGCCACCGCTGCTTACTACCTGAAAAATCACATTCGCTTCCAGGGGCGTTGACATTTCATCCGAGGGAATCTGCACCGGCTCCCCTGGCTCGGAAGTCCGTTGCCCCAGATCGGTCGATCCGTCAGGCAGCGTCCCCAAATTAGCCCCCTGGATTGTCAGGGCTTTCAGCTTCGTACTGCCAGGTTTGCTGGTCCATTGCAACCGATAAATTTTGCCCGTCTGATCCGTGCGATACACCCAACGGTATTTCCCCTCGGACAGGGAGACCTGCCAGCCGGGCACGATCGCTTGAGTACAAATCTCCTCCGGTTTGGCCAACCCCAAGCAACCATCGGGCCAATTATGAGTAGCAACATCAACGACCCGAAAGCGAGCCGCCGGTAGACCCGTGCGCCGACTCAAATCCTGTTGCAACCGCTTTACCAGCGACGGCGGCAGATCCAGAGGACCAACGACCGGCCTGGGGGGTGCTTGGGCAAGCATCGGCAGCCGAGTCGCGATCGCAGGGGATACAGCCAGGGGTGGCAGTCCCACCGACAGTAAACTGGCCAGGGCCAGCACAGAAAACCAATGGTAAAACATGGGGTTTACGGGAAAGGGTCAGTGGTCAGCGATCAGTCGTTTAGCGTCTGATTCTGCCATTGTTGCTAAGGAATCAGACGAGACAAGTCTACTGCCTAGTTCCCAACGTCTTATTTCTTCCTGGGCTGGGCCGGTTGCTGGATGACGGGCATTTGTTTCCAAAGGCGGTCAAAACTCTGAGGTGCAAGGATTTTCCAAATGACCAGGGCGACGATCGCGATCGCGCTTAAGGTCAGCAGGTTGAAAAACAGACTGGACAGGCGGGATGGGCTGAAAGCTCGTTGGACTGAAGACCGGGATGAGGCAACAGCGGACGGACGGTTGGCACTAGGTCGTCTGCTGGCTGTGTCAGAGGCAAGGGCCGATGCACTGCCACCCGTTCCAGCACGGCTAGGAGTGGAGCCCGCTAATGCTCCCGTCCCTGGACTCATGGCCTGCAGTTGATGGCTAACGACGACGGGTCGCCGTTTGGTTCGACTCCACTGCAGCATGGCTGAGGCCGGAATGCCGACTAAGTTGTTGACGTCCAGGGTTTTGAGCTGCTGGATCAGTCGTTGATCGTTAGAAACCAGCACCACCAGAGCATCCGGATAGCTACGGGCTAGTCCATAGGCTGTCTGGGCCACCACCAAGGCCAGGCGCGATCGCTTGCTCAGATCCTGACCCTCTGCCGGTTGCAGAGCCGGGTGGGTGGCCGCCGACTGGGTGGTTTTCCAGCCGCTGTTGGGATAAAACCGCAGAAACTCCCTCGCTTTCTGGCTAGTTTCTGGTTCAGGGGCATGATCGCCCAGATCCTTAATGTCATCCAGGACAACCGTAGGCAACAGGCAACGGCCGATCCGAGCAAATTGCTGCCAGTCTGCCAAATTACTGGTGATGACTGCGCTGACATCCAATAAGAGGAGGCAAGGAGGGAGTGAAATCATGGCACTGATGGACGATTTTGGAACAAGACGCAATCGGTTGCCTGCAATATTCGCTGGGATTCATTCCCAGAATCACAGCAGTCAGTCAGGAAAGTTTCTCTGCCATGATAGATGCCCAACTGTAAAGCTGGATTACAAACGTTTCAAAAACATTTAGAAACGGTTTGCTCTCGGATTCACGCCTTACCTTATTAACTTACAGCGGATCATTCTTTGAGGCAGGTTATGAATAACATCTCCCGGTATCGATTTGTCTGCACCCTTTCCTTTGGTGATATTTACGGCCAAATTATTATCTGGCTGGTGGTGGTGTTTATCAGTCTGGCTGCCGCCATGGCGCTAATGGGAGCCAGCCGTCCGATTTATGCCCTGGCAACCGTAGGGTTAGTTCTGGTCATCTCCTTACCCTTTTTGTTGTTTGCCTTTGTCACCACGCTACTGAATCACATTGAGCTAAAGGCAATCGATCCGGCCAGTCAGAGTGACGCAGCATCCTCTACCAACCTGACAGGGCAACGTCCGGCTCAGGCTGCTGGATGAACTTTCCGCTGCATTGCTTGGCCCAGTCATAACAGCGGTTCCTTTCCCTGCGATGGGGACCGTTCTGTCTGTTGCATGGGCGCTGGCTAAGGTATTTCAACATGTTTGCTGGTTGACTTTCACTCCCATGATTGATCACGACGTCATTATTATCGGTGGTGGTTTGGCTGGTTCCCGAGCCGCTCTGGAAATCGCTAGCACGAACCCCAGTCTCAGTGTGGCCCTGGTGGCCAAAACCCATCCCATTCGGTCCCATTCTGTTGCGGCGCAGGGAGGCATTGCCGCTACCCTCAAAAATGTTGATGAGGCAGATAGCTGGGAAGCTCACGCCTTTGACACGGTGAAAGGGTCCGACTTCCTGGCCGATCAGGATGCGGTCGAGATTTTGACCCAGGAAGCGCCGGACGTGGTGATTGAGCTGGAACACATGGGCGTGTTGTTCTCCCGGCTGGCGGATGGCCGCATTGCCCAGCGGGCCTTTGGTGGCCACTCCCATAACCGCACCTGTTACGCCGCCGACAAGACCGGACACGCCATCCTGCATGAGCTGATCTGTAACCTGAAGCGTTGTGGCGTGCGGGTGTATGACGAGTGGTATGTCCTGCGGCTGATCCTGGAAGAGGGGCAGGCTAAGGGAGTGGTGATGGTTCACCTGCTGGATAGTCAGATTGAGGTGGTGCGGGCCAAAGTGGTGATGTTTGCCACAGGTGGCTATGGACGGGTTTATAACACCACCTCCAATGATTTTTCTTCTACTGGAGATGGGCTAGCCATGACGGCCATGGCAGGCCTGCCGCTGGAGGACATGGAATTTGTCCAGTTCCATCCCACGGGGCTGTATCCGGTGGGAGTGCTGATTTCTGAGGCGGTTCGGGGTGAGGGCGCTTACCTGATTAACAGTGAAGGGCGGCGGTTCATGGAAGACTATGCCCCCAGCCGCATGGAACTGGCGCCGCGAGACATTACCTCCCGCGCGATTACCCGCGAGATCCGGGCTGGTCGGGGCATTAACCTGGATGGCAGTGCGGGTGGGCCGTTTGTTTATCTGGACCTGCGCCACATGGGTCGGGAAAAGATTATGAGTCGCATTCCCTTCTGCTGGGAAGAAGCTTATCGGCTGGTGGGGGTGGATGCGGTGCATCAGCCGATGCCGGTGCGTCCCACCGTGCACTATTCGATGGGTGGCATTCCGGTCAATACGGATGGCCAGGTGCGCAGCAGTGCCGATGAACTGGTGGAGGGCTTTTTTGCGGCTGGAGAGGCAGCCTGTGTTTCGGTTCATGGGGCGAATCGCCTGGGCAGTAATTCGCTGCTCGAGTGTATAGTCTATGGTCGTCGCACGGGAGCCGCGATCGCCCGCTATGTGCAGAACCGCAAATGGCCAGACCTGGAGGAGTCTCGCTATCGTCGGGAAGCCAGTCAGCAAATCCAGTCTCTGCTGGATCAGGAAGGCGCCTATCGGATCGCCCAAATTCGGCAGGAATATCAGGACTGCATGACCGACTACTGCGGCGTCTTTCGTCAGGAAAGCCGAATGCAGGAAGGGATTCACAAACTCAAAGAAATTCAGCAGAAATATAACCAGGTTCGCCTGGATGATCGGGGCAAGTATTGGAATACGGAACTGATTGAAGCGCTGGAACTGCGCAGCCTGATGCTGGTGGGCGAAGTGATCCTGGCCTCGGCCTTGAACCGGCAAGAAAGTCGGGGAGCCCACGCCCGGGAAGACTATCCCGATCGCGACGATGCCAACTTCCTAAAACATACCCTGGCCTACTACTCCCCAGCGGGCGTTGACATCCGCTATAAGCCCGTGACCATTACCATGTTCCAACCCCAGGAGCGGAAATATTAGGCAAGGTGGGGTCTGGTGCGAAGGAAATTCATGGGGCTTGCGGCCAGCCAGCCTCGCCTGAATGTTGTTAGGATGATAGTCTAGCTAGTGCATGCTAGTCTGCGCTTCGCTATCTCGGAATATTGGGCTCCAATCGACGACCCGTCTTGCCCAATCTCCATGAACGATTCACTGCTCTTAGACTGGTCCCACTCGCTTGGTTTGGGGTAAGGGCAATCTAGGAGCAATTATCTTTATGTCTTTCAACAACCTCGGTCTATCGGCCGAAATTCTTTGTGCCATTGTCGATCAGGGTTACAGTGAGCCGACGCCGATACAACGTCAAGCCATTCCCTTGATTCTGCAGGGACGGGACCTGATGGCCAGCGCCCAAACCGGCACTGGCAAGACAGCAAGTTTTACCCTGCCCCTGTTGCAACGCCTGATCGTCCAAGTCCCCAATCAAGGGCGACGGAGGATCCGTGTCCTGATTCTGACCCCGACCCGCGAGCTGGCGGCACAGGTTGGAGAAAGCGTTCGCACCTATGGGAAACACTTACCGTTGCGATCAGCCGTAATCTTCGGTGGCGTTAAAATCAATCCCCAGATTGAGCAACTGCGCCAAGGGATTGATATCCTGGTGGCGACGCCAGGTCGTCTGCTGGACCACGTTGGGCAACGGACGCTGGATTTGTCCCAGGTCGAAATTCTGGTGCTGGATGAAGCGGACCGCATGTTGGATATGGGATTTATCCACGATATCCGAAAGATCATCGCCCTGCTGCCCCAGCAGCGGCAAACCCTCATGTTTTCTGCTACGTTCTCCAATGAGGTCAAAAAGCTGGCTGCCGATTTGCTGGCAGCCCCAGCACTGATTGAAGTAGCCCGTTGCAACTCTGCTGCCGATCTGGTTAGCCAGGTGGTTCATCCGGTCGATCGCCAACGCAAGAGCGAACTCCTGTCGTACATGATTGGCTCTCGCAACTGGCAACAGGTGTTGGTATTTACCCGCACGAAACACGGTGCTGACCGACTGGCCCAACAGCTCAAGCGGGATGGACTCAGCACCGCCGCTATTCATGGCAACAAGACTCAGGGAGCCCGAACCCGGACTCTGGCCGACTTTAAGCGAGGCGCAGTGCGTGTCCTGGTGGCCACCGACATTGCCGCCCGAGGACTGGACATCGACCAACTGCCCCATGTTGTGAACTTCGAACTACCCAATGTTCCTGAAGACTATGTTCACCGGATTGGTCGCACTGGTCGCGCTGGCAATGAGGGACAGGCCGTTTCGCTGGTGTCCGTGGATGAGCACTTGCTGTTGAAAGAGATTGAACGCCTGCTCAAGCGAGACATTCCCAAGGATATCATTCCGGGCTATGAACCGAATTTGTCGATTCCACCTGAGCCCATCCAATCCCGACGAAACGGCTCAGCTAGAGATCGGGGCAACCCGCCGCAGGCAAATTCGAATGCAACCGGCAGCAAACGAGTGTCCCAGCATCCCAACCAGACAGCCAACAGAGGCAAAAGGCATTCTTCCGACTAGTGCAGCGTCAACTCTAGAAATTAGGGTTTGTAGTCAGCACTTCAGCGCTAAAGCGCCGACTACGAGCCAATGGGTTCACCTTAAAATTAGGGTTTGACAGAACACTAGGGTGTTTTGAGAAGGCTTTGCCCCTCAAAACAGTCTTGACACATCAGTAGGGGCGGTGACAACAAGGGTAAAGATTGAAATTTTAGCCTCCTTCGTTCAGAATTCAGAAGTTGAAGTAATCTTTGGCTGCCTGAAGCTATGAACTCCCATCACCCAATCTGGTCCCTGACAGTTGAGGAAGTCTATCAGTCTCTCGATACTTCACCCCAGGGTCTTTCGGCAGTAGAAGCGGAGGAACGGCTACAACGGTATGGCTGGAATGAACTGCCGGAACCGCCCCACCGGCCCCTGATTCTGCGGTTTACCGACCAGTTGACCCACTTCATGGCCCTGCTTCTCTGGGTGGCCGGAGTTTTAGCGTTTATTTCCGGCACCCCCCAGCTCGGGTGGGCTATTTGGGCTGTGATCTGGATCAATGCCATTTTTAGTTTCTGGCAGGAATATCAAGCTGAACGGGCGCTGACCACTTTGAAGAAAGTCCTACCAGTGCAGGCCAGGGTTTTCCGGGATGGGAGGCTGGAACTGCTGCCCGCCAGGGAATTGGTGCGGGGGGATGTGATCCAGTTGGAGGAGGGCGATCGCATCTCAGCCGACGCTAGGGTGATTGCAGCCGAAAGCTTTTATGTCGATGTCTCAGTCATGACCGGGGAATCCCTGCCGGTGGCTCGTCAGGCCGAAGCGGTACAACCCCGCCAGGTGGTGCCCCTACGGGCTGGCAAGCCCCTCTTGCAACCGGGGGAAACCCCCCAACAGGAACGGGTGCAACCGGCTGAAGTGCGGAATCTGGTGCTGGCTGGATCGACGGTGGCAGCCGGACGGGCTACCGCTGTCGTCTATGCCACTGGGGCCCAAACCGAATTTGGCCACGTGGCCCGGTTGACCACGATGGTAAAGCGGGAACCCAGCACCCTGGAAGTGCAGGTCACTCGAATTGTGCGGGTGATTACCCTGATCGCGCTCAGTGTTGGCACGATTGTGTTTTTTCTGACCTCCTTTCTGGTGGGCATGGGACTCAAGGAGAGCTTTGTCTTCGCGATCGGCATCATCGTGGCCCTTGTACCGGAAGGACTCCTGCCGACGGTTACCCTGTCGCTGGCCATGGGGGTGAAACGGATGGCCAGACGCAATGCGCTGGTGCGTCGCCTATCTGCCGTGGAGACGCTCAGCGCCGTCAACACCATTTGTACAGACAAGACGGGCACTCTGACCAAAAATGAGATGACGGTGCGGGCGCTGTGGGTGCCCAATCTACCAGATGGCCAGCCAGGAGACTCGGTTTCTTCTGTGGTTGGTGTCACAGGGGCTGGTTACGACCCCACCGTTGGCAACCTTCAGATTCCTGCCGGTCTGGCGGCGCCCTGGCAGGTCAATCTGTTACTGGCCGGGTCTGCCCTTTGCTCCAATGCTCGCCTGGTTCATCTCACCGGACCCAGCCGCTGGCAGGAAATCGGGGACCCGACGGAAGCCGCGCTGGTTGTTGCAGCCACCAAAGCGGGTCTCAATCCGGCGGATCTGCAACGTCAATCACCCCGCTTGCGGGAGGTTCCCTTTGACTCTCGCCGCCGCATGATGACCGTTGTGCTGGACTGGCAGCAGGCTAATCTGTGGACCAACGATCGCCCCTATCTGGCCTTTACCAAGGGAGCCCCATTAGAGGTTCTGCGTCGTTGTCGTTGGCTTTTAAGGGGTGGCCAGGTGCAAGAACTAAGTGACGCAGACCGGGGCGAAGTAGCTGCAGCTAACGACGACCTGGCCAGGGATGGGTTTCGAGTCCTGGGGTTGGCGGCTCGTAAAGGTGACCAGGAATTGCTGACCTATCAACCCCAGGAACTGGAACAGGAACTAACCTTCATCGGTCTAGCAGCCATGTTTGACCCACCTCGACCAGAAGTTCCGGAAGCGATCGCCCGTTGCCATGAAGCTGGTATCGCGGTCACCATGGTTACCGGCGATTATGGTTTGACCGCCGAAGCGATCGCCCGCCAGATTGGGCTGGTTGGCAACAAAGCGCGGGTGGTCACCGGAGAAGGGATGGGACACCTCTCCGATGCCCAACTGCGGCAAATTCTCACCTATCGCAATAACCTGGTGTTTGCTCGCATGTCCCCGGAACACAAATTGCGGCTCGTGCAGGCCTACAAAGACCTGGGGCATGTCGTAGCGGTAACCGGCGATGGCGTCAATGATGCGCCAGCCCTGAGATCGGCCAACATCGGTATTTCCATGGGCTTGAATGGCACCGATGTGGCTCGCGAATCATCCGATATTGTCCTGCTAGACGATAACTTTGCCACCATTGTCAGTGCCATTGAACAGGGACGGGCTGTTTATCAAAACATCCGCAAGTTTATGACCTATATTCTGGCGTCAAATGTTGCGGAACTGGTGCCCTTCCTGGCGATGGTGGCCCTGAAGATCCCACCCGCCTTGCTGATTATGCAGATTCTGGCCATTGACCTGGGGACGGATATGATTCCGGCCTTGGCTCTGGGAGCAGAATTAGCAGAAGCTGGCACCATGCACCAACCACCCCGCGCCAAATCCCAAGCATTATTGGATCGGTCTCTGTTGTTACGAGCTTACGGATTTCTGGGCCTGATCGAAGCAACCTTGGGGATGGCTGCCTTTTTTATTGTCTGGTGGAGCTATGGCTATGGTTTACCAGAACTGCAGGCCGTGACTCCGGAGATCTTGACCCATACCGCTGACGCTGCCACCATTGGCATCTATGCCCAGGCCACTACCATGACCCTGGCAGCGATTGTGGCCTGTCAGGATGGCAACGTCTTCGCCTGCCGCTCGGAGCAGACTTCCATTTTCCGCCTGGGCTTCTTCAGCAACCGTCTGATCTGGATCGGAATTGCCTTTGAGTGGTTGCTGATCCTCTCCATCATTTACGTCCCGTCTCTCCAGCACATTTTCTCTACCGCCCCTCTGTTTCCCTGGCAGTGGTTGCTGCTGCTGACCTGTCCCCCCATTCTGCTCTTTGCTGAGGAATTGCGCAAAAAATGGCTCCGTTTCGGGCGATCGCGCCGCTAGAGGAATCAGTTGCACGGCGCAACCTTTCAGTTCTGGTTGGCCAGAGTCGGGGCAGGCTGCCGGATGGGTCAGGGCGTTGGCTTCGGCCTGCTCTGCCCATAGTTCACCCCAGTGCATGGGCACAAAGACGGTTCCAGGGGCGATCGCCCGGGTAATCAGGGCGGGAAAGCGGGCCAGCCCCCGTCGCGATCGCACTTCCACCCAATCGCCTTCCTGTACACCGACCTGCTCGGCATCGCGGGGATGGATTTCCAGGAATGGATGGGGATGCATCTGTCGAATTTTGTCGGTTCGCCCGGTGCGGGTCTGCGTGTGCCAGTGGCCATAGAGACGGCCGTTGGTCAGCACGAAGGGATAATTCCCATCGGGTGGTTCAGCCAGACCCCGTGAGTGGTAGGCGCCAAAGCGAGCCTTGCCATCCGGGGTGTGAAAGCGGTAATCCTGATAGAGGCGTTCCGACGGAACGTCTGTACGGGAATGGGAAGCTGGATCGGCGGGGCAGGGCCATTGCAGGGGGCCTTCCTGGCGCAGGCGATCGTGGCTGATGCCAGTTATATCGCAGGGGCGCCCCCGAGTCAATTGCACAAATTCGGCATGTACCTCAGCTGCAGTCTGGAAGGCAAACTGTTGCCCAAAGCCCAACCGCCGTCCCACTTCGGCAAAGATGGCCCAATCTTCCCAGGCTTCTCCCGGCTGGCTTTGGAAGGCCGGACAGAGGGTGACCCGTCGTTCGGAATTGGTCATAGTGCCCGTCTTTTCGCTCCACTGGGTAGCCGGTAGCAGCAGGTGGGCGTAGGCTGAGGTTTCAGTGGGATAGTAGGCCTCCTGGTAGATCGTAAAGGGCGATCGCCGCAGGGCCGCTTTGGTCCGTTCCAGATCCGGCATACTGACCACCGGATTGGTGGCGGCAATCCAAAACAGTCCGACCTCGCCATTCTCCAAGCCCGTGATCATCTCCCAGGCAGTGCGACCGGGAGTGGCAGCAATCCGTCCAGCGGGCAAGCCCCAAAACTGTTCCACTTCAGCTCGATGCTGGGGATCTTTCACCGACCGATAGCCCGGCAACAGATGGGACAATCCCCCCGCTTCTCGACCGCCCATGGCATTGGGCTGGCCAGTCAGGGAAAACGGTCCAGTTCCTGGTTTGCCAATCTGGCCGGTCATCAGATGCAGGTTGATGATGCTGCGAACTTTGGCAGTTCCTTCACTGGATTGGTTGACCCCCATTGACCACAGGGACAGCACTCGCTGCGCCTCAGCCCACCAGCGGGCAGCCATCTCCAGATCAGTCTGGGAAATTTGACAGCGTTGCGCCACCACCTCCGGCGAATAGTGGCGGATGACCTCGGCGTACTCGGCAAAACCCGTGGTGTGACTGTGAATGAAGATTTCGTCTAACTTGCCCCAGTGTTGTAAGAGGTGGGCCATGCCGTTGAGTAGATCAATGTCACTCCCAGGACGAATGGCCAGGTGCAGGTCGGCCACTTTGGCTGTTGGCGTTTGCCGGGGGTCTACCACAATCAGCTTTACAGCCGGATTTTGCTTGTGGTACTTCTGCAGGCGATTAAAGATGATGGGGTGGCACTCGGCCGTATTAGTGCCAATTAAGAAAGCACAGTCGGTCTGTTCCAAATCGTCATAGCAGCAGGGGGGGCCATCGGAGCCAAAACTCTGGAGATAGCCGGAAACGGCAGAGGACATGCATAGTCGGGAATTAGCATCAAAGTTATTAGTGCCCAAACAGCCTTTAATTAACTTCTGGGCAGTGTAATAGTCTTCTGTGACAAACTGACCAGACCCATACATACAGATGCCATCGGGTCCCAGGGTTTGTAGAACTGTCTGGATGCGCTCCACGATACAATCCAGGGCTGTGTCCCAACTGACTCGTTCAAAGGGCTGATCCAGAGAGTGCCGCAGCAGGGGATAGAGCAACCGATCTTTGCCAATTGACTCAGCAACGGTGGCGCCCTTGACACAAACCATGCCCTGACTGGAGGGATGACTGCGATCGCCCCGCACCTTCCAGGCTACTGATCCTGCTGCTGCACTGGTCTGGACTGGTGGAACTACTTCTAACCCACAGCCCACCCCGCAGTAGGGACAAAGGGTTTTAATCGGACTTGGTTGGGTCATCGCTTTTCCTGTATCTGTAACTGCCCACAGGCAAGTTGTTCTATCAACATGGGCTGGGCTGGGCCGCCACCGTAAATCTGCAGCAATGCAGTTGGAATCGCTTCAAACAGCAGGCGTTCTCTGGGAAAAACCACTCGTTCGAAGCAGCAGTCGGGCGCATTCACCAGACGGGCCAACTGCACCTGAGGCGTCTCATTCGTGTAGTAGCATAGAATCCGGTTAGCCAGCTCCCTC
>Ga0272446_1005100_pt1 | contig 14769 bp, 12 predicted proteins | sample YNPCB0061_FD_194587 | JGI IMG/M metagenome (GOLD analysis project Ga0272446, IMG submission 194587) | Hot spring microbial mat communities from Yellowstone National Park, WY, United States - YNP-CB-006-1 | ecosystem: Environmental > Aquatic > Thermal springs > Hot (42-90C) > Sediment | place...
AATTGCAATTAGTTCGGATGTTTTAGCGTCGAGTTGTGATAATATGTTTTCCATAATTGATCTATCTATTAGTCTTTTCTTTAATTAGCTTAAATAAATCTTCTTCTGGAATAATACCCACGACACAACGATCCTTTTCTCTCAGCAAAAGTCTTTTATTAAGGCGCTCTTCATCCTCTGCATATGTCTTATCATCTAACTGATTTCTTAATAATGTAAACAAACTTTTATTTTCGGGTATTTCCTTATTTAGTTGATAATAAACCCACGTACCTTCTTTTTCAGTCGTAAAAAAGTCGGCGCTCTTCAAAATATTCAGGGCTTTTGAAATTGCATATTGTGGAAGCTGCAAAGCATCCATTAACTCACAGACGCAAAGGTTTTTACCGCTTTTAATAAACAGATTAATTATTCTTAATCTTGTTTCATCGGAAAGTGCTTTGAATTTTTCTATTATTTTATCCATTTCTAAATATGCAAATTGTTGCATACAAATATATGCCAATATTGGCATATAACAAATAAAATTTTTAAGCAAATTATTTTTTTGATTTAAAGCAAATGAGGAAAGTTTTTACGGTAGTTCTAATGGTGAGCTAATATGTCAAACTCATTACAAAGCTCACACTCAAACTGTAATGTGGTATGGTTTATTTCATAGCGATTATGAAGTTCTGCTGTAATAATTTTTTGTATCTCCGAAGTTTTGCTTACTCTCATATCTTCTACTTCAATGTGAGCTTCAAAGTGCGTGTCATTATCGTTTAGTTTCCAGAGATGAATATGGTGGATGTTTTTAACACCGGGAATTTTTTCTACAATAGATTTTATTTCCTCAAGATTTATTTCTTCAGTATTCGACATCATTAAAATATCAATTGATTCCTTCAGAATTTTATAAGCTTCAACTAAAATGTAAAGAGCAATTAAAATAGTAAGAATGGGATCAACCCAATAGAATTTGTAAGCAATAATGAATACTGCTCCGATTATTATAGCAATGCTTGATATTGCATCACTAACTAAATGAAAATATGCTGCTCTGATATTTAGGTTCTTCTCAGATCCTTTTTTCAATAGCAAAGCACCAATAACATTCGGTATAAAACCTACAACAGCAACAATAAGCATCAGACTTCCGGTAATCTCATTCGGATTATACAATCTTTCAATTGCTTCACGAATCAGGAAAAAGCTAATGATAATTAATGTACTTGCATTTACAACCGCGGCAATAATTTCTGCTCTCTTTAACCCGAAAGTGTATTTAGGTGTCTTTGGTTTTTTACTTAATCGCAATGCTATATAAGTAATTACAATTGCAACGGCATCACTAAAGTTGTGCATTGCATCGGAAATCAGAGATAAGCTTCCGGAAATAATTCCGCCGATTATCTGAACAATAGTGATAAATATATTCAGCGCAATTGTTATGAAAAGATTTTTTTCTGAAGTCTCGCTGCTTTGATTATGTGAATGATGGTGCGACATTTTATATTATTTTAGTCTCAATTGCTTTTCTTATCAGCAATGGTGAATTGGTTGTTAATGAATCAACATCACAATTAGAAAGCTTGATTGCCTTTTTCGCGTCTTCAACATTATAAGCGCCAACATCAAGCTTTTTATCTTTTAAAGTCTGAACAAATTTCTCATCAATATAAGAATCGGCAAACAACACTACTCCATCGCCATTTACAGTATTGAGTTTTCTCAATATCAGCTTCCGAGTAAGTGATTTAAGATAACTTCCTTTTGAAAAATACCAACCAAAAATCAAATAAGCTTTAATTTCCGGTAAATGTTTTTTCGCAGCTCTGATAATATTTCTATGAAAAGAAATAATCCTGATTTTGTCTGCAGGAATATTACTTTCTTTCAGAATTTCTTTCAATCTTATCAGAATATTTTCTCTATTATCTTTTATTTCGAGATGAAGTCCTTTTTGTTCGGGAATAATTTCAAGCACTTCCTGAAGAGTTGGAATTTTTGTCCCGGCAAATTGTTCTCCTTTCCGGATTCCCAAATCAACATTTTTTAGTTCAGTAATAGTAGAAGATTTAACATCAATATTTTTGTTACCAACTCTGCGTGTATTCGAATCGTGAATACAAACAATTTCATTGTCTTTTGTAAGCCAGAAATCACCTTCAATAAAATCGGCTTTTTCCTGAAAAGCAATTTCAAATGCAGGAATAGTATTTTCGGGTGCAATGTATGAAGCACCTCGATGCGCAACAATTAAAGGAAGCTTTTCAGACATATTATATCAGATTTCACCAATTATTTTTTTTAACTTATGCTCAATTTTAAGAATGGAAGCATTTCTATTATACAGTTTCAGAATATTTTCTAAATTATCCTGAGCTGCTTTTTCTCCAGCTGAAATAATCAGCTCGGCTTTATCAAAATCCGCCCAGCTAAGATATTTTACATTCGGACTTATAACAAGATTAGCTTCCCGTAATCTTACCATTGAAAGATGATATGAACTAATATCTTCTGCACGATAAAGTATTTCAAAAACATTTTGAGGTTCTTCTATAATCTTTATTTCTCTCGTAACATCAACAGCCAAAACTCTATCAGCCCCCAAATCTCTAACTTTAGCTGCCGGAACGCTTTCTGATGCGCTTCCATCTATCAAAAAATAATTCTGATATTTAACCGGCGGAAATATTCCCGGAATAGCAGAGCTTGCCTGAATTACTTTTCTTAAGCTTCCATTCGTAAAATTAATTTCCTCCCCGGATAGTAAATCGGTAGCTATTGCAGAAAATTTTATTTTGAAATTTTCAATCGCTACATCAGGAATTACTTTATACATTTCATTGGTCAGTTGTTCATCAAAATAAGAAAGCCGATTCAGAGCTTTTAATGCCTGAACTCTTTTACCAATGTAATCGTAAAATTGTTCAAAATAATTTTTATCAAGTTTGTTGTTGTTTTCGCTAAGCTTTTCAATGCCCAGCTCAATGAATTTAGGATGATTAATTATTTCAAGAATGAAATTCTCAACCTGCCTGGAATTTCCGTAGTAAGCGTAAAGCCCGCCAATAATTGCACCCATACTGCAACCAGTAACTGAGTGAATTTTTATTTTGTTTTGTTCAAGAACTTTAAGAACACCAATATGAGCTAAACCTCTTGCACCGCCGCCGCCAAGTGCTAATCCGAATTTTTTCATCGATAATATTTGAATAGTGATTGAATATAATTGCTTGTTATTATTCTGATATTCAGAATCTGAAAATCATCTTACTGCAATATAACCACCTGGAACTCCTTTTTTTGATAAAACAATCTGCCAAAGTTGATTTTTATTTCTTGCCCTAAAAGCACCAGCACTTGAGAGTAAAAAGTATTTCCACATCCGGTAAAATCTTTCTCCATATTTATGTTTTATCTTCTCCCAATTTTTATGAAAATTTTCAAACCAGGCCAAAAGTGTTTTGTCATAATCAGCACCAAAGTTGTGAAGATCCTCGACTATGAAAAGCCCTTCAACAGCTTTGGCAAGTTGTGCAATTGAAGGCAGCATTCCGTTAGGGAAAATGTATTTATGAGTCCAGGCATCAGTACTTTTAGTAGAACGAACTTCGCCTATTGTATGAAGTAAGAACAATCCATCATCTTTAAGATTTCTTTCTGCTACTTTAAAGTAAGTTCTGTAATTTTTATAACCGACGTGTTCAATCATTCCAACAGAAACTATTCTATCAAACTTTTCATTCACATCGCGGTAGTCTTGTAAACGCAACTCAATCGGTAAACCTTTGCACAATTCTTTTCCAAGAGCTACTTGTTCTTTTGAAACAGTAATACCGACTACTTCAACTCCATATTTTTCTGCTGCATATTTTCCGAAAGCACCCCAACCGCAACCAATATCAAGAACCCGCATTCCTGGTTTAAGATAAAGTTTCTTACAAATCAATTCGAGTTTGTTTTCCTGAGCTTCATCTAATGTGTTTGCATTTTTCCAATATGCACAACTGTAGTTCATTCTTTTGTCAAGCATATTCTGGAATAAATCATTACCCAAATCATAATGTCTTTCACCAATTATAAATGCTCTGTGTCGTGCTTGCATATTGATCAGATAAAATCCTGCTAACTGAAAAGCAATTTTAAGATTTCGCTTAACTTTATTTTGTAAGTCAGTGCGGACAATTCTGTAGATCATTTCATCGAGCTTTTCCACATCCCACCAACCATCCATGTATGATTCGCCAAGACCAAGTTCAACTTCTGTAACAGCACGTTTGTAAAATCTTTCATCGTGCACCTGAATATCCCACGGATTACTGCCGTTAATTTCAATTTCGGCGAGTGATAATAAATCTTTTACCAGTGATTTATATTTATTTACAGACATCTCAACCTCCTTTAATAATGGATTTTGAGAAATGTAGAACAAACTTTTTTAAGAAAATTCAAAGAACAAAAAAGTTTTATTTAATACAATTAAAACTTAAGAAATCGTAATTTCATTTAATATATAAAAAGCATTGATTGAAGTAGATTTCATTCAAACTTCATTATTGCTGGAAGTACAGTGAGAGTTATCACAAAAAAATTTTTTCTTCAAATGGAACTATTGGAATAAACTTTATTGTTTATAAGTTTCGAACATTCAATTAAAAAGTTTGATAACTATGAACACAATTGACGCAAAAAAAGAGCTTATCTTAAAAACTGCCAGAGAATTGCTGGCTAAAAATGGATTTGCCAAAACAACCCTCGATGATATTGCCAATGCTTTGGGAATGAAGAAATCTTCGCTTTACTACTATTACACTAACAAAGAAGCTTTAATAGAAGATGTTATGAACCATGAACGCGAGAATTTTTGTTCTCTGATAAATGATGCATTAAACAGCGATGGTTTAACTATAGATAAGATTATTAATTACGAGAAAGCAAAATTTGAATATGTAGCTGAGACTATTAAACTCCACGAAATATCAACGAGTGTATTCTTTGAAATGAAAAGTAAAATGTTCGATCAGATTCAGATAATTCATAAAAAAGAAATTGAGATGCTTAGGAAAATTCTTGATGAGGGAATTAGGAAAAAGGAAATTAAAAAATGCGATACAAAAAGAATTGCAGAACTAATCCTAACATTATCAGAAGCATTAAGACATCGTGAGTTTTATTTCGCATCCTTTTCAATAAATAAAAAAATTGATTTTACTAAAGCAGTTGACGACATGATTTTTGCCGTTAAACTGATTTTTGATGGATTAAAAGTTTAATAACATTTCCGGAGGAACAACATTGAAAAAATTATTTTTTCTTCTCGTGTCTTTTTCTTTTGCATTGTTAGCACAGAATAATACCACAGTGCTTACAATGGCTGATGCAATAAATCTTGCGCTCGAGAAAAACTCAGAGCTAAAGATTGCTAAAATGGAAGTAGAGAAATCAGAGCAAAAGCTTCGCGAAGCAAGAAGCGGATTATTTCCAAAGCTTGATTTAAGCGGACAATATCAAAGATACATTGATAAACCTGTAATTTTTCTACCGCCTGGTTCACCATTGGGTAGAACTTTGGTAATTGGTTCAGATAATTCTTATCTGGGGGCTGCTCAGTTATCAATGCCCTTGTTTGCTTTACCTCTTTATGAAGGAATTGGTCTGGCATCAGATGCACTTGATATAGCCGAACAGAATTACATAAGCGTTAAAAATAAAATTGTCGGTGATGTTAAAAAATCTTTTCTTGCGGTTATTCTTACCAGAGAAACCAAAGATGTGATGCAGCAAAGTTTGAAAAACGCCGAAGATAATTTTGAAAACATTAAAAGATTAAATTCAGCGGGAACTTTATCTGATTATGATGTGCTTCGTGCTGAAGTTCAGGTTGAAAACTTAAAACCAGTTGTGCTTCAGATGGAAAATAATTATAAGCTTTCACTCGAAGCTCTGAAAGTAGCAATAGGACTTGACGCAAATCAGAATATTGATGTTGTTGGTGAAATGGAATTTGACGAATCCTATAAAATTCCAACCGAAGCTGAAGTAATTGAAGAACTTATTCAGAACAATCCGACACTCGCAATTCTTGAGAAACAAGTTAAACTAAATGATAGAAATGTTTCGCTTGAACAAGCTGCTTATTTTCCTTCGCTTGCAGGATTTGGAAATTATCAATATCAAACTCAGGCAAACGATTTTAAGTTTTCAGATTACAATTGGGTGAAAACTTTTGTTCTCGGATTGCAGTTACAGATTCCAATCTTCAATGGCTTTAAAACACAGTCAAGAGTAAATCAGGCAGAGATTGGATTAAATCAGGCAGTTGAACAAAAAAGAAATCTTACTGAAGCAATAAAGACTCAGGCGCTTAGTGTTTTGTACCGCGTACAGCAAGCAGTAAAAAGAATTGAAGGACAAAATAAAACTGTAAAAACAGCTCAGGAAGGTTATGAAATTGCCAAACGAAGATTAGAAAACAATGTTGGAACTCAATTAGAAGTTAATGATGCAGAGCTTGCACTTCGTCAGGCAAAATTAAATCGGCTTCAGGCAATTTACGATTTCAAAGTTGCCGAAGCAGATCTTGAAACTGTTCTTGGAAGAATTAAATAAGAAATTTTATAGGAGAAACTCAAATGAAATTGTTCAAATATTTTTCACTGATTATTCTTACAATACTTTTTATAGTTAGCTGTGGTAAGAAGGATTCTAATAATCAGAATCAAACAACACAAGCAATTCCGGTTGAAGTTACTGTTGTAAAAAAATCTTCAATCGATAGAGAAATAGAACTCGTTGGAAATTTATTAGCCTGGCGCGAAGCAAATCTCGGAGCTCAGACAACGGCAAGAGTTCAGAAAATTTATGTTGATGCCGGCTCGAGAGTAAAAGAAGGTGATTTGCTTTTTGAAATGGATGACACACAGCTTGCACAGGCAAAAATTCAATATCAGGTTGCAAAGGATAATTACAACAGATTGAAACCACTTTATGAAACTGGTTCAATTTCTCAATCACAATTTGATCAGGTTAAAGCAGCTTATGAAACTGCTGAAAAAACTTATCAGCTTTTACTCACCAACACACAGTTCCGTGCACCATTCAGCGGCGTTGTTACAGCAAAAAGATTAAACGATGGTGAAGTTTTTCTTTTAGCTCCGGGCGGTGCTGGTGCTCCGACTATTGTTTCGATGATGCAGATAAATCCTTTGAAGTTAATTCTTAATGTAAGTGAAAATAATCTGAAAGATGTAAAGCTCAATCAGACAGTTGAAATTAAATCAGACATTTTCCCGAACGAAGTTTATAAGGGCAACATAAGCAGAATAAATCCGGCCGTTAATCCGGCAAGCAGAACTTTTGAAGTTGAAGTTAGAATTCCAAATCCAAATGAAAAACTAAAACCAGGAATGTTTGTTCGTGCAAGAATTCTTATTGGTAAATCAGAAGGAATAATTGTAAACCGTTCTGCAGCACTTAAACAGCTTGGCTCAACGGCTTACTACGGATTTATAGTTAAAGATAATGTTGCCAAAAGAGTTGAACTGACTTTAGGAAAAGAGTTTGATTCAAAGGTTGAGATTATAAATGGATTGAATGAAGGCGATTATCTTGTTACTCGTGGACAAGGTTTATTAAAAGATGGCAGTAAAGTAGAAATCAAAGCAAAAGCAGAATAAGGAGATAACGATGAATTTACCTGAAATATCCGTACGCAGACCAATAACAACAATAATGCTGTTTATAGCAATTGTGATTATTGGATTTGTGTCTTTCCAGCGATTGCCAATTGATTTATTTCCCGAAATAGAACCGCCTGTAATTAGTGTTCTTACTCAATATCCCGGTGCAAGTGCTCAGGATGTTGAGTTGAATATCTCAAAAAAAATTGAAAGCGGACTAAGTTCTATAACTAATCTTAAAAAAATTCGCTCCGTTTCTATTGATAATATTTCTGTTGTGCAGCTCGAATTTGAATTCGGGACTAATCTTGATGAAGCATCAAACGATATTCGTTCAGCGCTTGAATTTACAAAGAGACTGCTTCCGGATGATGCAGAGAATCCGATCATATTCAAATTCAGCACAAACATTTTCCCGATTATGTTCATAGCTGTTCAGGCACAAGAAAGTTATATCGGATTAAACAAGTTAGTTGAAACCGAAATACTTGATCCGTTGAAAAGAGTTCCCGGTGTTGGTACTGTTCAGGCATTTGGCGGACCAATAAGACAAATTCTTGTTCATCTTGATGAAAGAAAACTTGAAGCTTATAATATTTCTGCTGCACAAATAGCACAAGTACTTCAGGCAGAAAACATCAATCTTCCATCCGGTTCAATCAAAATGGGAGATATGGAATACAACATTCGTGTTCCTGCTGAATTCACAAATGCTAATGAAATGAAAAATCTGGTTGTTGCTCAGCAGAATGGAAAGTTGATTTATCTTCGTGATGTTGCAGAAGTGCTTGATAGTCTTAAAGACAGAACGATAAATGTAAGATTGAATGGTGGAAAAGGACTGCAGATAATTGTTCAGAAACAATCTGGTGCAAATACTGTTCAGGTTGTTAAAGATGTAAAAGCAAAACTCGAGCAGTTGAAAAAGAATCTGCCATCTGATGTTAAGCTTGATATCATTCAGGATTCATCTGAATTCATCATTCAGTCAGTTGCAAATCTCACCGAAGCAGTTTTGCTCGGTGCAATATTCGTTGTGTTTGTGATTTTGATTTTCTTAAGACAATGGCGTGCAACAATAATTATCGTTCTGGTTCTTCCGGTGTCTTTGATAGGAGCTTTCATTTATCTATACTTTACCGGAAATACAATAAACATCATATCACTTTCGTCGCTTTCAATTGCAGTGGGACTTGTTGTTGACGATGCTATTGTTGTGCTTGAAAATATTTCACGACATGTTGAACAAGGCGCTCGTCCAAGAGAAGCTGCAGTATTTGGCTCTGCAGAAGTTGGTTTGGCAGTTGCAGCAGCTACATTTACAATTGTTGCTGTATTCTTCCCGCTTGTGTTTATTTCAGGTATTGCCGGAATACTTTTTAATCAGCTTGGATTTCTTGTAACAGTAATGATACTTGTTTCATTGCTTGCTGCACTTACACTAATTCCAATGATGTCATCTAAACTTCTCAAATCAAGGAAAGAAGCAAAACCAATCAGCAATCCACTGCTTAAAAAAATTGATTCATCACTTGCAAAGTTCTTTGATTCAATTGATAATTTTTATAAACGAACCTTGGAATGGGCACTTGGTCATAAAAAATCTGTGGTGTTTATTGCTTTGATAATTTTTGTATTATCAATAGCATTGATTCCTATGCTCGGAACAGAATTTATTCCAAGATCTGATTCCTCACAGTTTCAGATATTTCTTGAAATTGAACCAGGTAAAAGATTAGAAGAGACTCTTGTATATGTAAAAGAAGTTGAGGAAATAATTAAAAAAGATTTTCCTGAAGTTGAATTTGTATCTGTTCGTGCCGGAGTAAATGATGCGGGATTTTCTTCTATTCTGTTTGGACAAAATGAAGGCGCAAACATTGCTGGCTTTCAGATTCGAACCTCCAAACTGAAAGACAGAAAGCGTACTGTTTTTGAAATGGCAGATGAACTTCGTGAAAGATTGAAATCTTTTGTTGGAATAAAGAGCTTCAGTGTAAACACTGCTGGTGTCGGTGCATTTCTTACCGGCGCAACTGGAGCTCCGATTGAGGTTGATATTATCGGACCTGATCTTCAGGAAACTTATAAGATTGCAAATCAATTAAAAGATTATATGATTAAACTTGAAGGAACTCGTGATGTTAGAATTGATATTGGTGATCCGCGTCCGGAATTACAAATTGTTATTGATAGAGAAAAACTTGCTCTCACAGGTTTGAACACTTCTATTTTAGGAAACACTTTAAGGAATAATTATTTCGGAATTGTTGCAAGCAAATACCGCGAACTTGGCGATGAGTATGATATATTTATCAGCTTACCACCGGATAAAAAATCCAGTATCGCTGAAATAGAAAATCTACCAATTAAAACTTTACTTGGCACAACAGTTCGCCTTAAAGATGTAGCGAAAATCGTTCAGGAGTATTCACCTCCGACAATTAAAAGAAAAGAACAGGAAAGAGTGATTGGTGTTTTATCAGATATTAGCGGAAGATCTCTCGGTGAAGTTGCTGCAGATATTAGAAACTTCGTTTCTAAAATTGAACTGCCGCCGAATACAACAATCGAGTTTGCCGGACAAGTTGAACAGCAAACTGATGCGTTCAAAGATTTATTGTTACTGCTGGCATTGAGTATTGTGCTTGTTTATATGGTGATGGCTGCTCAGTTTGAATCTTTAGTTGATCCTTTCATCATTATGTTTTCAGTTCCATTTGCTTTCAGTGGTGTGTTCATTGGATTGTTCGTAACAGGAACAACTTTCAGCGTTATTGCATTTCTTGGAAGTGTTATTCTTGTAGGTATTGTTGTGAAAAACGCTATTGTACTTGTTGACTTTACAAACATAACTCGTGCAAGAGGAGTTGAACTTCGTGAGGCAATTATTTATTCTGGTAGAAACCGACTTCGTCCTGTATTGATGACTACATTCACAACATTGCTTGGTTTGATTCCGCTTGCTGTAAGTGCGGGCGATGGCTCTGAAGTCTGGCGGCCGCTTGGTATTTCTACAATTGGCGGACTGTTTTTCTCAACACTTATAACTCTTGTTTTGGTACCGGTACTTTATTCAGTGTTCGAAACAAGATTCAAAAAGAAAAAGAAAGAAATTGATTAAGGAGAATTTTATGAAAGCAGTAATGATAGTTTACAATCAAGGTATTACTGAAGAAGTTAACGAAGCTTTGGAATCGCTTGGCATTCGCGGCTACACAAAGTTTTTGAATGTACACGGACAAGGAAGTGAAAAAGGTGAACCACATCTGGGTTCGCACATTTGGCCTAGTCAGAATGCAGTGGTTCTAACAGTAGTAAAAGATGAACTTGTTGATCCGTTGCTTGAAAAAGTAAAAGCAATTGATAAAGAAGCAGAAGAACAAGGCATTCACGCTTTTGTCTGGAGTGTTGAGAAGATGGTTTAATAATTTGGGAATGATGCAAATATTGGGTCTATCTCAAAGGATAAAATTAATTACACAGAGAACCACAGAGAAAAGTCAAGAGAGCCGCAGAGTAAAAAAAAGAGATGACATCTTTTGAATAGATGTCATCTCTTTTAACTACTTTACTTGCTCAATATCATCTTCTTTACATCTGAATAACTGCCTGACTGCAATCGATAAATGTACATTCCACTTGGTAGATTCGTTGCATCGAACTCTATTTCATAACTTCCTGCCTCACGATATTCATCTACTAATGTAGCTACTTCCCTTCCAAGTACATCATATACCTTTAATGTTTGTTGTCCATTTACTGGTGATTGCCAACTTATCTTTGTTGTGGGGTTGAAGGGATTGGGATAATTCTGGATTAAAGAATAATCTGTTGGCTTTTCATTGTTTAGCAATTCATAACTTATTTTATCAAGTGGAGAACCCTTAACATTTGTTATTACTGAGTCTGATGGTATAGATATTAATGCTTGGCTATCAACAGCTTTTACTCTGTACCTTACCCAGTGCGTTCCTCCTGAACAATGTTGACCTGGTGGACAGTAAGACTCGGATAGATCCTCATAATAATTATTTGTAGTCTCTGCTAATTTAAACCATCCAACTTCACTTGTTGAGTATTTTTCTACTATATATTTTCCACCAGAAATAACATCTGGTTCTTGATTTGGCTCCCAAGTTAAATAAGGATGATTATTTTGGCTTGTCTGTACTTTTAACCACTGTGGTTTTGATGGTTTACCTGCGTAAGGATTTGACAGATAGAATTTTGCATTAACAATTGAACCAGTCTGGTTATAAACCTCCATTGTAAAACTCGTTGCTTGATTATCCCAAGTATTTGTGTTTGGATTACTTTTGGGAGAAAATACATTATTATACATAATATTAAAAGAATTATTCAACCCTTCTCCCCAAGGCCAGCCGCCACAGACAGCTCCATCATTTTCATTTATTAGAGCATAAAGCAATTCACTGCCACCACCTGATTTAGGAATCTTATCCATATTGTTGTAGCCATTTCTATTAACACTCACCATCTTAAAAGCTGGTACAGTATTTTCCCAACAATTAGTTGTGAAGGGGTCATTCCAGTTAAACTGACCATTAGATGTTTTACAACGGTTGTTATCAGATTCAGAATATACTCCTTGCATATGGTAAACAAATATTCCTTTATCATTGGGATTACGGGTTGCATCGCAGTAAACATTCAGCTTTTGATGGTTTTCAAAATAATAATATTCATTTGTAGCTCCATTGGGTGGATGATATTTGTATGCTACACCAGTTTCAACATAATCTGTAAAAGGAGCATTTAGGCTGTCACCAGTTATTGGTGTTGGATTTATCCATGCCACCCTTTCTCTTTCATAAGCGTTTGCGCATATTCCATCAAATCCGCTACGTAACATACCCCAGGCACGATGTGTAATACTGCCATAAGGATGGTAACTACCAAGTAACCAGTGTGCCATTTCGTGAACCGAACTATGAAAATTATATTTAAGCCACTTATCTGCAACATCCTGAACTGTTACTCCTGAACCTGGTGTTTCATAATAACCCCGATAACCTGTGTGTATTGTCTTAGTTCCATTCTCAACAAGATAAGAACTACCATAACCCAGAGAAGCTTCACCTCCCCAAGTTGAATTAAATGGTTGACCTCTCCAAATTACCACAATCATATCAACCGCTCCATCAGGTTGATTTATATGATTATAATTAGAATTATAAGTCCAATTATCATAATTTGCAAAATTAATTAATGGATCAACTTTCTGTTGCAATACTTCTTTGGTTGCCAAATATCTACTTGGTGGATTTCCGTAATATGATTTATCATGTGGTGTTTCTACATAAACATATTCTCCTGTCACTTTGAAAATGCCAAGAGACATTTTTCTGAAATAATGAGTTAGGTTTATTTCGTTCGTTGAATTTGTCTGCAAGTTGGGGTCTATATATGTTGTCATAAATGGTTGTGGTTCCATCGTATCAGGCCAATAATTATGAGCAGAATGATCATCTCTGAATTTTGCAAAAACAACAAGAACCTTGAGTTCACCTTGAGAAGTCAAGTATATTCCACCATGTTGTTGTAGGTCAATTACCTCTCCTCTTAAAGGAGTTGTAGCACAGTTAATATTATCATTCACTTGAGGATGAACTAACTGTGCAGGGAAACCAATTAATAATAAAGTTAGATAAAGTAAAACTTTCATTTTATCATCTCCAGAATTCAATATTTTAAAAAAGGTTTATTTTAACAAAACCATACTTCGAATTTTTCTATTTTCTTTTATACTTGCTACATAGTAATAAACACCACTAACTGAATTATTCGCTTCCCAATTAAACTCGTAGTACCCTGTTGGATAAAACTGATTATCTACAAGTTTCAATACTTCATTCCCAAGTACATCGTAGATGGTTAATGAAACTATTCCTTCATTGCTCAGTTTAAGTGGAATTTTAGTGGAACTATTAAATGGATTCGGGTAATTTGGGAGAAGCGTAAAAACACTTGCTGGGTTTAATTCGGCTGGATTTTCATGGACCGATACAACAGTATTAGTAGTGTCCCCATATAGGATACCATTAATAACAGCACCATGTAAATATATTTGTGCATCCAATTCGGCAGGAACTCTTGAATAGAATCCAATCCCTTTTATTAATTGGTCGCGGTATCGTACTAATCCAAGTGTATCAGTGCTATCGCCAGAAATAAAGTATATTACTTCCATTAGTTTAGACTCAATCCCAAACAATAAAGTATCTGTAATAAAATTAATCCTTGCCATTTCAAATGGTCCAACTCCGATATAACTGTAATCCCACATTACCCATTGATCACCTGCATTTCCATTTAGTCTGTAAACATTTATCCATTCACCATTGTTGAAATCGAAGTAACGATGGTAAACGTATAGATAAGAATCAATTTTGTAAATTAAAGTATCTATTAATAATGTATACGGTGGTCTAATAGGATTTATCGCTCTGGAAAAGTGAGTAGTATAAATATTACCCTCTTCATCCGTTGAATCATCGATTACTATTGTTTGAAGTGTATCTATATCGGGCAAATAGTATAAAGTGTACTCCCACATATCACCTGTTTTCCAAGGGAAGTAATCAGCATTGTTCTGGCTAAATGCAGTGCATATTTGGATAGCAAATAGAAAAACGCAAGTTAGTTTTATGTATCTCATTTTCATCACCGTTAAAAAAATTAATAATTTTAATGTAGTACACTTAAGCTATATAAAACCTGTTGTATATTCTTTGTTTGAATTGTTGAAGTAGAAGAAAGTGAGAATGTATTTATTTGTTGAAGCATTGTGTGCTTCATAAAATTCTTGTGGTAATATAATTACATATTCTCTCATCTTCGCTCCGCCCACACACAGAGAGAGAGAGAGAGAGAGAGAGAGAGAGAGTAATCCGTCGGCTGACTGATCGTGCCTTAGTAAGAAGAATTTTTAGGTTAAGCTTTTCCACCCAACACCCAATAAAAATCTCACCTCCAAATAGCAAAAAATTTATCTTAAAGTCAAGTTAAATTTTTGAGTGATAAGAGATAATGCTTATCCAAGATTTTTTGATAAACAATTCTATCAAAAATTCATTGT
>Ga0272446_1005101_pt1 | contig 14764 bp, 8 predicted proteins | sample YNPCB0061_FD_194587 | JGI IMG/M metagenome (GOLD analysis project Ga0272446, IMG submission 194587) | Hot spring microbial mat communities from Yellowstone National Park, WY, United States - YNP-CB-006-1 | ecosystem: Environmental > Aquatic > Thermal springs > Hot (42-90C) > Sediment | place...
CAAGGGGAACCCCTGTCTTATACTCCCCCACCACATTGGGTATAAAACCGGATACCGGGGCATCAACTGGGAAACCTTCTCCGAAGAGGCAAGTCCCCTGGTGGAGATCATTTCGATGCATGGCTGTGCCGAGAGTGACGATGCGCCGTTCCCGTACCTGCACACCATGGGTCCCCGAACCTCGAGGAACACCATGCAGGCAGGCTTGGCAAAGGGGTTCCATTTCGGGGTAACGGGCTCTACCGATCATCACAGCGCCCATCCCGGCAGTTACGGCTTTGGGAAGACAGGGGTGTGGGCGGAGAGTCTTTCCCGAACCCACATCTGGGAGGCATTCCAGCACCGTAGAACCTTTGCCCTTTCCGGAGACCGTATGAAACTGGCCTTCTCGGTGAACGACGCACCCATGGGATCGGTTCTGCCCCCCTCCCGGAACCGGAAAGCGCAGATCTTCCTAGAGGGGGGCTACGCAATCGATTTTTTGGAAATCCTCAAGAATAACCGGGTGGTTTACCATCGTAGCCCCTGGAGGGAAACCGACCAGGGCAAGGCCACGGGGAACGCGGCTTTTTCCAGCCATCCCCTGGGGAAGCCCTATAGGGGGAAGGTGCATATCGAAGTCGGATGGGGAGAGAAAGGGGTGGAGCTACCCTGGGAGGTGAGCATCACTGTCGAAGGAGGGACCCTCCGAAGTGTAGAACCTCGTTTCCATGGAATCGACATCGTGGATCCGAAAGACTCGGGAAGGGACGAGTATCGCTTTAGTTCCTGGAATAGTATTCCCCAGGGGGTGATGTTCCGCACCAAAACGTGGGGAAACCCTACCAGCACTTCTTCCGCCACCCAGGGGGTCTCCCTCGAACTCGAGGGAACGAAGGAAACCCATCTCCGCTGTGCGGTCAACGGGCGACCTTTTAGTTTTTCGATAGAGGAGCTTCTCCACGGCTCCCTCACGGAGTACCTGGGAGGATTCCTCAGCGGGGCCATCCGGATTCACCGCTTTGTCCCCGAACAGGAATACCTCTTTTCCTTCGAGTGGGAGGATCCCGCGGGAGAGGAAACCGATTCCGATTTCTACTACCTCAGAGTCTGCCAGAGAAACGGGCACTGGGGGTGGTCCAGCCCCATCCGTTTCAGGAAAGGATAGCGTATGTCCATGAATATCCTCTACATCCATACCCACGATTCCGGCCGTTTCTTCGAACCCTACGGATATCCCGTACGAACCCCCTCGATGATGAAACTTGCTAGGGAATCGGTGATGTTCCGCCAGTGTTTCTCCGCTGCCCCCACCTGTTCGCCTAGCCGCTCGGCCCTGCTCACAGGGCTACCCCCCCACACGGCAGGAATGTTGGGGTTGGCCCACCGGGGGTTCTCCTTGAAGGATCCGGCCCTTCACATCACGAGTCTATTGAAAGATGCAGGCTGGAAGACCGTCCTCTCTGGGATCCAGCATGAGGCGTTCCGGAGCTCACAGCTGCGCTACGACAGGATCCTTACCGAGCATCCCATCGAGATGGATGCCTTCCATTCCATCGATGGGAAGTCCTACGACCTGGAGAACGCTCGACGTGTGGCAGAGTTTTTGAAATCGAAGGATTCTTCGAAATCTCCCTTCTTCCTATCCTTTGGCCTGTTCAACACCCACCGGGAGTTTCCCCTACCCCGTGACCCCGACGCTTCTCACTACATTCTGCCTCCCCCCCATTCCCCCGATACCCCTGCGGTACGGCAGGATATGTTGTCCTTCCACGAATCGGTACAGGTAGTGGACCGGTGCGTGGAAATGGTACTGGAAGCTCTTCTGGAAAGCGGTCGGGATCGGGATACCATCGTCCTCTTCACTACCGATCACGGGATACCCTTTCCCCGGCACAAATGCACCCTGTACGACGGGGGAATCGGCGTGGCCTGCCTACTGAAAGTGCCCTCCCTGCAGGGCAAAGTCTGTGACTCACTAGTGTCACACCTGGATATCCTCCCTACCCTCCTCGACCTCGTGGAGCTCCCGAAGCCTTCATACCTAACGGGAAGATCCCTCCTTCCCCTCCTCCGGGGGGATACAGAGGAAGTCCGGGATAGTATTTTCGCGGAAATCACCTACCATGCGGCCTATGAACCCGTACGGTGCATCCGCACCGGGCGCTACAAGTACATCCGGCGTTTCCAGGAAGACCGCACCACGCCGGTTCCCTCCAACATAGACGACTGCCCTTCCAAAGACCTTTGGATCGAGGCGGGCTACCTTTCGGAGCCAGTGCCCCACGAAGAGCTGTACGATCTGCTTCGGGATCCTCTGGAGACCCGAAACCTATCGGAAGACCCCCGGTATCAGGAAGTGCGGGAGGATCTCCGTTTCCGTCTGGAAACCTGGATGCGCGAAACCCAGGATCCCCTTCTAGCAGGCCCTGTTCCGCTTCCTCCCGGTGCGTTTGCCAACAAACAGTCCTGCCTAAGCCCTTCCGAAGAGGATTTCGAGAGAGGGGAATAGATAGGGATCATCACAGTATTCTTTCCACCACCTCATATGGCTGCACTTCTGCCATTTCAGTTGGATACAGAACAGCGGAAGCCATCCTCCTTTTTGACTTTATTAGATCCGAGAGTACCACATCAAAACTATCGTATTCTTCGATAATAGCCTTTGGATAGTACACGAACACAGGCTTTGTTTGTCCTATGCGGTGCGCTCGGTCTGTGGCTTGTTCTTCTTTGGCCGGATTCCAATGACGGCTGAAATGTATTACATGATTTGCACCTGTAACATTCAACCCCACTCCTGCCGCAATAGGAGACATTATGATCGCAGAGAACCCGTGAGTTTGATTAAACTTTTCTACCACTTCAAACCGGGATAGTTTAGAGAGTCTTGCATCTTTATGGGCTGGGGTATCTCCATTGATAATACTGGCTTCAATATGAAATAATGTTTTTAAAATCTGTCGAATAAACAGTTGGGTTTTCCTAAATTCCGCAAAAATAATAGCCTTCTCATTCGCAGACTGTATTTTTTTTAGTATTTCAATCAAAGCCATCATCCGTGCAGAATCCTTCGCTATTCTGTCACCCGCCGCAGATTTGAGCTCATCTCTATAAAGAAAGGGATGATCGCTAATGCATTTCAGTTTATGAATGACGGTAAGGATTCTTTGATCAATCTTTTTATTTTGTATTGTTACTTTTAGTTTATTTCCTTCTTCCTTGACTTTTTCATACTCTCTTCTCTGGCTCTCTGGCATGCATAACTCTAACTGGAGGTCTTTAAACCATGTATGTATATCCTGATGTGATCCTTCGGAGTAATGTTTAGGAGGTAGATCCTTTAGAATCTCATCTTTTATCCTTCTCAACATATAAGGCCCAACAAGAGACTTTAACTCATGGCCCATTGTTTCGAGTTTTTCTGGGCTGATACGAGGGGATATACCAAACCGCTTTCCGAACTGACGAGCATGACCCAGCAAACCTGGATTAGTGAAATCTATAATGCACCAAAGATCATAAAAAGAGTTTTCCACTGGCGTCCCTGTACAGGCTATGCGGAAATCAGTCTTCAATGCCTTCGCCGCATTGGTAATCATTCTTCCTGGCGTCTTAATACGTTGAGCTTCATCCAACACAACAATTGTCCAAGGAAAAGCACAAATTAATAATTGAAAATCTCTTAAGGTCTCATAACTGCAAAGATACATAAAGGAGTCAGAAGGTGCGTCACCTTTTAATTGATCCTTCAATTTATCCAGGTTCCTGTGCAGGTAATCGACTTTCAAAGATGAATGAGGGAAAAATTTTTCATGTTCCCGCTGCCAGTTAACTAGCAATCCTAAGGGCGCCACAATTAAAAATCTAGCACCTTTCTTTTTTGCATATACCCACTCCAAGAAATAGAGTATTTGAAGAGTTTTTCCCAACCCCATTTCATCGGCAAGGAGACATCCTGTTTTGTGCTGCTGGTATAGACTTTGTAACCAGGCAACTCCCTGTTTCTGATGATCTTTTAAAGGGACAGGGGGTAAAGTTTGTATTTCCTCAAAATCTAAAGATAAGGCAGATACAACATGGTCCAATGCATACTCAAGTTCTTCTGCATTTTCCTTAATAATAAGTACCTTCTCACCTATTTTATTTGCCTGGGGAGCTTCCAGCCTCTCTATTTGTTTTTTTATTAACGGAAGGATATGTTCAGCTTGGTCAATAGGTATAGAAACCCCTTCCCAATCAACAGTGAATGAATTTTTATTTTTCGCTTCTGCTATAGCTCTTTCGAAGGCCCGGACTTCTTCTATGTTCTTGAACTCTATGGTTCCTTTTCCATTGATTTCGTCTTCTACATAAAAGCCAGGGAACCATTGGGACTTATATTCTTTGATGAAAGGATATACCTTAGGTTTGTAGGCGCCGATCTCTATTACCCTATCGCTGTACAATTCCGATAGATCGATATCATCTTCGGCAGGATCAAAGACTTCTGCTGGATTTCTTATGATCCGGGCCAATTCTTCCCGTGTAATTCCTTTAAGCCTATTCTTTATAACACCCAAAATTTTTAACTGATTATCCGATATTACGATGCGAACCCGGCTATTGCCTTCTTTTTTCCCCGGGCTGGTATAAATCTTTATCGCTTTATCACGCTCTCGGAAATGCTTCGCAAATCCTTTATTTACTTCCTCCACATTTAATCCCACCCCAAGATCGGAATCTAATATTTTAGGAATCACATCTATTGTGTCTTTTTCATTGACGGAGATATCAACCCCCAGCCGCTGAGGCTGAACAACCTGTTCATTGAGAAGTGTCTGAGAAAGAATAATGCCATGTTGTTCTGAAAGTTTACGGATAACCGCGAATTGTTCGAGATTATAATCTGGTTTCTTTACCAGTGGGCTCAGATTATTAAAATTCTCAATATGTTCAAGTACCTGGTATTGACCAAAGGTCAAAGTGAAAACCGGTGCTTCTCTTGTATCTAACAACAAATTTAATCTTCTATGATATTGTAAATGTTCTTGAACAACTGTGGGTGTAGCCTCTTTACAGAAATCAATGGAATAGCAGAAATCACGTCTAGCCAACACTCCTTTACCATTCACATAAATTTTATGGGGATATATGGGAGGGAATCCAAGAAATTCAATGAGCTGGAGGAGTTCCAGTTCTATTTCCGCATTTTCCCCACCTCCCTCATATAAACTTTCCGGAGTTATTATAACTTTATCCTCTCTAACTTCCGCTAAACCATTTTCAACTTTTTCTTTAAGGATCCCATATCGGAGGGAATCAATAGGATCGTTACCGATGATCCACGCATAAAAAGGCTTTGAAGACTCATGAAAAAAAACAAATTTATCATTTTCGATTTTCCACTGAATCATGTTAAATCTCCAGTATCTCCTTTAACCACTGTCTGTAAAATTGTTCCCACCCTTTATAGTCATTAGTATGAACTACCCTGAACTCACGGTTTTTAAAAGAACCGTATAATTTAGAACCGTATAATAAAGAATTCCTAGACAGTGTCGGTACTTGTGGTTGTTTTAATGAAGTTGTATTACGAATGACATTGTCTTTAAAGACTTTTTCAAATACAGGATTATCCTTGTTGTATACATACGTTGCATTTCCTATTTCGCTAAACTCTACGATGACTCGATTGGATAAAAACAATAGAATCGCCGTAGGCCCATGCAGTGCTTGTATAAACCGGGCATTGATAAGTTCTTCTTTATCCTTTCCTTCTTTTCTTGCAAGGAGCTTTGATTTTTCCATTTGTGAGGCAACAATCTTAATATCATCAACTTTTTTAAGATAAGCATCCCAGAACTTTTTTCTTTTTTCATCCCCTGCGATTATAGAAAAAAATAGCGTAAGGATTTCTCTATTCATCTCTTCCAGGATGAAATTTCTAGCCTCCTTAACGATAGTATGGTATTGTTTGAAACGGTTTTCTTTCTTATTGTAAATCCACCGTGGACTATGGAGCGGATCCCCCAAGGTCCTTAACGCAAAAGAGATGATTCTTTGTTTTTGAAGAAGCTTAGTTTTTTCTAGGTTCTTAATAAGTATACACACGATAATTAAACCGACTGAATAATCAATTTTTGATAGTATTCTTTCTGTATCTTGCAAAACAGCATCAAAGTCTATTTTTTCCCCTTTAAATATTATGAAATAGTAATTTATTATCGCATGCTCTATATACTGGTAATTCAATGAATTACTAGATAGACCAATGTCCCATAATTTTTCTTCCACTGTTAATCCTTGGGATTTAACTAGGTATGCACCAAAAAGTGCAGGACCTTTTGTACTAAGCAATCCGGGATTTACCTTACAAAACAGGAGAAATTCTCTTTTCCCTCCATAGGAGGATACACATTCTTCCGCAAGGGTAAATAATAGCTCTTTCACTTCGGGATACTCAAGTTGAAGGGTGTCCCAATTCTCAAAAAGGATTTTTATCAGAGATTTAATAAGGGAATTGTTTTTTTTACTTTTCAAGCAATAAATAAGCCTTTCCATCATTTTCATATGCTTGAAATAGATATCAGGCTCCTGAAACACCCCATTCAGTACCCTCTTCAGTTGCCTTGAAGTAAAAGGAACAGTATCCCAGAATGAACTGTCCCCCTCAACATACTTTCTAAAAGCTATGGTCGCTTGTTGAACGAGCTCTTCCTGTAAGCCTGCTGTTTGTGTTTCATCATCTCTAAAAACCTGTTGAATTCTCTTTGCGGAGTTCTCCAAAATTCGTTGGGTTTCTTTACGTATCTGATGAGGAGAAATCTGTACTGTATGAATCACATTTTTAAGTATGTAAAAACGTTCGAGCGACCTCATCGGAAAGCCTTTCCTTCACGGATCAGTTCCCTGATTTTTTCCTCTGCGTTCGTCCTAATACGAAATTCTACCCGTCGGGATAGCCTGCCTGTGGGGTCACCCTCTAAGGGCCTGCTATCAGCCAAGCCACTGGCAATGATTTTACTTTTCGCCCATTGGATTAAATCTGGAGGTAAACTTCCCAGAGTGAGAATATAGTAAAGAACCGCATTGGTTCTATTTTGTGAAAGGTTAATATGATCAAAATAGGTGTAAATATCTGTTTTAGCTGTATGCCCTTCAATTCGAATCTCCTCTATGTTTTGCCTATACACAGGTTTTGTCAGTATTTTCATATAGCGGGGGAAAAAATCACTTAAAATTCTTTTAAACTGCTCTCGCAATACAGCACTATTGGGTTCAAAAAGTACATCCGGTTCTTTGAAACGAATGATCAGACTGTCACGAATAATCTCGGCGTCCCATATTTTAAGATCCTTTTCAAACTCCCTATATAAATCCTCATAAATGGCTATCTGTAATTTTTGGTATTCTTCCGCTATCGTATTCTTTGCGTCGAATTCTTTCCGCAGGTTTAATAGAGTGGATGCAAATAGAAGGATAAAAATCATTAAAAATCCTGCCATCATGTCACTAATGGAGAGGTCAAAGGAAGGGGAAAGTAATTCTTCTGAATCTGAATTGATACGACGGTTTCGCTTAAACATATTCATACTACTTCAGGTAATTTACTAGACAATACTTCATTAAGTTCATCTACGCCATCTTTTAAGGATTCAGCTGCATTGGCCAGTTGTTTAGAGAATCTCTCAATGGAAGTCGCATACTCCTTTAAATTGGAGGAAAAAGATTCGTCCATCTCATTTCGATACACCTGAACCTTGTTGATCAATTGATCAAACACAGCAGCTAATTCTGTATCAATTTTATCTAACGATCCTGCAAGATTTTGTATGTTACCGATGTATTCCTTAAAGGTTTCCAATGCCTGGGTATCTTGTTCGTTGCTACGCTCAAGCAATGCTTGCAACCGTTCTATAGACTGCTTCATAGGGTGCACGAAAGTTTCAATATGTTTGGAGGTTTCAAGTAGCTGGATTGAAAGATCACGAAGTGCCTTTTCCTTTTCAAAAAATGAATCAATAATGGTAACAGATTCATGCAGTTTATCTGTTTGCGCCTTCATCTGGTTTAATATTTCATTCTGGAAGAACCTCAATTCCTCTAAGCTACTGGATACCACGGTAGGAAGATCCTTAAACGAAGCCCCCGCATTCTGAATAATTTTAGTAAGGGCTTCCAGTTCGGCCTTGGTATCACCTGTTACAGCCCTCTGGAAATCATTCACCATAGATTGTAGAGTTTCCTGCAAATCAGAAGTTATCTTTTCTATAACTGCGGCGGCAGACTCACTCTTTTCCTTCCGCAACGCCTCTGTAATTTCTTTTAATTGATTCAAAGTGGGATCGATGAGGGTATTGTAAAGCTGATACATTTCATCGTTGAATTTCTCAACCATCTCTTCTCCGATTTTATTAGTGAATGAATCTGCAAAATTCGTCAGTTGGGTTGCAAGGTCAGTTGAAAATGCCTTTAATGTCTCTAGCTGATCTTGCAGTTTATCTAGAATATTCTTTAACGCTTCCCCTGGTTTCAATATGAAAGAATCGTTCGACGGAACTTGAACTCTTAGCTCGGAAAGGATGTACTCACTCTCGTCTATCAAATACTTAGCGTTTAATGCTTCTGTAATGGATACCACTTTTTGCTGTATACTCACCAGTAACCAGTTGTAAGCGAAAGAGAAAATTAGCGAAATAGATAATCCCCATATGGAAGTGTTGAAAGCTGTTTGAATACCTCCTAAAAGTTTATCAATACTTTTCATGATAAGTTCTGCAGATCCCGTGTTGAACGAACTAATGCCTTCTGTGAACCCTATAAAAGTGCCAAGTAAACCCAATCCTACAGAAAATCCAGGAATAAGCTTGGGAGAGAACGTAATCAAAATTGGAAAATGGAATATCGAGAATTTGAAATTTTGCAGAATGCTTTCAGCTGTAAAATATTCTTCTGCATAGGATTTGGTCTTGGGTTGTCCGTCCAGAAATGTTTTACGATATTTTTGATAGTGCGGTTTTAACCAATCATCTTCATTCAATTTTTTTTCTATTTCTTTAGGGGATAGCCCTTCTAAAGCTTTCATATTTTTATATAGTTTAAAAACGAAAATTATTACTACTACCGCATAACCCGCAAGAAAATATAAACTGTACCATATTATGTTTGAAAAATGCATCTATTTCTCCTCCATGCTTAAAAGTTATATTTAAAACGCGTCTATCAACTCTTTTACTGCAGTCTCCGTAAGATCTTCGCGTATAAACACATTTACTTGATCCATCGCACGGGTTAATGCTACATATAGCAGATTACATTGCAGGGTTAAAATTGTATGTACATCATAGTATGAAGAAGGTAAGGGGCTCGATAAGAATAGTAAAACAACAGGGCTATCTAATCCCTTACAGGAATGAAGAGTGGATAGTCTAATTTTACCTGCTTCTTGGAAATCAAATGAATCATCCCGCACATTGGTACAGTGATACCCTTCTCTGCCTAACAGATCATCTAATTCCTGTAAATCTTTCTGTGTAGGTGAAAGTATAAGCAAATTTTCCGGATCATACCCTATGTAGTTCAAAAGAATATCGACTTTACGGCATAATTGTTTTTGAAGGTTTTCTAGGGAATCTACGAATAGTTCCGGAGACGGACCTTCACGGAAGGCATACATAAAGGTAGTGCAATTCGATCCTTTGTTTTTATACCTCTCTGCTAATTCAAGCGATGGGATAGTATTTCGAAAGTTAATTTTAAGAGTTGTGCTCCTACCCTTAATCTCTATACCTGCCCTCTGGTAAGGGCTATAGAATCCATATATTGTTTGCTCTTCATCACCGGCCATTATTAAGCCTTCTTTCGCTAGGTGATTCAGAATTCGCAATTCCGTAGCACTCAGATCTTGTGTCTCGTCCACCAGTATATAATCTTTTTGTTCTATTTGATCCATGTTATGGAGCAGAACTAACCGTGAATAATTCTTGCTGTAAGTATGATAAGTGTTCATCCATTGTTTCATCTCCTCTACTATCCCCCACACCTTCACCCTCTGTTTTCTCAGTAATGGGACTCCTAGTCCTCTCCTAGAGACTTTTTGCTGGACATACTCTTCCTCAGTTACTTGGTTAGCAAATATGAAATTTTCGATTTCTAAAGCTAGCTGTTCATCAGTAAAAAAATCTGTTGAATTAAAGTTCTTACTTAGCCTACGAACTAACTCAAGTTCTATTTTAACGGAGGACTTATACCCTTTCAGCATCTTTATAAAAAAAGAGTCAACTGTATCTATAACATCCTTCAATTCTTCCTCTTTTAGCAAATGAGCCAAATACCGATTGTATTTTACAAGAGTTCGTGTATAGGTTAGCAGCACAAAACTTTTATCTGGAGATTCTTGTTTTAATTTTTTTAGAGCTTCCAACAGTACCAATGTTTTCCCAGTCCCTGCAGCTCCTTTAATCAAGTAAGGACCTTTATTTTTGATTTTTGCCAGTGCAATTTTCTGCTCTGGGGTAAATCTTATGATAGACCGTTCAAAATCCATTCGAGATCGGGTATACGAACTAAGCCTTTGTAAACCTTCGATATACTTGCGAAGGTCCGTATAATCATCTTTCTGTTTTTGAATAGCGCTCCTATCATGCTTGAGCTTATTCAATTGCGTACGTAAATTGTCGATTTTTTCGTCTTTTGCATGTGATAGTTGTTTTGCAGCCTCCAATTCTTGAGTTACCTGGGCAATTTGCATATTTAGAACATTAAAAGATCGTTCAATTTCTTTGTATCTATCCATTTTTTCCAATAATTTTTTCTTTTCCTCCTGGGACGTTTGATAGGTATAACGCAGTTCTGTTATTTCTCTTAATGCCTCTGGTATGGTTATTCTTTCTTCCCAAATATGTAATAAACGCTTAAAATCTTCCCATGTCCTACTATAGGGGACTTTTGCCACCTTCAAGAATTCCAAAAAGTTAAAAATAGATGCTCGTACCTCTTCTTTGCTCAATTGTTTGAACTGATGACGAACTTTATTTGTAAGATCATGTTCCTTTTGGATTTTAACGATTGCTTTAAGCTGGGAATAATCTAAAATGGACTTTTTTAATGATTCTTTAAAAAGTTCCAATTTCTCCGGAAATCTGTACTCAACCCTGCAGTGGGGATAATTCTCATCAATATAAACTTCTACCCATGAATGAAGAGCCAACACGAAAAAGCCTTCATCAGTTCCATAGAGTGACAATAATCGTTTATACCTATTCTCCAGTTCTAGGTTATTAATCTCAACATTGTTCATCATTATATTTTGCAGTTTTATTATGATCACAGGTGGTAAAAAAATCAATTTTTTTTATCATGAAACTTGACTTACCAGACTGTACAGTTCTATGCTTAACGAATGCATCAACTCAACACCCCCGACTACTTCGATGAAATCAAGGAACAACTCTATAGCGCAGTCATTTCGGATGTGCTGGATTCCCTAGGGTACAGAAACCAAACAATGGAGCCTCGTCTGAGGCCTGTAGAACCTTCCATGGTTTTGGTGGGACGGGCAAAAACCGTTCTTGCGGCGGAAGTGTATAGGATCCCGGATAAGCCGTACGAAAAACAAATCGCCGCATTGGACAGCATAAAACCAGGTGAAGTGTTGGTGGCCGCGTTGAATGGATCAAAAAGTTCCGCGTTCTTCGGTGAACTGATGGCAACCGCTATCCGAGCGGCAGGAGGAAGAGGCGCCGTGATCGATGGGTTATCCAGGGATACGAAGAAGTTCATCGGTATGGGATTCCCCGTATTTGTGGCAGGGTTTCGTCCCACAGATTCCCTGGGGAGGATCGAAGTGATAGAGTCCGATACCCCCATCATCTGCGCGGGGGTATGGGTACACCCGGGAGACCTGATATTTGGAGATATCGACGGCATCGTGGTTGTCCCCCAATCCATAGAAGAACAGGTCATTGCCAAGGCAAAGGAAAAAGTGAAGGGCGAAAACCTTGTCCGCGATCTTTTACAACAGGGAGTGAAGATTTCGGTAGCCTTCGAAAGGTACGGTATCCTATAACAGAGATCGTACCTTTCCTATTCTTTCCATAAACCGCCTGGTTTCCTCTTTTACCAATTGTACGAAGGGGTTTTCTTCAAGGTTGCCCACCACCGCTTTCTGTTCCTCCTCGTTCCGGAAGGTAGCCTTACGAAAGGGGTTTTCGTAGTCCTTCCTCCGGCTATTCATCACCCCCTCGAGGATGTAGCGTTGGATCCGCTCCGCCTCTTTTAAGGATTTCTCCCACAACGCTTTCGATAGCGGTGATGCCCACAGGTCCTGCAGACTCATAAGCGCATGCCGAAGCTTGTCCAGGGGGTACTCTTCCCACAGGGTGTCGTACCGCGCGTGGAGTTCCTTCCAGGAGCCAATGCGGCCTTCCCGCACATCCGCGAAAAGGGTTTCCAGTTTCGGAGCGGGCACAAGCTGCCCCCCCAGATTGAACCACCGGGTTTCCCGCCCCCCTGCATTGTTCCCAGAAGCTGAACCTTCCCCGATCGTTTCGCCCAGTATATCTTCTGAAACTCCCACCTTCTCCGAAAGGGTTTGAATGAACTCTTCGAAACCGGTACATCCCCAGCTTTCCCAGGCGGCAAGTAGATTCTTTACCCCATAGTAGAGGATCATGTCCCGATACGCCGGATACGCTTCCGCCGCTTTGAGAATCACTACCGGCCGTTTGGAGTTCTCCATCCCTTCCCCGTAGATGGGAAATCCACGAACCACATCCGGCTGTTCCAGCAGGAGGCGTCGGCCGAGGGAGCGGTAGGATCGAGGAGTTTGTTCCACTTGCTTCCGGCCCTGTTCCTGGGACTCCGCAGCCTTCCCTACCCACTCTTCCAGAAGCCCCAAGGCAACGAAGATTTCCTCCACCGTATCGGGGGCCAGGGCTGCATACTCGATATGCTGGGTTTTTTTCACCCGTTTGTCCCGATTCTGGAACTTCCACTCGTTCCGGGCCAGTGCGTACTGATTGTACATCCAGAAGTAGGCAGGCATTACTTCCAACTGTCCCTTTGTTTCGTTGTTCACCACCAGACTGAAGGGAAAAGGTATATGCAACTCCGCCGGGTAGGATCCTTTCTGGATCAGCACGAAAGAGGCGAAGCGGGAAGAATGCTTGAGGGATACGCAGAGACCGGGCCAGAATCCCCGCCCCGCCACGATTTCCCCGTCGTTTGCGCGGCTATTGTGGTTGGAGCCGATAGTGGCCCCTGCGGCAATGTTACTCTGCCCCATCACCAGAGCGGAGGTCAAAAAGGAGTTGTTATGGTGCTGCTCATGGGTGGGGAACACGAGATTGTTGAGGATCTCGCAGCAGGAAACCGTAGAGTTTTCTCCTAGAACGGAATGAATCAGCCGGGCACCGTACTTCAGGTTGGAATGATCGCAGAGCACGAATCGCACGGCCTTGCATCCATAGAACACGTGGCACCCATACCCGATTATCCCGTTCACCAGTTCCACCCCCTCCCCGATCTGGGTAGGAGCCTCAGCGCTGGAGTTGATGGTGAGATTCTTCAGTTTGTTCGCTCCCTTGATGTAGCAGTGGGAACCGATCTTTACATCCTTGATGATGCGGCAACTCTTGATCACCGTGGAGTCCCCTACCGTGCCATAGCACCCCCTTCGCAAATCGAACCCGCTCTGGGTGAAACGGAAAAATCGATCCATAAGCACCCTGTCTTCCCGGAAAGTGGCCCAGAGGTACGCATCCGCCGGGATCATCCCCTCGAAGGGAAGGATACTTCTCCCGCCCGCCTCGTTGATCACATCGATCCAGTAACGGGTAGCCTCCTCTTCCCCCTCCTTCACGATCCCGTTTCCAAACCGGGCGTGATTGGTGGTGTTCATTTCATCGATATTGAACAGGATGCACCGGTTTCCGATGATGTAGTGGCAGAGGTACTGCACGTTGTGAATGGCTACGTTGTCCCCCAAATCGCAGGAAATGATACGGCTGGAGGAGATTCCCACGGGCAGTTTCAGATCGTGATGCCGGAGAATCGAGTCTTCCATAGAGCCGATCCGCACCAGGCCGTAGAACTCCGTATGGGTGATCCGGTAGGGATCGAACCGATCGGTCACCAGCAGGTTGTCCCAATTGTCGCTGGTATTCAAGTTCTTGACAAGGATTTCGATTTCTTTGGCGGTGAGGTGCCTCCAGTATCCTTCCGGCTTGGGGTTCTGTTCGTTCCGGATCCAGAACTCATCCTTTCCTGCCGGAAGGTATGCAGGGGGAATGAACCCGAACCCCAGTTCGTCTTTGGGAAAGATCTGTACTTCATCCATGGTTACTAGGATACCACGACTGCCTACAACCTGCAAATTGCCACTTCCTCCTAATTTTAGGAAGTCCTTCAATGGTCCTATGCGTGTGGCTACCTTTTAACAGTGCTTTTACATACAAACCTTTGAAGGATCGGCCGATCTGTATTATAGTTTAGGTGGTCTATGAACGGAACACGGAAGATTTGTGTCATCACCGGTGCCAATAAAGGCATCGGGTACGAAGCGGCTCTTACCCTGGGGCTCATGGGGTGGGAAGTGGTGTTGGCCTGTCGTTCCTTTGCCCGGGGAAACCAGGCCGTGATGGCCCTGAACTCGGTTTTCAGGCAAACCGACCCCGGCGGGAAAAATCAGGGCTTGGCTGTGTTCATGGAACTGGACCTCGCCTCCTTCGCCTCCGTCGACAACTTCGTGGTAGGATTCAAAAAACGGTACCATGCTTGCGATGCCCTGATCTGCAATGCAGGA
>Ga0272446_1005102_pt1 | contig 14761 bp, 11 predicted proteins | sample YNPCB0061_FD_194587 | JGI IMG/M metagenome (GOLD analysis project Ga0272446, IMG submission 194587) | Hot spring microbial mat communities from Yellowstone National Park, WY, United States - YNP-CB-006-1 | ecosystem: Environmental > Aquatic > Thermal springs > Hot (42-90C) > Sediment | place...
CTGAAGGGGTCTGAAGGGTTCTTGGTTCACAGCAGGGTTAAACTGGGGCTAACTTTGATCACTCCCTTTGCCTATGAAACCCGCCATTCACCTGCAGCATGTGGAGAAAGTCTATGCCAACGGTACGGTGGCCCTCCAGGACTTGAATTTGCAGATTGTGCAGGGACAGTTTACCAGCTTGGTAGGCCCTTCCGGCTGCGGCAAAAGTACAGTGCTGCGCTTGATTGCCGGCTTGGGTACAGCCAGTGGCGGCAAGATCACCTGGGGGGAAGAGGGTCTGAAAAATATGGCCTATGTCTTTCAAGAGGCGGCGCTCATGCCCTGGGCTACAGTTTGGCAGAATGTGTATCTGCCTTTGAAACTGCGGGGGATCCCTGTGGCCCAGGCAGAACCGAAGATTCGCGAGTGCCTGAGTCTGGTGGGACTACAGGGAGTCGAAAAGCGCTACCCCAGGGAGTTGTCCGGGGGGATGAAAATGCGGGTCTCTATCGCCCGGGCTTTGGTCACCGATCCCCAGGTTTTGCTCATGGACGAACCCTTTGGGGCATTAGATGAAATCACCCGCAGCAAACTCAACAATGATGTTTTGGATCTGTGGCAGCAGCAGCGGTGGACAGGCATTTTTGTCACCCACAATATCTACGAAGCGGTCTATCTCTCCCATCGGGTGGTGGTGATGGCAGCCCATCCGGGGCGGGTGGTCAGCGAAGTCCCCATCCATGAACCCTACCCCCGCACGGAAGAATTTCGGACCTCAGCCCTTTACAACGACTATTGCCGGCAGATTTCCCATGCCCTCTACCAGGCTATGGCGGAGCGATTCCCAGCGGTTCTTTAGCCGGGATGCCAATGGCCCGAGGATAGAGAGGGGGGGTCGGAGCAGTTTTGACAACCACTACCGCATGGCGCACAGCTCGGGTCAGGGGCGTGTGAAATCCCTCCACATGCACCAAAGCTCCCCCCAACTGCTCCAAGGCAATCTGCAAAGATTGGGCTTCGGGATCCGTCCAATGCCCGCGATAGAAAACAGCGTGGCCCCCCACCTGCAAACAGGGCAGAGCGTATTCCGCACACACCGTCACCGTCCCCACCGCCCGCACCAGAGCCCAATCAAACTGCTGCCGATAGGAAGGCTGCTGCCCCAGCCATTCCGCCCGCTCCGCCACCGTCTGCACCTGCTCCAGACCCAAAAGCTTCACCGTTTCCTGGACAAACTGGATCTTGCGCTTGGTGGCATCCGCCAACGTCATCCGCCAATGGGGCAAAACCAGGGCAATCGGGATCCCTGGAAACCCTGCTCCCGTCCCCAGATCAATCAGACTCGCCGTTTGCTGCAAACATTCAGACAAGGGCAAGCCACTGTGTAACCCCCGCAGGGAATCCCAAAGGTGCTTCTCCCAAAAATCAAGGGGATCCGTGAGACGGGTGAGATTCTGCTTGTGATTGCCCAGGATCACCTGCTCATATAAACGCTGAAACTGGGCCAGCACCTCCGGTTCGGGATCCCAGTTCAAGGTTTCTTGCCAGGGGATGGCGGGATACTCACCCATACCACTAGGCCAAGACCGCCTCAGGATTCTGCTTGAGAAACTCTGTATTCACCCCAGATTCCCGCGTCAAGGCCACCAAGCCGGTGCGGGCAATTTCCCGGATCCCGAAACCATTGAGCATTTTGATAATGGCCACCATTTTGCCCGGATCCCCGGTGACCTCTAGGGTGAGGGATTCTTCTGCCACATCCACGATGCGGGCGCGGAACATCTGGGCCACATCCATAATGTCAGAGCGGGTTTGGGGGGTGGCATTCACCTTGACTAGCATCAGTTCCCGTTCCACACAGGGGATTTTGGTGATGTCTTTGATGGTCAGGACATCAATTAGCTTGTGTAACTGCTTGCTGATTTGCTCCACATCCCGCTCATCCCCCTGCACCACCATAATGATGCGGGAGATGCCTGGACGCTCGGTCAGACCCACCGTGAGACTGTCAATGTTAAATCCCCGCCGGGCAAACATACCGGCAATGCGGCTCAAAGCCCCCGGCTGATCCTGCACCAAAACCGATAAGGTGTGTTTCATAACTGCGGTAAGGGATGCCCCTGCTAAGGGAAACGGGATTCTTATTTTAGAGGCATTTTAGAGAGATTCCACCCGTTTGGGGAATGTTTGAGGGATGTTTGAGGATAATGCCACCACCACAGTCGCTTCAGTCCAGAAAATCTGTGGTTCAGCCCATAGGCAACGGCAGCACCCAGGCTTTAGCATGGGGATAACCGATAAAAAACTTTACATTAGCAATGGTGTTGTCCTCCCCTCCTGCGCCGGTCTCCACCAACGGTCGGGATCCCAAGTCTATCCGTAAAGGTCGGCGTTGGTGGCCCTGGGTGATAGCTGTTGGTCTTATATCAGTGGGGGTGGGGATCCTGCCCTTGTTGGGGCAACGCCGTCTAGAACAGGACCTGCCCAAGCTGACCACCCCGGCCCAAGTGCGAGATTTGACTGTGCGGTTGCGGGTGAGTGGACGGGTGCAACCCATCCGCCAAGTGAACATCAGCCCGCGGGAAGCCGGACGGGTGACGGCGTTGTTTGTCGATCAAGGGGATCGGGTCAGTGCTGGTCAGTTATTGGCACGGATGGATCTCGGTGATGTCAGCAGTCCGGTGGCCCAAGCCCAAGCCCGTCTGCAAGAACTGCAAGCCCGCCTGCGCGAACAGCAACAAGGAGAACTGCCTGATGTCATTGCCGCCGCCCAAGCCAGGGTCACCGCCCAACAGACCCGTTTGGCCTTAGCAGAAACAGAATTACAACGCCTGATTCCCTTGGTGCAGGCCGGTGCGATCCGCCGCAGTGATCTTGACAGTGCCCAAGCCAACCGGAACCAAGCCCAAGCGGATCTGGAAGCTGCCCAGGCGGATCTGCGGCGGCTGCAATCTGGCCCCCGTACCGAGCAGATCCAGCAAACCCAGGCCCAAATTGCCCAGGCCCAAGCCCAACTCCAGCAAGCCCAGTCCCGCCAGCAGGAAACCGAAATCCGCGCCCCCTTTGCTGGGCTGGTGATCCAGCGCTACGCCGATGTGGGAGCCTTTGTCACCCCCACCACCTCTGCCTCCGATGCCACCGCCGCCACCTCCAGTTCCCTGTTAGCCCTTGCCGATGGCTTGGAAATTCGCGCCGAAGTCCCCGAATCCCAAATTGCCAGCGTGGCAATCGGCCAGACCGTGCACATTCGACCAGTGGCCTTTCCCCATCAGGTCATTGCTGGCGTGGTGCGGCGCATTGCCCCCTCCACCGTGGTGGTCAAAGACGTGACGGTGTTTTATGTCACCATCACCCCCCAAGACAGCGAAAATCTCCTCCGCGCCGGCATGAATGTCTCTGTAGATTTTGTCGGGGATCCCATTCCCCAAGCGGTGACGGTGCCAGCCGTAGCCGTGATCTATGCCGGCAATCAACAGGGTGTCATTGTCTGGGATCCCCAGAAACGGGAAGCGGTCTATCGCCTGGTGGAAACCGGGATCACCCAGGAAGGGGTGACGCAGATTCTCTCCGGGATCGCCCCAGGGGAACGAGTGTTTTTGAGTTTACCGCCGGGGCGGACGCTGCAATCCTTCACTGGCGTCGACACTGGCCCTGAGATTCAACGTTAGGGGGGATCTATGGGACTAGGGACCTCGGTACGGATGGCCTGGCAGATGGTGCAACGGCATCGTCTGCGCACCGGTTTGACCATGTTAGGGATCCTGATTGGCAATGCGGCGGTGGTGGCCATTGCTGGGTTTGGCAATGCTGCCCAGGTCTTGGCGGTGGATCAATTTCGTTCCCTGGGCACCAATCTCCTGATTGTGTTTTCCACCGGCTTGAGTTTAGCCGAATCCCCCAATACCCGCCCCCTGACCACAGCGGATTTGCAGTCCATAGCTGAGGATGTACCCGCAGTGGCGGAAGCGGTTGGCACGGTCGCCACCCCGATTCGGGTGATTCGCCAGGGCATTGACCGGCAGTATGAATTGACAGGAACCCAGCCGGGATACTTACAGGTGTTGAATTTGGAGCTGGAGCACGGTCGGTTCTTGATTCCTGCCGATTTGGAAAAACAATCTGCAGTGGTGGTGTTGGGGAGTGAAGCAGCGACCCAGCTTTTTGGGGCCAATACCCAAGCTGCCTTGGGAGAAACCATTTTTCTCAACAATCAACCCTTTGAAGTCGTGGGGGTACTGCGCTCCAAACCCACGGTTTTTGGCAATAGCGATGCGGGTTTATTTGCGCCTCTAAATGTGGTTGCCCAGCAATTTATTGGCAGGGTTTCTCCCTTTGGTACAGAATTACGGGCGATCTATGTTTCTGCGGCTACAGAAGAGCAACTCCCTGCCGCTGAATTTCAGATTCGCAATTTACTCCGCCAACGTCACGAGCTTCAGGGCGCGGATGATTTTATTATTCGCAATCAACAACAACTGCTTGATATTGCTAATACGATTTTAGGATTACTGAGACTTTTGCTCACGGGCACAGCGGCTTTATCATTGCTTGTGGGTGGGGTTGGCATCATGAATGTGATGATTATTTCCGTGGCAGAACGCACCCATGAAATCGGTCTGCGGAAGGCCATTGGCGCCGATAGTCGCAGTATTTTGCAGCAGTTTGCCACTGAGGCCATTTTAATTGCCGTCACCGGCGGCACCCTAGGGATTCTCTTGAGCAGTGGCTTGATGATAGTGATTCGCCTGACGACACCCCTTGTCACCACCATCGATCCCGTGGCGGTTTCGGTGTCCTTTTTATTATCAACGGGAATTGGTCTGGCTTTTGGGATCATTCCTGCCCGGCAAGCAGCCAAACTCGACCCCATCGAAGCCCTGCGGGTCTAGGATTGACCCTCACCCCCGACCCCTCTCCTAGAATGATCAAGAAAACTTTAGAATGACTGGAAAACCATTGGACTCAGTAGATTTGATGATTATCCGGAATAACCCTTGCTATTCCAGATTACGCACCCCGAACCTACCCTCTTGCAAACGCCGAATCTGAATCCATACTCTGCTAAGAACTCACCTCCCCCATCCCTGACTTCTGGGGCAGCCTACACTAGAATTAGCCTTTCACAGGAACCGGTCATGGTGTTTTGGCTGATCTTGGGGCTGGTGTTGATCACCGCAGAGTTATTTTTGCCACAACTGGTGGCGGGATCCCTAGGGGTCGCTGCCCTGATTGTGGCAGTGCTGGCTTGGTTACAACTCCCGTCCTGGGTGCAAGTGTTGGTGTGGGCTGGGTTGTCCCCTGTTTTTTTGTTGCTGGCCCGCCGCTGGATCCCCCAAAAAGATCAGCGGGAATTGCAAGAAAGCCGCGAAGCCCGCGCCCTCGGTGCGATCTTACCCGGACAAAAGGGGCGGGTGGTCTACTTGGGATCCACGTGGCCGGCCCGGTGTTCTCTGCCCAATCTCGCCATCGAAGACAACCAAGATCTCTATGTGGTGGAGCGACAGGGGAATACGCTGGTGGTCATACCTGCTCACCTCCTGAGCAATCCCAGCCCAGAATAGAGGCGCTACAATAGAAAAGCCCTTTTTGTAACCCCATGTCCCACCATCCTTTAGCCGTCCACCTTTTGCGGGAAGGACTGACAGAATCTGTGCATGTGTGTGAAGTGGTGGCAGCCGATGATCGGGGACGGACGCTCATGGTTGCCGGTCAGGGATCCACACCTGTGTTTGCCCGGTCAACCCTCAAGCCTTTTCAAGCCCTGGCAGCCTTGTCGGCAGGTGCAAAAGAACGGTTTCAGTTGGGGGAGCGGGATCTGGCGATCTTGTGTTCCTCCCATGCTGGCACGATGACCCACGCGCGACAAGTCTTTCGTGTCTTGTGGCGGGCAGAACTGGAGCCGGATGCGCTGCTATGCCCGATTCCGGCTGGGGCAGAGAGTCCCTTGGTGCATAATTGCTCCGGTAAACACGCGGGGATGTTACTGACGGCGCGGCTGCACAATTGGACCCTGCACGACTACGCCCATCGGCATCACCCTGTACAGGCTTTGGTACGCTCCCATTTGGGGGATCTGTTGCGGATGCCTGCGGAAGAATTGCTAGCGGCTCGGGACGACTGCGGTGTGCCCACCTATCAAATCCAACTCAGCCAGTTAGCCACCCTTTATGCCCATTTGGCAGCGGGGCAGCGGCCCGACCTGGAAACCCTGATGCGAGCCATGATCCACCAGCCCTTTTTGGTGGCGGGGGAGGGACGCTTTGATACGGAAGTGATGCGCCTCAGCGGGGGAACGGTGGTGAGTAAATCGGGGGCAGAAGGGGTGCAGTGTTTGGGACGGGTGGGGGAAGGGCTGGGTATCGCCATTAAGGTGCGGGATGGAGCCGCCCGGGCGAAATATGCTCTCGCCCTTGTTTTGCTGAAGCAAATGGGCTGGATCCCGGTGGGGGTGTTTGAGACTTTGGCGGAGCGCTTTCTTCACCTCGGGCCCTACACCCGTCTGGAAGTGGAAGGGGAATTGAGTTTCTAGAGGCTTTGAAGGGGGATTGAGGGCGGCTCGTAGCATGAAGGGGAATGCGGATGAAGAGATTTGAACTCTTACGCCTTGCGGCGCTAGATCCTAAGTCTAGTGCGTCTACCGTTCCGCCACATCCGCAGCTTCTCTATCCTAACCTGAGTCGGTGAGGTCTACCCCTAATGACCCTCTGCCATCTTACCCGTCCGGGGGAGGTTCCGTATTTGCAAGCCCTAGCCTGGCAAAAACAGCGGCTGGAACAGGGGATTCGGGATCCCTATCTCCCCGATGGTCTGCTTCTCCTCACTCATCCGCCGGTCTATACCCTCGGTCAAGGGGGGAACTGGGGCTATCTCAAGTTTGACCCAGCCAAAACCGGTTGGGAGGTGCACCGGGTGGAGCGGGGCGGCGAGGTCACCTACCACGGCCCGGGGCAATGGGTGGCCTACCCGATCCTCAATCTGCGCCGGCACCGCTGTGATCTGCACTGGTATTTGCGCCAACTCGAGAAGGTGGTGATTGAGATGCTAAGGGGATTCGGGATCCCTGGAGAACGCCTGCCCGGTCTGACAGGGGTTTGGGTGGCAGGACAAAAGGTGGCGGCGATCGGGATCCGCGTGAGGCGGTGGTGGACTTATCACGGGCTAGCGGTGAATGTCTGTCCAGATTTACAGGCTTTTGAGCAGATTGTCCCCTGTGGGATTGGGGATCGACCTGTGGGATCCCTGAAAAATTTTATCCCAGGTATAACCATGGGGGAGGTGGGGGATGCCCTTTTGGCTAGCTTTGCCCAGCAGTTTGGCTGGTGTTATCAAGAGGTTTCTTTGCCGGTGTGGCTACAGATAGACCCCCATCCTGAGACCCTACCTGACTTAGGCTAACTTCAAAATCACTTTACATATCCTGATTCCTTCAATTTTTCTACCCTTTTTCCACCCTGGTAAAACCAAGGGTAGGATAATGGCTATCTGTGACGGCTTATTTATGTCCTTGACGGAGATCAATCCTGTCAGTGTCCAGGGAGTCTGCCCAGAGCTTCTCAATTGGGTGGATGACGGGGTTTTTGTCTTGGGCTGGCAGGAGGATCCCAAACACTTGATGGTGCTCTACCACAATGCCGGGTTTGAGCATTGGCTGGTGGATCAAACTGGCTGCGATCCCCAAAATTTAACCGAATTACCCCCGACGACAACTGCCCTCCTCATGCCTCAGGTGCTGCGCTGTCGCCAGACGCACCGCCCCTGTCAGTGGCGGCACCCAACCGAGCGCGGCCTGTGGGAAGTGATCCTCCTGCCTGTCATCCACAACAACGAGGTTAACCAAGTCCAAGGGGTGTGCCGTCCCATTCTCCGGGATGCCCATTACTCGTCTTTGGTTCAGCAAGCTACTGATATTATCGCTATCCTTGATGCGGCAGGACAGTGTGCCTATGTCAGTCCTTCCTTGGGCAAGGTTCTGGGCTATGCCCAGCCGCCCCCTGGTTTTTTACTGGAACCCCCGTTCCTCCATCCTCAGGATCGGGATCCCGTTCACCATGCTTGGCAAACGGCTCTGAGTCAAGCGGGGCACCAAGTGACCTACCAATGCCGTGTCCGCCATGCCCAGGGTCACTGGGTGGTGCTGGAAGCCTCCATCACCAATTTGCTCGGGGATCCCCAAGTGCAAGGGATTGTTTTTAACGGCCGGGATATTACGATTCGTCGCCAAGCGGAAGAGCGCCTCCGTCACCAAAACAGCTATCTCAGTTCTCTGCATCGCACCAGCCTAGCCTTGCTGCACCGGCAGGATATCCAGCATGTCTTACAGGTGATCATGACGGAGGTCACTACCCTGCTGTCTGCTCCTGATGGTTTTTTGTTTCTGGTGGATCAGGGGGAACTGGTTTTACGGGTGGGCATTGGCCACTCCCTCCCCAACCAAGGCCTGCGGCTTCAACCTGGGGAACACCTGCCCGGATGGGTATGGCAGGCCGGAGCAGCCCTGGCCATTCCCAACAGCACAGGAACAACCCTCCCTACCCCAGTCCCTTGGACACAAACTGCTCACAATGCCGCCATCGCAGTCCCCCTCCTGGCTCAGTTCCCTTCGGGATCCCCAGAGACCCCCCAGGTGATTGGTGTTCTTGGTATTGCCTACACTGATCCTGCCACCTCGATCACCCCCGCCACCCAAGAAATCCTAGAGCAGTTTGCCCATCTCGCCAGCCTTGCCCTCGCTAACCACACCCTGATTGCGTCAGCCCAACGGGAGCTACGGCAGCGGCGCCACACCCAAGAGCATTTGGCGGCGACCCTGCGCAGTATCGGGGATGGCGTGATTGTCACCAACCGGGAAGGACAGGTTCAGTCCATGAATCCCATGGCAGAAAGCCTCACCGGCTGGACCCAAGCGCAAGCCCGCGGTCAATCCCTGCAGGTGATTCTCCCCCTGGTGGATGCCCACACCAACGCCCCCACTCCTGATCCTGTGGAAACGGTTTTACAGACCCAGCATCCTGTGGAGCTCCAGTCCCAAACCCTGCTGCGGGATCCCCAAGGTATCGAGCGCTATATGGCTGCCAGTGCCGCTCCGATTGTGCTTGACGAGGAAATCACTGGGGTTGTGATTACCTTTCGCGATATTACCCAGCACAAACTCACAGAACTCTCCCTGCGCCAAAGTGAAGCCCGCACCCGTGCCATTCTCGATGCCCTTCCTGATCTGGTGCTGCGCTTGGATCGCTTTGGTCGCTATCTGTTTTGTAAAGGGGATCCCAAGGAACTGATCCGCCCAGCAGAAGACCTCCTAGGGAAACGACTGATTGATGTCATTCCCCTCCAGGTTGCGGCTGAGTGGATGACCCAGATTCGCCAGACCCTTGACGACCAAGCAATGCACATTTATGAATATCCCCTCACCATCGACAGAGAAGAACGGTGGTATGAAGCGCGGCTGATCCCCAGTACAAGGGATGAGGTGATTGCTCTGGTTCGCAATGTCACCGAGCAGCGCCACCAGCAGCACCAGCACCTGCAGCGGGTGGAACGCCAGCGACTTCTTTCTGCGATTGCCCTGCGCATTCGCCAGTCTCTGGACTTGGATGCCATCTTGCAAAGAACCGTGGCGGAAGTCCGCCAGTTTGCCCAGGTGGATCGGGTGGTTATCTATCGTTTTACCCCTGCTGACACCGCCACCGTAATCGCCGAATCCGTTAGGGATCCCTGGTTGAGTCTGTTGGGCCATGAAATCAGCCATGAATGGATTGTCAACCGCACCACTGTTTACTGCCAAGATCAGCCCCGCCTGATCCCAGAGGTTGAGACCTATCCCCTCCCGCCCTTGGTGCGTCAGTATTTTGAACGGTTTCAGGTCAAAGCCACCCTGGCCCTGCCCCTGTTTCAACAGGAGAAGCTGTGGGGGCTGTTGGTTTTGCACCACTGCCAGGGATCCCGCGATTGGGCAGAGGAGATGGTGCAAGCCCTGCAAGAGCTGGCGAACCAGGTGGAAATTGCCATTCAACAGGCCCATCTCCACCGCCAACTCCAACTCAGCAACGAACATCTGGAACGGCAAGTCCGGGTGAGGACAGCCCAACTCAACAAACAACTCGAAGCCCTGCAGCGACAAGAGCATATTCTCAGCACGGTGCAAAACGCGGTGATCACCATTCACATCGCCGGGCATATCACCTACTGGAATCGCTTTGCCGAGACCCTCTATGGGGTTAGTGCAGATGCAGCACTGGGAGAATTTTTCACTGATGTCATGCCTTTCCCCCCCGCCCAAGCCGAAGAGGTGCTCAACGCACTCCGGCAAGGACAATCCTGGAGCGGGGAACTGGTGCTGACCACCTCCCAAAAAGTGCTGTTTATCCAGCAGACTCCCACCTTCAGCAGCACCGGCGCACTCACGGGTGCCATCAGCATCAGCCTTGATATTACCCACCGGCAAGCAGCGGAAAAGGCCCTGCGGGAGAGCGAAACCCGCCTGCGCACCCTCTCAGAAACCACCACTGCCGCCATCTTTGTCCTGCAAGAGGGGCACTTTCTCGATGTCAATCCTGCCCTGACCCACATCACAGGGTATAGTCGGGCTGCTCTCCTCGGCATGAGCTTTTGGCATCTTGGGGATCCCGACCACCAGCCCTTAATGCAGAGCTGGATCCAGGGAAACCATGCTGTGCCAATGCGGCAGGAGTTTGCTATTGTCACCCCAACTGGGGAGACTAAATGGATTGAATGTACCCTGGGCAAGGTTCCCTATAAAGGGTTTCTCTGCACCTTAGGCACAGCCGTAGACATTACCCACCGCAAACAATTGGAACTGCAAATGCAGCAGCAGATGCAGGAACTGCAACAACTCAATCTGCTTAAGGATGATTTTCTCAGTACGGTTTCCCATGAATTGCGCACTCCCATGGCCAACATGAAAATGTCAATTCATATGTTAAAAAAGATGATTTTGGAAGGGGAACAACCAGGTCTCAATCCTCATCTGCGACAGCGGATTCATCGGTATCTGCAGATTTTGCATGATGAATGTCTGCGGGAAATTGATCTGATCAATGATTTGCTGGCTTTGCAACGTCTGGAGCAAGGGGGATCCCCTTACCGTCAACAAGCCATCGATCTCCACGAGGCCCTGCCCGCCATTGCTGCTCCCTTTTTTAGTCGGGTGCAGGCGCGCCAGCAAACCCTGCACCTGCAGGTCAGCCCGGAACTGCCCACCCCCTTTTATGGAGACCGGTTTGCCCTTGCCAGAATCCTCTCAGAACTGCTCAACAACGCCTGTAAATACTCTCCGCCCCAGGCCACCATCACCCTGGGAGCTGAGATGCAAAGGAACCGCCTCCACCTCTACGTCAGCAATACCGGCTCTGAAATTCCCCCCCAGGAGCAAGAGCGCATTTTTGATAAGTTTTATCGGGTTGTGGCCAACGACCGCTGGAAACAAGGGGGAACCGGCTTGGGACTAGCCCTGATTAAAAAAATGGTCGAACACCAGCAGGGGCAGATCCGCGTCGAAAGCCATGACCAATGCACCACCTTTCACATTGACCTGCCCTGGCTGGCCCACCCCATCTCTCCAATCGAGATCACCTAGTCCCCTTTCATCCTTTGTCAGCCCTTGCTCACAAAGGGGCCCCCAGGGGGATCCGGATATTGGCAGGCATGGGTTACAATCCGGTAGCCAACCAGGATGGTGTGAGGATGGGTCAATCTTGGGGACAGCAGTGGGGACTGGTAACCGTTTTGGGAATCAGTTTAGGGCTGGGTGGGGTCACCTGGGCCGCTCCGCCTCGCATCTCCATTACGGTGGTTCGGGATCCCCAACACCGCGACTGGGAAAAGATCGTCTCTCAACTGGAGCAGATGGATCTGTTTTATGAAATCCTCCCCAGTCCTGAGCTCACCCTGGATCGCCTTGAGAAAGTTTCCCTTCTGTTTCTCCCCAATCTGCCAACCCTCACTCCCAACCAGGTGCAAATCCTAGAGTCTTGGGTGAAGGGATCCCAGGGCAAGCTGGTGGTCAGCGGGGATCTCAGTCGCAGCATTCCAGATGCTGTGCGCCCGGTGTTTCGGGAATTGGTGGGAGCCTATTGGCTGGAAGCCCTTCCCCGTACCGAGGCCGTTGTGCCCCGGCAAGGGCAAAGCTGGACTCAAGGTGTGATCACACGATCCCCAGTTCAGGGGGGGATCCTCGTCCCCGCGACCCTGAGCAGTCGGGTGGCCGCCACCTGGGGGGAAGGCATCGCCCATCCCGTGGCTGTGGTCACGACTCCCCAAACGGCTTATTTGGGCTGGCAGTGGGGTACGCAACCGGAGCTGGATCGGCAGTGGTTGGAGGCTGTGCTGGGCAAGTTGGGGGTAGGCTGGCAGCCTGTGGCCACTCTGGAGCGGCCAGCGGCGCCCCCGCCCCAACCCCTGTCCACCCTGGAAATGTCAGCCATGCGCCTGGAATTGAGCAATTTGCTAGGACGGGTGGAAAGCGCTATTTTGACCACTGATGCCACTGGCCAGTCAGACAATGCCGTGCCTCCCCACTACCAAGCCGTGATCAGCCAAGCCCGGGAGGTGATCCGCAAACTGCCGGAGTGGGTGGAGACCCAACAACACAACAAAGCCCGCCAAGCCTTTGAACACGTCCGGGCTGATCTCTGGCGGAATTACCCCCTGGATCGCCTTTCCACCTTGCCGGAAGTCCGCGCCATCTGGCTGGATCGGGGCACGATTGTCAGCGCCGGATCCCCCCAGGGCTTAGCCAAAATTTTTGATCGCCTGGCTGCCGCTGGTATTAACACGGTCTTTTTTGAAACCGTCAATGCTGGCTATCCCATGTATCCCAGTCGTCTGGCTCCCCAGCAAAACCCCCTGACCCTGCACTGGGATCCCCTAGCGGCGGCGGTGAAACTGGCCCATGAACGGCAAATGGAACTCCACGCCTGGATGTGGACCTTTGCCACGGGCAATCGCCGCCATAATGTTTTACCGGGGATTACCCTGCCGGAGGACTATCCTGGGCCGGTTCTGAGCCTCTTCCGGGACTGGGCCAACACCACCCCAGAGGGATCCCTATTCCCTCGCGGGCAACGGGAAACCTGGCTGGATCCCGCCAATGGCACGGTGCGCCGCTACCTCTTGGGGCTGATTCAGGAAATGATCCGGGACTACCACGTGGATGGGATCCATTTGGACTACATTCGCTATCCCTTTCAGGATCCCGGACGGGGGAATGTGTTTGGTTATGGTCCGGCTTCCAGGCAGGGGTTTATGCGCCAGACGGGGGTGGATCCCCTTACCCTTCATCCCCAGCGGGATCCCCAGTTGTGGACAGCCTGGACGGAGTTTCGGGTTCGGCAAGTTGACGAGTTTGTCGGGGAAGTGGCGCGATACAGTCGCCGCCTCAATCCAGAGGTGATTATTTCAGCGGCGGTTTATGCCATGCCCACCCACGAGCGCATCCAAAAGATTCAGCAGCACTGGGAAACCTGGATCGCCAAGGGGGATATTGATCTGCTGGTTCCCATGACCTATGTGGAGAATACCCGCCGTCTGGAGCAATTGGTGAAGCCCAACCTAGAGGCCGTCAGCCAAGCCCCGGTTCTGTATATCCCCAGCCTCAACTTGCTCGATCTACCCAAAGTGGAGTTCCTGGACAAAATGCAGGCAATTCGGGATCTGCCCACCAGTGGTTATGCCCTTTTTGCGGCTCGTCAGCTCAACGATGAGTTTCAAGGGATTCTGGCCCAGTCTCGCATTCCCTCCTCCCAGGTGCCCTACCGTCGTCCCTTTGCTGCCGCTGCCGCGCGTTTCCGAGCTTTGCAGCAGGAATGGCAGTTTTTGCTAGATAAACAGCAGATTTGGATCCAGCAGAGCGCCCTGGCCAGCTGGAATGCAGAAGCCCAGCAGTTGGAGCAACTCTTGGCAGAACTGGAAATGAACCCCACTCCAGCCCATCTCCGCCGTGCCCAGGAAGGTCTGGATCAGTTTCGCCGCCAACTCCCCACCTGGCTCAGCCAAGAAAACCTGCAGCGCCCCTATCGCGTCAACACCTGGGTGAACCGGCTCACCGCCATGGAAACCATCCTCCGCTACGGGCAGCGCACCCTCAACCGCAGCTCCCGCCCCAGCATCCAAGCTCGGGATCCCCTTCTGCCCCCGCCCTAGGTGATAACTTTCACCCCTTTCCAAAAAGCTACCCGTCCCTTGATTTCAGCAGCAGCCGGTTTGGGATCCGGGTAGTACCAAGCGGCATCGGGGTTGGTTTTGCCATTCACATTCAGGGTGTAGTAGCTGGCAACCCCTTTCCACGGACAGGTTGTGTGGGTCGAGCTGGGCTGGAAATACTCCTGTTTGACATCTTCCCAGGGAAAGTACTGATTCCCTTCCACCACTACACAGCGGTCACTTTCCGCAATCACCACATCGTTCCACACAGCCTTGACCACAATCGGATCCTCTCAGGTTTTCCTTATCCACTATAAAATGAAGACTCTGGAAGAGACTATTCGCCGAAATGACCCTGGGGCCCTATGAGTGAGATTCTTCCTGACCATGTGGCAGATGCCCTGATCCGCAGTACCCTACAGGATGTGGAAACTATCATCGAGCGCCATGGCTTGTCGGAGGTCTTGGTGGCTTTGGCGATGTATTGCTCTGTACAAACCAAGGCTAAACTGGGCAAACAAGCCCCAACAGACCGGGAGTTAGAAGTGGGCTACTATTTTCGGGATGCTGCCAAAGCCCTGGAGGTGGCCGCCAGTCTCACCTACCGCACCCAGGAGCCAGC
>Ga0272446_1005103_pt1 | contig 14757 bp, 11 predicted proteins | sample YNPCB0061_FD_194587 | JGI IMG/M metagenome (GOLD analysis project Ga0272446, IMG submission 194587) | Hot spring microbial mat communities from Yellowstone National Park, WY, United States - YNP-CB-006-1 | ecosystem: Environmental > Aquatic > Thermal springs > Hot (42-90C) > Sediment | place...
TCGCGGCCCAGGAACGCGGCGAACGCCGCATTGCACCACACATAGCGTCCTTCGGCGTCTTTGTAAAAAACCGGCACCGTCAACGCATCGAGGACGTGATGGATATCAACGCTCGATACCGGCAGATCGGGGGACGCCTCATACTGCGCCAGACGTTCTTCCAGCGCCGCGACGCGCTGACGCAGACGCACCAGTTCGGCTTCCGTCTCGTGATTGGTCGTCGTGAGTGACATGGAAAGCCACCTTGCTATGTTTACTCAGATGCTTAAAGGCAGACCACGCCTTGCTTCTCATAGTGTAGCGCGTATTTCTCGAAAGATTACCGGTTATCGATTACAGATGCATAACCTTTTCGCAACGATTTTGCAATTCGGAAGCGACCTGTTGCCAGTGCGAAGCGATGCTCTCATTGACGGTCGAGCAGCGGGATTGTACAATTGACCCGGAAAGAGCACATGAAGCGGAGGTACGGCGGTCGCTATGAAGTATGGGAAAGCATCATCCTGTGAAGCGAGAGGGGAGGTGTGATGAAATTAGACCGTATAACAATTAATCCGGCGCGTATGAATGGTCAACCATCGATTCGCGATTTGCGACTGACAGTGCGCCGTGTTATTGAATTGCTGGCGCTTTACCCTGACCGTGATGACCTGCGCCGGGAATATCCTGAACTTGAAGACGAAGATATTCGACAAGCCCTGCTCTACGCTGCCGCCTGTCTTGATGATCGGATCGTCGAGTTGCCGGTAACGTATGAAACTGCTGCTTGACCAGGGTCTGCCGCGCACAGCAGCAGAACTGCTCCGCACCGCTGGTGTTGATGCTATTCACGTCGGTGAAATCGGATATGCCACAGCCGGAGATGCAACCATCTTGCAGATTGCTCAGGATGAGCAGCGTGTTGTCGTCACCCTTGATGCCGACTTCCACCAACTTCTTGCTCTCTCGGGAGCCACTGCGCCGTCGGTTATTCGCATTCGAATCGAAGGCTTGCGGGCAGCAGCGATTGTCAGTCTATTACAGGCGGTACTGACACAATGTCAATCGGATCTGGCGCATGGCGCCGTGGTAACCGTTCAGGAGCAGCGGCTGCGGATCCGTCGGCTTCCATTGCTGCACACTGATGCTTGACGCCGCTGAAACTCAGCGGTATAATGATACAAAGTCATGCGATGAGGCTCGCAGAATGCCGCGCGTCGGCTGATAGCCTCTACGGAAAACGACCATCAGGTCTTCCGTAGAGGTTTTTGTTTGAACGGGAGAAGCGCCTGTGAGGCTGGCGGGGAGACGTATCGTGGTGAACAGCGCTTTCATGAACATCATCGCCATTGCTGTGGGAGCAGCCATCGGCGCCAATCTGCGCTACAGTCTGTCGGTTTGGGCGGCGCAGCGCTGGGGTGCATCGTTTCCGTATGGTACACTGATCGTCAACGTCATTGGAAGTTTCGCCATCGGGTTTGTGCTGGTTCTGGCAACAACACGCCTGAGCCTGAGCGATACGGCGCGACTGCTGATCGTCACCGGCTTGCTTGGCGGCTTCACCACGTTTTCCAGCCTGAGTTTCGAGACCTATACGCTGGTGACGAGCAGCAGCTGGATGGCAGCCGGCCTGTATGTGCTCAGCAGTTTCGGGTTAGGGATTGCAGGCGTTTTTCTGGGCGCGGGTGTCGCGCGGGTACTGCCGTAGGCAAGGAGGATCGACGTGGATCTGAGCGGCAATGCACAACAAGTCTGGATTTTTCTGGGGGAGAGCGATCAGTGGCATGGGCGTCCGCTCTCGCTTGCACTGCTTGAACTTCTCAAGCGCAACGGGATTGCCGGCGGCACTGTGTTGCGCGGCATCGCCGGGTATGGCGCACATAGTTTCATCCATACCGCATCGCTCGTTGAACTGAGCAGCGACCTGCCGATCGTGGTAACATTCGTGGATCGAGCCGACCGGATTGCACGGGTCATGCCCGACATCCTGGAGATGGTGCGTGAAGGGTTGATCACAACGACGCCGGTTGAGGTGATCAAATACACCTCGCGCGCGATCGGTCCGTTCCCGGCGCACCTCACCGTCGCCGATGTGATGACCCGTCAGGTGGTCAGTGTGCGTCCCGATACGCCGGTTGCCGAGATTGTTGCGCTGCTGATCGACCGCGCGCTGCGCTCGGCGCCGGTTGTCGATGCGGAGAACCGCGTGATCGGCATTATTACCGACGGCGACCTGCTCACCCGCGGCGCCACGGAATTGCCGCTGGCATTGCAGCGCGAACTGTCGCTGGCGGAACGCGCAGCGACAATCGAAACCCTCGCGGCGCACCCGCACACCGCCGCCGATCTGATGACCCCCGACCCGGTCACGTTACCGGAGACCACGCCGCTGGCGGAGGCGGCGGCAGTAATGGCGGATCGCGGCTTGAAACGTATTCCGGTCGTTGATGCGCAACAACGTCTGATCGGCATGGTCAGCCGTTCCGATCTCCTCGCCACCGTTGCCGAAGGGTTGCGGCAACGCCCTGCCATCCCTATCAGGCAGCCAGACGGCGCTCCGAAAACGGTCGGTGAGATCATGATCACCGATGTTCCAACCGTCCAACCCGACACTCCGCTTGCAGAGACGCTCGACCGCCTGCTGGAAACCGACAAGCGACGCGTGATCGTCGTTGATGGCGAGCGACGGGTCGTCGGCATTATCACTGATGGCGATGTCATGCGGCGCGCTGCAAAACGGGTGCGTCCCGGCGCGTTGCGCGCCCTGGCGGCGTGGTTTGGCGGTGGCGCCCGCCCGTCCGGGCTTGAAGTCGCTGCTGAGGGACGCACCGCCGCCGATGTGATGACCTCTCCCGTGGTGACGCTGCCGACCGCTGCGCCGATTGCCGATGCTGTGCGCCTGATGATGGCGCATAAGATCAAGCGGATCCCGATCATCGATACTGACGGGCGGTTGGTCGGGATGGTCGGGCGCGCAGGGGTGCTGGCGGCGTTGAGTCGGGGATAGGGGCTTCGATAACTCCCCACATCCCCTTAACCTGTGTTACACTATTGCACCAACCATTCCACGCCAACCCTGCACCCACATATCGCTCCTGTAATTTTATCTTATGTGAAGTAGAGGTCGTCCTGTGACCGACACAAAAATTATCTATTCCATGATTCGGGTCGGGAAGATCGTACCGCCAAACCGACAGGTGCTGAAGGATATTTCGCTTTCGTACTTCTACGGCGCCAAAATCGGCGTCATCGGTCTCAATGGCGCTGGCAAATCGACCCTGTTGCGCATTATGGCGGGGATTGACCGCGATTTCTTCGGTGAAACGGTCATCGCACCGGGGTACACCGTCGGTTTTCTGGAACAGGAACCGCGCCTCGACGACTCACTGACCGTCCGGCAAACGGTCGAGCAGGGGGTGCAACCGATCGTTGACCTCTTGCGGCGCTACGACGAGGTGAATGAACGGTTCGGCGATCCAGACGCCGATATGGACGCGCTGATCGCCGAGCAGGCGGCGTTGCAGGAACAACTGGATCATCTCGACGCCTGGGATCTCGACAGTCGGCTGGAACTGGCGATGGATGCCCTGCGCTGCCCGCCGGGCGATACGCCGGTTGCTGTACTGTCGGGCGGGGAGCGTCGGCGGGTGGCGCTCTGCCGCTTGTTGCTCCAGAAACCGGATATCCTGCTCCTCGACGAGCCGACCAACCATCTCGACGCCGAATCGGTCGCCTGGCTCGAACGTCACCTGCAGGCATACCCCGGCACCGTGATCTGTGTCACCCATGATCGCCGGTTTCTCAACAATGTGGCTGAATGGATCCTGGAACTGGACCGCGGCATGGGCATCCCGTGGCGCGGCAACTACTCATCGTGGCTGGTTCAGAAGCAACAGCAGGTCGCGGCAGCTGAGAAAGCCGAGAGTCTCCGGCAGAAAACGCTGGCGCGCGAACTGGAGTGGATCAATGCAGCGCCGCGTGCACGTCAGGCAAAGAGCAAAGCGCGCATTGCCGCCTATGAACAACTCCTCAGTCAGAGCGCCGAGCGCGCCGAGCGCGACCTGGAAATCTATATCCCTCCCGGTCCGCGTCTCGGCGACCTCGTCATTCGCGCTGAGCATGTGACGAAGGCATACGGCGACAAACTTCTCTACGACGACCTGACGTTCGATGTGCCGCCTGGCGCGATCGTCGGCATCATCGGTCCGAATGGCGCTGGCAAAACCACCCTGTTTCGTATGATCACCGGGCAGGAGCAACCTGACAGCGGCGCCCTGATCGTTGGTCCGTCGGTGAAGTCAGGGTATGTCGATCAGAGTCGCGACTCGCTGAGTCCAGATCGCACCGTGTGGGAAGAGATTTCCGGCGGCGATGAGGTGATCATGCTTGGCAACCGCCAGGTCAACTCGCGTTCGTATGTGGCGCGTTTCAACTTCACCGGCGCCGATCAGCAGAAGAAGGTGGGAACCCTTTCCGGCGGCGAACGCAACCGGGTGCACCTGGCGAAAGTGCTTCGTTCAGGCGCGAATGTGCTATTGCTCGATGAGCCAACCAACGATCTCGACGTCCACACCCTGCGTGCACTCGAAGACGCCCTCATCAATTTCGCCGGATGCGCGCTGATCATTTCCCATGATCGCTGGTTCCTTGATCGGGTTGCGACCCATATCCTGGCATTCGAGAATGAATCGAGCGTTGTCTGGTTTCCCGGCACGTACAGCGAATACGAGGAGGACCGCCGACGTCGCCTTGGCAAGGCAGCCGATCAGCCGCACCGCACCGTGTACCGCCGTCTGACACGGGGATGAAACGGGGCATCGTTACTGTTCCTTCTCCATGTGTTGCTCAACTATTACTGCCCCGGTTCGCCGGTTAAGGTACAGTTGCGTCGAGCCGTATCGTGATGTGTTTCACGAGATGTCAAGAGGAGGTAGTTGCCCATGGAGACATCAGTCGTAGAGGCGCCAGCGTATGTGAAGAATGAAAAACTGATCCGCTGGGTTCAGGAGATGGTCGATCTGTGCAAACCGGATCGCGTTCACTGGTGTGACGGCTCAAAGGCGGAGTATGACGCGCTGTGTGAACAACTCGTCCAGTCAGGGACATTCATCCGCTTGAATCAGGAGAAGTGGCCCGGCTGCTTCCTGGCGCGTTCTGATCCGAGCGACGTCGCGCGTGTCGAAGATCGCACCTTCATCTGTAGCGTCAGTCGTGGCGATGCCGGACCGACCAACAACTGGATGGCGCCCAAAGAGATGAAGGAGACGCTCATCCCGCTGTTCGACGGGTCGATGCGCGGACGCACGATGTATGTCATTCCCTTCTGCATGGGACCGATCGGTTCGCCGCTTGCCCAGATCGGCGTCCAGCTCACCGACTCGGCGTATGTGGTTGTGAATATGTGGATCATGACGCGGATGGGGAAGAAGGTGATCGAGGCATTGGGACACAACGACTTTGTTCCCTGTCTGCACTCGGTTGGCGCGCCGCTTGAACCCGGACAGAAGGATGTTCCCTGGCCCTGCAATCCGACGGTCAAGTATATCGTCCACTTCCCGGAAGAGCGCATGATCTGGTCGTATGGCAGCGGGTATGGCGGCAACGCCCTGCTGGGCAAGAAATGTCTGGCATTGCGCATTGCATCGGTCATTGCCCGTGATGAGGGATGGCTGGCGGAGCATATGCTCATCCTGGGGGTCAAGGATCCAAAAGGGCGCAAGACTTACGTTGCGGCGGCCTTCCCCAGCGCCTGCGGCAAGACCAACTTTGCCATGCTCATCCCGCCCAAACCCTTCAAAGAAGAGGGATGGGAAGTAACGACCGTCGGTGATGACATCGCCTGGATCAAACCCGGTCCTGACGGGCGATTGTATGCAATCAACCCGGAGAGCGGCTACTTCGGCGTCGCACCCGGCACGTCGTATGAAACGAATCCAAACGCAATGGCGGCGCTGTCGCGCAACACCATTTTCACCAATGTTGCGCTGACGCCTGATGGCGGCGTCTGGTGGGAAGGAATGACCAGAGAGCCGCCGCCGGAAGCGATCGACTGGCAGGGGAAGCACTGGACGCCCGATTCAGGCAGAAAAGCCGCGCACCCGAATGCACGCTTCACTGCTCCGGCGTCGCAGAACCCGGCGATCGATCCCGACTGGGAAAATCCAAATGGCGTTCCCATTCGCGCATTCGTTTTTGGCGGTCGCCGCAGCACCGTTGTGCCGCTGGTCTACCAGTCGTTCAACTGGACGTTTGGCGTCTACCTGGGCGCTACCATGGGATCGGAGATGACCGCTGCCGCCTTCGGCAAGATTGGTGAAGTGCGCCGCGATCCGATGGCGATGCTCCCGTTCTGTGGCTATCACATGGGCGACTACTTCAATCACTGGTTGCAGTTCGGTCGCACTATTCCCAACCCGCCACGCATCTTCAGCGTCAACTGGTTCCGCAAAGATGCCGAGGGGAATTTCCTCTGGCCCGGCTTCGGCGACAATATGCGCGTCCTCAAGTGGATCGTCGAGCGTGCCAATGGTCGTGCCGTCGGCATCGAAAGCCCGATTGGCTGGATGCCGCGCTACGACGATATCGACTGGCGCGGACTGGAGGATTTCAGCGAAGAGAAGTTCACCGAACTGATGGCGGTCGATCGCGAGCAGTGGACCCATGAAATCCTGCTGCACGAAGAGTTGTTCCTGAAACTCTATGATCGTCTGCCCAAGGAATTCCGTTCCGTCCGCGACCTGCTTCTCTCGGCGCTCTGGCGCTCACCCGAGCACTGGGATCTGCTCGACGGCGGTCACTGACGCATGTCGGAAGGCGCACTATGCTGGCTGGGTTGCTGAAGCCTGGCTTCAGCAACCCAATATTTTATCCTTGTACCTTCCGTTGCATTCTAACGAAGTAGTACTATAGGCAGTGTCGGGCATAGTACCTCTGTTCATGGCAGAAGAATACCTTTGCGTCATTGCGATCAGGGTATATGTCAGGTAAACTAAAGGCGTAGTCGGTCATCAATGCTCGCAATCGACCCAACCGGCTACATCAGGTCGCTCAGGCTCCCGAGATCACGCACCCGACGTCGCACCACAACAACCCGGCACTTACGTTGCAGCAAAACAACCCGGTCAACATCGCAGCCCATCTCGTACAAACGCGCCAGCCCGCCTTACCAGGTACCAGTACGTTGCTACGCAGCGCAGGAGCCTGAGCACGAAGTCGGAGATCATCGCCCTGGCATCTGCCAGGGCGATGATTGTTAACAATGATAACATTCACGCCCTACGTCCGCTCACGAATCACCGGCAGACCGGGAACCCGTGTGCGAATGCGATAGAGCGAGGTGCGCGCCGTGATGTAGAGAGTCTGGCGATCGGCATCGCCCCAGGCGCAGTTCGCCGGGCGCTCCGGCGTGGCAATCACCCCCAGCCACGTCCCATCCGGCTCGAAGACCCACACCCCGGTTGCGCCGGTGACATACAGGTTCCCTTCGACATCGACCTTCATTCCGTCCGGTGAACCGGGTTGCGGATGATCCATATCGGCAAAGATGCGCGAGTTTGCCAGGCGACCGTCAGGCAGGACATCAAACGCACGCACGTGACGCCGCGGCGAGTCATCGATATACAGGATCGTTTCATCAGGCGAGAATGCCAGTCCGTTGGGGCGATCAAAATCATCGACCAGCAGTTCGACCGTTCCGTCGGGCAAGATGCGGTACACGCCATTCCACGGCTGTTCGCGCTCTTCCGCTGCAATACCGTAGGGGGGATCGGTAAAATAAATCGTACCGTCCGATCTGACCACGACATCATTCGGGCTGTTGAGACGCTTCCCGCCATACACATCCGCCAGCGTCACCGGTTCAGCGCCTGGCTCAGCGCGTGAGACGCGCCGACCGCCGTGCTCACACGCAATGATGCGTCCTTCTCGGTCGAGGGTAAGTCCATTCGAGTGACCGCTCGGTTCGCGCCAGACGGATATGCCGTGGACAGGATGCCAGCGGTACTGACGGTTGGCGGGAATATCCGAGAAGATCAGAAAACCGTCTGGATGCCAGACCGGACCCTCGGTAAACTCAAAACCGCCAGCGATGCGTTCAGGATCGCCCGGTTCGATCAGTGTTTTCAGCTTCATGGCAGACACGTACTCTCATGCATCATGCGGTTGGTTACTCATCGTAGCATAGATAGTCTGGACTGACAACGTTCGGGGCGTTTGCACAAATCTGCTATAACCGTTAAACTCTGCGAATACAGTTGGGCGCACGGACACTGCGACGGGAGCGACCGCAATGCGTGATGGCGCCCGCTGAGCGTAGCAGGAACCAGAATCGTGACGCTACCTGTGAAAGACCAGATTGCCGAACTGCAACAGGAACTCGAAGCGCTGCGCATCGACCGGGAACGTAACCTTCGCGCGCTCGACATCATCCGCAACGTCAGCATCGCGTGCCTGGGACGGGTCAGCGCACGTGCAATTTTTGAAGCCATTCACCGTGAACTTCTGCCAGTGTTTCATTACGATGCCGCGTATTTTGCTGTGTGTGATCCTGGCAACCGTGAGACATTCCGGGCAGCGCTGCTCGTCGATGAAGAGAGCATCGAGTATCTGGAGAATACATCGTATGGACCGCTCACGGGTCTGATGGTGCGGGAGCGCAAGCCGTTACTGGTGCAGGATATGGAGCAGGAGCGCGGCTCGCTGGGTGTTGAGCCGGAGCGGTTTGGCAACCCGCAAAAGCGATCACGCTCCTGGATGGGAACACCGCTGATCCTCGGCTACGAAACGGTTGGCGTTATCTCTGTTCAGAGTTACCGTCCAGGCATCTACGATCAAGATAGTCTTGATCTGTTGCAGCGCATCGGCAATCTGCTGGCGGTAGCGCTGGAAAACGCAGCGCTCGTCGAGCAGCAACGCACCTTGAGCGATGCGTTAACCGAACGCATTGCCGCCCGGACGCGCGAACTGGAGACGCTGACGGCGCTTGCAGAAGAACTGGCGCTCCAGCGACCACTCGATGAGTTGCTCAACCGCGCGCTGGCGCTGCTCACGGAACACCTCAGCATGCGGGGCGGAGCGGTGCGATTGCTGACCCCGGATCGTACCGAACTGACGCTGGCTGCCGCTCACGGTTTCCCAGAGGAGTACTCAGAACGCCTGGCGCGCCTGCCGGTTGCTGGCAGCCTGATGCACAGCGTCATCGAAGAGCGTCGTCCGCTCATTATTGACGATCTGGCGCATAGCAGCCACTGGGAACGCATCGGTCTGAACTATCGCGCATTGATCGCTGTGCCGTTGCAGATTGGCGATCAGGTATTGGGAACCCTGCTGCTCGTTGATGATCGCCAGCGCGTGATCCAGGATCAGGAAATCGAGTTTGTGCGCGCTGTCGGTCACCAGATTGCGATTGCGATTGAAAATGCCCGGTTGTTTTCTGAACGGGAACGTCAGGTCGCAGAACTCTCGGCGCTGAGCGACATCAGCCATGCTGCCAGCACAACACTGGAACTGCGCACCCTGTTACGCCACATTGCGCGCGCGCTGGCGCGCTTCATGCGCGCCGATGTTTTCTCGGTGGTCGTGTACGACGCTGAACATGATGTCATCAGTGATGGTCTGTCAATCGACGATGGTGAAGAGCACACCTTCTGGCAGCATCAACCTCCGCCGCCCGATTCGTTGACTGCGTGGGTTTTACGTCACCGACGCGCACTGCGCTTCGATAACCTGATCGAGGAAATCGGGCGTTTCCCGGAATTGAGCGTGCATATCATCGGTGCGGAGCGCACGGCATTATCGTGGCTGGGCATGCCGCTCATCGGGCGCGAGGGGCAGCCGATTGGCGTGCTGATGGTGCAGGCGTACTCACCTGCCGCTTTCGACGCGCGCGACGAGCAGTTTCTGGCGGCAGTGGCGCGCCAGGTGGCGCTGCATGTGCAGAATGTGATGCTGTTTGCAGCGGAACAGGAAGCGCGACGCACCGCCGATACCCTGCGCGAAGTGGCGCGCGTGCTGAGCGCTGCGTTCAGCTCAGGCGAGGTGCTGAAGGTCATTCTGCGTGAATTGAAGAAGGTCATTCCGTATGACAGCGCTTCGATTATGCTGCGCGAGGGGCGCATTCTGCGCGCTGCCGCCGTTGCGCCGGAAACGATAGCGACGCGGCTGGATGCCTTGAACCGCCCGTTAGACGAACCTGGCGCGGCAGTCTGGGTGGTGAAACACAAACAACCGCTGCTGATCGATGATATCAGCACGTCGTCGATCTGGGCGCCTGAACCGCATATCAGCGAGATTCGCTCGTGGATCGGCGTTCCGCTCGTTGCCAGAGGCGATGTGCTTGGCGTGCTGAATATCGATGCAAATGAACGGGGACGCTTCACGAAGCGCGATGTCGCAGTAGCGCAGGTTTTTGCCGACAATGCTGCCGTTGCTATTGAGAACGCTCGTCTGTATGCCGAGTCGATTGCGCGCCGCGAGCAGGAACTGGAGATTGCGCGTCGCATCCAGGCGAACCTGTTCCCGCGCGAACTCCCGCGTCGGCAGGGGATCACCCTGGCGGCACGTTGCCTTCCGGCGCGCGAAGTGGGTGGGGATTTCTTCGACTGCTTTGCCCTCGGCGAGCGCAAGGCGGTCGCGGTGATGATCGGCGATGCGTCGGGCAAGAGTGTGGCAGGCGCATTGCTGATGGCGATGGCGCGTTCGGTTGGACGTGCCGAAGCGATCGATCACGAAGAGCCAGCGCTGGTCTTGCGCGAAACCAACCGCAGCATGGCGCACGATGTGCCGCGTGGCACGTTTGTTGCTCTCTGTTACGCCACCATCGACCCTGCCGGGCGCATGGCGGTGGCGAATGCCGGGCAATTGACACCGGTGCTGGTACGCGCTGATGGTGGTATCGCGTATCTCTATCCGCCAGGACCGACATTGCCCCTCGGCATTCAGCCCGATATGGGATACGAGGCGCTGACGGTCGATCTCGCACCGGGTGATACGGTGCTGTTCTTTACCGATGGTCTGGTTGAGGCGCACAACGCATCCGGCGAGTTGTTCGGCTTTGAGCGTCTCGATGCACTTTTGTCAACATGTGCCGCACTTCCGCCACAGGCGTTGATCGACCGCATCATCGCTGAAGTGCAGTCCTTCATGGGCAATGTCGTACAGCACGACGATATGACGCTGGTTGTGGTGCAGATCGGCAGCGATTGATCGGCGTGTCGAGGTAGTCAGCCGTTGTACACAATCCCGCCGCTGTGCAGATATCGGTTGAGCACGTCTGCCGCTTCAGCGCGGAGCACCTGGCGCACCACGGCGATGCCACGCCGCTCCAGATACGCATACGACTCGGCAAACACCGGACCCTCATCGAACCCGATCCGCTCGGCATCATCACGGGTCGCGCCGCAAACCAGGCGCTGCACGCCGCTCCAGAGCGTGGCGCCCAGGCACATAGCGCACGGTTCGCACGATGTCACCAGTTCATAGGGTGCGCCAGCGCCGCGCAGGGAATAGGATCCCACCCGCGCCTGTGCGAACATCAGCGCCACAATCTCGGCATGCAGCATCGCGTTGTTCAACCGCGTGACACTGTTGACCCCTGCGGCTACCAGCATACCATCGCTGGCACGAAAGACGGCAGCGGCGAATGGACCGCCCGTACCGCGCGTGATATTCTCGCGCGCCAGGTCAATAACCAGCCGCATACGCGATTCGTCGTCATGGAGATGCATGGGCGCCGCCAGACGCTGTTGCAGCCAATCGGGGAGCGTGATTGTCAAGACGTGTGCGTTTGTGTTCATAGTGTGCGATATTATACGCCCCCTTCTTGCAGAGCGCCAGGACGAAAGGGAGCGCTATCGAAGACGGCGAGGATCAACGGTCAGGGAGTGCCAGCCTGAAGCGCCAGCAGCACAAACAAGACAATCAGTGCAGCCGCTGCGGCGACGCGCAGGGAATCGGCGATACGGCGCATCCGGGCAGCGCGCATCGCCAGTGGACTGGTCTCATCCCACAAACGCGCTGCATTCGCCTGCATGAACATACGGGCATAGCCAGCATGCCGCAAGCGATACTCGCGCCACTCCGGTTCGAAGCGACGCACCTGCCGGTCACTGAAATCGAACGCAGCGGTAATCGATGTCGGCGGAAGCGTGGCGCTGGCGCGCAGCGCATTGATCGCCTGAATCGCGAACCAAACCGCGAACACGGTGCAACCAACCGCAATCGACGCGGCGAAGGTCAGCGTTGGACGCCACCCGCCTGCGCTTGCGTTCCAGATGAAGATCGCAAAGATCAGCGCAGCAACCAGTGCAACCCCGGCAACAATGCCATACATTGCTGCTGTTGTGCGTAATGGCGAAGGAACGGGTTCGGCGGACGCCCTTTCCGCCATATGACGAGCGGCGCAGGCGGTGCAGAACGGCACGTTGATCGAAGCGACGTGGAAGGTTGTCACACCGCGCGGCATATCAGTCGTAATCCCTCGACGGCGACGTTCACGGACGAAGACGCGCTCGACACGCAGCGTCACGCCGGCTGCCCCGCCACAGGCAGGGCATCGCGGCGGCAGCGTAATGTTGCGCAACCGCCCACGTACCCGGACAATCGTGACCTGTTCTTCCTCAGTCATACCGGTACACGAATCAACCGTAACCGACGCCGTACTTTCGACTGACGATGGTAGCGGATTCCCAGTTCGTAGTATCCGATCAGTTGATCCATCGTTGCCTGCCAGCAACGGCTCCGTGCGTGTTCGAGAGCGCCATGGCGCAACTGCGCCAGCAGTGCGGGCGAATCGCGGAGCAACTGTACCCGTTCCCGGATCTGCAACGGATCGTCCGGATCGTAGACCAGCGCATTGACCCCGTCACGCAGCGTATCCACCAGCCCGCCGGTCAGTGAGCCGACCACCGGCAACCCGCACGCCATTGCTTCGAGCGGCGCCATGCCGAATGTTTCGCTGGTCGAAGGAAAGACCAGCACGTCTGACGATGCATAGGCTCTGGCAACGTCATCACCGCGCAGATAACCGGTGAAGACTGTTCCTGTACCGGCGAAGTATGCCTGCATCTGCTCCAGTTCAGGTCCCCCGCCGATGAGCGCCAGGCGCACCCCTTCCAGCCCGCAGATCGCATCACGCAGCAGATGGACATTTTTCTCGCGCGTGATCCGCCCAACATAAACCGCCAGAAAATCATCGGGATGCCCGTCACTGAGTCGCTCACGCATCGCGGCGCTGCGAAAGTCGGGGCGGAATCGCTCCGTATCAACGCCGCGATGCCACCAGCGCACACGGCGATACCCGCGTTCGCGCACCTTGTGGAGCATCGCGCTGGAGGGAACCAGGTTCAGATCGGCAAAATTGTGCCCGGTACGGAAGAGCCACCAGGCGATAGGCACACCCCACGCTCCCACATAATGGGTCGTGTAACTGGTAATATCCATGTGCGCTGAAGCGACAAGCGGAAGATCGAACCACTTCGCCAGCGCAATACCGGTGGGTCCAAGAAACGCCGGGTTGACGACATGAACGACGTGGGGCTGAAATGCGCGCAGTTCGCGCACGATTTTGCCGCTTGGCAGGTTGATCCGCAGTTCCGGGTAGAGCCAGAAGCGTGGTCCGCCGGTGCGCACCAGACGATGACCGGCGTAGGTATCGGGCATGTCGGGCGGACCGAACAGAAGGACCTCGTGCCCCTTATCGCGCAGATGTTGGAGCGCCAGGCATAGAACCGAAACCACGCCATCGATTTTGGGCAGAAAGGTCTCCGTGAAGATGGCAATCCGCATAGAAGCATTCCATCACAATGAGGCTTACACGGATTATACCATTGTTCACGGATGCAGCAGCAGCGCATCCTGTGGCGAGCGACAGGTCATAATATCAGGAAGCGTCGCGTTCAGGGATGCAAGCGTGGCGGCGACTGCTGGCGTAATCCCGCTGATGGCGACGCGGCACCCGATCAATCGTAACCCCTGCGCGACCTGAACCAGGCTCTGCGCAACCGATGTATCGACGTGCGTCACACCGGCAATATCGAGGATGACAAGGCGTGTCCGCCGATGCGCAACTGTTTCCAGCAGGCGTTTGTTCAGCGCCTGTGCACGGCGCGTATCGAGATTGCCCACCACCGGTGCGAGGAGGACGCCATCGGCAATCGCAATTGCAGGCGTTTCCAGATCCGATACGAGCTGAAGCAATCGCTCCTGTTCGGCATTGCGCTGTGCCAGTTCATCGGTGCGCTGTTGCGCCAGCGCCAGCGCTTCAACGGCGCGCAGTCGTTCTTCTTCGGCAATGCGACGCGCTTCCTCCAGACGCTGTGCGTTGTCGACCGCCAGACGGCTCAGGATCATACCGCCCGCAAGCGCCCAGTAGGCGACCAGGTTGGGGATCGAGGTGTAGATGCCGCTCCACCCGCCCCGGACAAGCATGATCACGAGAAAGAGAATCGCATTCACCACCAGCCAGCGCGGTCCGGTGAGCACCAGAGCCACCACCATTGGAACTGCATGCAACAGATCCATCTGCTGCGAAACATATGGTTCGTTGGTGAAGAAGGCAACCGCCAGCATAATCGCAAGCGCCAGCGTATGGCGCGCATACTCCCATCCGCGCCGGTACGCAATCAACAATCCGCCAGCGCAGAGAGCGGCGACAGCGTACCCGATCCGCGTCATCTGAGGCGCGTCGCGGGTCAGCACATCGAGAAGCGCCACCAGGGCGCCTGTCAGGATGAGGATAAACAGAAATGTATTGATCTGGCGTTGTGTCCAGCCCATGGTTTG
>Ga0272446_1005104_pt1 | contig 14755 bp, 13 predicted proteins | sample YNPCB0061_FD_194587 | JGI IMG/M metagenome (GOLD analysis project Ga0272446, IMG submission 194587) | Hot spring microbial mat communities from Yellowstone National Park, WY, United States - YNP-CB-006-1 | ecosystem: Environmental > Aquatic > Thermal springs > Hot (42-90C) > Sediment | place...
GAAGTCGCGCACGGCCTTGACCGGGATGGCGAAGCCCAGGCCCTCGCCGAAGCTGATCTTCATGTTGGTGACGCCCACCACCTCGCCCCGCAGGTTGAACAACGGCCCGCCGCTGTTGCCCGGATTGATCTGCGCGGTGGTTTGCAGGTACAGGTCGCCCTGCATCTCGCGGGTCTTGGTGCTGATGATGCCCTCGGTGACCGTGCGCTCCAGCCCCAACGGGCTGCCCACGGCAAAGACCCGCTCGCCCACAGCCAGGGCGTCCGAATCGCCCAAGGGCACAAACACAAAGGCCGGCGCGCCGGGGTCTTCCACGCGCAACAGGGCGAGGTCGCGAAACTTGTTCATGGCCACGATCCGGACCTGCTTGTAAGTGCGGCGTTCCAACTGGCCGGATCGCACATGGTACACCTCAACCGAAATCTGGGTTTCACCCTCGATGACATGGAAGTTGGTGATCAGGTAGCCCTCCGCGTTGATGAAAAACCCCGAGCCCAGCCCCGCCGGCGTGCGCACCTGCACCACGGCCTCGCCCACTTCGGCCACCAACTCCCGCACCGTCCGCTCCCGGGCCTGGCCGCCGGCCGTGGCGAAAAATCCCGGCGCCGACGCCCGACCCGAGCCGACCTGGGCGGCGGTCTCAGTGGGTGCCGGGGTGGCGCCGCTGCCTCCTTCTGCGGAGGGCGCGGTCTCCCGGCGCACCTCCTGGACCTGCGCGCGCGGCACTACCAGCACGGTGTAACCGACATCCACGACGTACTGGTCGGGTTTTTCTGCCAGCACCCGTCCGGTGATGGCGGCCTGCTCCTTGAGCACCAACGTGTCCAGAGCCCACCCGCCGCCGGAGAGCAACCCCAGCGCGGCGACCCATGCGGGCATTCGACGCAACATGGCGCCAGCTTAACGGCGCGGGCGGCCCGGGGCAAGCGGTTGCTCCAAGTATTCGCGGCCGCCGCGGGGGACCGGGGCCCGCCCGGCGACGCGGCGCGCCCCTTACCAGCACAACACCGTCAGGCGCTTCGGCCCGTGGGCGCCCAAGACCAGGATGCGCTCGATGTCCCCGGTCCGGCTGGGGCCAGTGATGAGCGAAATCATGCTCGGGTAACTGGCGCCGTACTGCTCCTCGAGCCGGCGGAAAGCGGTCGGCAGGTCCGGCACCAGTTGCTCGCGCCGGGCCAGTACCACGTGATGCGGCGGCAGCACGTTCAACGCCCGCCCGCCCGCGCTGGCGCTGGTCACCACCACCGTGCCGGTCTGGGCCACCAGGGCGTCGCACCCGGTCAGGCCCGCGTCGCAGACTTCGAGCGCGGACTTGTCATAGCCGTCGTCGGTCCAGAGCACCGGCCGGTCCAGCGCCCCGGCCAGCGGCGCGACCCAGCGGCCGCGATGCGCGGCCAGGCGCTGCCAGCCGGCGGCGTCGCGCAGCCGGAGCAATTCCGCCCGGACCTGGGCCTCGGTTTCGCAAAGCACAAACTCGGTGCGCAGCTCCTTCGACGCGGCGGCAAAGGCGGCCGTCCAATCCTCAAACCGCGGCCCCACCCGCGGCAGCAGGCCGGTGAAGTCGCGCGCGGGCGGCGCGGTGGTTTCGCCCCGGGCGGGTGTGGGCGGGGCTGGCGCGTCGTGTCGGGCGGCGGGCGTCCGCAGGGCTTCGCGGATGCGGGCCAGGATGGTGTCGCGGGGGTTCATGGGCTTTCGGCAAATGTCAGAGCTCGACGGAGTCTCGCCCCACCAAACCGGTCAGGGCCCGGCCGCGTCTGGTCCTGTTCCGGCGTCTCGTCCCGCCCGGTTGGCCGACCGCTGGCGCCACCATTGCTTGAAGCTTTGCGGCGCCAGACGCGGCATTTCGCGGCTCTGTGTCCAGGCATACGCGGGGTCCAGGCGCGTGCCCCGGACCAGGCCGTGTGCTTTCTGGCCCAGCCGCCCCAGGGCCAGACTCAGCCGCCAGAGCGCGGGGTGGTTCACCACCGCGGCGAAGGCGCGGAAGGCCAGCTTTTCCCACCAGACCGGCCGTTGCGCGCGCGCGTTGCGGCGGTGTTGGAGCAGGTGGTGGTGCAGGTCAATTTTCACCGGGCAGGCCTCGGTGCAGGCGCCGCATAGCGAAGAGGCAAACGGCAGGTGCTTCCATTCCTGCAGGCCGCGCAGGTGCGGAGTGATGACCGCGCCGATGGGGCCGGGATAAGTGGTGCCGTAGGTCTGGCCGCCGACGTGGCGGAAGATGGGGCAGACGTTCAGGCAGGCCCCGCAGCGGATGCAGTGCAGGGCGTCGCGCTGCTCGGGGTCGGCCAGGATCGCGCTCCGTTGGTTGTCCAGCAGCACCACGTGAAACTCCTCCGGGCCGTCGGGCTCCCCGGGCTGGCGCGGGCCGCCGTAGAGGGTGTTGTAGCCGGAGAGGAGCTGGCCGGCGCCCACCGTGGCGAGCATGGGGAGGAACAGCGCCAGGTCCGCCAGCCGGGGCAGCACCTTTTCGATGCCCACCAGCGTGATCATGGTGCGCGGCAAGGCGGCGGTGAGCCGGGCGTTGCCCTCGTTTTCGGTGACCGAGATCATGCCGGTCTCGGCGATGGCGAAGTTGGCGCCGGTGATGCCCATGTCGGCGGCGAGGTATTTCTGGCGCAACACCCGCCGGGCGACCATGGTCAGTTCCTCCGGGTTGTCCGAGGGTGCGTCGCCCAGCTTGCGGGCGAACAGGTCGCGGATTTCGCCCCGGGTCAGGTGCATGGCCGGGAAGACGATGTGGTAGGGCGCCTCGCCGCGGAGCTGGACGATGAACTCGCCCAGATCGGACTCGACCACTTCGAAGCCGGCCCCTTCGAGGGCCTCGTTGAGGTGGATTTCTTCGGCGGTCATCGCCTTGGACTTGACGATGGTGCGCGCCTGCCGGTCGCGGCAGATGCCGACAATGATCTGGCGGGCGGCCTCGGCGTGCGGGGCCCAGTGCACCTTCGCGCCGCGGGCTTCGAGCCGGGCGGCAAAGGTCTCGAGGTGCTGGTCCAGGCGCCCGATGGCCTCGGCCTTGATCGCCGCCGCGGCCGCGCGCGCGCCTTCCCAGTCCTGGAAACGCGCCTTCATCTCGTCGCGCTTGACCTCGTACTTGCCCAGCGCGGTCTGGATGAGGTCGCGGTGGCGCAGGTCGCGGGTCAGCACCCGCGCGCGCTGCAGGAAGTTGGAGGCGGGCGGGGTCATGGGGAGCGGAGGCCGGATGCCGGATACCGGATACCGGATGCCGGATACCGGATACCGGATGCCGGATGCCGGAGAGCCGAGGCCGTTGGCGGGGCGCGACGGTTGGTCGGCAATCGCCCTGGGCGCGCGGTTTCTTTACCGGGGGCTTTCATGGTCTCGTTCGACGGCGGCAATGAAGCGGTTGAGGCAGCGGGCCAATTCGACCAACCGCGGCCGTACGCGCTCAATCACGGCCCGATCGGTCAGCGAGCCGGTCTCGACCAACGTGTCCAGGTGGTCCAGCGCCTCGTCGCAGGAAGCCTCGGCGTAGGTCAGGTGCTTGAGCAATTCGAGCTTGTAGCGACGCCGCCCGAAGCCTTCGACAATGTTCGCGCGTACCGATTTCACCGCCCGGCGAAGCTGGCTGCCTTCCTCATGCCATTCAAACCGCGGCAGTTTTTCCAGAGTCAGGCGATGAATTTCGATGCTCAACTCACGCGCTAATTGCCAAACGCGGAGGTCCCGGAAACTCAGGGAGCGCCCGGTGTCATGCAGGGCGATTTCGAGGTCAGCCTCCCCGGGTGTGCCTGCGGGGTAGGTGAGTTTTGCCGGGTCGGTCATCGCGTACGTGTGTTAATCAGGTCCGCCTCATCTCCGAATCTAGGCCTCTGTCATCTGGTATCCGGCATCTGGCGTCTGGCCTCTGGCATCTGGCCTCTGGCATCCCCCTTCAGCCCTCCTCCCCCAGCAGCACTTCCGCCAGGTGGATCGTCTTAAGCCCGAGCCCCTGCCGGTCAATCAACCCCTGCACGTGCATCAGGCAACTCGAGTCGCTCGAGACGATGTACTCCGCGCCCACGGCCTGCGCCTCGGCGATCTTCACCTCGCCCATCGCGGTCGAGATCATCGGAAACTTCGCGGCGAAAGTGCCCCCGAAGCCGCAGCAGACCACCTGCTTCATCTCCACCAGCTCCAGGTCGCGCACCTGCGCCAGGAGCCGGCGCGGCGCGTCCCGGATGCCCAGCTCGCGCAGGCTGTGGCAGCCGTCGTGGTAGGTGACGCGGTGTGGGAACCGCGCGCCCAGGTCGCACACCCCAAGCCGGTCCACGAGGAACTCGGCGAACTCGTACACCCGCCCCGCCAGTGCCCGTGCCGCCGCCGCGTGGGGCGTGCCGGCGAACAGGTCCGGGTAAAACCGCCGCAGCATCGCCCCGCAGGAGCCGCTGGGCAGGACCACCGTCTCCGCGTCCTGCAACCGGGCCAGCACGCGCTCGGCCACGGGCCGCGCCTCGGCCCAGCAACCGGAGTTGAAGGCCGGCTGCCCGCAGCAGTTGAGGTCCTCGGCCAAGTCCACGGTGTGGCCGAGCCGTTCGAGCAGGCGCACCACGGCGATGGCCACCCGCGGGTACAGCGCATCCACGAAGCAGGGCACAAACAGCGTGATCTTCATGGGCGTGGCCCGGAGGCCGGTCACTGCTGCCCGCCCTTGAGCCAGAACGGCGCGGCGGCGAACCACACCACCGCGGCCGCCAGCATCACGGCCTTCATCGGGCCGTCGCCGAGGACCTTCAGCGCGTAGAGCACCGGCGGCAGGAGGGTGCCGGCCAGGGCGAGCAAGGCGAGGGGTTTGGCCAGGGACTTCATGCGGGGGCGGGGGGCGCGCGGTTCAGGAGTTTGGTGAACACCACGTACAAGACGCCGCACGTCAGCCAGGCGGGCAGCGGCAGGAAAAACGAGTTCACCCCATGCGCGCGGTAAAAGTACATGGCCACGAGCACCGGCACGGCCCAGGCCAGCAGCACCGCCACGTTGAACCGGGTGCCGGTCTTCAGCGCGTACTCGGCCGGGATGCCCACCCGCCGCGCCAGGTAATGGTCCACCACGATCACCGCGCCCACCGGGCAGAGGATGGTCCCGTAGAGGCCCACGAAGTCCAACAACTTCATCGCCACCGCCGGGAAGATGCTGGCCAGCGTGCACACCGTTCCGGCGATGAGCGTGCCGGCCACGCGCGACATCTTCGGAAACATGCCCTGAAACGCCAGGCCCGCGCGATAAATGGTGGGGTTGGCCGTGGTCCAACCGGCGATCACCACGCACAACAGCCCGGCCCAGCCCACCGCGTCCCACACCATCGGGCCCGGTGGCACGCCCTTGGTGGGGTCGGCGCCGCGCTCGCGCACCCAGTACACCAGCAGCAACGCCGCACAAATCCACGCGATGTAATGCCCCAGGTACATCCCCGCCGCCGCGGCCCACCCGTACGAAGGCTTGCGGGCAAAGCGGAAAATGCTCAGGTCCGACATGCCCAGGTGCATCGCCGCGTTGCAAAACCAGGCAAAACACACCACCCCCCAGAACCCGATCCGGCGCGTCGCGCCGTCCGTCGGCCGAATCACCTCGAACAGGTTCGCCGTGTCCAGCCGCGTCAGCATGACCACGCCGCACGCCACAAACACCAGAAACATCCACGGCGCCGCCACATGTCCCACCCGCGCCACAAACCCGTAGCCGCGCGCCGCCACGAAGGTCATCGCCGCCCCGAGGGCCACGCACACCAGTACCCACACCACCCCCGTCGGCCAGGTGTCCTCGAAGGACGGCATGCGGATGTGCTCGCCAAAGGGCACGCCCACCGCCGTGGCAGACACCGTGACCATCGCCCCGGCCAGGAAGCAAAACAGGACCCCGTTGAAGAAGTTGTACAGCGTCACCAGTGACCGACCGGTGATGCGCTCGAGCTGGTAGTACAACGTCAAGCGCCGCTGCGTGGCGATCTCCGCCGTCAGAAAACGCCACGTCAACACGGCCAGAAAATTGCCCAGCAGCAGGCCGAAGATCAGGTCAAACGCGCTGGCGCCCCAGGCCACAAACAGCGGCCCGATCATGAACTCCGTGCCGGCGGTGTGCTCGCCGGCGTACATGCCCCAAAACGCGCTGGGACCTTTGAGGGCATGCTCCGGCACCGGCTCGCGCTCGAACTCGTCGCCGACGTGATGCGTGGGGGGAGATGCGTCGCTCATAAAAATCCGCTCAGCCACCGGCGCCGCCCCGGCCCTTGAGCCAGGTGCCGTAGCCGATCACCAGGGTGGACAACCACAGCAATCCGAGGCCGGTGGCCATGAGGCCGTGCGCCCGGCGGCTGGCGCCTTTCCATTCATGGAACCACCAGCCCCACATCGTGCTGAAGAGGATGATGCTGGCCATGTGCAGTGTCCAGCTTGCGAAACCGTACCGGCCCATCTGGGTTTCGCCCATCGTGTAGAAAAAGAACTGGAAGTACCAGATGCTCCCGGCCAGGGCGCTGAGCAGGTAGTTGCGTCCCCGGGGAATCGTCAGGTCCGGCGCCGCCTCCGCCGGAGCGCCGGCCGCCGGGCGCGATGCGGCGTGCTCCGGGCGCCGCCGCCCGGCCAGGTACTGGTAAGCAGTGCCGTGGCGGGCGTGCAGATACAGGCACCAGAGAAAATTCGTGGTAAACCCGCCCCAGAGCACCACCACCAACTTGGGCAGCCCGCTCCACAACGCCGGCGTGCCCGTGGCGCGCGCGGTCGCGCCGATCGGATTGCCCGCCGTGAGCGCAAAGGAAAAACACGCGCTGAGGATGCCGGAAAACGTGGCCACGAGCAGCCCCTTTCTGAAATCGAACTCGGCGATGGCCTGCCGCTTTTGCGCTGCCGGCATTTCCCGCTCCTTGGTCAGCCCGGCCAGCGCGGCCACGGCAATGCCCGCCAGGCAGACCGCCACTCCCGCCAGCGTCACCTGCCCCGGGCGGCTGGCGGCAATCTCGGGCAGCGTCTCGGCCACGGGAATGGCCGGCAGAAAACTCTTCAACAACGGCGGCAACAACGTGCCGAACGCGGCGCAATACCCCAGCGCCACGCCCATGCCCAGCGACAGCCCCAGATACCGCAGCGCCAGACCGAAGCTCAATCCGCCCAGCCCCCAGAGCGCGCCAAAGCCGTACGTCCAGCCCAGCGTGGCCGGGTCTTGTTTTGCCAGCACGCCCGGCAGATCGCGGGTCAGCGCCGTGGCCAGCACCCACGGGCAAACCAGCCACGAAAACACCCCGCCCACCAGCCAGTACGTCTCCCAGGCCCAATGCCGCACGCCCTTGAAGGGCACGTAGAAACTCCCCGCCGCCAACCCGCCCAGCCAGTGGAAAAAGACGCCGAGGAAGGGGTTCATGGTGTGGCGCGCGGCTCAAGGTGCTGCGCCGGTAAAAGTCCCGATTCGCGCGCGGGTGTCCAGCCCAAATTCCCGGGCCGGCCGCGGGGATGAACCGGCCGGAGGGCTTGGCATTCCTGGCGTTGCCGCCCGCCCGGTCGGCCCCGGAGCGCCGACATCCACGCCGGCTTTGGACCGCGCGCCATCTCGGGGGTAGGGCGCCGCTGCGCCGGCGCCGCCCAACCCGCCGCGGCCCAGCGCGGCCTTACCGGCAGCGCCGGCGCGCCAAACCGCTTGCCGGTCCGCGCCGGGGTCTTTAGCTTGGCGGCCACGATGGACAACGCTTCCAGTGGTGAAGCCCCGCCGCGCGTGCCGCCGCCGCTTTCCTCGCCGGCCAATCCGCCGCCGTCCCGGCGCCGCGGATGCGGGTGGATGGTTTTTTCGCTGATCCTGCTGGTGCTGCTGGCCTTCAGCCTCCTGGCCAATCTCCGCCACTTGATGCGCGGGGTGTTGGGCGTGGCGCCGGGGATTTCCGAGGCCGGCCCGCCGTTGAACGAGGTGCTCCTCGAAGACCGGCGCAGCCCGCACAAGATCGCGGTCATCGCCGTGGACGGGCTTATTTTCGGCGGCTACGTGGGCACCGGCCAGCAAAGCCCCGTCGAGCTGGTCGCCCGCCAGTTGAAGCGCGCCGCCGAGGACCCGCGGGTGAAGGCGGTGATCCTGCGGGTCAATTCCCCCGGCGGGGAGGTGCTGGCCGCGGACGAAATCGCCCGCGCGGTGAGCGACTTCCAGGACCAGACCGGCAAGCCGGTCGTGGCGGCGCTCGAGGGCCTGGCCGCCTCGGGCGGTTACTACGTGGCCGCGCCGTGCCGTTGGATCGTGGCCAACGAGCTGACCCTGACCGGCTCGATCGGCGTCATCCTGCGCGGCTACAACTACCGCGGCTTGCTGGACAAGGTGGGCGTGCGGCCCCTGGTGTTCAAAAGCGGCCGCTTCAAGGATATGCTCAGCGGCACCAAAGCCGAGTCGGAGGTGCTGCCCGAGGAAACCCAGATGGTGCAGGCCCTGGTGGACGAGACGTTTCGCCGCTTCAAACAGGTCGTGGCCGAGGGCCGCCGCCAGGCCGCCCGGCGCAACGACGGCCAGGGCCGCCGCCTGGCCGAGGATTGGGAGGCCCTGACCGACGGTCGCGTGCTCTCGGGCCGGCAGGCCTACGAGGCCGGGTTTGTGGATGAACTGGGCGACTTCCGCACCGCCGTGGCGCGCGCGCTCACGCTGGCCAACCTGCCCGCCGCCAACCTCATTCGCTACCAGCCGCCGCGCGACCTGTTGAGCCTGCTGTTGCCCTGGGCGGGCGAATCGGAAGGCCGCGTGGTCAAGCTCGACCTGGGCCTGGACCTGCCGCCGCTGGAGGCCGGGCGGCCGTACTACTTGTTCGTCCCGGGCCTGTTTTGAGCGCGCGGCCGTGCGAGACCCCGCTCGTAGCGGTCGCCGGGCCGGCCCTGGCTCGCCGATTTCCTCACCATGAAAACTCCGTTCCAATCCGTGCCCGGCGCGATTGTCGCCCCGCAGGGCTTTCGCGCCGCCGGCGTGTTTTGCGACATCAAACGACTGGGCACCGGCAAGGGCTCGGACAAAGGCCCCAAACGCGACCTGGCGTTGATCGTCTCCGACGCGCCGGCCGTGGCGGCGGGCCTCTTCACCACCAACCAGGTCTGCGCCGCGCCGGTCAAAGTGTGCCTCGAACACCTGCGCCACGGCCGGGCGCGCGCCATCGTGGCCAACTCCGGCAACGCCAACGCCTGCACCGGCCCGCGCGGGCTGCGGGACGCTCGGGACATGGCCGCCGCCACCGCGCACGCGCTCGGGTTGGCGCCCGCCGAGGTGTTCGTGGCCTCGACCGGCCGCATCGGCGTGCCGCTGCCCATGACCCACGTGCGCGCCGGGATTGCCGCCGCCGCCGCCGAACTGGGCAACACACCTGCTCATGCCGCCGCCGCCGCCGAGGCCATCATGACCAGCGATACCCGGCCCAAACAGGTGGCCGTCGAGTTCCGCTTGAGCGGCCGCCCGGTGCGCTTGGGCGGGATTTGCAAGGGCGCGGGCATGATTCAACCCGGCATGTCCCTCACCGGCCGCCGGCCGCCCGCGCGCGCTCTGCACGCCACGATGCTGGCCTTTTTGACCACCGACGCCGCCGTGCCCGCGCCGGTGTTGCGGGCGGCGCTCGCGCAGGCCGTGGCCCGCAGCTTCAACCGCATCACCGTGGACGGCGACATGAGCACCAACGACACCGTGCTGCTCCTGGCCAACGGGTTGGCCGGAAACCCGCCCGCCGCCCTGCGCCCGCCGGGCGCGCGCGACCGGGCCGTCTTGCAGGCCGCGCTGGACCACGTGTGCCTGTCCCTGGCGCATCAGATCGTGCGCGACGGCGAGGGCGTGACGCGGTTTGTGACCGTGCGGGTGAGCGGCGCCCGCTCCGATGCCGAGGCGGACCGGGCCGCGCGCGCCGTGGCCAACAGCGCGCTGGTCAAGACCAGTTGGTTCGGCGGCGACCCCAACTGGGGGCGCATCATGGACGCGCTGGGCTACTCGGCGGCGCGCGTGGACGAGGCGCGGGTGGACATCGGCTACCGCGCGCCGGGAGCGCGGGCCATCTTGTGGAGCTTGCGGCGCGGCCGGCCCACGCCGGTGCCGTTTGCGGACCTGTGCGCCGCCGTCGCCGGGCCGGAATTCGAGTTGCACATCCGACTGAACCTCGGGCGGGGCGCGGCGGTGATTTACGCAGCCGACCTGACCACCGAGTACGTCGAGTTCAACAAGGGCGACGTAAGCAACCCGGCGGCCCTGGGCGGCTGAGCGGGCGCCGTTCGCCCGGCGGCTCGCCGGGCTGGCGGAAGAACCCGGCAGGGAGGCCCGGCGGGGAGTTTGCCCGGAGCGGCGATGCCGGTTTTTCGCATTGTCAGCCGGGAGGGGACCGGGGATAAGCCTGCCCTTCCGGCCCCGCTCCGGGGCGTGTGATGCGGTTTTTGATGCTCAACTGGCGCGACCCGAAGAACCCGTTGGCGGGCGGGGCCGAGCGCGTGACCGAAGGCTACCTCGCCGCGCTGCGCGCCCGCGGGCACGAGGTTTATTGGTTTGCCTTTGCCTTCGAGGGCGCGCCGGCGGAAGAGGAGTTGCGCGGCCTGCGCATCGTCCGCGGCGGCGGCAAGGGCACGGCCATCCTGGCCGCCTGGCGGTGGTACCGCCGGCAGCCGCGCTTTGACCTGGTGGTGGACCAGCACCACGGCCTGCCGTGGTTTGCCCCGTGGTGGTGCCGCACGCATTGCGTGGCCTACATCCACGAGGTGCTCGGTCCGATTTGGAACGCCTTCTACCGCCCGCTCACCGCCGCGGTGGGCCGGTTCCAGGAGCGCTGGACGCACTGGCTTTACCGCGACGTCCCGTTCTGGACCGCCTCGGCCTGCACCAAGGCCCAGCTCGAGGCCCACGGCGTGCGCCGCGTGCACCTCATCCCCTACGGCGTGGACACCCGCGCCCTGCCCGAGTTGCCGGACAAACCGCTCGTCCCGCCGGTGCGGCTGATCGTGGTGTCCCGCCTGGCGCCGAACAAGCGCGTGGACCACGCCATCCGCGCCTACGTCCGATTGCGCGAGCAGGGCGTGGACGCGCGCCTGACCATCGTGGGCGGCGGGGTGGACGAGGCCAAACTGCACGCGCTGGCGGCGGCGGTGGCCGCGCGCTGGCCCATCGAGTTTACCGGCCCCTTGCCCGAGGCGGAAAAGGACGCGCGCCTGCGCGAGGCGCACCTCTTGTTGCACACCTCGCTGCGCGAGGGCTGGGGGTTGAACGTGATCGAGGCCAACGCCCTGGGCACCCCCGCGGTGGTGTACCCGGTGCCGGGCTTGATCGAATCCACCTTGCACGACCAGACTGGCGTGGTGGTCCCGAGCGAGACGCCCGAGGCTCTGGCCGACGCCATTGCGGCGTTGCTGCGGGAGCCGGAGCGCTACCAGCGCTACCGCGTGGCGGCGTGGGAGCGGGCCAAGACCTTTCACTGGAGCCGCGTGTTGCCCGTGGCCTGTGACTGGTTGGAGGCCATGGCGCGCGGCGGGTCCGGCGCCGCTCCGGCTCAACCGGCCTGCGCCGCGTAGTTCAACACCGCCAGGCACCAGAGCGCCGCCGTGTCGCACCGCAGCACGCGCGGTCCCAGCGAAACGGGTTGCGCGCCGGCGCGGGTGATGGCGGCCAGCTCCGCGGACGTGAAATCCCCCTCCGGTCCCACCCAGACGGCAACCCGGGCCGAGTCCGCCCGCAGCCGGGCCCGGTGCGGCTCCAGCGCGCTGCGGGCGGGCGCGGCGCCCGGCGCCAGCGCGGCCACCAGGGCCAGGTCGAACGCCTCCGCGCTGGACAGGACTTCGGCCAGCGGAGCGGGAGGCGGGATGTCCGGCAGCCACGGCGTGCCGCACTGTTTCATGGCCTCGATGGCGATTTCGCGCCAGCGCGCCGCCCGGGCGGCGGCTTCGGCCGGCGTGAAGCGCGGCACGGAGTGCTCGGTCAACACCGGAACCAGCCGGGCCACGCCCAACTCGGTGGCCTTTTGGACGATGGTCTCCATGTACCGGGTCTTGGCCACGGCCTGGAACAAGGTGAGCGAGGGGCCGGTGCGCGGCAGCGTGGTGCGGGCGCGGACTTCCAGGCGCACCGTGCGCCGCGCCACGGCCGCCACGGCGCAGGTCAACACCCGGCCCGCGCCGTCCAGCACGGCCACGGTTTCGCCCGGGCGCACGCGCAAGACCTGCGCGGCGTGGCGGGCTTCCGGCTCGGGCAGTTCGAGCAGGTCGGCCCCGCAGGCGGCGGGCGGCAGGTGGAAACGGTGCATGGCAGGCCCGGCCCGGGTGGGGCTCAGCGGAAGAGGTCGCGCGCGCGCTCCCAGAAGCTCTTGCTGCGCGGGTTGGTGCTGGCGTCGCACAACGCGGCGAACTCCTCGAGCTTGGCCCGCTGGGCCGCGGTCAGACGCGTGGGCACCTCGACGGTGACGCGCACGTGCAGGTCGCCCCGGCCGTAGCCCTGGACGTTGCGCACGCCCTTGCCCTTGAGCCGAAACACGGTGCCGGACTGGGTGCCGGGCGGGATGCGAATCAGGGCCGGGCCGTCGAGCGTGGGCACTTCGAGCTCTGCGCCCAGCGCGGCCTGGGTGAAGCTGATGGGCAACTCGCACAGAAGGTCGTCGCCCTCACGCTGGAACAGGTCGTGGGGCCGGACGTGCAGGACCACGTACAAATCGCCCGGCGGGCCGCCGTGCAGGCCGGGTTCGCCGTTGCCGCTGGAGCGCAGGCGCGTGCCGGTGTCCACCCCCGGCGGGATGCGCAGGGTGACCTCGGTGGTTTTCTCGCGGCGGCCGGTGCCCTGGCAGGCGCGGCAGGGGCGCTCGACCACGCGGCCGGCGCCGCCACAACGCGGGCAGGTCTGGCGCACACGCATGAAACCGCCCAGCACTTGCTCGACATTCCCGCGGCCGCCGCAGGCCGGGCAGGCGCGGCGTCCGGAGCCGGGTTCGGCGCCGCTGCCGTGGCAGGTGTCGCACACGGCCGGCTTGGTGAGGGAGATGGTTTTCTCGCAGCCGCGCACGGCCTCCTCGAAGCTGATCTCGAGGTCGTAGCGCAGGTCGGCGCCGCGCTCGGCTCCGCCCGGGCCGCGCCGGGACTGGGCGCCGAAGATTTCCTCGAAGAGCCCGCCGCTGCCGCCGAAGACCTCGCGGAAAATCTCGAACGGGTCGTGGAATCCGCCGTAGCCGCCGGGCCAGCCGCTTCCCCCGCCGGCCCGGGCGCGGGGGTCAAAGGCGGCGTGGCCGTACTGGTCGTAGGCGGCGCGCTTTTCGGGGTCGCTGAGCACCTCGTAGGCCTCGCCCAGTTCCTTGAACTTCTCCTCGGCCGACTTGTCACCCGGGTTTTTGTCCGGGTGCAATTTGATGGCCAGTTTGCGGTAGGCCTTTTTGATGTCCTCCGCGCTGGCGTCGCGGCCGACGCCCAGGACTTCGTAGTAATCGCGCTTGGCCATGAGCCGGGATCAGGCGGCGGGCGCCTTGGCCACGACCACGCTGGCCGGGCGCAGCAATCGGCCGTTGAGGCGGTAGCCCTTGCGGGTTTGTTGCAGGACGTGGCCCTCGGGGACGGCGCGGGTTTCCTGGTGGGCCACGGCCTCGTGCTGGGCGGGGTCGAAGGGCTGGCCGGTGGCGTCAATCTCCTGCACGCCCGCGGCGGCCAGCACCTGGCGCAGTTGGTTGAGGATCATGGCCACGCCGGCCTTGAAGGCCTCGAACTGGGCGGCGTTGCCGGCCGTGGTCAGGGCGGCCTCGAAATTGTCGAGCACCGGCAACAACTCGCGGATCAACCGCTCGTTGGCCTGCTGGATGAGTTCGGTGCGCTCCCGGGCCACGCGCTTGCGGTAGTTGTCCAGCTCGGCCACGGCGCGCACGTAGCGGTCCCAGTGTTCCTCCGCCTTGGCCGCGCGGGCGGTCAGGTCCTCGATTTGTTCGGCGGTGAGGGTTTGGGGAATGGCCAGCGGCTCGGCCGGCTCGGCGGCGGCGGCGGCGGTCAAGTCGGCCGCCGGCGCTCCGGCCGGCGGCACGGTGGCCCCGGTGGTGGGGGGAGCGGCGTTCGTGTTGTTGGTTTGGTTCGAACTCATGGTCGCTTCTCCAATTTCCAGAACGCCCAGCTTACACAAGGCGGGGGACGGGAGCAACCGGCGCCGCGGGGCGCGCGGGGCGCGGGGTCGGCGCGCGGCTCCCGGCCGTCACCGCCCCGGACCCGGGGTTTGCCAGGCAGCCAGCCGCTCGCCGCGCCAGAGGTCCTCGAGGGGCTGGCGTTCGCGGACCAGTTCGGCGTGTCGCCCGCGCACCAGCACCTCGGCGGCCAGGGGGCGGGAGTTGTAGTTTGAGCTCATGACCGAGCCGTAGGCGCCGGCGCTCATCAGGGCCAGGTAATCACCTTCGCTCACGGGCGGCAGCGGGCGGTCCTTGGCGAAGTAATCGCCGGACTCGCAGACGCCGCCCACCACGTCGCAGCGGACCGGGGCGCCCCGGCGTGGATGCACGGGCACGATCTGGTGGTAGGCATCGTAAAAGGCCGGGCGGATGAGGTCGTTCATGGCGGCGTCCACGATCACGAATCGCTTGCGGGCGGTCTGCTTCACGTACTCGACGCGGGTGAGCAGGAGCCCGGCGTTGCCCACCAGGAAACGGCCGGGTTCGAGGAGGATTTTGAGTCCGAGCCGGCGCAGCGCGGGCGTCAGTGCCGCCGCGTAACGCGCGGGCGTGATGAACCGCCGGCCAGGGCCGGAGCGCCACCAGGCCGGGTCCCCGCTGGCCAGCGCCTCGTGATACACGATGCCCAGGCCGCCGCCGATGCTGAAGAACTCGAGGCCGTAA
>Ga0272446_1005105_pt1 | contig 14752 bp, 10 predicted proteins | sample YNPCB0061_FD_194587 | JGI IMG/M metagenome (GOLD analysis project Ga0272446, IMG submission 194587) | Hot spring microbial mat communities from Yellowstone National Park, WY, United States - YNP-CB-006-1 | ecosystem: Environmental > Aquatic > Thermal springs > Hot (42-90C) > Sediment | place...
AGCCCTCCCCCCGCTGGGGGGAGGGAGTCCGGCTCCTCCCCCCGCTGGGGGGAGGTTAGGAGGGGGGTTCAGCGCCGCATGCGCGTAGGTGAGCAGCCTATGTTCACGTTAGCGCTCATGAGCTTGCGGCGTCTCCAGGACGTGTTGGTAGTACTCCGGCTGTGAACAGATACCAGGTACGTTACTCACCCATGGATCCCGCACTCGGTCTTGGCGAAGCCGCTCCAGCGCCCGGCGCGCGGATCGTCGGCGCTGGCCGGGCGGGTGCAGGGCGCGCAGCCCAGGCTGGGGTAGCCCCGGTCGAGCAGCGGGTTGTAGGGCACATGGTGAGCGTGCAGGTAGGCCCACACCTCGCGCTCGCTCCAGGCCGCCAGGGGGCTGAGCTTGAGCAGACCGTGCCGGGCGTTCCAGGCTACCACTTCGGTAGCGGCGCGCTGGGCGGTCTGCTCGCGGCGGATGCCGCTGATCCAGGCCCGGTAGGGGCGCAGGGCCTCGGCCAGCGGGGCCACCTTGCGGATGGCGCAGCAACGGTCCGGGTCGCGGGCGTACAACTCGGGGCCGTGCTGGCGCGCCTGCTCCTCCAGGCTGAGGGCCGGGCGCTGGCGCCTGATCCTCAGCCCGTAGCGCCGTTCGACCTCGGCGGCCAGGCGGTACGTTTCGGGGAAGAGCAGGTCGGTATCCAGGAAGAGAATGGAGATGGGCAGGCGCTGGCGGGCAATCAGGTCGAGCAGCACCATACCCGACGCGCCGCCGAAACTACAGGTCAGCACCGTCTGTTCACCGAAGCGCCCGGCGGCCCAGGCGAGCAACTCCTCGGGCGGGCGATCGCGGAAGCGCGCGTTCAATTCGGCCAGCTCCGCGGCGGACCATGGCGTGGAACGGTCGGGGTTCACACTCATCGCTGCACCAGTTGTCTATGCGGCTGCGCCGCACACCAGCGGTTGTTCCTAACGTGAACATGGGGAACCCGGGTTCCCCCATCCCCCCGCCTGGTGGGAGGGTTTGGGAGGGCGACGCCCTCCCAAGTATACTCGCTTTATCCACTGGTCGCGCAGCCTGGTCCCACCCACCCCCCCGCTCCGCGGCGACCCGCGCCGGCGCCCTCCTCCGCGCTGCGATTCGTAATACCGCTATGCTATGCTCCATCCAGACAAACCACGTCCAGGCGCAACACCCGCAAGACAACGTTTCGCTGCGCGACCGTTCCCGGTCACCGTTGGGGGGATCTGTGGAGGTGTGGAGCTGTGGAGCAACGGTCAAACTGGCATCGCCGCTTCTAGACTATGTCTAACCCAAAATCTAAAATCCAAAATCCAAAATCTAAAATCCAACGCCCCACCACCGCCTGGGATGATCAGCCTATTGCGTCCGGTCCTACCGTCGTCAATCATGACAGAAGGTATGCGCTCGCCTCCGGCGAGGAGAGAATGAAGGGTCGCGGGTAAGCGTTCACATGTCTCCTGGGAGCGCGGGCAGCTTGCCCGCGGAGACGCGACGAGGGCAAGCTGCCCGCGCTCCCGGGCGCGAAGGTTACTCCAGGTGTGAACAGTTATGGTCGCAGGTCCTCCACGAACCGCTTATCCCCTGCGGCGGGGGCGCTGCCGGCGGTTCGCCAGGTCGCCTGGCCGCCACGGGCGGTAAAGCGGGGCATGGGTGGAGGCTGCGCCTCCCCGCAGCCTCCACCGCGTCATAAGGCAACTCATCGGCGTTCGCCAGAAAGAGAGCGTTATGCGACAGACTGACGTGGATCTTCAGCGGCGCGTGTCCTTCCTCGAAACGCCCGAGCCGGTCGAGGCCCGCGCCGTTCCCGACACCAGCATCCCCACCGACGATCCCGAGGCGGCGCTGCGCTTCTGTCGCGCCCTGGCCGCGCTGACCGAGGGCGGGCGCGGCCTGCGCCCCGCCCGCGCCACGACGCCCCTGGCCCCCCTTGAGACTGACCCCGCCCCCGATGAAGAGGTAGAACTGTCGGTCGTCATCCCGGCCTACAACGAAGAAGACAACCTGCCGGCACTCCACGCCCGCCTGACCGCCGCCCTCGACCCGCTGAACCTGACCTACGAGATCATCGTTGTCAACGATGGCAGCCAGGACCGCACCCTGGACCTGTTGCGCGCCCTGGCCGCCGGCGACCCGCGGGTCATCGTCGTGGACCTGGCGCGCAACTTCGGCCATCAGGTGGCGATCAGCGCCGGGCTTGACTACAGCCGCGGCGCGGCGGTGATTATCATGGACGCTGATTTGCAGGACCCGCCCGAAGTGCTGCCCCAGTTCATCGCCAGGTGGCGCGAAGGCTACGACGTGGTCTACGCCATCCGCGAGCGGCGCAAAGAAGGCCCGTTCAAGCGCGCAGCCTATGCCCTCTTCTATCGCTTGCTCAAACGCATCGCGCACATTGACATTCCCCTCGACGCCGGCGACTTCTGCATTATGGACCGGCGCGTGGTGGATCTGCTCAAGGGCATGCCCGAACGCAACCGCTTTGTGCGCGGCATTCGCACCTGGGTCGGCCTGAACCAGACCGGCCTGGCCTACGAGCGCCACGCGCGCCATGCCGGCAAGCCCAAGTATACCTTCAGGAAACTGATCTACCTGGCCCTCGATGGGCTGATCTCTTTCAGTTTCGTGCCCCTGCGCCTGATTTCTCTGGCCGGGCTGGCGGTTTCATTGCTCTCCATCCTGATCGCCATCGCCTATACCATCCAGAAGCTGACCATCGGCCTCTCGCCGCCCGGCTTCGCCACCCTGGTCGTGGCGATCTTCTTCCTGGCCGGCATCCAGTTGATCACCATCGGGGTGATCGGCGAGTACGTCGGGCGGATCTTCGAGGAGGTAAAGGCCCGCCCCCTCTATGTTACGCGCCAGGTGTACCGCTATCAAGCGCATTGATCGAGAAGGCTACGTTCTCCCACACCCTCCCGCGGGCGGAGGTATGGGGAAACCCGGTTTCCCCATCCCCCTGCTTGAGGGCGTAGCCCTCCCAAACCCTCCCGCGGGCGGGGGTATGGGGGAACCTGGTTCCCCCATGTTCACGTCAGGCCCCATGCGCGGGGCGCACAACGCCCGATGCAACCGGCCTGGGAGCGCGGGCGTCCCGCCCGCGGCGCGGCTCCGCGGGCACGGTGACGGCCCCCTCCCCAGCCCTCCCCCGCTGGGGGAGGGAATTCAGTTCCTCCCTCCAGCGGGGGGAGGCCGGGAGGGGGGCTGAACGCTGCGAACGATGGTCACCTCAACTTCACACCTCCACGCCTATGCGCATACTCATGCTCAACAACGAGTTTCCACCCCTGGGGGGCGGCACGGGCACGGTCAACCGGGCCATCCTGGAGCGCCTGGCGGGGACGCCGGGCCTGGAGGTTGACCTGGTGACCTCGGCGCTGGGGCGCCAGCAAGAACAGGAAGCCTTTGCGCCAGAGGCGCGGATCTTCAAGGTGCCGGTCAATAACCAGAATATCCACCACTCCAGTAACCGCGAGTTGCTCACCTACGCCGCCCGCGCCCTGCCCCTCGCCCTGCGCCTGCACCGGGCCGCGCCATATGACCTGGTCTTCGCCTGGAGCGCCGTGCCCGCCGGGGGCGTGGCCCTGGCCCTGCATCGCCTCACCGGCCTGCCCTACCTGGTGCGCGTCTGCGGCCCCGATATTCCCGGCTTCGAACAACGCTACGGGCCGCTATACCCCATTCTGACGCCGGTCATCAAGGCCATCTGGCGCAATGCGGGCCGGATTGTGGCAAAATGTCAGGGCGAGGCCGATATGATGCTGGCCATCAGCCCGGAACTGACAATCGATCTTGTTCCGAACGGCGTGGATCCGCGGGCCTTTCAGCCGGCGCCGATTGCCGATGGCGGCCCCTTGCGGGTGATCTGCGTAGCGCGGCTGATCGAGCGCAAGGGGCAGGCCCATCTGATCGAGGCCCTGCGCCGCCTCGCCGCCGCTGGATGCGACCTGCGCCTCGAACTGGTCGGCGAGGGTGACGCCCGCGCCGCGTACCAGGACCTGGCGCAGCGCCTCGGCGTGGCAGAACGGGTAACCTTCGCGGGTTATGTGCCCCGCGAGCAGATCGCCGCCCGCTACGCCGGCGCGCACGTCTTCGCTCTGCCTTCCTACAACGAGGGCATGAGCGTGGCGACCCTCGAAGCCATGGCGGCGGGCCTGCCCGTGGTGGTGACCCGCACGGGCGGCGCCGCCGATCTGGTTGCCGAGGGCGTCAACGGCTGGAGCTTCGCCTGGGGCGACGTGGACGCGCTCACCGGCCATCTGCGCCGCCTCGCCGCCGACCGCGACCTGGCCCGGCGCATGGGCGCCGCCTCGCGCGCGCGGGCCGCCGCCTTCTCCTGGGAGGCCGCGGCGCGGCGCTACCTGGAACTGTTCCAGGCCCTGGCGCCCCACGCCGCGGGCATCGCGGCACGGGAAGAGATGGGAGTCTAGCCGCAATGCTTTTCAACGAAGGTGACTGCCCCCTCCCTAGCCCTCTCCCGCTGGGGGAGGGAGTCCGGCTCCTCCCCCCAGCGGGGGGAGGTTGGGAGGGGGGCTGCGGCGCCGTATGCGCTTATTTGATAAGGTATTGAGTCTAGCCGCGTATGGCTGATATCACCCTCTTGATCGGTCCCGCCGCGGCGGGCAAGACCGAAGCGGCGCTGCGCGAACTGGCCGCGCCGCGACGGGGCCGCGCTATACTGCTCCTGCCGAGCGCCCTGCACCGCCAGCGCCTTCTGCCGCGCCTTCCGTCAAGCAGGCTTACCGTCGGACCCTTCACGCGAGTGGCCGGCGCGCTGACTCGCGCCGGCGGGGCGCGCCTCCGGCTGGCGAGCCAGGCCACCCGCGTCGCCGCGCTGCGCGCCGCGCTGCGCGCCGAGGTCGCCGCGGGCCGCTTGCCCCTGTTCGCCGAGGTGGCGACAAAGCGCGGTCTGGTGGAAGACGCCCTGCGGCTGATCGGCGAGTTGCGCGCCGGCGCGATTGACCCGGAGCGCCTGGCCGGCGCCGGTGTCACGCCCTACGACGCCGAACTGGCGGCGATCTACCGCGCCTACCTGGCGGCCCTCGACCGGCTGGGCCTGACCGATGAGGAGGGCCTGATCCTCCGCGCCCGCGACCTGGTGGCGACCGACCCGCGCCTGACCCGTTCCCTGGACCTGCTGGTGGTGGATGGCTTCGACCAGATGACAGCGGTGCAGGTGAGCCTGGTGGCGGCACTGGCCAGAGCCGCGGGGCGCGCGCTGATCACCCTCACCGGCGACACGAGCGAGCGCCCGGCGCACCAGCGCTTTACCCGCGCCCTGGAGGCTCTGCGCGCGGCGCTGCCCGAGGCCCGCGTCGCCTACCTGCCGCGCCACGGCGCGTTCGCCCCCGCCCTGGCGCACATCGAGGGCCACCTCTTCACCCTCGAACCCCCGCCACCGGCAGACGCCGGCGGCGCGGTGACGATCATCGGCGCGCCGGATCGGGAACGGGAAGTGCGGGCGGCCCTGCGTCGCGTCCGCGGGCTGCTGGCGACCGGCATCGCGCCGGAAGCGGTGGCGCTGCTCTACCGCGGAGGCGATCTGTATCCGGCGCTGGTGCGCGAGGTGGCGGCCGAGTACGGCGTAGCGGTGGCGCTGTTCGAGGGCCGGCCCCTGGGCGAGACCCCGCCCGTCGCGGCGTTGCGGGCGCTGCTCGAACTGCCGCTTGCCGGGTACCCGCGCCGCGCCCTGGTGGAGTGCTGGCGCGCCTTCGACACCCTGGCGCCGACCGAACTGCTCGGCGCCGGCGCGCCGCCGATCCCCACCTTCGCCGCCGCCGCCGCCCTGCTCGACCGCGCGACGCGCGCGGGCGGAGCGACGCGCGGTCTGCCACGCCTGCGCGCCGCGCTCGCGGCCCTGGCCGGGGCCGCGCCGCCGCTGCCCGACGACGAGGATCGCCCCCCCGCCACGCCCGAAGAAGCCGCGGCGCTGCTGGCCCTGCTCGACGCCTTCGCCGCCTGGCTTGACCCGCCGCCCGTGGCCGCGCCGGGAACCTATGTGGCCTGGGTGCGCCGGCTCCTCGGCTGGCAGCCCCACGCGCCGCCGACCGGAGCGACGCCGGAACGCTTCGCCTTCAGCCAGACGCAGGTGGCGCTGCTGCAACGGCTCCTGGACGAACGGGAGCGGGTCGCCGAGGCGCTGGACGAGCCGCCACTCACCCTGGCCGCCTTCGTGGCCGAGTTCGGCGGGTTGCTCGACGGGCTGCGCGACGGCGGTGAAACGCCACGGGCCGGCAAGGTCGCGGTGCTGCCGATGCTCGCCGCGCGGGGAAGCGCCTTCGCCCACGTGGTGGCGCTTGGCCTCGCCGAGGGCGAGATCCCCGCGCCCGCGGTCGAGCCGCCCTTCTACACCCGCCGCGAGCGGGCGCTGCTCGCCGGGCGCGGCGCCGCCCCGCCGCCGCCCGACCCCGGCGACGAACGCTCGCTCTTCTACGAGGCCGTCACGCGGGCGCGCGCCGGGCTGACCCTGACCTACACCCGCCTGGACGAACGCGGCAACGAGATCCGCCCGTCGCCCTACCTGCGCGCCCTGGCCGACCTCTTCGCCGGCGGGGTCGCGATGCGCGAGATTCGCGCCGGCAGCCCGCCTGACCCCGATGAAGCCGCTTCGGCCCAGGAGGCCCTCATCGCCCACATTGACCGGGGGAACGACCTGGCCCGGGCCCCGGCGGGGGTGCCCCCGGATCTGGTCGAGCACGCGCGGCGGGCCATCGCCGTCGAGCGGCAGCGGGCCAGCGCCGCGCCGCACGGCCCCCACGAGGGCCTGGTGACCCACCCCGCCGCGCTGGAGGCGCTGCGGCGCCGGTTCGGGCCAGGCTATCGCTGGAGCGCCACTCAGATTAACGACTACACCCTGTGCCCCTACCGCTTCGCCGCGGCCCACGTCCTGCAACTCGCGCCCCGCGACGACCCCGAGGAGGGCCTGGCCCGGGCCGGGCGCGGTCGCATCTACCACGCCATCCTCGCCCGCGCCGGGGCGGGCTGGGCGCGGCTCGGCCAACCCTTCGACGCCGCCAGCGAGGAGCAGATCCTTGCCGCCCTGAGCGCGGCCGCCGACGAAGTGCTCGACACCGCCCCGCAGACCTACGGCTTCGAGCCGGGTCCCTTCTGGGACTGGGAGCGCCAGGAGGCGCGGGCGACGCTTATCCGCGCCGCGCGCCGCTGGCTGCGCGACGCCGCTGGCTGGGAGGGCTTCCGACCCGCGGGGGTCGAAGAGAGCTTCGGGCTGGGCCGCGGGTTGCCGCCCTTACGCCTGGAGACCCCCGCGGGACCGGCGCTGGTGGCGGGGCGCATTGACCGGATTGACCAGGATGGGCAGGGGCGCCTGGCGCTGATTGACTACAAGAGCGGCAGCGATCCCGGCCCACTCGACCGAACCCTCGAAGGGCGGGACGTGCAACTGACCCTGTACGTCCTGGCGGCCGAGCAACTGGCCGGGCCGGGGCAGCGCGTGGACCGGGCGGCATTTCTGATGATCGGCAGCGGGCGGCGCAGCCGGCCCCTCACCCCCGCCGAGCGCCCCGCGGCCGAAGCGGCCCTGCGTGAACGGCTCGCCGCCGCGATCAGCGGGAGTCGCGGGGGGATCTTCCCGGTGCGCCCCACCGAGAAGTGTCCCCCCGCGTGCGCCTTCGCCGCCATTTGCCGGGTCGAGGGGAAGAGGGCTGAGGGCTGAGGGCTGAGGGCTGAAGATCGAAGATAACTTCATATCTGCCTGCTTTTGCCTGTTCCCCTCCTCTCTGTGATGTGCCACAGCGCGGCAGCTACCGAGTAGTCAGGCTCTGTAAACGGGCTGGACGGCGTCTCGTCCCCAGACACACCAGCCAGGCCCGTGCGTCCGCTGGATGCGCCTATCCTTCAGCCCCGGAGGCGCGTATCAGATCCGATGCACGCCCCCGACCCTCCCACGCCGTGGCCGCAAGCCAGACCTCGCTCACCTTAACGAAGCAACCCTGCATCAATTGTGGCCTCGATGTCCGGTAGCGAAGTGGACGCCCGAAGGCCGGTCATCGAACCGAAGAATAAGCCCACAAGGAGCAGGACGACCGCAGCAATTACGCCAGCAAACAGCTCGATGCGGCCGCTAGAGCGCCGGGCCGCGCGTTGGGGCGGCATCTCGGCTGGGAGATCACGCTGGCAGAAGTGGCAGACCTTCGCGTCGCTACGGACGAGCTCGGCGCAGGAAGGGCAGCGGCGGAGAGCGCCACTGGCTAGCTGGTCGGCCTCGAGTCGGCGCCGGTCGGGCTCGGAAATGGCCACGATAAGGAGCCCGATGATGCCGAGGCCGCTGCCGACGAAGAAGCCCACCAGGGCCGAGCGGCCCTTGCCGTGATAAATGATGGCGGAGGGTAGGCCACAGAGAGAGACGCTGCTTATCAGCCCAATCACCCAGAAGTCAAGGAACATGCCGCGCCCGATGAACCAGCCCAGCGCAGCGCAGGATGCGATGATCAGCACGATGTCTGCCCAGGGCGCGCGGCGGCCCACCGTGGTCGACTCCGTTCGCGGCGTCGGCGCCGGTGTGGCGGTTGGAGGCAGTGTCGATAAGGGTGGTGCAGGAGCAATGACCGTCTCGGGCGATGCTACCACCGTTTGCGGCGCGACCTCAGCCGGCGAGGGCGAGGGCATAGCTATTGCTGGTGCAGCCGGAATGGGCGTCGGTTCAGGGGCTAGCGTAGTCGGCGACGGGGTGGTCGCAGGAGGGGTGATCGCCGTAGTCGCCGCCGGGCCGAGCTGAGCCAGGCCAGCCCTGGCCTTGTCGGCAAGGGGCGAGGCGGGATCAATGGCAATGACGCGCTCGAGACAATTGCGCATGCCCTCAGGCCCGGGCGCGACCGCGGCAAGCCATAGCCAGGCGCGCTGGTTCGCGGGATCTTCCTGGGTCGCTCTGAACAGGAGCTGGACGGCGGCACGTCTATCCCCGCTCCGCAAGGCAGCGATGCCCTGTTCAATAAGGTTGTCAACTGTCAGTGTGCTCATAGATGCCCCCCCGAAGAATGTGCTGCTATGACTTTGGGGTGATAATACCATTGGCATATTACTAGTACTACAACGAGAGCTGGTATAATCCTGCCTAGCCGACGCTGTGCAGGAGGAAGCGATGCCCACCGAGACCGTGCCAACCCTGACCTTGACGCCCGCCGATGTGGCGGATCTGGCCGATGCCTTGCGCCCCTAGCACGCCATCTCCGGCGCGTTCTTGAGCCGGAGTGAGTCGCGCACCTGGGCCGAACGCTATCTCCAGGGCCTGCTCAGCCCCATTGAGCGCACGTCGGTCGAGCCCATGGTCATCGCCCACCTGGGCGCCAGTGACAAGGCCATTCGGGGCATGCAGCAGTTCCTGACCGACAGCACCTGGGACGATGCCGCCATCCTGCGCCCCGCCACTGGCAGAAGGTCGCCGGGGATCTGGACGACGCCGAGGGGATGCTCATCGCCGATGGCAGTGACTTCGCCAAAAAGGGCCAGCACGCGGTCGGGGGCAAGCGCCAGTCCTGTGGCGAACTGGGCAAGATCGCCCATGGTCAGGCCGGGGTCTTTCTGGCGTATGCCCGTTCCCACGGCGCCACCTTGCTGGATCGACGGCTCTATCTGCCCCAAGCATGGCTGGAGGACCCGGCCTTTGCCGAGCGGCGGGCGAAGTACCGCCTCCCTGCGGAGGTGACCTTCCAGACCAGGAACGAGCTGACCCTGGCGATGGTGCAGGCCATCGTCGCGAGCCAGACGCTGCGCTGTCGCTGGTTCCTGGCCGACGAAGCGTTTGGCCGTGATACCGGGCTGCTGGATGCGATGGATGGCGTGGGGCTGTGGTACATGGTGGAGGTGTCCTGGGAGACCACGCTCTGGCTGGACGAAGGGGCCACGACGACCCCGCAGACCCTGTTCCGCACATTGGCGGGCAGCACTTGGCGCCGCCATCTGATCGGGGACGGCACCAAAGGCCCCCGCATCGCCGAGGCGCAGGTGCCGCGGGTTCGCGCGCAGCGGGACGCGCAACCGGGCCCAGAGGTGCGGCTGATCCTGCGCCTGGACCCCGAACGTGGTGAGCAGAAAGCCTTCCGCTCGAACGCACCGACGGCCGTGACGGCGGCCCGGCTCGTCACGGTGACGGGGTTGCGCTGGCCAGGTGAGCAGATCTTCGAAGGCGCCAAGCAGGAATTGGGGATGGGCGACGATGAGGTGCGGAGCTGGCCGGGCTGGCATCATCATATGACCCTGGTCACGCTGGCCCACGTCTTCCTGGTGCGGCTCCAGCATCGGTTAAAAAAACGCCCCGATGCTGACGCTGCCGCAGGTCTGCCTGTTACTCAGCGTCCGGTTGCCACTCCCAGCGCGTACGCTTGAGGGCGTGCTGGAGCAACTCGCCTACGACCATCGCCGCCGTGCGGCGGCGCAAACCAGTCACCGGGAGCGAACAGAACGCTGGATCGCGAACATGGACGAACTGATTGGCCCTGAGACTCCGTTGCTGGCCTCGCCCATCAAGGCCTGAGCCCGTTTGTCACGCGTTTACCTAGCTCTCGTAGCAGTAATAGGAAAATCAGGAACTGTTCACACCTGGGGTAACCCATGCGCCTGGGAGCGAGGGCGTCCCGCCCTCATCGCGTCTCCGCGGGCAAGATGGGTATTGAGAAATTAACCCGGTATACCGGGCTGGCCGTGGAGCTGAAGCCCTCGGCTACGGAATGCGAAGCCCGCCTGCGCGGGCTAGAGCGGATTATGTATTCAAAGACCATATGCCCGCGCTCCCGGGAGAAATGTGAACACTTACGAAAATTACAGAGTGGGAGGGCGACTTCGATGAGCTTGCGGGTGGGCATGCCGGGGACCGTTTCTAACAATCAAAAAAGATGGTTAACGACCCACTCACCTATCTGCTGGTATCTGTTACGCGCGGTTCCCAAACCCCAAAATGCCTGACCACAAACTGTGCGGGGGTAGCAGAGTTCGATTCCACTGTACTTCCGGGAACAAAGCAGGTACCAACATGGGCCACCTGCTGACCTGGATGCTGCTCCCATTCGCGACCGACCAGTGGCTCGATTTCCCCCCTGAACCTGGCGCCTTGCGCGAGTGTATGGGCCAGCAAGGGTTGTTCAGCCTTGAGCTGCAGCACTGGACGCTCGTGCTGGCCATCAAAACTGATCTGCCCGAACAGGCGGGCATCAGCATCTGCTGGTCGGCAACTAATCAACGCCAGATCGCCCCAGCCATAGCCGCGCTCGCCGCCAACCTGGAGCCGTTGACAGGCGGCTTGCCAGGGGAGCTCACAGCTATCGGAGGCGAAGACATACCCGACCAGAAAGACCGGTTCACATGTATCAATGGTATGCGGCGCGATAAACTCCACCTCGTGCAGCGTGCTGGTTGCGGCTGACTGCTGGGGGTAACTCAGCGCCGTGCTGCCATAACTACCAAGAAAGCGATACCGGAAACGCGCCGGATTTTCCCAGGGCCAGGCGATCTCGTATTTGTCCCTGGACATCGTCGTCGCACAGTCCCTGGGCATCGTCGCCGCATAGAAATAGCTGTAGGCGAGATGCTGATGCACCTGCTCACCCATCTCGCGGTAGGCCCGGGCCGGGGCGACGGCCCCTTGCCGGCTCGCCTGATCGCGCGTCAGACGCATGGTCAGCGCCCCCCACACCACGCGCCCGGTGACGTAGGGGCGGGTGCGTTGCACATTGCCTGCTTTGCTCCAGCCGATATGAACGGGAGTGCGCAGGCGGAAAATGACTTCATAGCACTGCCAGGCCATGACCGCTCCTTACTCGCGCGCTTTGGCCCCATAGCGGGCATAGATCAGCATCTGCTCCAGTGTTTCTTTGGCGAGGAGCAGTCGCTCAAGATCGACACTCACCTTTTCGCTGATATGTTTCAAGATCGTTTCAGGCTTCTGGTCAACTGGTTGACCCCATCCAAAGCCAAGTTCATCGAGAAGTTTGAGCATCTGCTGGACAACAGTTCTACCATTACTCTTCTCTTTCGCCAGCAAAAAGAGAAAACAGGCGTAGACACCATGCTCCTGGAGGACACCCAGGGCTCTGGTGATCGTGTTATCTACATCGCTGGCGTTTTGCTCGCGTGTCGCCATAATGATGTTTTGCGCATGCTCGGCGGCCAGTCGATCAAGATTAAGCATCGGTCGGCTCCTTCGCAAACTCCTCCGTGATCGGCTCGCCCACGATCGCCATGCGGCCAAACCCGCGCGTGCCCATGCCGCCCACACCCAGCCATTCGATCATGCGCAACCCGGCTTTGAGCACATCCAGCGGGCCTGACCAGGCCCCGCCCGGCAGCGGTTCGCCCTGCTCTGTCTGGTCCACCTTGATAAAGCCACCGCGATAGTCATCCAGCACCACATCAGCGGTCAGGAAAGTGGCACGCGGCAGCGCCTCATAGGTGAAGAGCTTCCCTTCTTCGGCGGCGCCGCTTTGCGGGTGGATCGCCACCGAGGTACGCACTTCCAGGTTGCTATTCACGATCTGGCTGAAGAGCGCATCATGCACCAGCACGATCTTCTGGCTTACCGCTTGCCAGCGTGGGGTGTCCTTCCAACCATCCGGCGCGCTGATGGTCACCTTGCCGCCAATACCGAGCATCAGCCAGCCCAGGTTCAAGGGATCGTTGCGTTGCCACGTGAGCAGCGCACTATCGGTCGCCCAATCTCCCGGTGGCTCACCCAGCGTACAGCCCGCCTCGTGCAGACGCGCGACCGTGCTCACCCAGACCGGCCCGGCCATCGAATGGACGGGGAAGAGGAGCACCTGAGCATCGAAGACATTCACCACGCCGGAATAGCCGACGCTACTGTCGTCTTTTTCTTTGTCATCTTTTTCGTTGTTGCGTTTCGTCTTTTTGAGATAACCAAAGGTGTAGCAGACCGGATTACCACCTAAATCAAAATCGGGGTCTTCGGGATGTTTGTGTTCTTGCCCTGCTGCCCACGGAGTTCCATACAACTGCGCCGCATATGAACGTGCGGCCCCATGCAGACTGGTACCCGGAATCTTGGGAAGGCGTGTCCCCGGCTCACGCACAATACTATTGTCCACCCGGCCAAGCCGGTAACCGCCGGCGCCGATATGCACCGGGTCAGTGGTCATGAAGAGCAGCCGCTGTCGTTTGTAGGTAGGCATCGTTAGCGCTCCTTCAGTATCTCCATGTGCAATTCGAGCAGGTCAGCCAGTTCGCCGCGCACCCCGGCCTGGACCAGTTGTCGTTGCCAGTCACGAGGGATGCTCCGCCAGCCGCCGGGTTGGGGATCATCGTTGGCGCGGTCCACCCAGGCACGCTGGGCCGCATCCCAGCGTCGCCGATGCGGCCAGGCGGCCCCGGCGAGCGTATCGTGAACGAATTGCGTGAACACCTCATCATCATCATCCGGTTGGGTGCTCGTAGCGCCATACCACAATTCACGGGTGGCTTCAATCGTGGCAATCACCTGATGCCGCTGCGACCGTTCCAGTGGCTCTAGCAAGCGCCAGAGCAACTCCAAACGATCAAGATCTTCGAGGTAGAAGGGGCGGGTGGGGCGACCGGCGCGGCGGCCATCATCGTTGTAGTGGATCTCGAAGCGGCGCGAGGTGGTATCGAGGAACTCGAAGTCGAAGGTCGAAGGCGTAAACAGAACCTGATCGCCTGCCTGGAGATCGCCGGCATGGACCAGCCATTTGCCCTGCGGATCCTTGAAGGCGCGCTGGCGACCGGCTGGCTGGACATTGCCATCTCGATCCTGCGGGAAGAAGACATACGGATACCAGTTATCAGGTGTTGCCCCATCACCCATCGCGGCGGGAACACACCAGGTAAGCGCGCTGTCGGCGCGCTCAAGCGTAAGGGTGATGGTTTGTTGAAACTGGCTGGTTCCATCGGCAAGCTGGTGTTTATCTGCAGGGAGCGCGCCAACCTGCATATGCGCAACCCGCCAGGGCTGGGGTGTCGCTCTGCGCTGCAACATCGTCTGCCCGGCATCCAGCGCGGCGCGCAGTGGCGTCCGGCGCGAGAAATAGACCGCGCCAAGATGCAGCGGCAGGCGATTGCGCACCTTGCCCATCTCGCGTTCGTACTTCAGCTTGATCTGCCGCAAGATATCGAGGGAACGATCCGCAGGCACCAGCGCCAGAAAGCTGCGCGGCTCGGCCAGGATGGGGATGGCTGTCGAGTATGCTGTCTCCTGATGCTCCGTTCTGATCAGCCGCCGGCCAGCCAGCAGATTCTGCTGGCGTTTCCCAGGCGTTGCTTCAGGATTATACAGGGTTAGTGTGCGGCTGCCCCGCATAAACGCCTGTTGGAGATACTCTTCGAGCCAGATTGCAGCGCTTGCCGCATCTTCATAGATCTGTCGTTCTGCACCGAGACGACGCGCAACCGCGTTGAGATTGTCGGCTGATATGAGATAATCGCCCTGTCCATCCGCTTGCTGTGGATACCAGACCACGCTCAAGGTAACGGCACCGAGATCCAGTTCATAGACATGGAAAGGGCCAAGGCCTGGCGCTTGATCAAGATAGAGCAGCACACGGCGACGGTCATCTAATAATAATTGAGCCAGTTCAGCACGAGTGTCCTGCCAGAATTGCCTCGTTGTCTGCCAGATGCGCTGTACCCGGCTAAAAGAAGCTGTCTTTGTTGTTGTCGCTCCCTCATTGGGGGCAATCACCAGAAGCGAGTCGAGCAGCCTTCCATCCAGCCATTCTGCAAGATCGAATTGCCCGGCGATCAGCGCCAGTCGCCCATTGGTATCAGCAACCTC
>Ga0272446_1005106_pt1 | contig 14752 bp, 15 predicted proteins | sample YNPCB0061_FD_194587 | JGI IMG/M metagenome (GOLD analysis project Ga0272446, IMG submission 194587) | Hot spring microbial mat communities from Yellowstone National Park, WY, United States - YNP-CB-006-1 | ecosystem: Environmental > Aquatic > Thermal springs > Hot (42-90C) > Sediment | place...
CCGGCAAGCCACGCAAGGTTGCCATCGTCGCCGCCATGCGCAAGCTGCTGACCATCCTCAACGCAATGCTGCGTCATGACAAGCCCTGGGAATCGGTTTTGCACACCAGATCCGCTTGACAAACAACACAGTTACTTTGTGGTGTTATCTTGCTGGCCGGCAGGGTGATGGTGAAGGTCGCGCCCTGGCCCGGCGCGGACTCAACCGAGATCATTCCGCCATGCGCCTCGACGATGGCTTTGGCGATGGCCAGCCCCAGGCCCGATGAGTCATCGCCGTCGCGTTGGCGCGCTTTGTCGGCGCGGTAGAACCGGTCGAAGACGTAGGGTAGATCGGCAGGGTCGATGCCGGCGCCAGTGTCGCGCACGCTCAATCGCACTGTGTCGCCGGCCGATTGGGCCTTCAGCACGATTTCGCCGCTGCGCGCGTGGCGCAGCGCATTGGACACCAGATTGTTCAGCACCTGGGTCATGCGGTCGGTGTCGATGTGGATGGATGGCAACCCTTCCGGCGCTTCTATGCGCAGCGCAAGCCCTTGTTGTTCGGCGGCGACGATGTAAGCCAGGCCGGTGCGTTCCAGCAGCGCAGCCGGATCCACTGAGCGGCGGTTGAGCGGCAACTCGCCGGCGTCGGCCAGCGACAGCACGCGCAGGTCTTCGACCAGGCGCTGCAAGTGCTCGACTTCGTCGTGCATGACGGAAAAGGCGGCCGGCGTGGGCGGCAGGCGCCCCTCCTTCAACCCCTCGGTGTAGCCGCGCAGGATGCTCAGCGGCGTGCGCAGGTCGTGGGCCAGGTCGGCGGTCATCTGTTTGCGGGTCTGACTGGCGCGCGCCAGATCGGCGCTCATCTGATTGAACGAGGCGGCCAGCTCGCCGATCTCATCGTGCGAGCGCACGGCGACGCGCTGGCCGAGGTTGCCGCTGGCGACGGCTCGTGTGGCGGCTGTCAGTTCGCGGATGGGTTGCGAGAGGGTGCGGGCCAGCACAATGCCCAGGATGAGCGCAAGGCCGGCGGCGATCAGGGCGCTGGTTGCAGCGGCGCCCAGAACGCGCTCGATGAACTCGGTTTCGGGAGGGGCGGGTATAGCGGGGAAGGCGGGCGCGCGCCACACGGGCAGCACATAGCCGATGATCTCGTTGTTGATGCGCAGAGCGGTTGCCTCGGCCAGTTCACGTTTCGAGACGGACCTGCCGGGCTGCAACAGTCGATTGCCGATCACGACCTTTCCTTCAGCGTCAACCAGTCTGATGCCGCGGCTGTAATAGGCCAGGGCCGGGTCGGCTGCCAGCATGTCCTGCACGCCCTCCCAACTCCTGTTGATGGTGTAATAGTCAGTCAGCGCGTCAATCAGCGCAGTCTGGTCGCGCGACGACAGGAAGCGGTCGAATTCGGTGCGGGCGCGCTGGCCGATCAACATGGCAACCAGCACTGCGCCGATGACGCCCACGAGGACGAAGGCGAAGGTGAGCTTCCACGCCAGCGAACGCAGGGGCGGGCGAAAGAAAGCGTCCGCGAAGGAGCGGGTGAATGACCGCATGTTGCCTGCCTCAGCCTGGCCCGGCTGTTCGCTCCAGGGCAAAGCGATACCCCATGCCATACACCGTTTCGATATAGCGGGGATGGCGCGGGTCCGGCTCGATCTTGGCGCGCAAATTGCGCACGTGCACGTCGATGGTGCGCTCGTAGCCTTCGTAAGCGTCGCCCGACACGCGATCGAGCAGATCGAGACGCGAGAACACCTGGCCGGGCGCAGCCATCAGCGTCGCCAGCAATTCAAACTCTGAAGGGGTCAGATCGACATCGCGGCCGGCGACCTGCACCATGCGCGTGCCGCGATCCAGCGCGATGTCGGCTGCGCGCAGCACCTCCGGTTCGATGGCCCCCTTCTGCGCGCGCCGCAGCACCGCGCGCACGCGGGCTATCAGTTCGCGGGCGTTGAAAGGCTTGGTCACGTAGTCGTCGGCGCCCAGCTCCAGCCCCAGCACCTTGTCGTGGTCTTCCACTCTGGCTGTCAGCACGATGATCGGCGCGCTGGATTCTTTGGTGAAGGCGCGGATGAAGTCATAGCCGCCCATCTCCGGCATCATCAGATCGAGCAGGATCAGGTCGGGCTTCTCATGACGCGCCACGAAAATGGCCTCGCGCCCATTCACGGCCTCGACAACGCGATAGCCTTCCTGTGTCAGGTACAGGCGAATCAGTTCGCGCAGTTTGGCTTCGTCATCAACGACCAGAATCGTTTGCATGGCAGGGTGATTATCGCGCCGGCGGTGGTGACAGGCGCCTTCGACAGGCTCAGGCGCCGGCGTCTCTGCTCCGGAGGCGCTTCAAACGCCGCCAGATCAGTGTCAACACAACTGCTGCGGCGACGATGAGCAGCACAATGGCGAGGTTGCGGGCAAGTTCAAACGCGCCAAACAGGCTGAAGCCACCGAACCGGCCGCGCTCGAAATTGCCCTCGAAGTTGAGTGGCCGGCCGGCGCCGGGGCGACCCTGCTCGAACGCGCGGTCGAACTGCTGGCGCCGGCCCTCACCGCGGGCGAATTCTCCCGGCGCGGCGTCTGCGCGTTGCGCAACGGCTCGCACGCCCTCGAAACGCCCGGCGTTGAGGAGTCCGTTCAGCGCGCCGGCGTTGGACAGGGCAACCGTTGCCCCCACGACCACCAGCGCCGCGGCCAGAATCGCGGCAATGCGCGCAAGGATCTTCATGAGCGGGCCTCCTTTGCGGCAGACATGGCCGGCGCTGCGCGGCGCGATCCGAACAGCGGCTTCAGGATGTGCCGCTTCAGCGCGTTGACGATCCACTGCCAGTGCAGCGCGACGTGCAGGCCCAGGATGAACACGCCGGCGTCGGACGCCAGCCCGTGCAGCAGCCGCCAGGTTCGATCCGGCGCGACGCGAACGCCCAGCAACGGTAGCGCGACTTCAGAGATCATCAGGCCGGTGAACAAGATGATCGTCATGTCAATGAAGAACAGTGTGTTCAGGACATAGTTGACGCGCGTGCGCCACTGCGCGCGGCTGAGAAACCAGCGCGTGACGCCCACGATCCACTGCCAGTGCAACAGCAAGTGGGTCACAATCGCGGCGCCAAAGGCGATGCTCAGCCATTCGTGGATGGCGATGCCCGTCAAGCGCGGAGCAGTAGCGATCAGGAAGGCGCAAAAGATTGCGGTGTCCAGCAACAGGTTAATCAGGTTTTGAGGAACACGTCTGCGCGCGGCGCTCATAGTTCATCTTCCTTGTGACTTGACTTTGCGCGCATCGTAGCCGGCCCATTTTCAGAAATTGTTAGGGTGTGATGTTGATCTGATGTGGACTGCCGCGCCCTGGGCGCAACGCCTACGACCGGCTTGCGCCCAGCGCCGTGCCGATGCGCCGCAACGTCCGCCCGGCCAGTTGCCGCATGGAAATCGCTTCGTGGTCGCGCAGCCGGCTAAGCGCCACACCGCCGACCAGCATTGGGGCAAGGCTGATGATGAACAGACCGAGATACGGATTAGTTGCGCCGGGCGCCAGCAGGGTGAGGATCGCCCCGGCCAGCAGCGGCCCGCTGCCGCCGACGAAACTGCTCCAGGCGTAATAGGTGGACAGATAGACCGCGCTGTGCCGGGGCGGCACGGCGCTGTTGAACAAGAACCGGCTCCAACTCATTGACCACGTTGCGCCGCCGATGCCGGCCAGAAAAGACGCGCCCATGGCGAAGACCAGGCTCGTCGGCTCGTTGCGCGGCACGACCAGCCAGCACAACGGCAGGGCGATCAACAGGGCCAGCCCAAGCAGCATCAGCGGCTTGTTGCCGATGCGATCCAGCGCCCAGCCCACAGGCAGGGACGAGAGCAGCGTGCCGGCCGAAGCGCCGATTGTGAGCAGCACGACGTTGCCGGGGCTGAGGCCGATCTGTTCCGCGGCGAACAGAGGGATGAACGAGCCGGACAACGCGCTGCCGAGCGTCACCAGGGTGAGCATGCCCATGAAAGACATGAAGTTGCGGTCTTTCAGCGCGATCTGCACTTCTGCCAGATGCGCGCGCAGATCGATCTGGCTGCGGGTGGGTTTGCCGCCCGGCAGAAACGAGAACAACACCACGCCAATCAGGCCGCCCGCCACGCCGATCCCCATGGGCACTGTGTAGCGCGACGATCCGGAAAGCTGATCGATGAGGATGCCGGCCAGCGCCACGACCGCAATCTGGCCGATGGTCCCGACCAGATTCTCGAATGCGAGGAACTTGCCGCGAATGTCGTTGGGCACCAGCTCCTGCGTCCAGGGCAGCAGACCGGTGTCTCCGGTGGCGCGGCACAGCGCAAAGCCAACAATGCACACGGTCACCCAGGCGAACGCGGCGTCGGGTCCGGCGGTTGCCAGGATCGCCGGCGCCAGCAACATGGCTGTGATGATGAACTTGCGAATCGTCCACACGGTCAGAAAAGTGCGCCGGAATCCCCATTTGGACACAAAAGGCGCCATGATCGGCGAGATGAGAGTGGCGTATGGGATCAGCGCCAGCGCCAGGCCGATGCGCGCCTTGTCCAGACCCAGGTCGGCCAGGAAGAGCGGAAAAACTGATCCGAACACGGTCAGCGTGGTAAACACGCTGTTCATGGTCATGGCGGCGATGTAGAAGGGCAGCTTGCGGATTTTTTGCCGGTCGGTCAAGTCAGACATGAGGTAGCCGGGTAAAGCAAAGGGTTGGATGCAACTGCGCGGCCTTGCGCCGGCCCACATCATACCGCGCCGGCGCCGGCCCGATCATCCCCCGCCCGGCTCAGAAAAGGGACAACTGGCGCGCGGGCTGTTTGCCGTCGAGCAGGATGTAAGGCGCGGCGCGCCGGACGATCACGCCCAGCGCCTGCAGGTCGCGCAGATCTCGCAGGGTGTGGCGCCGGCGCGCTGCGAGCACCGCTTCGACCCCTTTCGGCCCAATGCCCGGCACGCGCAGCAAGGTCTGCCGGTCGGCGTGGTTGACCTCCACCGGCGCTTCGCGCAGATTGAGCTGCGCCCAGGCCACCTTTGGATCGACATCCAGCGGCAGGTTGCCGGCCTGGGTGAACGGCAATTCCTCCAGCCCGAAGCCATAGTCGCGCAAGAGGAAGGACGATTGATAGAGGCGAAATTCACGCCAGGGGTTCTCGGCCGGCTGGTTCTCCAGGGGGGTATTGGGCAGCGGGTGAAACGCAGAGAAATACGCTCGCGCCAGGCGCACCTGCTTGTGCAGCGCCTCGGTGGTGCTGAGCAACTCCAGGTCTGTCTCGCCGGCCGCGCCCACAACGAACTGGGTGGTGGTCGAGGGCCATTTGCCGTTCCAGCCCAGGCGGGCCGGCTGCGCGCGGCGAATCTCCTCGACCCAGCGCAAGGGCTGCACCAGCTCCCCGGTGAACTCTTTGAGCGGCGCAAGCGCCGCCAGCCGTTGTGTGTTGGGGGCCTCGAGGTTGATCGACACGCGGTCGGCCAGTTGCATGGCCCGCTCGACCTGCGCGCGCTCGGCGCCGGGCATGATCTTCAAGTGGATGTAGCCTTTGAAGCCCAGCTTGAAGCGCAGCACTTCGGCGACCGCGATCAGTTTGTCCTGGATGCGCGCGCCGCCATTGATGATGCCGGAACTGAGAAACAATCCTTCGGCCACCCGCGCCTGCTGTAGCTGAAGAAACGCGCGCGCCATCTCCTCCGGTTTGAAAGTGACGCGCCGGAAATCGCGGCCGGCGCGAAACGGGCAATAAAAGCAGTTGCGCTCGCACGCCGAGGTGAGCAGTGTTTTCAGCAGGGCAATGCGTTTGCCGCCCGGCATGGCGGCGTAGCTCACCCCCAGCGCGCGCCGCTTGTCGTCGGAGAGTGGGGCGGTGATGTAGGGCGCGGATTGATCGGCCAGCCGGCGCAACGCGGCCGGCGCGTGGCCGCACGGCGCGCGCGGATTGCGCGAGGGGATGGGTTGCGCGGCGCCGGCGGGCGGCTGGTAGTCTTCAGCCGGCTCCAGGCCCATGTGCTCGGACACTGTTCTCAGCTTGTCCACCGCGTCCATGCGCTGATTATAGAACAAAAGTTCTGCCGTCTTCGATGGCCTGTCAGCCGGCGCCTGCCGCCGGGCCATGAATATGCCCATTGCCTTTCCTGGTGCTATAGTGACCGGCATCGTTGCAGGCGCTACCCTGTGGCGCAGATGGAAGTCAAAGCCGTGGCCATTGACCCCGCGCTGAAGAGACACTCAGGAGGCAATGACGTGAACGCGAACGCGATTCCCAAATTCTGCAATCAATGCGGCGCGCCGCTGACGCAGGGCGCGCGTTTCTGCGGCCAGTGCGGTCAACCCGTTGGGGCGGTGGCGCCTTCGCCCGCGTCTTCGCCCGCGTCTTCGCCCGCGTCTACCCCCGCCCCCATCACCACGCCGTCGTCCGCCCCAGCCGAGCCGGTGCTGGGGTTTGTGCCTACTGTGCAGCGCCGCTCTGGCTTCATGGGCATGAAGGCAGAAGTCTTCACGGTCATGGTCACGCCGGCGCGACTGGTGTTTGTGCCGATCAGCAGCGACGAGATGAAACAGGCGGCGGCTGAAGCGCGCGATCGGGCGAAACAGGCCGGCAAGGGCTTCTTCGGACAATGGGGCGCGCAATTGGGCTGGCTGGGTGTGCTCCATGAGCGGCTGGCTCTCACGCCCATCGAGCATACCCTGGCATCGCGGCCGGGCTGTTTTGCCATCCCCAATGCCGCCATTCGCCGCGCTAAAATCGAGGTTGATCTGGGGGATGAGGATTCACGCTCCTCCACCACGCTTGTGATCGAGACACATTCTGGCAAACAAACCTTTGAAGTGACCAACGGCAGTTCGCGCCAGATTGGCGCCTTGTTAAAGCAGGCTTTAGGCGATATTGTTAAATGAGGTCAACAATGAGCGCAACAGCGAAGTTCTGCGCGCACTGTGGCGCGCCTCTCACTCCAAATGCTCGCTTCTGTGAGCACTGTGGCCAACCCGTTGCGTCCACGCCGGCGCAGCCGCAACCGCAACCGCAACCGCAACCGGCCTTCGCGCCCCCGCCGCCAACCTACGCGATGCCGGCGCAGCCGCCGATACAGCCGCCGCCGCGCAAGAGTCGCGCCGGCTGCGTGATCGCTGTCCTGCTGGCGCTGATTGTATTGTGCTGCCTTGCGCCGGTGGCCGGCGGTTTTATCTTCCTCCGCTTCAGCGACATTGGGCAGGAGATTGTGCCCACGCTGGAGGCAATGGCGACTGAGATGGCTGGCATGCCGGCGCCTGGCGCACTGCCGGAGCGAAGAGGCACGCCCCTGGTGGATGCGCTATCGGGCAACGGCCAGATAATCGCCACACCGCGCCCGCCTGCCGATACAGAATCCAACCTGCCGATCGGCTCGGCCAACAGCGCGGCGGCGAATGTCGTCGCTCAGGATTTTGTTGGCGACTGGGAAGTGGTCGCGGCGCAGGCTGCGGATGGCTCACAGCGGGATGATCTGGTTGGCGAGCAGATTCGCCTGATGTTGTCCGATGACGGCGAAACCATCCTGGGGGTGGAGTTGCCTTACGATGGGCCGACAGAGCCGGGCCTGCGGTTGCGCATTGTCGGCGGGCGCGCGGCTGCCGGCGAGGTGATCGACGCCGATCCAGCGGTCACCGTCACCGCTGCGCTCTCGGAGGATGGCGAGGAACTGGCCATGACGATGAAGGCGCCCTCGCAGGAGGTGTCGCTGACCTTCAGGCGCGTGGGTGAGGGGGCAGGACAGTGACCACGATGCAGGTGGAACTGTTGCCGATGACAGGCCGGGACGACGGCCTGTTGCGCAGTCTGTACCAGCTCTACCTGTACGACTTCAGCGAGTTCATGGGTTGGGATGTGGATGCGCAGGGCCGCTTCGACGAATCGGATCTGCGCGGGTGCTGGGATGATCCGCGCCGGCATCAGTATCTGATCCGCGCGGATGGCCGGCCGGCCGGCTTCGTGATGATCGATGAGGTCGATCATTCCATCCTCACCGGCGAGCGCGATGTGATGCTGATGCGCGAGTTCTTCGTCCTGCGCGCATACCGCCGGCATGGGGTGGGGCGCATCGCCGCCCGCCGCGCGTTTGAGCTGTTCCCGGGCCGGTGGGAAGTCTTCCAGTTGCGCGAGAACGTCGTCGCGCAAGCATTCTGGCGCAAGGTGATTGGCGCGTACACTGCCGGCCGCTATGTCGAGACAACATGCGGCGAGCCGGGCTGGCGCGGCATCATGCAGACCTTTGATAATCGTTGGTAGGATGTGGTTGCTCTCCCTGCAAGGCGCGGCGCTCGGATTTTCCGCCGCCGCCTCTCCCGGCCCGTTCCAGGCATACCTGCTGTCGCAGGCGTTGCAGCTTGGCTGGCGGCGCGCCTGGCCGGCTGCGTTTGCCCCGCTGCTCAGCGATGGGCCGATCATTGCGCTGGTCGTGTTGTTGTTGACGCAGGCGCCGGCCGGCCTGTTGCGCGGGTTGCAAGTGGCCGGGGGCATGTTCCTGTTGTATCTGGCCTGGGGCGCAGTCAGACGCCTGCGCGCCCTGGCGCCGGCGCCGGCCTCCACTCAACACAGTTTGCTAAAAGCAGTTGTGGCAAATCTGCTCAGCCCCGGCCCCTGGATTTTCTGGGGCGCCGTGGGCGGCCCGATCCTGGCTCGCGCCTGGGCGCAGTCGCCGGCGCATAGCGCGCTCTTTCTGATCGGATTCTATGGTGTGATGGTTGGCGTCTTGCTGGCGTTGATCGGGCTGTTTGCCGCGTCTGCGCGCCTGGGGCCGGCGTTCACGCGCGCGCTGGGCATGGTCTCGGCGCTGGCGCTGGCCGGCTTCGGCCTCTATCAGATCGTCGCCGGCTTGTCTGGCGGGTGACGCCGGCCCGCTTGACGGCGCCTGGGTATACACTCGCCGCACACAACTTTACTGCGAGGGATGAAGTCTTATGCCTCTATTCGATCTGCCTCTCGAACAACTGAAGACCTATCTGCCTGCGCGCGTCGAGCCGGATGACTTTGACGCCTTCTGGCGCGACACACTGGCCGATGCGCGCCAGCATCCACTCAATGCGACCTTTGAACAGGTCAACTATGGGTTGCAGGCGCAGGAAACGTTTGATGTGACCTTCAACGGCTTTGGCGGGCAGCCGGTGAAAGCGTGGCTGTTGTTGCCCCGCCGCCGCTCCGGCCCCTTGCCGTGCGTGGTCGAGTACATCGGCTATGGCGGCGGGCGCGGCTTTCCAACCGACTGGCTGTTGTGGAGCAGCGTCGGATTCGCGCACCTGGTCATGGATACGCGCGGGCAGGGCAGCGGTTGGCTGTTCGGCGCCACGCCCGATCTGTATGGCCAGGGCGGCAATCCGTCTGTGCCCGGCTTCATGACGCAGGGCATTCTCGATCCACAGCACTACTACTACCGGCGCGTGTTCACCGACGCCGTGCGCGCGGTGGAGGCGGCGCGCAGTCACCCGGCGGTTGACCCGGAGCGCATCGCGGTGGCCGGCGGCAGCCAGGGCGGCGGCATCACCATTGCGGCAGCCGGCCTCGAGCCGGCGGTGAAAGCGGCCATGCCCGATGTCCCATTCCTGTGCCACTATCGCCGCGCCACCGAGCTGGTGGACACCGCCCCTTACAACGAGATCACGCGCTTCTGCCTGACGCACCGCGACAAGGTTGACATCGTGTTCCGCACGCTTTCCTACTTCGATGGCGTGAATCTGGCCGCGCGCGCGACGGCGACGGCGCTGTTCTCCGTTGGCTTGATGGACCAGGTCTGCCCGCCCTCGACCGTCTATGCCGCTTACAATCACTGGGCCGGGCCGAAAGAGATTCGCGTCTACCCATACAATCAGCACGAGGGCGGCGGCAACTTCCACACGATCGAGAAAGTGCGCTTTCTCACATCCCTGTGGCGCTAATCACATCGAGGACTCTCATGCAACAGAAAACCAAAATCGGCATCGTGGGATGCGGCAACATCAGCGGCACATATCTGAAAGTTGCCAGGACGTTCGACATTCTGGAGGTAGCGGCATGCGCCGACGTGATCCCAGAACTGGCGCAGGCCAAAGCCGCCGAATACGGCGTGCCCAAAGCGTGCTCGCCCGATGAATTGCTGGCAGACCCCGACATCGAGATCGTGGTCAACCTCACGCCACCGGCGGCCCACGCGGACATTGCGATACGCGCGCTGGAAGCCGGCAAGTCGATCTACAACGAGAAGCCGCTGGCCGTCGCGCGCGAAGACGCCCGGCGTATGCTGCAACTGGCCGCAGACCGGCATCTGCGCGTCGGCTGCGCGCCAGACACGTTCATGGGCGCCGGCCTGCAAACCTGCCGCAAGCTGATCGACGACGGCGCCATCGGCCGGCCCATCGCCGCGACCGCCTTTATGCTGGGGCGCGGGCCGGAGCCGTGGCACCCCAACCCAGAGTTCTTTTATCAGCGCGGGGGCGGGCCGATGTTCGACATGGGGCCGTACTACCTGACGGCTCTGGTGACCCTGCTGGGGCCGGTCAAGCGCGTCACCGGCGCGACCCAGATGTCATTTCCAGAGCGCGTGATCGGCAGCGGCCCAAAGAAGGGCAACAAGATCGCCGTCGAAATCCCGACCCACATCGTGGGCGTGCTGGAGTTCGCCGCCGGCGCCGTGGGCACGCTCATCACCAGCTTCGATGTGTGGGCGCACCAGTTGCCGCGCATCGAAATCTACGGCACGGACGGCACGCTGAGCGCGCCCGACCCGAACACGTTTGGCGGGCCGGTGAAACTGTGGCGGCCCGAGAAGAAAGCATGGGAGGAGATGCCGCTCTTGCCATTGCGGGCCGAGAACAGCCGCAGCCTGGGCGTGGCCGACATGGCCTATGCGTTGCGGTCGGGCCGGCCGCACCGCGCCAGCGGCGACCTGGCCTATCACGTGCTCGACCTGATGCACACCATTCACGACGCGGCGCGCGACGGTCAGCATATCACGATGGCCAGCGCGTGCGAACGCCCGGCCCCCATGCCGCTCGGCCTCCCGCCCGGCCAACTGGACGAATAAGTGATTGAGCAATTAACGATTGAGCGATTGACGATTGTGTCCGCACGACACGCTCTCATCTGTTGTCTGACTCCTGACTACTGACTACTGACTCCTGACTCCTGACTCCTGACGACTGACTCCTCTCCCTGCCCATGCTCAAGATTTACGAAGTAGACCAGGCGCTTGGTTCAATCCTCAAGCGCAAACCGATTGACGAATTTCCCGTGTCGCCGGCCATGCGCCAGCGCACCATCGCCGCCTTTGGCGAAGACATCTCGCCTGATGAAGCCGTGCGGCGCATTCTGGCTGACGTGCGCGCGCGTGGCGATGACGCGCTCATCGAATGGACGCGCAAGCTGGACGGCGTCTCGTTGACCGCTGAAACCCTGGAAGTGTCAGACGAAGAGATTGCCGCCGCCTACGACCTGGTGGACAGCGAAGTGGTGGCGGCGCTGGAGCGCGCCGCCGAGCGCATCCGCGCCTTCCATGCCCGGCAGCCTTTTCACTCGTGGATGGACAGCGATCTGGGCGGTCTGTTGGGCCAGATGATCCGCCCGCTTGACAGCGTGGGCGTGTACATTCCTGGCGGCACGGCCCCGCTGGCTTCCACATTGCTGATGACCGCCATCCCCGCCCGCGTGGCCGGCGTGAATGAGGTTGTCGTTTGCTCGCCGGCTGATCGCCGCACCGGCAAGGTCGCCCCGATCACGCTGGTCGCCGCAGACATTGCCGAGGCTGACGCGGTGTATGCCATCGGCGGCGCGCAGGCGATCGGCGCGCTGGCCTACGGCACCCAAAGCGTTGCGCGCGTGGACAAGATCGCCGGCCCTGGCAACACCTTCGTCGTGCTGGCCAAGAAACAGGTGTTTGGCGCAGTGGGCATCGACGCCCTGCCCGGCCCGACCGAGACGGTGGTGGTGGCCGATGAGAGCGCCAACCCCGCCTGGGTGGCGGCCGACATGCTGGCGCAATCCGAGCACACCGGCGGCACGGCCATTCTCATCACGCCCTCGCTTCAGTTGGCGCACGAAGTGGATCGTCACTTGCAGGCGCAGGCCCCGCAACTTGCCACCGCCGCCGACATCTATGAGTCGTTCGAATCGCGCAGCGGGGCAGTCATCACCGAGGATTTGACAGAGGCAGTGGCGCTGGCCGATGACTTTGCGCCCGAGCATCTGTGCCTGTCGGTGCGCGACCCGTGGGCATGGGTGGGAAAGATTCACAACGCCGGCGGCGTGTTTGTGGGCGAGCAGTCGTATGAGGTGCTGGGCGACTATGTGGCCGGCCCCAGCCACACCATGCCCACCGGCGGCACAGCCCGTTTCACTTCGCCGTGCAACGTGCTGGACTTTGTGCGCGTGACCAACGTGATTGCGCTCGATGAGGCGACGTCGCGGCAGATCGCGCCGGTGGCTGTCAAGCTGGCCGAAGCGGAGGGATTGCCGGCGCATGCGGCGGCGGCGCGCATCCGATTGTCAGGCCAGGACTGAGCGCGCGATATGCGCCAGGTTCAAGGCGCTTTTGACGAGTCGTTGCCTGTGAGGAGGTTCCCATGCCGAATACAGACAGCAGACTGGCGGTTGTCGCGGTGGGCGGCAACTCGCTCATCCTGGATGAGAAACATCGCACGGTTGCCGATCAGTACAACGCGGCGGCAGAAACAAGCCGGCACATTGTGGACATGATCGAGATGGGCTGGCAGGTGGTGTTGACGCACGGCAACGGCCCCCAGGTTGGCTTCATCCTGCGGCGCAGCGAGCTGGCCCGCCACGAGTTGCATGAAGTGCCGCTGGATGCGTGCGGCGCCGACACACAGGGCGCGATCGGCTACATGTTTCAGCGCGCCTTGCGCAATGAGATCAACCGGCGGGCGCGCGCCGGGCGCTGGCAACATGCCCCGATCACGCCGGTGACGGTTGTCACCCAAACGCTGGTCGATGCGGACGACCCGGCCTTCGCCAACCCCACCAAGCCGATCGGCTCATTCATGGATGAGGCAACGGCGCGCCTGCGCGCTGAGCGCGAAGGCTGGCAGGTGGTCGAGGATGCCGGCAGAGGCTGGCGGCGCGTCGTGCCCTCGCCCAAACCAAAATCCATCATCGAGCTGGATGCGATTCGGGAGCTGGTGCGCGGGGGCTTCCTGGTGATCTGTTCCGGCGGCGGCGGCGTGCCGGTCAAACGCGAGCCGGATGGCGCGCTGACCGGCCTGGAGGCAGTCATCGATAAGGACCTGGCCGGCGCCTTGCTCGCCGCATCACTGGGCGCCGATCTGTTTTTAATCTCCACAGCGGTGGAGCGCGTGGCGCTTCACTTCCGCAAGCCGGAGCAACGCTGGCTGGATCGCATGACCGCAGCCGAGGCGCGTCGCTATCTTGAAGAGGGCCACTTTCACAAGGGCAGCATGGGGCCAAAGATCGAGGCCGTCTTGAACTTCCTGCGGGAGCGGCCTGAAGCGGCGGCCCTCATCACGGACCCGCCCAACATCACGCGCGCCTTGCGCGGTGAAACAGGCACCTGGATCACCGTCGGATCAAACAATGCGCGAGCTGAAAAAGGAGTGAATGAACGATGATGCAGAGCGCCAGCCTGCCGGCCAGGGCTGCAACCACCACGTCGGGCAGTGATGAAGGCGTTCGTTGGGTGGTGATCGCTGTTGTGGGCTGGGCGGAAGCCGAAGTAATCCGCAGCAAGCTCGACGCCGCCGGCATCCCGTGCATCCTGCAACGCGAAGCGGCCGGGGTCGCCTTTGGCATCACCATCGGCGCGCTGGGTGAGGTGCGCGTGTTGGTTCCAGAGCCGTTGGCTGAGCAGGCCATCGCGCTGTTAAACGACACCGCCGACACCGCTGGCCAGGGAGGGCCGGACGATGAAGACGTTGGCGACTGGGACGACTACGAGGTCGAAGGCGGGCGCAAAGCGACGCCCGACGCGCCGGCCGGCGCCTGAACCGCGCCTGAGCTTCGAGCGCGTCTTGCGTTACCGTCGCCAGACCTTTCGTCTTGCGCCGGAGGCCCGCGTTTCGTCCATCGATCAAGCCGTGCAGTTTGTGAACGGGCGCGGCTTTGTCTTCTTCTGGCCGATCAAGGAAGCAGTGTTGCCCAGCCTGTGGGTCGCGGTTGCTGGCGACCGGCCGGTGGCCGATGCGCATGACGACCCCGGCCACGTGACCTGGGCATGGAAAGACGCCATGCTGGGCCGGCGCAAGTGGCACTACGCCAAAGTCCTGCGCCGAAAATCGACCCTGATCTCGCTGCAAGCGGCGCCGTATTTCTACGCCCTGTCCGAGAACTACGGCTCTCCGCGCGAGGACTATCTGCTGAACTACGAGCAGGGGTTGCTGAGTCCCGAAGCCAAAGCGATCTATGAGGTGTTGTTGCGCGAAGGGCCGACCGACACCGTTGGTCTGCGCCGCGCCGCCGGCATGACCAGCGAGAAAAGCGCCTATCGCTTCGAGCGCGCGCTGTCACAACTGGAGGCAGATTTCAAGGTTCTGCCCGTCGGTGTGACGCGGTCCGGCGCCTGGCGCTACGCTTTTCTCTATGATCTGGTTGCCAATCACTATCCCGATCTGCCAGCGCAGGCGCGCTGCATCCGCGCTTCAGACGCGCGGATGCGCCTGCTTTACCTGTATGTGCAGTCGCTCGGCGCCGTCACCGAGCGCGAGGCAAGCCGGCTGTTTGGATGGTCGCGCCGGCAGGTCGAGGTTGCTGCTGCGCAACTGGCCGATGAGGGCGCAATCCGGCGCGGCGCGCTGATCGCAGAC
>Ga0272446_1005107_pt1 | contig 14752 bp, 14 predicted proteins | sample YNPCB0061_FD_194587 | JGI IMG/M metagenome (GOLD analysis project Ga0272446, IMG submission 194587) | Hot spring microbial mat communities from Yellowstone National Park, WY, United States - YNP-CB-006-1 | ecosystem: Environmental > Aquatic > Thermal springs > Hot (42-90C) > Sediment | place...
ACATGAAGATCGTCGACAAGCAGCGGGCCAAGCAGTTCCCGATCCCGACGATCACGGACCCCAACGAGGTCTACACGACGAACGAGCAGATGGTGACCCGCGTCTTCAAGGTGAAGCACGTGGAGATCGAGCAGCTGCGCGGCGTGCTGCAGCAGCTGGTGACGCCGTCGGGCGACACGATTCCCTTCCAGCCGGACACGATCATCGTGAACGACCTGGGCTCGAACATGCACCGGCTCGAGAAGATCGTGGAGCAGCTGGACTCGAGCTCGGCGTCGGACTCGATCCGGATCATCCAGATCCAGTACGCGACGGCGCAGGAGATCGCCGACAAGGTGCAGAAGCTCTTCGAGTCGAAGGGCAACCGGCCGGGCCAGCGCCCGGGCCAGGCGAAGGTGATCGCGCCGCCGCCGGTGGCCGGAGCGCCGCCGCCGCCCGTGTCGGCGGGCGGAGACGAGAGCGCCGGGGGCGCCGCGACGCTGTCGCAGCTGATCCCCGACGAGCGCACCAACAAGCTGATCGTCATCGCCAGCCCCGCGGCGATGGAGCGCATCGACGCGCTGATCCGCGAGATCGACATTCCCATCTCCGGCGAGGGGCGGATCAACGTGCTGTACCTCGAGAACGCGAACGCCGAGGACGTGGCGTCGACGCTGCAGACGCTGGCGCAGGGCACGGCGAACCGGCCCAAGTCGCCCACGCCCCCGCCCCCCGGTGCGGCGAAGCCGGCGGGCGGCGCGGCCGAGCTGTTCCAGGGCGAGGTGAAGATCTCGGCCGACAAGGCCACCAACTCGCTGGTGATCATCGCCAGCCAGGCGGACTACCGCAGCCTGCTGCGCGTCATCGAGCGGCTCGACATCATGCGGCGGCAGGTGTTCGTCGAGGCGGTGATCATGGAGGTCAACCTCGATCGCTCGGCCGAGCTCGCGGTGAACCTGCACGCGGGCATCCCCGTGCAGACGGAGCAGGGCACGGTGCCGGCCTTCATCGGCACCAAGTACAACAAGAGCGCGGGGCTGCCGCCGTCGATCAGCGTGGCGAACCTGGTGAGCCTGGGCGGCTTCCTGGCTGGCCTGCAGGGCCCGGCGATTCCCAACCTGAAGATCGGCGGCATCGAGATCCCGGCCTTCGGCATCGTGCTGAACGCGCTGCAGACCTCGAGCGACGTGAACGTGCTGTCGACGCCGCACATCCTCACGACGGACAACGAGGAGGCGGAGATCACCGTCGGCCAGAACGTGCCGTTCCAGTCGGGCTTCTCGACCGGCGGCTTCGGCGGCATCCCCGGCCTGGGCGGCACGACGGGCGCGAACCTGGGCGGCCTGGGCGCGTCGGGGTTCAGCGGCATCCCCTTCGGCTCCATCCAGCGGCAGAACGTCGACTTGAAGCTCTCGGTGAAGCCGCAGATCAACGAGAGCGACTACGTGCGGCTCGTCATCACGGAGCAGATCGAGGAGATCGCGTCGAAGGATCCGATCCTCGGGCCGACGACGTCGAAGCGCACCGCGAAGACGACCGTGGTGGCGAAGGACCAGGAGACGGTGGTCATCGGCGGCATCATGCAGGACCGCCTGGTGGAGAGCGTGTCGAAGGTGCCGCTGCTGGGTGACATTCCCGTGTTGGGCAACCTGTTCCGCAGCCAGACGCGGCAGAAGATCAAGACGAACCTGCTGCTCTTCCTGACGCCGTACATCATCCGTGACTCGTCGGACTTCCGGCGCATCTTCGAGCGGAAGATGAAGGAGCGGCAGCAGTTCGTGGAGCAGTTCTACGGGGCGTCGACGACGTACGACGTGGCGATCGACTTCGCGCGCAAGCCCGGCCCGCTGGCGCGCATGAACCAGCTGCTCAACAAGGAGCTGCGCAAGGTCGAGAACGGCGGGCCGGGCGGTGAAGGCGAGCGCGTGATCCAGCCGTCGAGCGAGAAGGAGAAGACCCCGCCGGCGGGCGCGCCCGCGCCGTCGACGACGCCCTCCACCGAGCCGGTCATGGCGCCCGAGGGCGCGGGGCCACCGGTGCCGGTGCAGGAGCCCAACCCCGAGGTCCTGAAGGTCCAGCCGGAGTTGCAGTGATGGCGACCGAGGCCGAGAGCGCCCGCGAGGGCACCGTCACCGAGCGCACCCACGTGGTGACGCACGGCCCGGCCTACCTCTTCGGCCGGCCACTGGGAGAGATCCTCGTCGAGAGCTTCGGGCTGCCCCGCGAGAAGCTGGAAGAGGCGCTGGCCGCGCAGCGCGAGAAGGGCGGCCGGCTGGGCGAGGTGCTGGTGGGGCTGAAGGCCGTCACCGAGGTGGACGTGGCGCGCGCGCTCGGCGCGCAGCTGGACCTCGAGTACGTGGAGCTGATCGGCGTCGACGATATCGATCCCGAGCTGGTCAAGGTGGTGCCGATCAACTTCGCGAAGCAGGCGAAGTTCATCCCCTTGAAGCGCGAGGGCGACACGGTGGCGGTGGCGATCGCCGACCCGCTGGACACGGCGCTGCTCGATCACGCGCGCATGCTGCTGGGCTGCGAGGTCGAGCCGCGGGTGGCGCGCGGCGCGACGATCATCGACGCCATCAACTCGGTGTACGACCGCAGCCTCAACGAAGCCGAGCAGGTGGTCGGCGAGATGGAGGCGCAGGACCTCGACGCCGCCGAGCAGGTGCTGGAGGAGGCGCAGGACCTGCTCGACTCGGGCGACGAGGCGCCGATCATCCGCCTGGTGAACTCGCTGTTGTTCCGCGCGGCGAAGGAGCGGGCCAGCGACATTCACATCGAGCCGATGGAGCGCGAGCTGGCGGTGCGGTTCCGCATCGACGGCGTGCTGCACAATATCATCAAGCCGCCCAAGCGCTACCAGAACTCGATCATCAGCCGCGTGAAGATCATGGCGCAGCTGAACATCGCCGAGAAGCGCCTGCCGCAGGACGGCCGCATCAAGATCAAGCTGGCCGGCCGCGACATCGACATCCGCGTCTCGACGATCCCCACGGTGCACGGCGAGTCGATCGTCATGCGCCTGCTGGACAAGAGCGGCACGCTGCTCGACCTCGCCGAGATCGGCATGAACCCGGGGATCCTGAAGGAGATGGACGAGCTGATCCGCCGCAGCCACGGCATCATCCTCGTCACGGGGCCGACGGGCTCGGGCAAGACGACGACGCTGTACGGCGCGCTCACCCGCATCAACACGCCCGAGGTGAAGATCCTCACGGTCGAGGACCCGGTCGAGTACCAGATGAAGGGCATCAACCAGATGCCCATCAACCCGAAGATCGGCCTGACCTTCGCGTCGGGGCTGCGCAGCTTTCTCCGGCAGGACCCCGACATCATCATGGTCGGCGAGATCCGCGACAAGGAGACGGCGAACATCGCCATCGAGGCGTCGCTGACGGGCCACCTGGTGTTCTCGACGGTGCACACCAACGACGCGGCCGGCGCCGTGACGCGCCTGGTGGAGATGGGCGTGGAGCCGTTCCTCGTGTCGTCGTCGCTGATGGCGGTGATGGCGCAGCGCCTGGTGCGCCGCGTCTGCCAGGAGTGCCGCGAGCCGCACGAGCCCACCGACGAGGAGATCGCCAAGCTGGGCATGAGCCGCGATCGCTTCCGCGCGCTGGGCGGCGGCGTCACCTACCGCGCGAAGGGCTGCCCGGCCTGCGGGCGCGCCGGCTACCGCGGCCGCACCGGCATCTACGAGCTGCTGGTGATCGACGACGACGTGCGCCAGCTGATCCTCAAGAACGTGGACTCCGGCACGATCAAGCGGAAGGCGATCGAGAAGGGCATGTTGACGCTGCTGGACGACGGCGCGCTCAAGGTGGCCCAGGGGCAGACGACCATCGCCGAGGTGTTGTCGGTGACGCAGGAGGATCTCTAAGCCGCCATGGCCGTCTTCGAGTACAGGGGCCTCAACGCCGCGGGGAAGACCGTGACCGGCCTGAAGGAGGCCGACTCGGCGAAGTCCCTGCGCGCCCTGCTACGAAAGGACGGGGTGTTCCTCACCGACGTGGTGGCGGAGGCGGACAGCTCCACGAAGCCCGCGAAGGGCGCCAGGCTGGGCGTGGCGAAGGCGGCCGGCTCGGTGATGTCCCAGGACATCAACCTGCGGAAGCTGGGGCGCGGCAGCATCAACACCGACGACATCGCGGTGATGACGCGCCAGCTGGCCACGCTGCTCAAGGCCGGCGTGACGCTGGTCGAGGCGCTCAGCGCCATGGTGGACCAGGTCGAGAAGGAGACGCTCAAGCGCGTGCTGTCGGACGTGAAGCAGCGGGTGAACGAGGGCTCGAGCCTCGCGGACGCGCTGCAGCACCACCAGAAGATCTTCGGGCCGCTCTTCATCAACATGATCCGGGCGGGCGAGAGCTCCGGCGCGCTGGACTCGGTGCTGCTGCGGCTGGCCGAGTTCACCGAGGGCCAGGCCCGCCTGCGCCAGAAGATCGTCGGCACGATGATCTACCCGGCGATCATGATGGTGATCGGCGGCGGCGTGCTCATCATGCTGATGACCGTCGTCGTGCCGAAGGTGACCAAGATCTTCGACGACATGAAGGTCACCCTGCCCTGGACGACGAAGCTGCTGATCTTCAGCTCCACGTTCCTGCAGAACTACTGGTACCTGGTGGTGCCGGCGGTGGTCGGCGGGGCGTTCGCGTTCCTGCGGTGGACGCGCAGCGAGAGCGGCAAGCCCCAGTGGGACAAGGTGGTGCTGAAGATCCCCGTGTTCGGCCCGCTGGTGCGGCAGCTGGCGGTGGCGCGCTTCGCCCGCACGCTGGCCACGCTGCTCAAGTCAGGCGTGCCTCTGCTCACCGCGCTGGACATCGTGAAGAACGTCATCACCAACTCGGTGATGTCGGCGGTCATCGACACGGCGCGCGACGCCATTCGCGAAGGCGAGAGCATCGCGAACCCGCTCAAGAAGTCCGGCGAGTTTCCGCCGCTGGTGTTCCACATGGTGGCGATCGGCGAGCGCTCGGGCCAGCTCGAGGACATGCTGCTCAACGTCGCAGAGAGCTACGAGTCGGCGGTGAACGTGCGCATCGGCGCGCTCACGGCGCTGCTCGAGCCGATGATGATCGTCCTGATGGGCGCGGTGATCGCCTTCGTCGCCTTCTCCATCCTCATGCCCATCCTGCAGATGAACTCCATGGTGCACTGATGACGACCGAGACCCTGTCCAAGCGTGACCTGCTCATCCAGCGCCTCGTCACCGCTGCCCTCCTCGCCCTGGCCGCGTCGCTCGTGGGCGTCGGCGTCCTCTACTACCTGTGACTCGAAAGGAAGCCCGCATGTCCTCGCTCACCCGCCCCCTCGCCCGCCGCCGCAAGAGCGCGCGCGGCATGACGCTGATCGAGATCATCGTCGTGATCACCATTCTCTCGCTGCTGATGGCGGCCGTCGGCATCGCCGTCATCCCGCGCCTCGAAGAGGCCAAGGTGGACCGCGCGAAGATGGACATCGCGAACATCATGAACGCGCTGAAGACGTACTACGCGAAGAAGGGCAACTACCCGGACACCGGCACCGGCCTGAAGGCGCTCGTCGACGCGCAGATCCTCGAGAAGATGCCCGTCGATCCCTGGGATCACGAGTACCAGTACCTGAACGAGGGCGGAAAGCCGGTCGTGAAGTCGTACGGCAAGGACGGCCAGGAAGGCGGCTCCGACTTCGACGCCGATCTCTCGAGCAAGGACTCGAACACCAAGAAGTGAGCCCTCCGATGAAGAAGCCGGACGACAAGAGCCCGGGCCTCTCGCCCGTCACCATCGGCGTCGCGCTGGGCGCGAGCGCGGCGGTGTGGCTCGTCGTCGACCTGCTTCGGAGGCTGTTGTCATGACCGCCCGGGCGCCCAGGGGCATGACGCTCATCGAGCTCACCGTGGCGCTGGGCATCATCGTGGTGCTCTTCGCCGCGGTGGTGTTCGGCGTGGGCGCGCTGACCGGCGCGAAGGCGAAAGAAGCGGCCTCCGAGATGGCCGGCACCATTCGCGCGCTGTACGACTCGGCGGCGCTGTCGGGCCGCACCTGCCGCCTCGTCTTCGAGCTGCCACAGGAGCGCGAGGAAGACGGCGCCGTGTCGTGGCGCGCCGAGTGCGCGAAGGGCGGCGTCACCGCGGGCGCCAAGCGCGACGACGAGCTGCGCGCCGCCAACGACGTCGATCGCCGCAGGGGCAGGAACAAGGTCGACGAGGACGACGCGCGCTTCCGCCCGCTCACCGACGATCGCCAGCCCACCGTGCAGGAGCTGCAGGCGCGTGAGCAGGCCCGTGTCGAAGAGGCCGCGAAGTTCTCCTCGTTCTCCAGCGACGACGTCGTCGAGCACCAGCTCCCGTCGAACGTCACCGTCGAGGTGTGGACGCAGAAGCAGCGCCAGACGGTGAAGCACGGCACCGCGTACCTGTACTTCTTCCCCCAGGGCTACACCGAGCGCGCGCAGGTGTGGGTGCGCCAGGGCAGCAACACCTGGACGCTCACCATCTCGCCGTTGACGGGGAAGACCGTCATCCACGCCGAGGACCTCGAGGTGCCGCGGACATGACGCGCCGGGCCTTCACGCTGCTCGAGGTCGTCGTGGCGCTCGCCATTCTCGGCGTGTCGCTGATGGCGGTGCTCGACATCAACAGCCAGGCCGTCTACTCGCACGTCTACGCGAAGAAGCTGACCATCGCGACGCTGCTCGCCCGGGGGAAGATGATCGACCTCGAGCAGAAGCTGTACGACCAGGGCAACAACGCCGACGACGAGGAGGACGCCGGCGACTTCAGCGACGAAGGGTGGCCCTCGTACAAGTGGCGCGCGAAGATCATCGTGCCGAAGACGAACGGCCTGTCGCCCGAGCAGCTGTTCGGCGCGCTGTTCAACATGCCGATGGGCGGTGGCGGCAAGGACGGCGCGAGCGGCGCGGCGGGGCTGCTCGGCGCGCTCTTCGGGGGCGGCGGCGGCGCGGCGGCGGCGGCGGGCCTGCCTCCGGGGACGCAGCCGGGCGCGCAGGGCGGCGCGGCGGGGCTGTTGGGCGCGCTGGGCCCCATGGCCGGCGTGGCCCAGGCGCAGTTCACCCAGATGGTCGACCAGCTGCAGAAGTCGGTGCGCGAGGTGCACCTCACCGTCAGCTGGAAGGAAGGCAAGCTGACCGAGAGCATCGACCTCGTGACGCATGTGGTGTCACTGGGGCCGGGCAGCGATCGGAACGGCGGCGCGGTGGCGGCGGCGGGCGGCGCCTCGGGCGGACAGGCGTGGGTGCGCCCCGACGGCACGCCGGCGCGCAACCCCCAGCCCTCGCCCACCGGCGCCGGCATGGTGGACGACGACGGCACGCCGCTGGTGACGAGCAGCCAGCAGAGCCTGGGCGCCAACCCGCAGCTGCAGGTGGGCGGCGCGGCCGGCCTGCCGTTCATGCCGGCGGTGAACAAGCTGGTGCCCCAGGGCATGGGCAACGTGCTGGTGCCGCCCGCGGCCGGAGGCTTTCGATGAGCCGCCGCGGCTTCACCTTGATGGAGGTGGTGATCGCCATCGCCATCACGGCCTTCATCGGCGTGGTGCTGGGCGTCACCTTCAACACCACCATCACCAACAAGGACCTCATCGAGGCGCAGGCCGAGCACTACCGCATGCTGCGCGCGGCGATGAACCGCATGGTGCGGGAGATCGGCGCCGCCTACGTCAGCGACCGGTACGATCCCAAGCGCTACCGCGACGCCTTCGACCGCCCCACCAACTTCATCGGCGAGCGCGAGAAGCTGCTCTTCACCTCGCTGTCCCACCAGCGCCTGTACGCCGACGCCAAGGAGTCGGACCAGATGGTGGTGGAGTACCAGGTGAAGTCGTCGACGCAGAAGGGGGCGAAGGGCCGCAGCGATCTCGTGCGCCGCGAGCGCGCGCAGATCGAAGAGCGCATGGACCGCGGCGGCACCGAGGACGTGCTCTTCGAGGGCGTGAAGAAGATCGAGTTCCAGTACTGGAACAGCGACAAGAAGCAGTGGGAAGACGAGTGGGACACGCGGCGCACCGAGAAGAAGTCGGTGCTGCCGACGCGCGTGAAGATCACCCTCTTCGCGGTGGACGAGTCGGGCAAGGAGGTCCGCTACTCGACGCAGACGCGGATCATGCTCAACACCGAGTTCCCGAGGTTCCAGTGAGCCGCGCCACGTTCCCCCGCCGCCTGCGTCACCCGGCCGCGCCCGCGCGCGCGTCGGCGGGCCGCGCGAAGGTGCTCGAGCCCCGCCGCGGCGTCGCGATGCTGCTGGTGCTGGTGGGCCTCGCGGTGCTGGGGCTGGTGGCCAACGAGGTCCAGTACAACTCCGTCGTCGAGCTGCGCCTCGCCACCAACCAGCGCGACGAGCTTCGCGCCCACTTCCTCGCCAGGTCGGGCATCGGCCTGTCGCGGCTCCTGCTCCGCTTCCAGAAGCAGATGGACAACATCCAGATCCCCAACATCGGCGGCATGCTCAAGGGCCTGCTGGGCGGCGCAGGAGGCGCGGGCGGCGCCGGGGGGCTGGCGGGGCTGTTGGGCAGCAACCCGCAGCTCGCGGGGCTGGCCGGCATGCTGGGCGGCGGCAACCCCGGGGCGCTGGCCGGGCTGGCGGGCGCGCTGGGCGGCGCCGGTGGCGCGGGCGGCGCCCCCTCGTCGATGAGCATTCAGCTGTGGCGCATGGCGAAGATCGACTGCCACATGCTCGAGATGATGGTCCCGGAGCTCGACGAGAAGGGCCAGGTGATGAAGCTCCCGTCGCAGAACAAGAAGTTCGACTTCGACGACGAGAACCCCGAGCTGGCAAAGGCGCAGGCGTCCAAGCGCTTCGGTTCGTTCACCGGCTGCTTCGACACGAAGATCAGCGACGAGGAAGAGCGCATCAACCTGAACAAGCTGGACGCGCCGCAGCTGTCGGCGCAGGTGCTGCTGGGGCAGCTGGTCGCCGCCTTCGGCGACAAGAAGTACGAGTTCCTGTTCGAGAAGGAAGACTCGAACCGCGTCAAGGTGACGCCCACCGAGGTGATCATCGGCCTGCGCGACTGGATCGACGAGGACGAGACGTCCAGCACGCTGAACTTCTCGGGCCAGGGCGAGCCGTTCTTGAAGGGCTTCTCGGACGAGAACGGCAACTACACCAAGTACGACCCGGCCTACCGCGCGAAGAACGGGCGCTTCGACAGCCTCGACGAGCTGTACCTGGTGCACGGCATCAACGACCGCTTCATGGCCGCCTTCAAGGACAAGCTGACCGTCTACCCCGACGTCAACTCGCGCCTGAACATCAACACCGACGATCCGATCCTCCTCGAGCTGGCGATCCGCACCGTGGCCGATCCCTCGCGGCCGGATCCGCGCCTGGCCGATCCCGTCTTCATCGACACGCTGATCCAGAAGATCCGCGCGGCGCGCATGTTCGCGCTGTTCGGCATGAGCGCGACGGACTTCGTGAACCTGGTGGCCGCGAGCGGCGTGGCGGTGAACCCCACCATCCTCAACAACGTGCAGAACCAGCGCTTCATCGGCGACAAGAGCTCGACGTACCGCCTGTCGGTGACGGGCGAGGCCGGCGACGTGACGCGCACCATCACGGCGGTCATCCGCCTCGACGACGGCCTGGGGCGCCTCGTCTACTGGAAGGAGGAGTAGCCATGGCCCGCGTGCTCGGCCTGGATCTCGGCAGCCACACGGTGAAGGCCGTCGTCGCGGAGACGACGATGCGCGGCGTCACCGTGAAGGACTACCGCACCGCGCCCGTGCCTGCCGAGGGCGAGCGCCTGGAGCGCCTCAAGGCCGCGCTCACCGCGCTGACCGCCCAGGGGCCGCTCCAGGCCGACCAGGTGGTCGTCGCCGTGCCCGGCACCACGCTGGCCACGCACCCGATCAGCCTGCCGTTCAACGATCCGAAGAAGATCGAGCAGACGCTCGCCTTCGAGATCGAGAGCCAGCTGCCGTACGATCTCGGCGACGCCGCGTGGGATCACCAGGTCTCCACCACCGAGGGCGGCGGCTCGAACCTGCTCGTCGGGGTGATGAAGAAGGGCGAGCTGACGGGGCTGCTCGAGCTGCTCAAGCAGGTGAAGCTCGACCCGCGAATCGTCACGCACTCGGGCCTCGTGTACCAGAACGCGATCGCCAACCTCCCCGTCTCGTACCTCGAGCCCGGCGCGGCGGTGGCGGTCGTCGACCTCGGCCACGAGCGCGTCTCGGTGGCGATCGGCCGGCCCGGCGGCGCCGTCGAGCACGCGCGCACCTTCGCCGGCGGTGGGCTGGCGCTGACGAAGGCCTTGTCGAAGGAGTTCCAGATCGACCTCGAGCAGGCCGCCGCGTGGAAGGAAGAGCACGGCGCGGTGGGTGACGAGGTGGTGGGCCCCGACGCCGAGCGCGCGGCGGGCGCCTTCCTCCGGGCGCTGCAGCCGGTGCTGCGCGAGCTGCGCCCGACGCTGAAGTCGTACACCGCGCACGCCAGGCGGCCCATCGGCCAGGTGCTGCTGTGCGGCGGCACCGCGAAGCTGCGAGGGCTCGCCGGCCAGCTGCAGGTCGACCTCGGCCTGCCGGTGAAGGTGCTCGAGCTGCCGCCCGAGGCGCGCGGCCCGCTGCGCCCCGACCAGGTGGAGGCGATGCAGGCGGGCGCGTTGGCGCTGCGTGGCGCGGCCACGGGCGCGAAGGCGCTGCGCTTCAACCTGCGCCGCGGCGAGTTCGCCTTCCAGTCCGACTTCGACGTCATGCGCGACAAGGCCGGGCAGCTTGCGGCCTTCGCCGCGGTGCTCCTGGTGCTGCTGGTCGCCAGCGGGATCGTAAGGAACACGGTGCTGGAGCGCCGCGAGAAGCAGGTCGACGCGCTGCTCTGCAGCATCACCAAGGGCATCCTCGGGAAGTGCGAGACGAGCTACGAGAAGGCGCTCTCGATGCTCAAGGGCCAGGAGAGCCCCGCCGCGGGCATTCCGAAGCGGTCGGCCACCACGCTGCTCGCGGAGCTGACCAGCCGCATCCCGCCCAGCATGCCGGTGACGCTCGATCAGATCGTCATCGATCTCGACCGCGTCTCGGTGCGCTGCGAGGCCGCCAACTCGAAGAACATGGAGGACCTGATCGCCGCGCTGAAGCAGTACAAGTGCTTCAAGGAGATCAAGGAAGGCCGGGTCGAGAAGAGCAAGGACGGCGCGAAGGTGAACTTCCGCCTCGACATCCAGGTCGAGTGTCCCGAAGACGCCGCGCGGGGGGAGGGCTGACCCATGGCCGCGCTCGCCGATCTCCAGGCCACGCTGCAGACGACGCTCTCCACGCTCTCGGCGCGCGAGCGGCGCATGGTGACGTTCGCCGCGCTGGCGCTGTCCGTGTTCCTGCTCTTCATCATCACGTTCACCTTCGGCAGCAAGGCCGACTCGATTCGCCGCCGCACGTCCGAGAAGATCCTCAAGCTCGAGGAGGTGCAGGAGGTCGCCGCGGGCTTCGGGCAGGCCAAGGCCGCGCAGGCCGAGGCCGAGCGCCAGCTGGCCGCGTCCAACGTGCGGCTGATCAGCTACCTCGAGGAGAAGGCGCAGAGGACGGGCATCGAGCTGCCGACGATCAACCCCAAGCCCGACGTCCCGCTCGAAGGCTCGAAGATCGTCGAGAGCGCCGTCGAGGTGACGCTGACCGACGTGAAGCTGAACCGGCTCGTCGAGTTCCTCACGCTGGTGGAAGCGGGGCCCGGCATCGTGAAGGTCCGCTACATGCGCCTCGAGCCGCGGCCGCAGAACGAGACCATCACCGCGTGGCTCACCATCTCCACGTACCACCTGAAGAACTGAAGCGAGCCGCCATGGCCGAGAAGAAGAGCAGCCTCTGGAAGCGCATCGCCGGCTACGCGGGCTTCAGCCTGTTCGCGTTGATCGCCGCGTTCTTCCTCACCTTCCCCTACGACGCGCTGAAGGACCGCGTGAAGCTCGAGGCCGACGCGGCGGGCTACTTCGTGCGCATCGGCTCGATGGGCCCGGGCCTGTTCGCGGTGCGGGCCAGCGACGTGCAGATCTCGAAGAAGTCCAACGAAGATCCGCCGCCCGAGCCGCTGAAGCTGGACTCGATCAGCGTGGGACCTGCCCTCTTCCCGCCGGGCCTCAAGGTGAAGGTGAAGGCCTTCGACGGCACCATCACCACGGCGGTGTCGATGCTCGGCTCCACGCGCGTCAAGGTCGACGCCGACGACGTCGATCTCTCCAAGGGCAACCTGAAGGGCTTCTCGGGCATCGACTTCTCGGGCGTCGTCGACGCGCACCTCGACCTCACCCTGCCGAAGGCCGCTGCCGCCGGGGGCGCGCCCGCCGAGCCGGATCTCTCGCAGGCCTCGGGCAGCTTCTCGCTGGCCACGAAGGCGCTGTCGATCAACGGCGGGACGATGAACATCCCCATCCCTCAGTTCGGCCCCGAGCCCACCCCGGTGGACCTGCCGAAGATCGTCCTCGGCGACCTGGGGGGGAAGGTGAAGATCGACAAGGGCGCGGCCACGGTGGACGAGCTCAAGAACTCGAGCCCCGACATCGAGCTCAACGTGGGCGGCACGGTGAAGCTGGCCAGGCGCCTGCCCTACAGCGAGGCCAACCTCGAGGTGCGCGTGAAGCCCGATCCCGAGTTCCAGAAGCGCCTGGGGCTGCTCGGCAGCGCGCTGTCGATGATCGGGCCGGATCCGAAGGATCCCGCCTGGCGCCTGGGCCGGCTCACCGGCTACCTGGGGCGCCCGCAGTTCCGCTGACGCGCCTCACGGCTGCTTCGCCGGCAGGCCCAGCTGCTGCTCGTCGGCCTGCTCGAGCACCACCACGCTCAAGACGCCCTTCGCCTTCTCGGGCTTCGCCAGCACGCGGATCGCCCGCCCGCCCTTCACGAAGACGCCCGGCTCCCTCTCCTTCCACCCGCCCGACGGCAGCACGGCCCGGTAGAAGTCGATCACCTCGGCCTCGGTGGCCTTCGCCGTGAAGGTGACGGCCTCGGCGTACTCGAGCTTGAAGTGCGTGACGCCGGTCGCGCCGGGGAACGCGGGCACGGTGCCGCTCCCGCGCTGGGCCCGCGCCCCCAGGTCTGCTGCGCCGAGGATCAGCGTGGTGGTGCCGTCAGGCTCGGGCCAACCGTAGACGAGGTAGGAGATCTTCGCCTCGACGTCGAGCGCCACCACCCGCGGCAGCTTGAGGCCGGGGATCGGCCCGAGGTCCTTCATCGGCAGGTAGAAGCCGGCGTCGACGAAGCGCTGGGCGTAGTGGAGGATCAGCGTGTCGAGGTCCTGCTTCGAGCGCGCCGCGTAGATCTTGAGCGGCAGCCCGCGCGCCTCGAGGGTGCCGCCGACGGGCACCACCGTCAGCACGTCGGGCACGTTCCACGCGAAGACGCGCGGCGCCGAGCCCGCGTCCGGGGACGCCAGCAACGCGATCAACGCCAGCGTCGTCACCGGCACCCGGGGCGCCCGAGGAAACAATTCGCGGCCGTCTGCGAGAACGGCACCATGCCGTCGGACACCGCGGGCCCGCCGGTGTGGAAGCCCGCGTTGCCGCCCTCGTCGGCGCCCGGCTGGAAGTAGCTGCCGCTGCCGTCGTCGTTGACGCCCTCGACGCCGACGTAGCTGAAGTGGAAGTCGTCCGCCGTCACCGGCGCGTCGCCGGCGAAGGTCCTCGCGAAGTCCGCCCCCGCGCTGCCGCCGCCGCCCCACAGCCGGTTCACCATGGCGCGGTACGTGCCCGTGCGGCAGGACAGCGGGCAATCCTCGTAGGTCTCCTTGCGCCCGGCGAGGCCCCAGTCGTTGGTGAGGATCGCCAGCTCGCCGCGGCAGCGGCCGTTCACCGGCAGCCCCATGCCGCACACGGGGATTGGCTGGGTGCGGAAGGGCTCGGCGCGGAACCACCCGCCCTCGTCCGCCTGCATGAAGGAGCGAGGAATGCGGATCGCCTCGAGCTTCGCCTCGGCGGTGCAGTGCAGCGCGCCTTCGTCGTGGTAGGTGTCGCGGCTGTTCAGCGTCGGGCGGAAGTGCAGCCGGTTGTCGCGCTCGCACCGCACGTCCACGCCCGAGCCCTGCGTCAGCGCCAGCTTCACCTCGGGGCCGTTGGTGACCGAGTCGAGGCCGTTGAAGTCCTGGTAGCGGCGCTTCGCCCGCGGGCCGACGCCGCTCGACGCGTTGAGCGTGTCGTTGAACGGCCGCAGCGTGGACTCGCCGGTCCCCGGGTCGCGCTCCTCGACGCGCGGGTGCGTGGTCTGCCAGACGGCCCAGGCCTGCGCTTCCTGCACCTTGAGCGACAGCACCGCCACCTCGGCCAGGTGGATGCCGACGAGCAGGACGATCACGAAGACGGCCGAGCCGATCGCCAACTCCACCACCGCCTGGCCGCGCGCGGCGCGCATCAGTGGAGCCCCTTGTAGCCGGCGCGAACGAGCTCCTGCCACACCCGGCCCTGCCAGCGGTGACCGGGCTGGTTCAGCACCGCGCGCACGTCGGTCGGGCCCTGGTCGTCGACGTCGACGGGCGCCAGGGTGGCGCGCCAGAACGGGTTCAGCAGGTTGGGGAACTCGTCCCAGTGCTCGGTGCGGTGGTAGTAGATGATCCCCGTCGACCACGCCGTCTGGTAGCGAATGTCGAGGCCCGCGCCGGTGCCTTCCTTCAGCTGGCGTCCCCGGGCGTCCCACTCGCGCGGCGTGCCGGTGGCCGAGAACGGGAAGGAGAAGTGGAGCTCCCAGGGGAAGGTCTGGGCGGACAGGTCTCGCTGGAGCGCCACCTGCGTCTTGGGCTGCCCGAAGGCGTCGCCGGGATCGTTGTTCGGCCGGAAGCCCACGGTGCGCACCCACA
>Ga0272446_1005108_pt1 | contig 14751 bp, 12 predicted proteins | sample YNPCB0061_FD_194587 | JGI IMG/M metagenome (GOLD analysis project Ga0272446, IMG submission 194587) | Hot spring microbial mat communities from Yellowstone National Park, WY, United States - YNP-CB-006-1 | ecosystem: Environmental > Aquatic > Thermal springs > Hot (42-90C) > Sediment | place...
ACGCCTACCACGGCATCGGCATCCCCGATTGCGTCCGAATGGGCAAACAGGCCGCCGAGCGCATCGCCGGCGCTCCGGGCTAAGGCCACAGTCCTGCCCAAGAAGGGATGTCACACAACAAAAATGGCCCGGCCGGTCCCGGGAACGGGAGCCGGCCGGGCCTGGACTTCACTCGGGCGGGTGGGGCGGATCAGAAGTGGAAGCGGGCCGTGTACTGCACTTCGCGGCCGTAGTTGCCACCGTAGACCCACGTGCTCTTGCCCATGGTGCCGCTGCCAATGCCGGTGTCCGGATCGCTGGGGATGAAGTGGTTCGGCATGTTGTAGAACTCGAACCGGATCTCCACTTTCATCCGCTCGGTGATGGGGAAGTACTTCACCAGCGTCGAATCGAGGCTCCAGAAGCGAGGTCCACGCAGCCCGTCGTAGTACCAGGGATTGGTTCGGGGGGTGTAGGGCTGCGCGATCTTGAACACCGACGGGTTGAACCAAAGTCCGGCCGGAACGTTCTGCCGGGGATCACCCGTAACGTCGGCCTGGCCGAAGTAAAGCAGGTTGCCGCCCGACCACATGAAGATGTGGGCGGTAGCCCAGCCGCCGAGCAGGAAGTCCACGGCCTTGGGAGCGTTGCTGAGGTACTGCCGTCCCTTACCGAAGGGAAGCTCCCAGGTGCCGGCCATCCGCAAGCTATGACGCGGCCGGCGGCGGTCAATCATCGTGGTGGTGCGGGTGAAGCGGTCCAGATCGTTGAAGTATTCGGCGTGAATCTCGTGGTTGTAGTTGTAGCCGAGCTGGAGGCTGAGCCCGTTCGCCATGGGGCGCTGCACCTGGAGTTGCAGGGCGTAGTACCGGTTGCTCAGGCCGGACTCGAACATCTCGGTCAGGTCCGTATACTGCGGGTACGGCCGCAACAACTGGCTTACCGCCACCGTCTCCTGGGTTCTCAACTCACCCGGCATCTTGCTTGCCGGCAGCAGGTTGTAGAACGGGTTCGGCACCGCCTTGTCCACGGCGCCCTTGTAAGTGTAGGCGTAGTTCGGGTCCACCATGTTGATGGGCGTCGAATAGTTGCCGCCCCACATGCTGGGATCCTGCACGTTGTGACCGAAGTGCATGAAGAACGTGCCGTCGAACAGGAACCGGGACGGCAACTGGCGCTGCACCGACAGGTTGATGCGGTCGTTGATGGGGATTTTGATGTTCTGGTTGAACCAGTGTCCGCTGCTGCCGAGCTGGGTGTAACGGCCCAGGGTCTTCTTGGGCGGCAGGCGCAACGGATTGGTGGAGGGGAATGGATCGCTAATCAGGGTCCGCGGCGTGCCTTCCAGCGGCCCCAGGATGGCCGTGGACTGCGAGTATCCGTACTTCGGGACGTCCCAGCCCTCGGTGTAGACCGTCCGGATCGGCGTAGCGTAGCGCGCCCACCCGGCCCGGAACGAGGTCACGTCATTCAGACGGACCGCGATGCCGACGCGCGGCAGGAACGTGTTCTTGGGGGCATCATAGATGCGCGGATGCGAATCGTCGCTGAACACCCAGGCGCCATTGAACTTGGGGGTGGTCTTGGCGATCGCCGTCACCTCGGCGGGCATCTTCACGCCGGAAAGCTCCGGGATCGGATTGTTCAGATCGAGGTAACGCGTAAACATGCGGTCCGTCACATCCAGCGGCGCCGTTTCGTACTCGTAACGCAGGCCCAGGTTCAAGGTCACGTTGCGGTTCAGTTTGATGTCGTCCTGCGCATAGAACGCCCACTGGTTCAAGTGCAGGTCCCACATTGGGTTAATATTGGCATTGCCGCTGTTCACCACGCCCAGCAGGGCGGATGCAAACTGGCTGCCGCTCTGGGTTGCGTCGTAGCCCAGGAACGAGCGTCCCGTATCGACGCCCTCGAAGTTGAAGCTGCCCGGTCCGGGTGAGCCGTTCTGCTCATAGGAATGCCGCAACGTGTGGCCGAATTTCAGGTGGTGCATGCCCCGGTCGTGGGTCAGGTTGACCTGGTAGTTGTACTGGCGTTCGCGGACCAGCCACCATCCGCCCAGACCGGCGCTGGCATAGCCGTTGCCTGAGTAGTTGAAGTTCGGGTAGTACACCCCCGGCAACGCTCCGGTCACCGGCTTGTACCAGCCGCTGGGCCAGAACTTCGCCCACTCGCTCTCACCCACCTGCGCCCAGGCCGAGTCGTAGTCGTCTTCGCAGTAGGTCACCCCCATGCGGAGGTTCAGGGTGGTGCGCGGACTGATCATGTAGAGTGCGTCGGCGGCTCCGTTCAGGGCGTCCATCAGGCCGCCGTTGTCGGAGCGGACAGCCACCGTGTTCCCCCAGTTCGGGTTGTCCAGGCGGGTTTCGTACTTGGAAAAGCGCCAGTACATGCGGAGCTTGTCCGAGACGTTGTAGTCCACCCGGTCGGAGATGTTCCAGTAGTGGAGCCACCAGGCGTAGGTGGTCTTGAAATTATTGACGCCGCTCGGATCGTCGCCCGGCCGGTTGGGCTTCCACAGATCGTTGACCGCTTTCAGGCCCGCCTGGTCCATCCGGTTCGCCGGGATGATGTTGCCGGCGAAGGGCTGGCGGGTCACGATATTCTTCACCGGGTCGAACGTGGTCGTGAAAGGATCGAAAATGGGCCGCAGCGCGCCGGAAGGGGTCTTGGTCTGGGAGAAATTACCCTGCCGCTCCAGATCGGTCGGCACCGTGGAAACGTTGCCGGAGGGCTGGGTGGCCCGCCACTGCTCGTAGGCGAAGAAGTTGAAGATCTTGTTCTTCCGGATGGGGTTGCCGATGGTGCCGCCCCAGATCTTGTTCTTCACCACGCTCTCTTCCTGGGTGATCCGGTTGCTCATGGCGTTCAGCGCCGGGTCGCGCCCGAAGAAATACGCCGTCCCATGGAAATCGTTGGTGCCGGATTTCATGGAGAGGTTCAGTACGCCGCCCGCGCTGAAGCCGTACTCTGCATCAACGGCATTCTGCTGGACCACGAGTTCCTGCATGGCATCCATCGGCGCGTTGTAGGAACCGCGCGCGGCCACGCCGAGCGGCACTCCGTCCAGCAATTGGTCGTTCTTGCCGCCGGTCGAACCGCCGATGTCCAGACCGGCGTTGGACCACATGTAAAACGGGTTCCGGTGGGACACATCCCAATACTGGTTCTGGACGGCCGGGTTCAACAAAGCCAGCGTGAACGGGTTGCGCGCCAGCACGGGGATATCCTTCAACATGGCCCCCTGCACCGTGGTGGTCATGGTGGAAGTGTTGAACTGGACCGTGGACACCTGCTCGGAGACGGTCACCGTTTCAGCGACTGCACCCACGGTCAACTGGGCGTTTACCGTGACGTCGCCGCGCGTCACCACGGTAATGTTTTCCTGGACGTACTTCTGGAAGCCGGCGGCCTCAATGGTCACCGTGTACGTTCCGGGCTGCACGAAGTCGAACAGGTAACGCCCCGATGCATCGGTTTCCCTCGTGCTCTCGACGCCGGTGTTGACGTTTCTCAGGGTTACCTTGGCGCCCACAACGGACGCCTGGCTCGGGTCGGTCACGACGCCTTGCACCCTGGCTCGATACTCCTGCGCGCCTGCCGTGAAGGCAAGCCAGCACATTATGGCAAGCGCAAAGGCTGCCATTCTGAGACTTAGAAGGTTTCTTCGCATTTGACAACTCCCGAAAACGGGGGCTGCAAGCAAATGTGGGGCCCTGAGACGGACCCCCAGTCAAACCCTTTCAACCCCCGATTGTCCACTTACCTAGCACATCCCGAAGCCATCGTCAAGGACCCCGGATTTTGCCCGAATTCGCCGCTCTGCCGCAACTCGAACCTCATCTGAGCGGTATGGTACAGTCGTTCCCTATGCGGACTCCTGGAGCGGCGCTGGCTTTACTTACCACGGTCCTGATGTATTCCCCATCTGCGGCTTCTGCGGAACCGCCACCGGTACGCAACACCTGGGACCGGCCGCCCCGCAAGGTTATCGTGGCGACAGCCATGCAGGCGTTCTGGGTCAAGTACCCGGGGCTCGAGCGGCGGCTGGAAGAACTGGCCGCGCTCGTCGACGAGATGGCGAGCGAATCCCTCCGGCGGTATCAGCGCGGCGCCGATATTATGGTGCTTCCCGAAGTGGCGGTTACAGGAGAGCTTACCGGCGATATCGTGGCCGGTTCGGTCCCCCTGGAAGGTCCTGTCAAGGACACCTTTGCCCGGAAAGCCCGCCAGCACCGCTGCTACATCGTAGTTCCGCTGTACCTGCTGGAAGACAAGGCGAAACGGCTCTGTTCCAACGCCGCCGTTTTAGTTGGGCGCCACGGCGAGATCGCCGGCATTTACCGCAAGGTGCATCTGGCCGTGCAGACCGGGAGCGATTCCCTCGAGGGCGGCATGACTCCCGGCAAACAGGCGCCTGTATTCGAGTGCGACTTCGGCAAACTGGGTATCCAGATCTGCTTCGACATCGAATTCGACGACGGATGGGATCAACTTTCCCGCCGGGGCGCGGAGTTGGTGGTCTGGCCCACCCAGTCCCCGCAAACCGTCCACCCCGCGGCCCGGGCTGCCCGCGGCGGCTACTGGATCGTCTCCAGCACCTGGCGCCACAACGCGTCCGTCTTTGAACCCACCGGCAAGATCGCTTCGCAGATCAGACCTCCTGCCCGCGTGCTGGTTCAGGATCTGGATCTGAGCTACGCCATCCTGCCTTGGAGCCCGATGCTGAAGAACGGTGCGGCGCTGGCCCGCAAGTACGGCGCCAAGGCCGGGTTCCGCTATTACGAAGACGAAGACTGCGGCCTGTTCTGGTCCAATGACCCGGGCATCACCATCGGTGGGATGATCCGCTCCATCGGAGTCCGCCCCGCAGCGGCCGAACTCGAGCGTATCCGCGACCTCTACCGAAAAGCCGGCGTGCCAGGCTACTGAGATGCCACCCGGACTGGGGAGTGGCGGCAGTTCGATTTGCGCCACTCGCCTGGCGTATGCTAAAGGTAGAGTTTTTCAGGGATTATAATTCATGGCTGACGAGCAGAAACCCGAAGGGGGTCTTCCGCCCTCCGGGCAGCCCCCCGAACCTGCGGCGCCCGCATCCAAAGCCGCCGTTCCCAAGCCTCCCGCAGCCGCCGCGAAACCGCCTGCGGCGGCTCCTAAGCCTCCCGCTCAGATGGCCGTGTCGGCATGGGAGAGTGAACTGACCCGGAGACTGGCCGGGCAGTTCGGCGATCAGATCACGCAGTTTTCCTCCTACCAGGGCCAGAATTTTCTGGTGGCCCGGCCCGAGGCCGTGATTCCCATTCTCGACTGCCTCAAGCTGGAGGCCGACTTCGACTACCTGGTGGATATCACCGCGGTGGATTACCCCAAGCGCCCCGAGCGGTTCGACCTCGTCTATATTCTTTACAGTTTCGCGCGCAACGAACGTATCCGCGTCAAAACCATGATCGCCGAGGGCTATCAACCGCGTACTGCGACAGAGGTGCATCTCACCGCTAACTGGCTGGAGCGGGAGGTCTACGACATGTTCGGCATTCGCTTCGCCGGCCATCCCGATCTGCGCCGGATCCTCATGCCGGACGAATGGGAAGGCCACCCCTTGCGTAAGGACTATTCCATCATCAAGCAGGATGACCGCTGGGTAAAGGAGAGTCTGGGCATCGACAGCGCTCAGTAGCCGTATGGCGGAAGCAACGTTCTTAGATTCCACGGAACTGGTCCTGAACATGGGACCGCAGCATCCCTCCACGCACGGAGTGCTGCGCGTCATCCTGAAACTGGATGGCGAGAAGGTGCTGGGCGCCGATTGCGTGGTTGGCTACCTCCATCGCGGGGTCGAAAAGATCGGCGAGAACCGCACCTACGCGCAGTTTGCCCCCTATGTGGACCGCCTGGATTATGTGGCCGCGGTCTCCAACGGTCTGGGTTACTGCCTGGCGGTTGAGAAACTGCTGAATGTCGAAGTCCCGCCGCGCGCGCAGGTGGTCCGCGTCATCCTCACCGAACTGAACCGCATTGCCAGCCACCTGGTATGGCTGGGCACCCATGCCCTCGACATCGGGGCGATCACGCCGGTGTTTTACTGCTTCCGCGAGCGTGAAGCGACGATCAACATTTTTGAGAAATACTGCGGGGCGCGCCTGACCACCCATGCCTTCCGAATCGGCGGCCTCCAGTACGAGCTTTACGACGGCTTCGAAGACGAGGTCCGCGCGTTCTGCAAGATGTTCCGTCCCAAGGTGGACGAATACGAGGAGTTGCTCACCGGCAACCGCATCTGGCAGGGACGCTTGAAGGGCGTGGGCGTGCTCACCGCGGAGGACTGTAAAGCGTACGGCGTCACCGGGCCGTTGCTGCGCGCCGCCGGCGTCAAGTGGGATATCCGCAAGGCCCAGCCTTACTCGGGCTACGAACAGTACGATTTCGAGATTCCGACCGGTGAAAACGGCGACACCTTCGACCGGTACACGGTGCGCATGCAGGAGATGCGCCAGTCGGTGCGGATCATCGAACAGGCCGTCGAACGGATCCCCGATGGACCCATCATGGGCAAGGTCCCCAAGGTGATCAAGCCCCCGGTGGGTGAAGTATACGTCTCCATCGAGGCGCCCAAGGGCGAGCTGGGCTATTTCATCGTCAGCGACGGATCCACCCAGCCTTACCGTGTCCGCATCCGCCCGCCTTCTTTCATCAATCTCCAGGCTCTCGACAAGATGGTCAGGGGCGGCCTGATTGCGGATGTGGTCGCGGTTGTGGGCACCATTGACATTGTCCTCGGCGAGGTGGACCGGTGAGTCCGGAGCTGTCTGAAATGGCAGTGTAGGAGCAACCATGCGCAAGTTTTTCCGAACCGTTTTTCTGGTGGACCTGATCCAGGGGCTTCTGGTTACTCTCCGCTACTCTCATCCGAAGCACATTCAGACCGAGCAGTATCCGGCCCAGCGGCCCAAAGTGGCCGAGCGCTATCGCGGCGCTCCCCGGCTGAACACCAATCCGGAGACCGGAGAGACGCTTTGCATTGCCTGCAACCTCTGCGCGGTGGCGTGTCCGGAAAACCTCATCGTGGTTTCCAGCGAACGCAATGAGCAGACCCGCCGCAAGGAGCTGACCGAGTTCACCTACGACCTTTCGCGCTGCATGTTCTGCGGCCTCTGCGAAGATGCCTGCCCGGTGGACGCCCTGGAACTGACTCAGGACTTCGAGCTGGCCACCTACACCCGGGAGGGCCAGATCTGGAACCGCCAGATGTTGGAGGAGGGGCCCAGACCGACCCCTTACAAACACTAGCCGATGACCGACACCATCCTGTTTTACACCTTCGCGCTTCTGGTTCTCGGCGGCGCCATCCTGACCATCACGCGGCGGAACGCCGTGCACAGCGCCATTGCCCTGATTGTTACCCTGATCGGAGTAGCCGGCCTCTATCTTTTGCAGCGCGCCGAGTTCCTGTTCGCCGTCCAGATCATGCTCTACGTGGGCGGCATCATGGTGCTGTTTCTGTTCGTCATCATGCTGGTCAACCTGGACCAGGCGGCGAAACAAAAGCAGTTTAGCGGGCAATGGTGGATCGCTTTGCTCTGTGTCGCCGGCGTGGCAGCGGGGTTCGGGTACTTTCTCCGCAAGGGCGCCGCGGCTTTCCGCCTTGCCCCGCCCGAACCGGCTTTCCCTCCCGGACAGGGGAATACGGAAACCGTGGCGCAGGTCCTGTTCTCGGAGTACCTGCTGCCCTTCGAGATCGCCTCGCTGCTGCTGCTGGTGGCGGTAGTGGGGTCCGTGATCATGGCCAAGAAGAGGGTATAGCGTGCATCCCATTACCACCGCCCATTATCTGTGGCTCAGCGCGGCTTTGCTGCTGATTGGAACCGTCGGCGTGCTGACCCGCCGCAATATCGTCGTCATCCTGATGTCCATTGAGCTGATCCTCAACGCCGTGAACATCAACCTGATCGCCTTCTCGCACTATCTCCACAACGTCAACGGGCAGGTGTTCGCCATCTTTGTGATCACCGATGCGGTAGCCGAGGCGGCCGTGGGGCTGGGCATCCTGATCGCCCTGTTCCGCAACAAGGAGACGGTGCTCGCCGACGAGGTGGACCTGCTGAAATGGTGAACTTTCTCGATCTGATCTGGCTGATTCCCCTGTTCCCTCTCGCCGGAGCCGCCCTGATGCTGTTTCTGGGCCGCAGCTTGGACCCGCAAGGCGCCCGTGGCCACCATCCGGCGCCGCTCCGCAAGGTGATCAGTTTCCTGTGCCCCGGCACGGTGCTTCTCTCGCTCATCTTCTCGGCCGGCGCGGTGTGGCAACTGGCGGGCCTGCCGGAGAAGACCCACCAGGTCATCAACTTCACCTGGCTCGCCGGATTGCCCTTCCACCTGGCGGACGGCCGCCTGGCCAGCTTCGCGGCCGACTGGGGTTTCCTGCTCGATCCGCTCAGCTCCGTCATGATCCTGGTGGTTAGCGGCGTCGGGTTCGTGATCCATGTCTATTCGATTGGGTACATGGCTCACGACGGCGGGTACTACCGGTTTTTCGGATACATGAACCTGTTCGTCTTCTTCATGCTGATGCTGGTGCTGGCCAACAACTACGCTCTGTTGTTCGTCGGCTGGGAAGGCGTCGGGTTGTGCAGCTATCTGCTGATCGGCTTCTATTACCAGAAGAAATCGGCGGCCGACGCCGGCAAGAAAGCGTTCATCGTCAACCGGATCGGCGACGCCGGGTTCCTGATCGGCATGTTTCTGATGTTCTCGGTGGTTGGCTCCGTGCGTTTCCTGGACGTCAACCGGGTCCTGGCCGGCGGGTTTCCCGCCGAAACGGCCGGATTCGGCGTACTGAGCGCCATGGCGCTGCTGATGTTCGTCGGCGCTACCGGCAAGTCGGCGCAGATTCCGCTCTATGTCTGGCTGCCGGACGCCATGGAGGGCCCCACTCCGGTTTCCGCCCTGATTCATGCCGCAACCATGGTTACCGCCGGCGTCTACATGGTGGCCCGCTCCAACGTCCTGTTCCGTCTGACGCCGGAGACATCCGCCATCGTGGCCGCCATCGGCGCATTCACGGCCATCTTCGCGGCCTCCATCGCCCTGGTGCAGAACGACATCAAGCGCGTGCTGGCCTACTCTACCGTCAGCCAGCTCGGCTACATGTTCCTGGCTCTCGGAGTAGGCGCTTATTGGGTGGCCATCTTCCACCTCTTCACCCACGCCTTTTTCAAGGCCCTGCTCTTCCTCGGCTCCGGATCGGTGATTCACGCCCTGAGCGGCGAGCAGGATATGCGCTTCATGGGGGGCCTCAAGGACAAGATCCCGATTACTCACTGGACCATGGTTGCCGGCTCGCTGGCCATTGCGGGCATCCCCGGCCTGGCCGGGTTTTTCTCCAAAGACGAGATTCTGTGGCAAGCCTATAGCTCTCCCTCCGGTTCGAAAGCCCTCTACGTGATCGGCCTGGTGACCGCGGGCATGACCGCTTTTTACATGTGGCGGCTCATGAGCTTGACGTTCTACGGACGATCTCGCGTGCGTCCCGAAGTGCACGTGCACGAGTCCCCGGCGGTGATGACGGTCCCGCTCATCGCCCTGGCGGCCGGCAGCGTGCTGGCCGGCTGGATCGGCACTCCCAGGCTGTGGGGCCTGCCCGAAGCCTTTCGCTCCTTCGAGCGCTGGCTGGAACCGGTGTTTGCGGCTGCCGCCGCGGAAGCCGCCGGACACGGAGCGCACGACGCCTCCGTCGAGTGGCTGTTGATGGGCGTCTCGGTTCTCGTGGCCATCCTGGGAATCCTGGTCGCCCGCTACCTGTATCAGGTCCGTCCTGAAGCCGCCGACAGCCTCGCGCAAGCCCTCCAGCCGGTGCACCGCGTGCTCTACAACAAGTGGTATGTCGACGAGATCTACGACTTTCTCTTCGTCAATGGTCTTGGCAAAGGCGGCGGCAGGCTGGCAAGCGCTTTCGATCGCATCATTGTCGACGGCGGCGTGAACGGCGCGGGCTGGTTTACGCGTTTCACTTCGCGCCTCTCCATCTGGTGGGATACCTGGATCATCGACGGCACGGTGCGCTTGATCTCCTTCACCGTCAAGATGTGCTCCTACCCGGCGCGCATCCTACAGACCGGCCGTGTGCAGGCCTACGCGCTGTTCTTCGTGGCGGGCGTCCTCTTGTTCTTCGGCTACTACCTGGTGCGTTGATTCTATGGAACAGCATTTATTGAGCATCGTGCTTTTCACCCCGCTAGCCGGGCTGCTCGTCCTGCTGCTGATCCCGTCTTCGCATAAGACGCTGATCAGAGCGTGGGCGAATGTGGCTGCTTTCGCCGGCTTTCTGGTTTCCATCCCGCTGGTGCTCCGCTTCGACAAGAACATCGCGGGCTTTCAGTTCCTCGAGCGCGCCGATTGGATCCCGTCGCTGGGCGTGAAGTACGCCATTGGCATCGACGGCATCAGCCTGCTGCTGGTGATGCTCACCACGGTGGTGGGTTTCCTGGCGATTCTCTCGTCCTGGGCCGCCATCGATACCCATCTGAAGTCGTACTATGCCATGTTCCTGCTGCAACAGGTGGGAATGATCGGGGTGTTTATTGCCCTGGACTTCTTCCTCTTTTATGTCTTCTGGGAGCTGGTGCTGGTGCCGATGTATTTCATCATCGGCGTTTGGGGCGGGCCGCGCAAGCTCTATGCGGCCATCAAGTTCTTCCTTTATACCCTGGCCGGTTCGGTGCTGATGCTGCTGGGTATTTTGACGCTCTACTTCCAGCACAACCAGCAGTTCGGTTTCTACACTTTCGAAATTTCGGAACTCATGAAGCTCGACCTCCCGCTGGGACTTCAGCAGTGGGTGTTCTGGGCATTCTTCCTGGGCTTTGCCATTAAAGTCCCTATGTTCCCCTTCCACACCTGGCTTCCGGACGCGCACGTGGAGGCGCCCACCGCCGGCTCGGTGATCCTGGCCAGCGTGCTGCTGAAGATGGGGACCTACGGCTTCATCCGCTTTTCGCTGCCGCTGCTCCCGAAAGCATCCATCGACCAGACCATCGTCGGCGTCCTGGCCGTGTTGTCCATTGTGGCGATCATCTACGGCGCCCTGGTCAGTTTGATGCAGCAGGACTGGAAGAAACTGGTGGCGTATTCCTCGGTCAGCCACCTGGGCTTCTGCACGCTGGGCATATTCGCGCTGAATCCGAACGGCATTGCCGGGAGCGTGATCCAGCAAATCAACCATGGCATCTCGACCGGCATGCTCTTCTTGATTGTCGGCATCGTTTACGAGCGCCGCCATACGCGTGAGATCGCCGAGTACGGCGGCCTCGGCCAGGTGATGCCCAAGTACGCCACGGTGTTCGCGATCGCCATGCTCAGCTCCGCCGGCCTGCCCCTGTTAAACGGCTTCATCGGCGAGTTCACCATCCTGCAAGGCGCCTTCGAAGCCAACCGGGCTTGGGCGGCGTTCGCCGTCATGGGCGTGATCCTGGGCGCCGCTTATTTGCTGTGGCTTTACCAGAGAACCATACTGGGCCAGGTGACCAACCCCAAGAACCTGCGCCTCCCCGATCTGAGCCTGAGAGAGCTGGCCGTCTTTGTCCCGCTGATCGTCTGGGCCGTGTGGATTGGGGTCTACCCCAAGCCTTACTTTGATGTGCTGGAGAAACCGGTGCAGCAGATTGTGGAAAGAGTCAGGCCCGGCTACTTTCAGGGCGGGGGGGCGCCCCAGAGAGCCGCCCTGCCCGCCAGCCGGCCTCAGGGAGGCTCCCGATGAGCCAGTACTACACCGCGACCGACCACTTCGTGCTCATCCCCGCCATTATGCTGGCGCTGTTCGGATGCGCCATCCTGCTGTTCGATTTTCTGGTGTTTCCCAGCCCGCGCCAGCGCAAGTGGCTGCTGATCTTCGTCGCCCTCGGCGAAGGCTTCACCTGCTTCGGCCTGTGGCGCCAGTACGCTTTCCTCTCCGCCAACAGTCTTCCCGAGCTTACCGCTTTTCAGGGCTCGCTCACCGCCGACGGCTTCGCGTTGTTCTTCAACCTGATGTTCGCGGCCGCAGCGCTGATCGTGGCCATCGTCTCCTACCGGTACCTGGAGATTGAAGGCGAGCACCATGGCGAGTACTATGCGCTCATCCTGCTGGCCCAGTGCGGCATGTTCTTTCTCGCCGCGGGAACCGACCTGGTCACCCTCTTCATCGGCCTGGAACTGATGGCGCTCTGCTTCTACGTCATGGTGGGGTTTTTGCGCTCCGACAAGCGCTCCAACGAGGCGGCCATGAAGTATCTGCTGCTGGGCGCGTTCTCGAGCGGCTTCCTGGTTTACGGCTTTTCGGTGCTGTACGGGATCTCGGGCTCGACCAAGCTGCGGGAGATCACCGCGGCTGTGGCTGCGCGCGACCCCTGGGATCCGATGGTCTTTCTGGCCGTGGCGACTACGGCGGTCGGGCTGCTCTTCAAGATTTCCGCGGTCCCGTTCCACATGTGGGCGCCGGACGCTTACGAAGGCGCGCCCACCACCGTCACCGCTTACCTCTCGGTGGCCTCGAAGGCCGCCTCATTCGCGTTCTTGCTGCGAATTTTCGCCGGTCCCCTCGGGCCGGCGCGCGAGGACTGGCTGCCCCTGCTGATCTTTGTCGCTGTCGCCACCATGACGGTTGGCAACCTGGCTGCTATCAGCCAGTCGAATGTGAAGCGGCTGCTGGCTTACAGCTCGATCTCCCACGCGGGCTACATGCTGCTCGGCCTCATCGCCGGCAACGACACCGGCATCAAGGGTGTCGCGGTCTACATCCTGGTCTACACCTTCATGAACCTGGGCGCCTTCCTCGTGGTGGTGGCATTGCGCCGGGAAGGCATCATCGGCGAGGATCTCGACGATATGGCGGGCCTGGTTCACAAGAGCCCCGGTTACGCCATTCTGATGCTGATCTTCCTGCTTTCGCTCGCCGGCATCCCGCCTACGGCCGGGTTCCTCGGAAAGTATTACATCTTCCTTTCGCTCATCCAGACCGGGCATTATGTGCTGGCTGTGATCGCGACGCTGTACGTAGCGGTGGCCATTTATTACTACTTCCGGGTGGTGAAAACCATGTTTGCCGGAGAACTGGCCGATCACGAACCCCTGGCCTCCAGCTTCGGCCTGCGGCTGGCGCTGGGTGTCACCGGCGTGCTCACGCTTGGCATCGGCATTTATCCCGAGCCCTGGCTGCGGCTGGCCCAGACCTCCCTGATGCGCTAATCCTATGGAGACGATCCTCAACCATCCCTTATTCGTGCCGCTGGTGACGACGGCCATTATCATTGTGGCGTTCCCGCTGGTGGCCGGCTACCTGACGCTGGTCGAGCGCAAGGTGCTGGCCGACTTTCAGGTCCGGCTTGGCCCCATGCGGACGGGTCCCCATGGCGTCTTCCAGCCCCTGGCCGACGCGCTCAAGCTGCTGCTGAAGGAGGACATCGTCCCAGCCGAAGCCGACAAGGCGATTTTCTGGGTAGCCCCTGTGATCTCGGCCGTTACCGCCATGACGTCGTTTGCGGTGATCCCTTTCAGCCGTTCGATTGCGGTGGCCGACGTCAACGTGGGCATCCTGATCGTGTCCGCCATGTCGGCGGTCGGCATCCTCGGCATCATCCTGGGCGGGTGGGCTTCCAACAGTCACTATCCCCTGCTGGGCGCGCTGCGCAGCGCGGCGCAACTGGTCAGCTACGAAGTGGCCATGGCGTTCGCTCTGCTCTCCGGCCTCATGATCGCCGGCACGCTCAGCATGCAGGGCATCGTCAAAGCCCAGCTCGAGCGCGGCGTCTGGTTCGCCTTCGGCAACTACTTCTTCATGCTGGTGCCCTTCGCGGTTTACATGATCGCCGCCGTGGCGGAGACCAACCGGGCGCCCTTCGACCTGCCCGAAGCCGAGTCCGAGCTGGTGGGAGGCTTCCACACCGAGTACAGCGGTTTCCGCTGGGCGCTCTACTTTCTGGCCGAGTACGCCAATGTCTTTGTCATCTCCTGTGTGGCGGTTACCCTGTTCTGGGGCGGCTGGCTCCGCCCCTTCCCGAACGTCGCCTGGCTGGAGCCTTTGAACTATATCGTCCCCGTGGTGCTGTTCGCCGGCTCGGGCCTGTTGAGTTTCCGGCTGATTCCCCGTCTCAAATACCAGGTTCACCGGACTGTCCTGCGGGTCCTGGCGGTGCTGCTCATCCTGATCGGACTGGTGTTCGCGGTGCCCCTCTTCAACCAAGCCGCGATCGGCGTGTTCTGGTTCCTCTTCAAGGTGACGCTGGTCATCTACGCCATGATCTGGTTCCGCGGCACGTTCCCCCGCTTCCGCTACGACCAGTTGATGGATATCGGCTGGAAGTACATGATTCCAATAGGTATGGGAGCGGTTCTGGTCAACGCTGTGGCGGGCATGATCGGCAGCCGTTAATTCTACTTCCAGGGGTCATTCCGGGGCGGCAGCAAAGGCCGGTTGAGGAACTCGATGAACGGCGCCAGCACCCGGAAGCGGGCTGCCACCTCGTCGAACAGGCGCGGCGTCGTAGCCAGGGACGGATCGAGTATCCTATAGAAAAGAAACTGCTTATACTTCAATAAATCCGCCGCGGGATGCTCCGGGCCAAAGCCTTTCGGCGCCCGCGCCAGGCGGTCGCCTTCGAGTTCTCCCATCAGGTTGCGGAGCTTGCGCGCGGCCACAATCCGCCGGAACTCTTCGTGATGTTGAGCCATGTGCTGCCGGATGGCGCGGAGCTCTTCGGTTTGCGGCAGGTAAAGCCCCCCGGCGACTTCGACTTCCCGGTC
>Ga0272446_1005109_pt1 | contig 14751 bp, 13 predicted proteins | sample YNPCB0061_FD_194587 | JGI IMG/M metagenome (GOLD analysis project Ga0272446, IMG submission 194587) | Hot spring microbial mat communities from Yellowstone National Park, WY, United States - YNP-CB-006-1 | ecosystem: Environmental > Aquatic > Thermal springs > Hot (42-90C) > Sediment | place...
CAAGCCTACTGGGAAGCGAACGGAAACCTTAAAAGAGGGGCGCCAGGTCTACGAAGTTGAGAAGCCGTTTTGTCTCAATTCGATTCCAGGCAAAACAAGCGCAATGTACAGAGTACAGAGTACAGAGTACAGAGTACAGAGTACAGAGTACAAAGTACAAAGTACAAAGTACAGACTCCTGCTTCTCGACGTCTGTCATCTGACTACTGACTACTGACGACTGACTACTGACTACTGACTACTGACTACTGACGACTGACGACTGACGACTGACGACTGACGACTGACGGAGGAACCATGAACGTTGTTGTGACCGGAGCGAGCAGTGGTATTGGTGAGGTGATTGCGCTGCGGCTGGCAGAGCGCGGCCACACGGTGTTTGGGCTGGCGCGCAGCAGAGACAAGCTCGACGCGCTGGCGGCGCAGCGCCCCGGCGCCATCGTGCCCATGCAGGTCGATGTGACCATGCCGGCGCAGATTCAATCTGCCTTCGAGAGCATCGAGTCCGGCTATGGGCCGATCGACGTGCTCATCAACAATGCCGGCATCTACGAGCGGTTGAACTTCTGGGATCAGGACATCGAAACGATGGGCCGGATCATCGACACCAACCTCAAAGGCGCGATGTACTGCACCCGGCTGGCGTTGCCGTACATGATGGCGCGCAAAGCCGGGCGCATCATCAACATCGCCTCGGTGTCGGGCACGCGAGGCATCCCCTACGAGACGACCTACAGCGCCTCGAAGCACGGCATGGTGGGATTCAGCGACGCGATTGCGCAAGAGGCGCTGCCGCACGGCATCCTGGTGTATGCGCTGTGCCCCGGCGCGGTGGCAACGCCGCTGTGGAATGCCAACAACCCGTACCACGGCGGTGATGTGAGCATCCTGGCCGCTGAAGAAGTCGCCGAGCTGGTCGAGTTCATGTTGACCCGGCCGGCCACATCGGTCTACAAGCGGGTCATCTTCTTCCCCAACAACGAGTGGCACCGACAGGCCGGCGTTTCAGTCGTCGTGGGGCGGATCGTCTGCTGAGTTTGCTTCGTCGCTGGTTTCAGCGTTGACGCTGGCGCGCGCCTGCTCGGCAGCTTCGCGCGCTTCGCGTTCGGCGCGGGCTTTGGCTTCGCGCGAGCCGAAGGTGAACAGCGGTTTGACGGCGGCGCGGGCGAAGATCAGGTAGCCGGTGTGGGCGATCATGCGGTCGCGCGGGCGCAGCCGGTCCGGCGCCGGCTTGTAGGCGCGCAACATCAACTCCTCGACCTCGATCAACCCGAAGGCGTTCTGCTCCAGCCCGCGCAGCACCTCCTGCGCCTGATTGGTGGTGGGAACGAGCGCGCCGAAGAAGCCGCCGTTCTTCAGCGCGGCGCGGGCCTGGGCCAGGCACGTCCACGGCTGCGGGATGTCAATGAAGACGGCATCGACCGGCTCTTCGACCTGAAAGCCCTGCGTGGCGTCGGCGTGGATGAAAGTCACCCAGGGGCCGAGGCCGGCCTTCTGCATGTTGCGCTGCGTCAATGCGATGAAGTCTTCGCGGATCTCCTGGCTGTACACGCGGCCGGTGGGCGCAACGGCGGTGGCCAGCGCCAGCGTCAACCCGCCGCTGCCGCAGCCCGATTCGAGCACGCGTTTGCCCGGCTTCACATCCAGCCGCATCAGAATGTAGGCGCTATCTTTGGGAAAGATCACCTGCGACTTGCGCTTGATATGGCGGATGAGGTCGGCTGTGCTGGGTGGCACGAACAGGTAGGGATGTCCCTGTGTGGATTGGATGAGGCAGCCCCACGGCTGGCCGATGACCTGGTCGTATTGGATGATGCCGTGATGCGTCTCGAATTTCCTGCCGGCCTGAATGGTGACGACGTGCTCCTTGCCGGCGTCGTCCACGGCCAGCGCCAGGTCGCCGTCGAGGATGGTTCGCGCATTGGCAGGTTCAAGGTTCAAGGTTCAGGGTTGAGGGTTGAGGGTTGAGGGTTGAAGAGTCCATGCTTCATCACCGTATTCAAGTCCTTGTCGCCCCGCCCGCTGAGATTGACGAGCAGGATGCTGTCGCGCGGCAGGGCCGGCGCGCGGCGGATGGCCTCGGCTACGGCGTGCGACGACTCCAGCGCAGGGATGATGCCCTCCAGCCGGCACAACGTGTGAAACGCTTCGAGCGCGGCGTCATCGGTGGCTGCGGTGTATTCCACGCGCTTCAGGTCGCGCAGATAGACATGCTCTGGCCCGACCCCGGCGTAGTCCAGGCCGGCGGAAACGGAGTGCGTCTCCGCGATCTGCCCATCCTCGTTTTGCAGCACCATCGTGCGCATGCCCTGAAACACGCCGATGCGAGCATTGACGATTGTGGATTGCCGATTGTCGATTGCAGCCTCTTCAATCGTCAATCGTAAATTGTCAATTGCGAGGCGGGCGGCGTGTTTGCCGGTGTCGATTCCATAGCCGCCGGCTTCAACGCCGACCAGCCGCACGGGGTCGTCGAGGAAGGCGTAGAAGATGCCGATAGCATTGCTGCCGCCGCCAACGCAGGCGATCACCTCATCGGGCAGCCGGCCGGCCTGCGCCAGCATTTGCTCGCGCGCCTCGCGCCCGATGACCGATTGGAAGTCGCGGCAGATGAGCGGGTAGGGATGCGGGCCCAGCGCGCTGCCGATGATGTAGTAGGTGTCGCGCACGTTTGTCACCCAGTCGCGGATGGCCTCGTTGACGGCGTCTTTTAAGGTTTTAGTGCCGCTGTCCACCCCGCGCACTTCGGCACCCAGCAGGCGCATACGGTCCACATTGGGCTGTTGACGGGCCATGTCGATCGTGCCCATGTACACCACGCATTGCAGGCCGAGCAGGGCGCAGGCGGTGGCGGTGGCGACGCCGTGCTGCCCGGCGCCGGTCTCCGCGATGACGCGCCGCTTGCCCATCCGCTTTGCCAGCAGCGCCTGCCCCAGCGCGTTGTTGATCTTGTGCGCGCCGGTGTGGGCCAGGTCTTCGCGCTTGAGGTAAATCTGCGCGCCGGCCAGATGGTCGCTCAGCCGCCGGGCGTGGGTCAGCGGCGTGGGCCGGCCCACATACGTGGCGAGCAGGTGTTCGAACTCGGCGCGGAACGAAGCGTCCTCGCGGAACTCTTCGTACGCCTCGATCAGATCGTCGAGAGCCGGCATGAGGGTCTCGGGCACGTAGCGCCCGCCGTAGGGGCCGTACTTGCCGTTGGGGTTGGGTAGTTGCTCGGTCATAGCTCAGGGACGGTATTGTAGACGACAGACATACGCCGGGGCGCATTACAATGCCTGCGAAGCACTGTCCGCACTCAGGAGGATGAAGATGCCGCGAGAGATCGTCACCGTAGATGGCTCGTCGTTCCGCTTCCGCGATTACGAGTCGCCCCCATTGGGAGCGCAGGATGTGCGCGTGCGCGTCGCCTTTGCCGCGCCCAAGCACGGCACCGAAGTGCACGCCATCACCGGCAGCCCATTCGATGAAAAGCGCTGGGATGCCGAGCTGCGGATGTTCGTGCCCAAAGACGCCGGCGCGCCGCCGGGCCAGCGCGCCGAGCGCGGCATCGGCAACACCGTGGTTGGCGTTGTCAGCGCTGTGGGCGCGCAGGTTGCGCGTTTTAAGGTTGGCGACCGCGTCTTTGCCTACGGCCCCATCCGCGAGACGCATCAGGCCCCGGAAAGCGCGTGGCGGCTGGCGGATGGCCAGTCCGATGAAGATGCTGTGTGCAACGACCCGGCTCACGTGGCCTTTGTGGCTGTGCGCGATGGCAACATCCGCATCGGCGACACAGTGGCCGTGTACGGACTCGGCGCGATCGGGTTGCTGGCCGTGCAGATTGCGCGGGCCGGCGGCGCGCGGCGCGTCTTTGCCGTTGACCCCATCGCCATCCGGCGCGACTATGCTGTGGCGCACGGCGCCGATCGATCATTCGATCCGCGCGCCTGCGATGCCGCGCTGGAGATCAAGCGCGCCACTGGCAACAAGGGCGTGGACGTGTCGATCGAGACTTCGGGCAATGCCCGCGCCCTGCACGACGCCATTCGCTGTATCCGGCAATGCGGCACGGTCGTGCATGTGCCCTGGGGACCGAAAGATTGCAGCGCGCTGCGCCTTGACGAGGAATTCCATCTCAATCGCCCCCGCATCATCGGCAGCCAGTGCTGGGAAGGATGGGGCAACCCAGACCGCGACTATCCGCTGTGGGATGGCCCGCGTCAGCGCGACACCGTCGCCGAACTTTTCCGCGCTGGATTGATCACCGGCAAGGGGCTGGTCACGCCGATCGTGCCGTTCGAGCATGCGCCCGATGCGCTGGCCGCCATCTTCAGCCGGCCGGAGACGACCATCAAAGTCGGCGTGACGTTTTAAGGTTCACCACAAACAGATGTTGTCAACGAACCACAAAGGCGCGAAGAACACAAAGAGATTACTCTGTTTCTCTTCGCGCTCTTTGCTTTGTGGTTCAACCCCCGCCACCTTTGGCGGCGGCGATGAAGGCGCGCACTTTGGCGTGATCTTTGTGGCCTGGCGCGCGCTCGACGCCGCTTGACACATCCACGCCCCAGGGCCGGGCAACGCGAATGGCGTCGGCCACGTTGTCCGGCGTCAGGCCGCCGGCCAGCAACAGCCGGCATTGCCGGGAGAGCGCCGCCGCCAGCGATTCATCGGCCCGCATCCCACTGCCGCCATACAGGGTGGGGTGGTTGGCGTCGAGCAACAACTCAGGCCGATTCTGGATTTCGTATTGCGTATTTCGTATTGCGTATTCCGTCTCCTGACTCCTGACTCCTGACTCCTGACTCCTGTCTTCTGGACTCCGGCCTGCGGACAACCAGGCTGCCGCATGGGCTGCTTCGCGGACGGCTTTGTAAGCCCGGCCTTGTAACGCGCGCAGGTGGTCGGGCGTCTCGTCGCCGCTGAGCTGGGCAAGGTCGAGGCCGGCCTCATCCAGCGCGCGCGCCATCGCCTGCGGCGTTTCATTGACAAACACGCCCACAGTGACAACTTCCGGCGCCAGCTCGCGCAACGCGGCGGTGATCGGCGCGATCTGCGCCGGGGGGATGTAGCGCGGGCTTTTCGGATACAGGATGAAGCCCAGCAGGTCTGCGCCGGCTTCCACGGCGCAGCGCGCGTCTTCGAGGCATGTCAGTCCGCAGATTTTGACGAAGATCATTTGCGTGCTCGCAGCGTGAACGTCATCGGCAGTAGACGTTGGCCGTCAGGCGGATGCCACCAGCCGTTGTCGTGGCGCTCCAGGAATGGCAGCGCCTTGAAGCAGCAGAAGGGATACTCGCGCACGAACTCAATCGTCAGGCCGGCGTCGATGAGCGCATTGATCACATCGCTGAGTGAGAAGAACCATCCCGCCCAGCCTCAAATCGTCATTGAGCTGTTGCGCGACGGCGATGGCCGTGTCGGAGAAGTCCGCGCCGACCACCTGCGCGCCGCGCCGCGCCCACGACAGCGTATCCAGGCCGATGTGGCATTGCAGATGCAGCAGCGACTTGCCGGCCACGTCGCCTACCTCGTCGATGTCGAGCTGATAGAGCGTCGAGCGGCCGGCCTTGAAGGCGTCGATGTTGTAGCTGTATTCCTCGGACTTCATGCCGGCGTGCAGCGCGGCCCAGGCGTTCCACAATTGAAGGTTTGCTTGCAGGTATTCGTTCATAGTCGCTTGATGCCAGGGCCGCTCACGCCGGAGAGCGCGCGCGTTTGCGCAGGGATGTCGCCGGAAGTGATGATCGACTCGCCCACCAGCACTGCGCTGGCGCCATGGCCGGCCACGCTCGCCACATGCTCTGGCGTGAAGATGCCGCTTTCCGACACCAGGGTGACCGACGCCCGATCGTGCTGCGCTGTCTGTCCTGCTGCGAACAGAACGCGCGCGCAGCGCCGCGTCGTTTCGATGTCGGTGACGAATGTGCGCAGATCACGGTTGTTGACGCCGATCACCCGCGCGCCGGCGCGCAGGGCGCGCTCGACTTCGTCTTCTTCGTGGACTTCGACCAGCGGCGTCAATCCCAGCTCGATCATCAACGCAAGCAGATCGCAGAGTTGGGCGTCGTCGAGCGCGGCGACGATGAGCAGCGCCGCATCGGCGCCGGCGGCGCGCCCCTCGTACACCTGATACGGATCGATGATGAAGTCCTTGCGCAACACGGGCAGTTGCGTCTGGCGCTTGACCTGCGTCAGGTGTTCGAGCGCGCCCTTGAAGAAAGTTTCGTCAGTCAGCACGCTGATGGCCGACGCGCCGTTGGCTTCATAGAGGCGCGCCAGGCCGGCCGGGTCGAAGTGGCCTTTCACCAGGTCGCCTTTGGAGGGCGAGGCGCGTTTGACCTCGGCAATGAGGGCCACCCGGCCATCAGCCCGCCGCAGCGCGGCGGCGAAGTCGCGCGGGCGGGCCGCTTGCTCTGCGGCGCGGCGCGCCTGCGCCAGTGGCATGCGCGCTTTGCGTTGCGGCAGTTCCACCGAACGCTTGTGCTCCAGAATTTGATCCAGGATGGAATGATTAGCTGATCTCGTCATGTGCTGACCCGGTGATTGCCTCAATGCCTCAATCACCCAATGCCTCAATGCCTCAATGACCCAGTGGCTCAATCACCAGATGGTAAGATAGTTTATCAGCATGGTTTGGCGACACATTATTGGCGTGCTCTCAGATACGCATGTGCCTCACCGTCTGCCCGCGCTTCCGCCAGGTGTGCTGAACCACTTCAAGGGGTGTGAGATGATCTTGCACGCAGGGGATGTGGAAGATCCGCATATTTTGGAGCCGTTGCGCGCGATCGCGCCGGTGCATGCCGTGCGGGGCAATGTGCACTGGCAATACAGCACCGGCACGCATGACCATGGTCTGCCGGCGGAGGTGACCGTGCGCATCGGCAGCCACACCCTCTGGATGACGCACGGCCATCTCAATTTCGGCTACACCATGCTCGACAAGTTGATTCATTTGGGCGCGCGCCCGACCCGCGCCCGCATCAACCAGTCCATCATCAAGCGTCTGGCGCGGGCCAGGCCGCAGGAGGCGAACATCGTTGTGTTTGGGCATTCGCATCAGTTGTGCGGGGTGTGGCAGGACGGCGCGTTGTTCTACAACCCCGGCGCTGTGTGCATGGACATGCGGATCACCGGCCTGCCGACCGTGGGCCGCATTTTGATCGACGACGCCGGCGTGATTTATCCTGAGTGGACGGTGTTGGACAACCTTCGGCCATGAACTACGACATCAGACCGCTTGCGCGATATGAAGAATACAAAGCCTGTGAACGGTTGCAGTCCGAAGTCATGGGCTTGAGCGATCTGGACGTGGCGCCCTATCCGTTGCTGCAATCGTTTGCGCGGGCCGGCGGCGCAGTGCTCGGCGCATTCGACGGCCCCAACATGGTAGGCTGTGTGTTCGGATATGTGGGTCTGAGTGAGGATGGCGTGTTCTATCATCGTTCGCAGCGATTGGCGGTCCTGCCGGCGTATCAGGGGCGCGGCGTGGGCGAGGCGCTCAAGCGCGCGCAGGCCGGGCACGCTCTGGCGCATGGCTTGCGTTTGATGTGTTGGACGTTCGACCCGTTGCGCGCGCGCAATGCGCATCTCAATCTGCACAAGCTGGGAGCGATGTCGCGGCGGTATCTGCCAGACGCCTATGCTGCGCTGGGCAGCGCGCGAGACGCCGGCGCGCCAATCGACCGCCTGTGGGTGGAATGGAGGCTCGATGCCGCGCAGTCCAGCCGGCCACTGCCAGACCTCGACACGGCGCCGATCGCGCTGCGCAATGTGCAAGACCGACCGTCCGATTTGAACCTGTCCGTCCAGGCCGACGTGGTGTTGGCGCAGATTCCCGACGACATCGACGCTGTGCGCGCCGGGGACATGGGGCTGGCGCGCGCCTGGCGTGAAGCCACCCGCGCGGTGTTCACAGCTTATTTTGCGCGCGGCTATCGCGCCATCGACTTCATCCGCCGGCGTGGCTATGTCCTGCGTCATCTGACTCCTGACTCCTGACCTCCGACCACTCCCATGAAACACCTTGAAATCCGCCGCCACACGATGCGACACAAACCCGGCAAACATCTGACCCAGGCCGGCGTGACGTTGGCCCGGCATGTCGGCGCGGGCATGGGTCCGTTCGCCAGAGTCGTCACCAGCGACGTGCCGCGCGCATTCGAGACTGCCATTGCCATGGGCTTTGCTGTTGATGAACAGCTTCCCGAGCTGGCTGCGCTGGAAGATGAAGCAGTGACCGCGCTGCTGGAGAATGTCCACACCTTCGCGGATGTGGCGCAGGTCGCCCGCCGCCATCAGGCTGTTGCCCGGCGCGCGCGCAAGCTGGCCCGGCTGTGGACAACGATCGCTGAGGCGTTGCCCGAAGAAGCCGCAGCTCTCATCGTTACTCATGGCGGCGTGATTGAACTGGGCGTGGCCGGCTGCCTGCCCGATCACGACTTCAGCGCCTGGGGCGCGCTGTGCGACTATTGTGAAGGCGTCCGGCTGGGTTTCGATGGTCGGGCCTTCATCAGCGCCGAACCCCTGCGCGTGGTGAAGGTTGAAGGTTCGTAAGGTTGGTAATGTTCGTAAGGTTGACGCATCTGTCCGCTCTGTGGTCTGACTACTGGCGACTGACGACTGACGACTGACGACTCCATCCCATGATCCCCCTCAAACTCGAGCTCAAGAACTTCATGGCCTACCGCGAAGCGGAGCCGCTGGACCTGAGCGGCCTGCGCGTTGTATGCCTGACCGGCGAAAACGGAGCCGGCAAAAGCACGCTGCTCGACGCGCTGACCTGGGCGCTGTGGGGCAAGGCGCGCGGCAAGACCGACGACGCTCTCATCAGCCAGGGGCAGAGCGAGATGCGCGTGGCCCTCACCTTCAGCGAAGGCGAGAATGTCTATCAGGTGGTGCGCACGCGCAGGCTGGGCCGGCCCGGCGCAAAAGGCAAAGTCCCCGCATCCACCGGCACGCTCGATCTGCTGGTTGAAACTCAGGCCGGCTGGCGCACACTCAGCGAGCCGCGCCAGTCCGACACGCAGAACAAAATTATCGACATACTCAATCTGACCTACGAGACGTTTCTCAACTCGGCCTACCTCAAGCAGGGCAAAGCCGACGAGTTCACCCTGAAGACGCCGGCCGAACGCAAGGCGCTGCTGGCCGACATCCTCAGCCTGGATGTGTGGCAGGACTACGAGAACGCCGTCAAGGCGCAACAGCAGGAAGTCGAGCGCAGCCAGAGCGTGCTGGCGTTCGAGATGCAGAAGGCCGGCGAAGAGATCGCGCGCCTGCCGCAGTACGAGCGCGAACTGGCGCTGGCGAATGAAGCAGTTGTTGCTGCCTCGGCTGCGCTTCAACACGCTGAGCAGGCTCAGGCTGAGATCAGCCGGCTGCAAGAGAAAGCCCGGTCACTTGAAGCGCAACGCGCCCAGGCCGATGCGCACCTTCAGGCAGTGGCGTCGGAACTGGCCGGCCTCGAAGCCGAGCGCGCCGACCACGAGCGATTGCTGGCCGGCTACCAGTCGGCCATCGATCAGCGCGCCGAGATCGAGCAGGGTTATGCCGACTATGAGGCCGCCCTTCAGCGCGACGCCGAATTCAATCAAAAGCTGGGCAGCCTGGTCGAGTTGAAAGAGCGCCGGGCGCGCGCCGAAGCCGAGATCGCCGAAGCGCGCCGGGCCTTGCAGTCTCAGCGCGACGCGGCGGCGCAGCGCGTGCGCGACCTCGAACGCCTGGCCGACAACGACGAATTGCAGACCCTGCTGGCGCAGGCCTACGAGCAACTGCGCGAGCTGATCGCCAATCAGAAACGTCGCGAGGAGATGGCGCGCCAGTTGACCGAGGCGCGCGAACGCCAGGCCGGCGCCAAAGCCGAGAATGATGAGCTGCGCCGGCGCATGAACGAATTGAAGGCTCGCATCGACGCGCTGTCCAAAGTGGGGGCGATCTGTCCCGCCTGTGGGCGTGAACTGGCCGAGGCGGATCGGGTGCGTCTGCTGGATGAGTGGCAGGCGGACGGCAAAGCGATGGGCGATCAGCACCGCGCCAATGAGCGCGCGCTGCTGGAACTGGCCGCCGCGCGCAAAGCTGCCGAAGATGACATAGCCGACCTCGATCGCGCCTTGTCGAGTTTGCCGGGCATTCAACGCGAAGTGGCTGCGCTGGAAGAACGCCTGAAGCGCGCGGACGATGCGGCGTCTCAGTTGCCGGAAGCCCGCGCGGCGCTTGAAACAGTGGAAGCCGAATTGCGCGCCGATGCCTATGCGCCGGCCGCGCGCGCCGCGCTGGCTCAGGTCGAAGCAGAGTTGGACCAGCTGGGCTACGACGCCGCCGCGCACAAGCGACTTCGTGAAGACATCCTGCCTCGTCTGCAAAGCTTCGTTCAGCGCAAGAGCCAGCTCGACAAAGCCGAGATCGGCCTGCAATCCGAACAGCGGGCGCTCGAATCGATTAGCCTGCGTCAGGACAATTTAACCTGTCAGCGCGCCGCGCAGGAAGCCGCTCTGGCTGCGCTGGACGAGGACATTCGGGCGTGCCGCGCCAGCCTGCAACGCGCAGCCGAAGTAGAACAGGCGCTGCAAACAGCCCGCCGCGAATTCTTTGCCGCGCAACGAAAGGTGGGCGAGGCTGCCCAACGGGTTCAGGCCTGCAAGGCGATGTTCGCGGAGCGCGACCGGCTGCAACGCGAACTGGATGAGTTGGCGCGCCGGCAGTCGTTGCTGGGCGATCTGCGCGCGGCTTTCGGCAAGAATGGCGTGCCGGCGATGATCATCGAGAACATTTTGCCGGAGCTGGAGGATTCGGCCAACGAGTTGCTGAGCCGCATGACCAGCGGGCGCATGAATGTGCGCTTCGAGACCCAGCGCCAGACCCAGAAGGGCGATGTGAGCGAGACGCTGGAGTTGCGCATCAACGACGAACTGGGCGAGCGGCTGTATGAGATGTTCAGCGGCGGCGAATCCTTCCGGATCAACTTCGCTGTGCGCATCGCCCTGAGCAAGCTGTTGGCGCATCGCGCCGGTGCGCGCCTGCAAACGCTCATCATCGACGAGGGTTTTGGCACTCAGGACGCTAAAGGCCGCGAGGCGCTGATCGAGGCCATCCGCAGCATTGAGCCGGATTTCGAGCGCATCTTCGTCATCACGCACATCGACGAACTGAAGGACGCATTTCCGGCGCGCATCGAGGTCGTCAAGGGCGCGCACGGCAGCATGGCCAGGCTGGTCTGAGCTTTTGTAGTACAACAGAGCCATGCGCATCTTACTCCTCGACCTGGACACGCTGCGACCCGACCATCTGGGGTGCTACGGCTATCACCGCAACACATCGCCCAACATCGACGCCATCGCCGCGCAGGGCGCGCGGTTCAATCACTATCACTGCTCGGACGCTCCCTGTCTGCCTTCACGCGCCGCGCTGATGACCGGCAGGTTTGGCATTCACAGCGGCGTGGTGGGCCACGGCGGCACGGCAGCCGATCTGCGGCTGGAAGGCGCGCCGCGCGGTTTCACCGACCGGCTGCGCCGCGAGAGCCTGCCGGCATTCCTGCGTCAGGCCGGCCTGCGCACGGTTCTGGTCAGCCCATTTGCCGAGCGACACTCGGCCTGGTGGTTCTATGCCGGCTACAACGAGATGCACAACACCGGCATGGGCGGCCTGGAGTCGGCCGAGCACGTCACGCCAACAGTCCTCGACTGGATCGCGCGCAACGGCGCCGCGGACAACTGGTTTTTGCATGTCAACTACTGGGACCCGCACACGCCCTATCGCGCGCCGGCCGAGTTCGGCAACCCGTTCGCGAACGACCCGTTGCCGGCGTGGCTGACGGAGGAGACGCTGATGCGGCACCGCAATCTGCCCGGGCCGCACGGCGCGCGAGAGATCGCCATGTACGATAACCGCGTGTCGCCGGAGTATCCGCGCCAGCTCGGCGAGATCAAAGACATGGCCGACTGGCGCGCGCTGATCGACGGCTACGATTGCGGCGTGCGCTACATGGACGACCACATCAGCCTGCTGTTTCAGGCGCTGGCGGCGCAAGGCGTGATGGACGATCTGATCGTCATCATCACCGCCGACCACGGCGAGAACCTGGGCGAGCTGGGCCTCTATGCCGAGCACGCCACAGCCGACGAGATCACCACCCGCATTCCGCTGATCGTGCGCTGGCCGGGCGTGACGAAAGCCGGCTATGTGGACAATGGCCTGCACTACAACCTCGACCTTGCCCCGACGCTGGCCGAGGCGCTGGGCCGGCCGGCTGCGCCGGGTTGGGAAGGGCAGAGCTTTGCGCCGGCGCTGCGCGGCGAGCCGGCCGGGCGTGATTATTTGGTGGTCAGCCAGTGCGCGCACGTATGCCAGCGCAGCGCGCGCTTTGGGCCGTGGCTCTACATGCGCACCTATCACGACGGCTACCATCTGTTCCCCGATGAGATGCTGTTCAACCTGGAGCAGGACCCGCACGAGCAGCGCGATCTTGCGGCGGTGAACGAGGCCGAGCGGCTGCGCGGCGCGGCGCTGTTGCAAACATGGCACGATCGCATGATGGCGACGATGCCGGATGGTTACACCGTTGATCCGATGCGCACGGTGCTTGCAGAGGGCGGGCCATTTCACGCGCGCGGGCAACTCGCGGCGTATTGCAACTATCTGGAGCAAACTGGCCGGGGGTGGGCTATTCCGGAGTTGAAGCGCCGGCACCCCGGCGAGTTCAAACGCGACTGACTGTGACTGCAATCGCGCGAAAAAACGAGAAGCCCCATCCATGATGGGGCTTCTGCGCGCATTGAAGCGTCCGCCGGTTTAGCGTGCCAGCTTCGCGTTCAGCTTGATGTCCACCGCTGCCAGCGCCTTCGAGACCGGGCATCCCTTCTTGGATTCCTCGGCGTGCTGCAGGAAGGTTTGCTCGTCGATGTTGGGCACGTCGGCCTCAGTGTTCAGCTCAATCAGACTGATTGTCGGGCCGTCGGTCAGATGCACGGTGGCCGTGGTGTGGATGCGGTTTGGGGGAAAGCCGGCTTTGGTCAGCACCGCCGACAGGAACATGGAGAAACAGCCGGCGTGGGCCGCGCCGATCAGTTCTTCAGGGTTGGTGCCTTCGCCGCTCTCGAACCGCGACGCAAAGGTGAACGGGCCGTCGTAGGCGCCGTTGCCGATGCGCATGGCGCCGCTGCCCTCGCGCAGCGTGCCGTTCCAGGTTGCTTCAGACTTTCGCACTGCCATTGATTTACCCTCACAAGTGAAATATCCGATTCAAAGTCGCGCTCAAACAGGCTGCATCTTAACTCAAGTCGCCGGTCAGCGCCTGCCATGCGCGCCCTCATCGTCGCAGCATTGCAATGTATTCTTCCACTCTGCGCCGTTCCCATGCGCTGAGATCGGCGCGTTGCAGGTGCGACGTGAGATCGCGCGCCAGTTCGCCGGCGCTCTTCGAGGCCAGCCGCTCCTGAATCAAACCGTCGAGCCGGGCGAGCAGTTTGTCATCTGCCCCCAGAAGCACCGCCGACTCCAGCTTTTCAGACGCGAGTCGCGCAATCTCGTTTCCGTCGCCGTCGCGCGCGATGTAGACGCCGTCCGGCCCGCTGCCGTCGCGGGCGATCAGCCCGAACGCCAGGCCGATGGCGAACACGCTGCCCGGGTCTGTTTGCGCGTAGCCCAGCCCGACGGTGGACATGGCGTTCAGATCGGGCGTGAGGGCCATTTCGTCGTCCAGGTGCAACGGCTCGACGCGGCGGCGCAGCGCGTCGAAGTAGTTGCGGCGGAAGTCGCCGAGCCGCAGCAGCCCGAAGAGCGGCATGCCGCGCCGCACGCTGGTCACGGTGATGGCGAAACGGTCGCCCGTCGACTCGAAGATCGCGGACGGGTTGACGCGCTCGAAAAGCTCCCGCACCTCGCTTTGGTCCGCCGCTTCCAGCCCGACGAATGTCTGCGCGCTGGACACCGGCGCCTGGCCGGCGTGGTACACGTTGAACGCGCACAGCGGCGCGGCCCGGTCGTTCAGCTCGCGCACTGTGCGGTCAAGGTCCGGCTGTTCGCAGGCCAGCGTTTCGACGCGCAACTCGCCCATTGGCGCGAACACCGACGCGCCGTACTCGAGGATGCTCAGGTCCACCTCTTCGTCGCGCCACTCCAGCCAGCGGTCGAGCGCGCCGGCCTTTTCAACCAGCGCATAAGCATGGGCCTCGCTGTCGTTCTGGCCGGCGTAGCGCCGATACAGCGCGCCAACCGACGCCTCGGTCAACACAGACCGTTGCAGGCTGAAGTCGATGTTGCCGGTCAGCGGCGTCTGTTCGGCGCGCTGGCGATACGCGCGCGCCAGTTGGTGCAGCATCCCGCCGAAGCGCTCGAGCTGAGACAGCCGCCGCTCAGCAACCGACACGACATCGGCATACAGCGCCCGCGCCGCCTGCGCCAGCATCAGGCTTAGCTCGGTTTCAAAGCGCGTTTGCAGGTAGGTGACGTACTGGTCGCGGATGCGCTCGACGCCGAAGGTGGCCTGCCACAGCGCCCACAACGCGCCGGCGAAAGCGACGATCCACGCGCCGGCGATCACGCCCAGCCGCAGCCCCGGTGAGCCGAATTGCAGCGCCTGCCAGAGCCAGGTTGAGGCCAGAACGAGCGGCGCCAGGAAGCCGGCGACGATGCCGATCGCCGTGACCGGCGCGGAAGGAATGCTGGCGATGGCGTTCTTGAGCAGCGGTCCCTGCCGGGCCAGAAAGCTGATCTGTTGCTGGTTGCGCGCCAGTAGCGCGGCCTCGCGGCGGGCCAGCGATTGCAGAA
>Ga0272446_1005110_pt1 | contig 14750 bp, 11 predicted proteins | sample YNPCB0061_FD_194587 | JGI IMG/M metagenome (GOLD analysis project Ga0272446, IMG submission 194587) | Hot spring microbial mat communities from Yellowstone National Park, WY, United States - YNP-CB-006-1 | ecosystem: Environmental > Aquatic > Thermal springs > Hot (42-90C) > Sediment | place...
CTTGTTTGAGTTCCATTTTTAAGGTCATTATTTTTCAATTCAACGTTGTTTTTAGTTGCTTAGTTCGTTTAGAGGTTTCTTCCTATGCTTGCCTGCAACATCTTTATAAACGCAACCTTTGCGTTTATTTATTAAAACTTGCGTTTATTTCCGCTTTATCTGTACCTCCACCATTGGGTTTGTCGAGCATTATCAGACTCTCCGCAATAATTTCTGTTACATATTTTTTGTTTCCGTCCTTATCTTCATAGGAACGAGTCTTAATTTTCCCTTCCAAGTAAATATGGCTTCCTTTTCGCAAATACTTCCCTGCTAAATCTGCCAAATTGCGCCATGCCACTATGTTGTGCCATTCTGTTTCTGACTGAATGTTTCCTTCTTTATCTCTGTAACTTTCTGTAGTTGCTAAGGAAAACTTGGCAACCATAATCCCTCCTTCCAGCGTGTTTATCTCTGGTTCTTTCCCTAAGTTTCCTATCAATGTCACTTTATTTAGCCCACGCATCTGCTCTCGAATATAATTTTTTCAAAAATAAAAATCTTTCCTCAAATATCCAAACCGTCCAACGGACTTTTTATTTGGTCAAACCCCTTAGTGGTTACGTGTGTATATATTTCTGTAGTTTTAGTACTTTCATGTCCAAGTAAAACCTGAATATAACGCAAATCTGTGCCATTTTCTAATAGATGGGTAGCAAAGCTATGACGTAAGGTATGCACGCTAACTTTCTTTTTTATCCCTACTTTTTTACATATTTGTTGAAAAAATGTTTGTATGCTTCTTGCAGAGTATCTTCCTCCTTCTTGTCCCTCAAATAGGTATTCTTTCGGCTTGTAGGCTTTAAAATAAGTACGTAACAAGTCAAGCGTTTTTGTGGAAAGTAGGGTATAGCGGTCTTTCTTACCCTTACTTTGTTCTACTCTGATTTGCTTTCTTTCAGAGTCTATATCTTTGATTTTTAGATTGATAAGTTCACTTATCCGCAAACCTGCCGAGTAGATTACGGTTAAGATTGCCTTGTGTTTTAGATTATCAGTACCTTTCAAAATTGCTGTAACCTCCTCCATACTTAACACTGTGGGCAGAGATTTTTCCTTGCTTGGTCTTTCTAAAAAGTAAAACTTACGTTGCCCGCCAAGCACCCTCTCATAATAGAACTTAATCGCATTAATTGCCTGATTTTGAGTAGAAGCCGATACCTTGCGGTCTATCACCAAGTACCTGCAAAAAGCAATGATTTTTTGCTCGTCTATTTTGTCTATTTCCGTAGTAGGGTAGTGATTGATGAACTCCTCAAAAAGACTTTTATATGCTTTAATTGTTCGTTCGCTATACCTTAGTTCTTTGAGTTTCAGTATCATATCCTCGGGGCAAGGGCGATAGTTTGGCAGGTCGTATTCCGATTTGCGAGGGACTTTATTGGTATCAATTTTTTCTTCCTGATAGCAAAAGTTTAATCCTTCTTGCTTTGCAAGTTCTTGAATTTGAGCCAATAATTTATCAGAAAAAGGCACAGTCCACCACTTATTTTTATTATCCCAAGACCAAAAGGGCATTTTTTTGATAGCTACCGTCAAGGACTTGTTAAAACCAAAAATAAGGCGAAGTCTATTAGTTTGTGTTTTTATTACCAAAATATCTTTTTCTCTTATTTTTTGCGAAGTTTCTGTTCCTGTTTTTACCTCTACTTCCTTGTGAATCGTGATATTAGAAATTCTATCTTTGAAATATTCTTTGATAATTTCCAGATTATCAGGGTAGTTTGGAATGAGCCACACCTTTTGTGCCTTGTCAAACTTAGCAAATCGTAAAGTCAAAATAAATTTGGTATCTACTTCATTTTTAGGGAGTTTTAAAATTATTTTCCTGCCAATCACTTCTATCAAAACCGAAGAGACTTTGGGTAAACTGACTTCTTCTGCTTTAGGAACAGTAGCAGGTTGGGGCTTCTTCTCCGTTTGCGTTTCCACTTTTTCAGGCTTGTCCACGACTATATCAGGGAAAAGCGATTTTAGCTTGCCAAACGCCTCTTTGGTATAAGGAATGTGCCAAGCCTTGTGTGTTTTGCTCCATTTAGCCCCTTCTACTTTGCGAAGCAAGGCGATAAACTCCTGATTATAAGGGAAATCTACTTTGATTCTGGTTTCTTCTCTATGAACTATTTTTGTAGCTTTTATCATATAAACTTGCGTTTATTTCGATATTTTGACTAATATACGCAATAAATTTAGCACAAAAAACAACAAATCCAAGCCTTTGCGACTTGGATTTCAGTTTTTCTAATAGGCTTTTATGCCCAGCACATCAAAGATAAAAGCATATTCCAGCGCGACTTCTTTTAATGCCTCGAACCTGCCTGATGCGCCGCCATGCCCTGCTTCCATATTGGTTTTTAGCACCAAGAGGTTATTGTCCGTTTTCATGGTGCGGAGTTTTGCTACCCACTTTGCTGGCTCCCAGTATTGGACTTGGGAGTCGTGCAAGCCTGTGGTTACAAGCATATTAGGATAAGCCTTTGCTTCTACATTGTCGTAAGGGGAGTAAGAAAGCATGTAGTCGTAATACTGTTTTTCTTTGGGATTTCCCCATTCATCAAATTCACCTGTGGTCAGCGGAATAGACTCATCTAACATAGTCGTAACTACATCTACAAAAGGTACGTCTGCAACAACTGCCTTATAGAGGTCAGGACGCATATTGACTACTGCTCCCATGAGCAAACCGCCTGCACTGCCTCCACTTGCTACTAACCTGTCGGCAGAGGTATATTTTTCTTTGATGAGGTGTTCCGAGCAGGCGATAAAATCAGTAAAGGTATTTTTCTTTTTTAAAAGTTTGCCATCTTCGTACCACTGCCTGCCCATTTCTTCGCCTCCTCTGATGTGGCAAATCGCATAAATAAAGCCTCTGTCCAACAGGCTCAATCTCACCGAACTAAAACTGGCATCTAAGGAGTATCCGTAAGAACCGTAGGCGTATTGGTAAAGTGGCGCACTGCCGTCCTTGGGTGTACCTTTTTTATAAACTAAGGAAATAGGCACTTTTGTACCGTCTTGGGCAGTGGCATAAATCCTTTCTGCTTGGTAGTTTTCAGGTTTGAACGTACCGCCTACTACTTCCTGCTGTTTGAGCAAGGTTTTTTCCTTCGTTTCCATGTTGTAGTCAAAGGTAGAACTTGGCGTGGTAAGTGAGGTATAGCCATAGCGCAAAATATTGGTATCAAAATCTAAGTTTACCCCTGTGCCTGCGGCATAAGTTGGCTCTCCAAAGTCCACATAGTGTTCTGTTTTATCATTTTTAATGATTCGCAGGTGCATCAAACCTTCCTTTCTTTCCTCTAAGACCAAAAAGTTTTTGAAAACTTCGAAACCTTCCAAAAGTACATTGTTTCTATGGGCAATGACTTCTTTCCATTTAGTCTTATCAGTAGTTTGGTTTTCAGCTACTTCCATCAGTCGGAAGTTTTTTGCCTGCCAGTTGGTACGAATGTAAAACTTATCGCCTACATGGTCTATACCGTATTCGTGTTCTCTTTCTCTTTGGAGGAACATTTTGAACTTTTCGTTGGGCTTGCTTGCCTCTAAGATTTGGGCTTCGGTGGTAAGCGTACTGCTCGAGGCGATGACCATGTATTTCTTTGACTTAGTGCGATATACGCCTACATTAAAGGTTTCGTCTTTTTCCTCAAAAATCAGTTCGTCTTTGGTGGGGTCTGTTCCCAAAGTATGCTTGTAAATTTGATAAGAACGGAGCGTTTGTAAATCTTGACGTGAATAGAAAATGGTTTTGTTGTCGTTTGCCCAAGCAATGTTGCCAGTGGTGTTAGGAATGATGTCTTGGAGGGTTTCACCAGTAGCTAAATTTTTAAAATATATCGTATAAATTCTGCGGCTTACAGTATCAGTGGAATACGCCAATATATCTTGATTATAAGATACTTGCATGCCTCCTACAGCAAAATATGAGTGTCCTTTGGCAAGTTCGTTTCCGTCTATCATCACTTCTTCTTGGGCTTGCAAAGAGCCTTTTTTGCGACAGTAAATTGCATATTCCTTGCCTGTTTCATAGCGTACATAGTAGTAGTAATCATCTAATTTATAAGGCACGGACTCGTCTTGCTCTTTGATTCTGCCCTTCATTTCCGCGAAAAGTTTCTCTTGGGTTTCCTTTGTATGCCCAAGCACGGTATCCAAGTAAGCGTTTTCGGCTTTCAGATATTCTATTACTTCGGGATTTTCTCTATCATTGAGCCAATAATAATTGTCTATGCGTTTATGTCCGTGAATTTCTAATTCTTTGGGAACAATCTTCGCTTTGGGAGGAGTTGCTGTCATGTGTTTAAGTTCTTTGTTTTGGTTTTGTTGGTTTTCCTGACTACAGGAATAAAGCCACAAAGTTAGCAAAAATAGCCTTGCTAAGGGAAAAGTGTTGTGTTGGAGTTTCATAAATTGCTTTTTTTATAGAAAATTAGGATAAAAACTTTGCTTTTATATCGTATAGCCGCCATCTACAGTATAAACTGCGCCTGTCGTGTAAGCACTTGCTTCTGAGGCTAAAAATAAAGCCACCCCTGCCAAATCTTCGGGCTGTCCGATGCGAGAAATAGGCAAATGCTTGATAGACTTACTCAACATCTCCTCATTTTTCCAAAGAGCTTCGCTGAATTTAGTTTGGATAAGTCCCGGACAGATGACGTTGGCGCGTATGCTGTCCCTGCCCCATTCCTTAGCAAGGACTTTGGTAAGCATCACTAAGGCAGATTTGCTCACACTATAAATGCCTAAAAAAGGTTCTGGAGAAAGCCCGCCTATGCTACTGATGTTGATAATAGAGCCTCCGCCTCGTGCTTTCATGCTCGGATAGCAAAGTTTTGCCAACTCAAAAGGGGCTTTGACATTGACTTGCATAATTTTGTCAAATGCCGCCTCATCGGTATTAACCACAGAACCAAAAACAGGATTAGTAGCGGCATTGTTTACTAAAATGTCTATGCCACCATAAACTGCGATGGTCTGCTCTACCAAGTTTTTAAGCTGACTCATTTCCCCTACATGACAAGCAATCCCCGTGGCTTCGTAGCCTTTACTTTTCAAAACATTGGCTACTTCCTCTACGGATTCTTGTTTGCGGCTGCTCACTACTACCTTTGCTCCTGCCTCCGCAAAGATAGTCGCCATGGCTTCGCCTATGCCCTTGCTTGCGCCTGTAACTACGGCTACTTTGTTTTTTAAGTCAAATTTTTCTTTTAATCTTTCCATGGTGTTGTTTTTTTGTACTAAAAGTTTTGGTTCTTTCGGCTTTTTAGCTTAAAGTGGATATGACAATTTTTATTTAGCATTACTTTTTACACAATACTAACAATTACATATTTTTTTGTAAAGATAAAATATTTTCAGTTTTTCTTAAATCACACTAATATTATACTTGCAAAGTTCACTGTACTCAGAAGCAGGCTAAGGCAATAGCTGTTTAAGGTGCTAATTTTGTAGTTTTATGCTTTTTGCTTACATTTGTGAGTGAAGCAAGGGAACTGCTATCCATCCCGCTCTTCGCAGAGCGACCCTGGCAAATATTTTTCTGTTTGATTACTAATTAGATACACAATGCTTTTGCAAAACATTAAAACTGTTCAGAATGAGTTAGCCCCTTTTTCTCATGTCAAATTGATTGCTGTTAGTAAAACCAAGCCCGTGGAAGTACTTTTAGAGGCTTATCAGGCAGGGCTAAGAGATTTCGGAGAAAACAAAGTGCAAGAAATGCTACCAAAGTACGAGGCTCTGCCCAAGGACATCCGCTGGCATTTGATAGGACATTTACAGACCAATAAAGTGAAATATATCGCTCCTTTTGTACATTTGATTCATTCAGTAGATAGTTTGAAACTTTTGCAAGAAATAGACAAACAAGGAAAGAAATACGGCAGAGTTATCTTTTGCCTGCTTCAAGTATATATTGCCCAAGAGGAAACAAAATTTGGACTTAGTAGAGAAGAATTAGTAGAAATACTTGATAGTCAGGAACTGAAGAATCTTAAAAATATATGTATCAAAGGACTGATGGGCATGGCAAGCAATACCGAGAATTTTGAGCAAGTGCGTCAGGAGTTTAGAAGTCTTAAAAGCATTTTTGATAGTATCCGAGAGAAATATCATGGAGAAAACCTTGATTTCCAAGAGCTTTCTATGGGTATGAGTGGAGATTACATGCTTGCTATCGAGGAAGGCAGTACGATGGTGAGGATAGGCAGTAAGATTTTTGGGAGTAGGTAACAATAGGTTGAAAATCTTTTATAATGGCTATTATTTTTATAAAATCAAACCGTCTAATAGCTTGATATACAGGTCAATACCCTCCTTTACCTCATCTAAATAGATATACTCATCGGCGGTATGCGAACGAGCCGAGTCGCCCGGACCTATTTTGATGGAATCAAAAGGCATAAGAGCTTGGTCTGAAGTAGTAGGAGAGGCATAATATGCTCTCCCTAAGCGGATTCCTTGCTGAACTATGGGGTGAGTAATAGGGATACTGGAAGCATTCAGGCGAATAGAGCGATCTTGGACTTGGCAACTTACATGCTGTTTGATAATGTCTAAAATTTCAGCATTTTTATATACATCAGTGGGGCGAATATCTACTGTAAAAGTACAAACGTCAGGAACAACATTATGCTGACTTCCTGCGTTGATGATAGTTACGGTCATTTTTACCTCGCCAAGCATGGTGGAAACTTTGGGAAATTTATAATTCCTGAACCAGTCTATGTCTTTAAGTGCCTTGTAGATAGCATTTTCTCCCTCATTACGAGCAGCGTGTCCCGCTTTACCTTTCACGGTGCAATCAATTACCATTAAGCCTTTTTCTGCTACAGCCAGTTGCATCTGAGTTGGCTCACCTACAATAGCTAAGTCTATTTTGCCAAAATTGGGCAATACTAACTCTATCCCATTGTGACCGCTTATCTCTTCCTCTGCTGTCGCTGCAATGATTAAGTTAAAAGGCTTATCTTCTATTTCATTGTAATACAAGAATGTAGCGATGAGCGATACTAATGGTCCTCCTGCATCATTACTGCCTAAACCATATAATTTTCCATCTTTTTCTACAGGAGTAAAAGGGTCTAAGGTATAGCTTTTATTTGGTTTGACTGTATCGTGATGTGAGTTGAGCAAAATAGTAGGTTTGTTTTTCTGAAAATTAGCAGAAAAAGCCCATATATTATTAAGCTGACGGCATACTCGTATATTTTTGGATATGAGGTAGTTGGCTATCAAATCCGCAGTTTTATCTTCTTCTTTGCTAAAAGAAGGCGTAGCAATCAGACTTTTCAGCAAATCTATTGCCTCGATAGTCAGTTGGGTAATATTGGGTAGGGAAGTGGTTTGCACTGTACTTTTAGATTTGTTGTTTGCACAAAGCTAAAAAACTAATCAAATATTTTATTGAGTAGCTTTTGACTTTTTTCAGAAAGTTGCTTTGTATCTATTTCTAATCCTTTTAGTAAATCAATCAAACAATAAATTCGGTTTTCTGTATTGAAATATTTATTAATAATAACTACCTTAGTATCTTTGAGTAAGCAGTAACCTGCCTTAAAGTTGCCTTTTTCGTAACGTAATACGTAACCTGCTTCAGAAAAAATATCTTCTATTTTATTTAGAAATGTAGGTGTATTTTTTACCATAGCCTAAAACATAAAAAAACATGACAAGGACTACTTGAGCCTTTTCATGTTTTTGTCTAAGTGGGAGATATGTTTTTATTGAGTCAGCCTTTTTACAGTTTCTACAAGTGCATCAAAGTTCAAAGGTTTCTGAAGATACTCATTGATACCTGCCTCTCGGAAATCTTCTAAGGTGTAATTCTTAGCATTTCCTGTAATAGCCACGATAGGAACTGAAGATTTTTTTTCATCAGGGAGTTTGCGAATCTGTCGGGCGCACTCCATTCCGTCCATGCCCGGCATATTGATATCCATGAGAATTATATCAAAATCATTTTTTTCCATGATTTCCAAAACTTGTAAACCATTCTTGACTGCGGTAATATTGTAATTTTGGAATTGAAGCACTTTTTTAGTAATATTCTGAATTACAGAACTGTCTTCAGCAACTAATACTTGTTTTTGTACCGACATAACTGTAGATTTTGTTTTATTGTAACACAAAAGTACATATTATTTCAATAAATACTTTCACAAATAATCAATAATTTAACTGAAAAACAAGGGGACGGCTAAAATTTTTCTCTTTCTAATTTTCACTTCGTATTTCAATGTAATATAACAGCCAATTTTTAATTTTTCCTTCTGCGATTTCTACTACCATTTTGGCTTTTTCATAAAAATAGTACTCCGAATTACTGCCCGCTTTCATGTAAGAGGGAACTCCATAAGTAGCGATGAGTTTTTCTTTATCTGTGCCTATGCCCAATCCTTGTGAAGTCTTCCCTTTGTAAGACTGCCCCGTGAGAAGCAGATAAATATTTTTGTCAAATAAGCGTATTTTGATTTTGCTGAAATCATCTTCGTAGGTAGCTGAGACTGCTACTGAACGCCCCTGATTCTGTATGGTGGCATGTTCTACGAATTTTTCTTGTGAAAGTTGTTGAGAGGTGAAGTTGCCTATTTTCTCAATATAAGCAGGAATAAACTTGCTTTTATCTTTTTTATTTTCGGCAATAAAATCTGTAATCCACTCGCCGATACTACTAAAGTCAAAAAGTTTCTCGATAAAAGATTGATTGAGTTTATTATATAATGCTAAGTTGTAATCAGCCATGTAAGCATTTTTCCTTTCTGCTGCCTCAAAATCTGCTTTGGCTTGTGGCAATTGTTTATTTTTAGCAAAGGCAATACCTCTGATAAGGTGTGCGTTGGCGGGCAGTCCTCCCTTTGCCATAGGATTGTCAGCTAATTTATTTTCCAAATCGTTAATAATTCCTATGGCGTAAGCATGATTTCCCTCCAAAGAATATTTGCAAGCCAAGTTGATATGAGCAGGGCTATACGTTTTGTCCATTTTGATTACTTGGTCTAAATGCTGTTGTGCTTTTTTGAGTAAGTCTTTGATTTGTTGTTTTTTATCTTTCTTACTTCCTCCCGTAGAGGTACTACGCGTAGTAGAGCCTAAGAGCCTGCCTGCCGCATCAAACTCACAAGGATAGGCAAAATAAACTTCTTCTTTCTCCATTAAACTAATTGCCTGCGCCAGAGCAGACACGCCTAAATTGTTAGCTATATCCCTGTCTGTGAAGCTATTACTAATATGTTCAAAGCAAGCTATTGCATCTTCGTAGTTTTTGGAAAGATATAAAAACTTACCTGCATGAAATACAGGAATTAGTGCCTTGATTTCCTTAGAGGTCATCTCTGCTGATTGGATACGGTCTATCTTAGTTGGGTAGCCCTCTAACTTCTCATTGAGTTTGTACTCTTCGTAGATTTTATTCAATACGTTAGGTAATAAACGATAGGTGTCAAAACCTGCCAAATAGCCTTGCAAAAGTCCATAGTAATCAGCTTCTTCTTCTAATTTGAGTTTGTGTTCTTTACTACTCTTTTTTGTATTTTTAGAAGGTGCAATGACATTATTAGTAGGCATTAGCCCTGCAAAAAAACCTTCTCTGTACTGGTGGTTCTGGGTATAGTGAGCCAATTCATGTCCAATGATACATGCCAAAGCGTTCAACGAATCCGCTCCAAACTTCGTACAAAGGTCGTAGAGTTTTTCATCTACATATACTATCTGATGTCCATTGGTGGCTACAAACTGGGCAATGACTTGGGTTTTGCTTTGGCGAGCAAACATTCTAAGTTCGGGAACTGGACGCTCAAAATCTCGCACCCTTGCTATTTTCTCACAAATCTCTCTGACCAACTGGTACTTATAATGCGAAGCAGGCAAAAGAACCTCTTGGGCAGATGCTTGTAATGAAAAGAGAAAAAAAGTAGTATATACAATACTGTTTTTCAGTAGTTTATTCATAATTTTACTATATTTGAAACTAAACGCTTGACCTATTAACAAAATTTACGACAAAAATTACCCTACTCATGCTTTGAACTTTGCAAGTCCTTAGTTTAATTGCAGAAATATGCAAATGTCAATCATCTTAAAATCTTATTGCGCTTGATTACGAAAAAGTTAGGATTTTTTGCTATTTTATGTGTATGCTCTTCTTTTTTATTACCTAAACAAATTTTAGGACAAAAAAGATTACAACCTCAAAAATATTTGGTTTTGGACAAATATAGTCCTTCGCGTGTTTATTTGGCTGTAGGCGACCCTATACGATTCCGCCTAAAGAAAGATAGGTTGATTTTCAATGACCATATCGAGGAGCTTAACCTCCGAGACTCAAGTATTATGCTTGTTGATGCTCGCATGAAAATTTATCTACGCGAGTTTGATACTTTTTATTTTGATAGGCGGTGGGCAAACTTTGTCAGAGGGGGACTGAATTTTATTGGAGGAGGGTTTCTGTTTTCTGCGGCAGTTCACCCTTTGGTCGGCAATGCCCTTTACGACCCCAAAGAACAAGCCCTGATTGGCTTGACTGCGGTAGCCTTAGGGCAGGCTACTAAATTTTTCCGAATTAGAAAATTTAAAATAGATAGAAACAGTAGGATACAAATTTTGGATTTGAGCAAGACTTTTTAAGATGTTCAACCCTCTTTTTCAGTTTCTTGCTAATTTGTATTGACAAATGAGAAAGCACATTGGCAAGCTACAATTAAGTTGAGCAACAAAAAAGTGAAAAGTTTTTTTGTAAAAATCCCTGACTTTTTAGTAACATTACCCATTCATCTTAATTTAATAAACTTACTATGTCATTGATTCAGCAAACCATAGATAAACTTTCTGCTCTGGCTACCCAAGAGTTGCCTTACCAAATGTTCGTAGGATTTGATGGTTATTTAGATTATATCCAACACGTAGTCAAAAGCAAAGATGCTACTGGAGAATCTACCTATTTTGAAACTATTACTGACTTATCCAAGCACTTGCAAACCTTAGCGGGTAAAAGCGGACAGTTAGAAGTTAGCACCCAAGAAATCAAAATAGGAGGGAATGCTCCTATTTTGGCTAATGCCTTAGCAAGTTTAGGAATTAGAAACTACTGCTTTGGTGCGATGGGCTTTCCACAGCTACACGCAGAGTTTAAGTCTATGCACCCACTTTGCGAACTTGTTACTTTTGGTATGTCTGGAATTACCCATGCTATGGAGTTCAAAGATGGTAAACTTATGTTTTCAGACTTGGGAACGTTTGAGCGAGTAAATTGGAATTACCTGAAAAGTATCATAGGTATAGACAGATTTTACACTTGTATAGCCAAAAGCCAAGTAATTGCATTAGTGGACTGGGTCAATCTCCCCCAAGCTACAGACATTTGGAGAGGCATGTTAGCAGAGGTAGTCAGACCTCTGGGCAATCCCAATAAGCATTTCTTATTTGACCTCTGCGACCCCAGTAAGAAATCCACAGAGGACATCATACAAGTACTGCATCTCATCAGCGAGTTTGCCAATTTAGGTACGGTTACGCTTGGCATGAATGAAAATGAAACAAGAAAAGTTTGGTTGGCGCTCAAAGGTTTACCTTTGTCCTCCTCGGATGCCGATGAGCAGGATTTACGAGAAATAACAAGTTTTATTTACAAAGCATTACAAATCCAATACCTGCTGGTTCACCCTACTACCTATACCCTTATTTGCGATAAGAATGGCTTGCAAGAAATCAAAGGCAGAGAAGTTACCCAACCCAAAGTCCTCACAGGCGGCGGCGACAACCTCAATGCGGGCTATTGCTTGGGAATATTAGCAGGTTTTGAACTTGGGCAGTGTGCTTTATTGGGCATGGCTACCTCTGGAGCTTACATACAGAATGGACATAGCCCAAGTATTCAAGAATTAATCAATTATTTGGAAATAATGAAAAAAGAAATTAAGTAAGATTAATAATGCTTGCTAATTGGTTATTTTTTTACTAATTTGTTCTCTATAATAGAGTACAGTGGCTATGATACCTTCCTTATATTGGAATAAGATAGTAGCCCTAATTCAAAATAAGCAAAGATAAATATGAAGCAAGCAAATTCCTTATTTTCACTACTTTTCTCTATCTCCATTAGTATCTGCTTATGGGTTTCTTGCCAAACTAAACCGTCGAGGACGCTTTTTACGCAACTTATGCCAAGCGACACAGGCATCGATTTTGCCAATAATATTACTCCTGATGATACCCTTAACGTGCTGTATTTCATGTATATGTACAATGGAGCGGGCGTAGGGGTAGGAGATTTTAACGGAGATAGCCTGCCTGATATTTTCTTTTCTGGCAATCAAGTATCGAGTAAGTTATACCTCAACAAGGGCAATTTTAAATTTGAGGACGTTACTGAAAAAGCAGGTGTAAAAACTGACCGTTGGGCTACGGGAGTTTCAGTAGCAGATGTAAATGCTGATGGTTTGTTAGATATTTACGTTTGTGTGGCTTATAACAATCTTTGGAACAGAAGCAATGCAAACTTGCTTTTTATCAATCAAGGGGTAAAAAATGGCGTGCCAACCTTCAAGGAAATGGCAACAGAGTACAATTTGGCAGACACTTCCTACTCCACACAAGCGGCATTTTTTGACTATGACAAGGACGGAGATTTGGATATGTACCTGCTTAACAATTGGTTAGAGAAAGAAAGCCATAATCGTCTTCGCCCCAAAGTTACCGATGGTACTGCCCCCAATAGCGACAAACTTTACCGCAATGAAGGAATAGGAGCAGATGGACACCCTATTTTCAAGGAAGTGTCCAAAGAGGCAGGAATCGTATTTGACGGCTATGGCTTAGGGGTAGTGATTTCAGACCTGAACAAAGATGGCTGGCAAGATATTTACGTATCTAATGACTTTATTACCAATGACTTAATGTATATCAATAATGGGAATGGTACTTTTACTAATCGGATTGCAGACTGCCTTATGCACCAAGCGTACAACGGTATGGGAGCAGATATTGCAGACTACAACAACGATGGTTGGACGGATATTGTCGTCTTAGACATGCTCCCCGAAGACAACAAGCGCCAAAAAATGATGATGATGAATGCTAACTACGACCGTTATGAGATGATGACAGGGAAGTTTTTAAATTATCAACCTCAATTTGTGCGAAATACACTTCAACTTAACAATAGGAATGAAACTTTTAGCGAAATAGGGCAACTGGCAGGAGTAGAAAAAACAGATTGGAGTTGGGCGGCTCTCTTTGCTGATTATGATAATGACGGTTGGAAAGACCTTTACATTACCAATGGTTACAGAAAGGATATTACTGATTTGGACTACATTACCTACTCTCAACTTAATGTGCAGTTTGGCTCTGATGAATTCAAAAGAAAAAAGAAAAAGGAAATGCTCCAACTAATTCCCGAAGTACGTATCCCTAACTATATGTATAGGAATAAGGGCGACTTAACCTTTGAAAATGTATCAAGCGCATGGGGCTTAGATGTCCCGTCTTACTCCAATGGTGGGGTATATGTGGATTTGGACAATGACGGAGATTTGGACTTAGTAGTAAATAATATAGATGAGCCTGCTTTGATTTTTCAAAATCATGTAGATAAACTATTGGTAAACAATTATTTAAAAATAAAACTCTTAGGAAGTGAAAAAAACAGATTTGGCATAGGCGCAAAAGTAGAAGTCTGGACAAATGGAAACATGCAGTATCAAGAACAAAATCCCGTCAGAGGGTTTCAGTCTTCGGTAGAATGTTTATTGCATTTTGGCTTGGGCAAAAGTCAAAACATAGACTACGTAAAAATCACTTGGGTAGATGGCAAATCTCAAGTATTAGAAAATGTAAAACCTAATCAAACTTTATTCTTAGATTATAAAAATGCACAAAACATTCCTGATATTCAGTCAGTTCAGTCTGCCACCGTTCAGACTTTCCAAGCAATTCCCGATTTGGTCAATTTTGAGCATAGAGAAACCGAACATATAGATTTCAAACAACAGTTTACCCTTCCTCATAAGTTTTCTCAAAACGGCTTTGGAATAGCCGTAGGCGACATCAACGGCGACGGCTTAGACGATTTTTATGCAGGAGGAGCATACGGCATGAGTGGTTCGTTTTTTATTCAAAACAAATTAGGACAATTCCAAGAAAAAAAACTAACGATTGATACCTTGCATGAAGACTTAGGCGTACTGCTTTTTGATGCAGACAACGACAAAGATTTAGACCTTTACATAGTGAGCGGAGGAAGTGAAAGATTGAAAGAAACTGATTATTACCAAGATAGATTGTATCTGAATGATGGGAAAGGCAATTTTTCTTTGGCAGAAAATGCTCTCCCTGATACAAAAAGTAGTGGCTCTTGTGTAGTAGCTTGTGATTTTGACCAAGATGGAGATTTAGACTTATTTGTGGGAGGGAGAGTAATTCCTAATGAATATCCGCTTGCGCCAAGAAGTTATTTGCTCAGGAATGATACACAGGGGAATAAAGTCAAATTTACGGATATTACTCCCCAAGAACTCTCCCATATTGGCATGGTAACTTCAGCACTGTGGACAGACTTTGACAATGACAGGCAAACAGATTTAGTGGTTGTCGGCGAATTTATGCCCATTACTTTCTTTAAAAATAATCAAGGAAGCCTAAGTAAATATTCTGCGTTCCAGATTCCTAATTTTATTGGTTGGTGGAATAGCATAAGCGCAGGAGATTTTGACAAT
>Ga0272446_1005111_pt1 | contig 14748 bp, 9 predicted proteins | sample YNPCB0061_FD_194587 | JGI IMG/M metagenome (GOLD analysis project Ga0272446, IMG submission 194587) | Hot spring microbial mat communities from Yellowstone National Park, WY, United States - YNP-CB-006-1 | ecosystem: Environmental > Aquatic > Thermal springs > Hot (42-90C) > Sediment | place...
GGCCGTTGTCGGCGGCAACCGGCCACGACCCGGAGCGCCGGCGTCCGAGCCGGCATAGAGCGGTGGACCTTCGGAGGCAGGGTGTTGCTGCGCCGTCGCCGCCCACCCGGCTGCGGACCGCGAAGGTGTTGGGCTCGACAGAGTTTCGCCCCACCGGAGATGGCTCCGGCCGGGACGCAGCGCGGCCCTGCTGAGCGCGTCGCGGCACGGCCTAAAGACCGCGCCGGCGCCGTGCGGCCGGTTGGCCCGGGTCAACGGGGGGTGGGCGCAGCCGGGGCGTTGGTGGTTGCCGGAGGCGCGTTGGTGGCGGTGGGCGGAGGGAGGTTGAGCTTGGTGCGCAGGGCGGCGGCGTATTCGGGCTCGAGGTTGGGCAGGAGTTGGTCGAGCACCTCGCGGCGCAGGTCCTCGAGCGGGGGCAGGCCGACGCGTTTTTCGGAGGGGCCGCCGGCGATTTTGCTCATGTAGCGGTTCCAGATGTTGCGGGCCAGGAGGTAGTAGCCCTGGGCCTGGTCGTCTTCGTCGAGGGCGAGGTTGATGAAGGAGCGCACCAGGCAGCCGCGGATGTTGGAGATGGTTTTGTTCATGTCGGTCTCGCCCACGTCTTCGCCCACGCGGCGGAGGGCGTAGTCCTCGAGGGTCATCTCCGGGGGATAGTCTTTGGGGTAGAGCTTTTTGACGGTGTCGAGCCACTGGTTGGCCTCGCGGTAGCGCTGGTGGACGAAGTAGAAGTACACGGCGTCGAGCAGCGCGTTGCGGTGGGCGCGGGCGATGTGGTCGCGCATTTCGGGGTCCTCGGCCATCATTTCCTCGTAGGCGGCGTGGGTGCGCGGGAAGATGTCGAGGTTTTCGCCGAAGATGATCTGGTCGGGCTTGAGGCGGAGGATGCGGCCGCGGTGGAAGGCGAGGTAGAGGGATTGGTAAATGACGCGGCGCAGTTTGATGAGTTGCTCCTTGGTTTTGGCCATTTTGCGGCCGAGGTTGGCCCAGTAGATGGCGTGGGCTTCGGGCAGGCGCCACTCGAGGGGGCCGTAGCGTTCGTCGGTTTCCTTCATGAACGCGGGGTCCAGTTTGTAGCGTTCGCGCAGGGTGGCGACGCGCTGGCGGGCTTCGTCGGTTTGGGGGTTGAGCAGTTCGTCCCAGTTGGGGCGTCCGCCGCCCAGGAGGCGCTGCATTTCGTTGGCCCAGGCGGTTTTGAAGTACAGGTGGGCGTCGTCGAGGTTGTGCCCGAGCTTGTGCTGGAAGTGCCAGGCCAGTTCGCGGTACAGCTCGACCTCGTGGGGGTTGTATTTGAGGGCTTCGTCCCGGAGCAGTTCGATGCCGCGTTGCACCCAGGCCCAGCGGTCCTTCGGGTCGCTGAACTTGATCGAGATGTTGTAGGACATGTTCCAGGCCATCACGACCCAGACGGTGGGGATGCGGGGCTGGAGCTTGGTGATCCAGTCGGCCAGTTGCACCATCTCGAAGTAGCGGTCCTGGTCCTGCAATTCCATGGCGCGCACCCACAGGGCGTTGGCGATGAGCCCGCGGAAGCCGCCCAGCACCACGGTGGTGAAGACCAGGGCGGGCGGCGCGTTTTTGAGCGGCTCGACGCGGGTGAGGCCCAGGTCGGCCCGCTGGCGGTTGAGCTGGCGCTGGGTGAGGCCCGCGCCCGCCAGGAGCGCCACGGCCAGGAGCAGGAGCAGGACTTTGCGCAGGCGGCTGGGGAGGTTCATGGCGTCAGCCCCGGGTTGCCCGCCAGCGCCAGCTCGCGGCGGTTGAAGATGAGGATGCCCAGAGCGGCGAACAGTCCGCTCATCACGCCGACGATTTGGATCACCGCCCGCGCCAGCGTGCCCCAGGTGATGCTCCGGCCGGTGCTCAGGGCCTGGACCGGCGAGAAATCCCGCGCCAGGTAGATGAAGCCCCGCAGGCCCTTGAAGAACAGGACCGTGGCCTGGTCGAAGAGGTTGGGCGTGTCAATCAATCCGGTGTTCGGGTTCACCGGCCGGATGCCGCCCTGCTCGATGATGGTGTTCATCGTGCCGGTGGAAAAGGCCACCAGCAGCAGCGAGAGCGAGACAAACGCGGCCACCGGGAAGGACAACTGGCTGGCGGCGGCCAGGCCGAGGGCGCCCAGGAGCGCCAGCCAGCACAGCACGATGATCACGCCACGCAGGTAGTTCAGCCCGAAGCCGCCTTCGCGGTAGAGCACCTCGAAGCCGTCTTCGAGCGGGAACAGCACGGCGGTCTCGTTCACGTTGAGGAACTGCACATGCAGCACGCCGCGGCTGTCCAGCAGGTTGGGCGGCAGTTCGATTTCGTAAAAGGTCTCCGCCGCGTGCGTGCGCACGGTGCGCTGCCGGTAGGGCGAGTCGGGCGGCCCCACGTCCCAGACGCCGGTGTAGGTGCCGGAGGGGGATTTTTCGGTCACAAAAAATTTCACGCGGATGAACAGCGGCTGGTCCTTGAGCCGGGCGGCGGCGGCGCCCAGGTCCACGGCCCAGGCGCGGACGTAGCCCGAGGGCACCACCTGGAGCTCGGCCTTGACCTGCTCGCGCACCAGGCGTTGCAGTTCCTTGAGGTCGAGCGTGGCCAGTTGCTCCTTTTCCACGCGCTCCCGGACCCGCCGCTGCACCTCGGCCTCGATGTCCGGCATTGGCTCGCGGGCGGAACCGCGGGCCACGAAGATTTCCTGGCGCAGTTTTTCCTGTTGCTCGGCGGGCAACTGGCGCGCGCGCCAGAGCATCTGGGCAAAGACGACCCCGGCGGACAGGCCCAGCAGGAGCAGGTTCACGGCCAGGAGGCCGGCCCATTTGCCCAGCCAGATTTGCCAGCGGGCGACCGGTTTGACCACCACGAGCTGGATGGTGCAGTCATCAATGTCCCGGGCCAGGGTGCCGCAGGCCAGCCAGAGTGTGGTCAACCCCAGCACCGCGGTGATCAAGCCCAGCGTGTAGCTGAGCACGATCTGGATGAACCCCTGGGCCGTGCCGTCGTGCTTGATGACCGCCGGCAGCAGAAACACCGAGCCCAGCAGAAACACCGCCAGCAGCGGCACCAGCCGGAAGCGGAAGGCCGCCTTGAACGTCAATCGGGCAATGGCCAGAAACGCTTGCATGGTCAGGAGGACACGCCCCACGCCCGCGGGCAGCGGCGGAATCCGGTCGCGCGGTGCATCACGGGTTCTTGCCGCCCAGCAGGTCCTTCAATTTCTCGTCCGCCTTTTTCAATTCCTCGCCCGGCGTGGCAGTGACCGGCGCCGGGCCGCTCGGCGCGGGCGGCGGCGGGGTGGGCTCGAGCAGGGCCTTGAGCCGGGCGTCGTCCACGGCGGGTTCGGGCTGGCGCACGGCGGGGGCGGCGGGTTGGGGTTCGGCGGGCAGGGTGAGACGTTCCAAGAGCCGCTCGGCCGGGGCCGCCTCGGCTTCCGCGCCGCCACGCAAGTAGGCGGCGACGCGCGCGCCGGAAGTGGCGCCGGAGGTTTCCTCGGTTTGCTTGGCCCGCTCGACCACCTGGAGGAAGAGGCTTTCCAGGTTTTGGGTCGGGTTTTCGATGCGCACCTGGTCGGGCGGCACTTCGGTGCGGAGCACCTCCAGGACCCGTTCGAGCGTGGGCCGGGACAGCACCGGGGTGGTGATGCGCAGCCGGTCGGGCGTGGTGAGCAGTTCCTTGAGCGAGCCCATCGCCTGAATCCGCCCGCCGTAGTAGATCACCACCCGGTCGCACACGTCCTCGACATCGGCCAGCAGGTGGCTGCTGAGGATGACCGTCTTGCCGCGGCGGGCCAGGGCGAGGATGAGGTCCTTGACCTCGCGGCAGCCGATGGGGTCCAGGCCGGAGGTGGGCTCGTCGAGGATGACCAGGTCGGGGTCGTTGATGAGCGCCTGGGCCAGGCCGATGCGGCGTTGCATGCCCTTCGAGAACTCGCCCACGGTGCGGCGCCGGACTTCCTTGAGGCCCACCATTTCGAGCAACTGCGCGATGCGCAGGCGGCGGTCTTCGGCCCGCAAGTGGAACAGGTTGCCGAAAAACTCGAGCGTCTCGGCCGAGTCCAGGTAGCGGTACAGGTAGGATTCCTCGGGCAGATAGCCGATGCGTTCCTTGGTGAGCACGTGCGTGGGGGCGCGCCCGAACACCTCGATGATTCCCCGGTCGGGCCGCAGCAGGCCCAGGATGAGCTTCACGGTGGTGGACTTGCCCGAGCCGTTGGGGCCCAGCAACCCGAAGACCTCGCCGCGCCGCACGGTGAAGTCCACATTGTCCACCGCCCGGGCCTTGGGGCGGCCCCAGAAGTCCTTGAAGACCTTGGTGAGGCCGCGCACAGCGACGACCACGTCACCGTCTCCCGCGGTCGCGGGCGGGGCGGCTTGGGATTCGGCCAGGATCATAAGCTTGTGACCAACTTTGCCGGGGCGGGCCCTCCGCGGGCCACCTCGCCCGGGCCTGCGCAGGGCGAAGCCTCGGGCCGCGCAAGCTAACAAAGCCCGGCGGGCCGAACAACTGCGCGTTCGCCCGCCCAGTTAAAGAAAAGCCGCCCGGCATCGCACCGGGCGGCGTTGGTCCAGGGCGGCGGCGGCCCGCGGTGCCGTCGTCAAACCCCAAAGGATTGGCCGCAGCCACAGGCCTGGCGGGCGTTGGGGTTGCGCATCTTGAAGCCCCCGCCGGTCAGGCGCTCGTCGTAATCCACCACCGTGCCGCGCAGGAACTGGGCGCTGAAGGAATCCACCGCCACCGGCACGCCGTGCAGTTCGCCCGTCCAATCGCCCTCTCGCGGTTCATCGAAAACCATGCCGTATTGCAGACCCGAGCAGCCGCCTTTTTCCACGTACAGGCGCAGATGCCGGCCGGGCGGCTCCTTGGCCAGGAGGTTTTTAACCTCGCTCGCGGCGGCCTCGGTCAGGTGCACGATGGGTGTTTCGACGGTGGTCATTGGTCCTTACGCCGGCAAGCTACGCAGGCGCGGGTTTTCTGTCAAACCGGGCGTGGGAAGAAATCTCAGCGCACCCCCGCAGTGCCGGCCGGCGCGGCGGCCAAGCGGCGCAGTTCCTCAATTTTGCGCTCGAAGCGGGCCCGCAACGGCGGCAGCTCGGTGAGCAGGCGCTGATAGATGCCCAGCGCCACGTCCCATTGCCGCAACGATTCGGCCAGTTCGGCCGCCTCGAGCCCGGCCTGGCGGACCCACGGCGGGTCCGGCCCTTCGCCGGCGCGCAGGTTCCGGCCGTAGAGCACGTTCAGGAAATGGGTCATGGCCGCCTCGTACAAGGCGGGTTGTTCGGCGGGCGGCTTGAGGGCGGCCTGTTTCTTGAACACCAGGCCCAGCGCCACCTCCGCCATGCTGCGCAAGCCGGCCCCCGCCGGGGACTCGATCACCTTGCGGTACGCCTCCGCCGCGGCGTCGTAGCGTTTGGGGTCCACGGTGGCCAGTTGGAGGTGGCAGTCGCCAATACGGCCCCAGGCGCGGGGGGCCAGGTCGTTGGTCGGGAAGCGCTCGACGACCTTGGTGAAGGCGTTGAGCGCCTCGGCGTAGCCGGCCAGCGGGTCGGCGCCGGCCGGGCGCGGTTCGAGCATGAACAGGTCGCCGCGGTAGATGTAGGCCTCGACCACCACCGGCACGGGCACGGGCGAGGACACCACGCTGAGCGGGCCGTTGGTGATGAGCCAGTCGAAGTGGTCCCGCGCGCTCTGCCAGCCCTGACGGTACACGGCGGCCTTGCCGGCCATGAGGCGGGCGCGGAAGGGCAATTCGTCGCCGGGCCGGGCGCGGGCCGGGTCCAGCAGTTTGTCCAAGAAGGCCAGCTCGGCGCGCGCGTAGTCGCCCTGGTTGAAGAGCTGTTCGGCCACCAGGTACTGGGCCAGCGGGGCGTTGGGATCGTCCGGGAAGCGGGCAATGAAGTTGGTCAACAGCGCCAGCGAGCCGGGGCCGGGGTCGGCGCGGTGGGTCACGCGGGCCAGATCGAACGTGGCCTGGGCGACCAGGCCGGTGACGGCGGCGTTGGTGGCGTAGTTGGCCAGCCAGGAAGCGTAGGCGGAGAGGGCGGCGCCGAGGTCGCCGCGCTGTTCGAAGGCCCGGGCGATGGCCAGACGCACCTCCGGCACGTGGGGCGAGTTGGGATACCGTTGCAGGAAGGCCTCGTACTGGGCGCGGGCCAGCTCGGGTTGGCCGGCGCGGCTGTACGCCTCGGCCACGAGCAGGTCGGCCTGCTCGGAGAGTTCCCCGGCGCCTTCCAGGCCGCGCAGCCGGTCAGCGGCGGCGCTGGCCGTGGCCGGGTCGCCCGCCTCGAGGGCGGCCCGCACAGCGCCGAAGAACCCGCGGGCGCGAAGCCCAGTGGGGAGGGCGGGGGCCACCTGATTGGTCGCGACGAGCCAGAAGTTGCTCAGGGCGCCGGCGGTGTCCCGGGTGCGCAACTGGCACTCGGCCCACTGAAGGCGCGCCGTGGCCTGGTCCTCTGAAGGCGGCAGCCGCCCGGCCGCGTTGCGAAAGGCAGCCAGGGCCTCGGCCAGGCGCGGGGCGCCTTCTTCCCAGAGCGTCCAGGCCCGGGCCAGTTCGGCGCGGGGGGCGAGCGGGCCCGGCGGTTGGTTGGTGGCGATTTGCTCGAAGAGCGCCCGGGCCTGGAAAAGCCGGTTGGTGCGGGCGGCCACGGTCTCCGGCGTGGCGGGAGTCCCCGCATCGCTCAGCCGATAGAACTCGCGCAGCAGCGCCTGGCCGAGCGCGAAACGGGCCGGCTCGGCCAGTTCGTCTTGCGGGTATTGCTCGAGGAAGGTTTGCAGGCGGGCGCGCGCCGGCTCGGCCGCGGCCGGGTTGCGGGTCAGCTCCACGATGTGGTCCAGGGCCTGTCGGCGCAACGGCGCCGGAAAAGGCGGCGCCAGCGCGCGCTCGTAAGCCTGCAGGGCGGGCAGGAGCTGTTGCCGCGCCACAAAGGCCCGGCCCTCGAGCAACGCCGCCTCGGCCACTCGGGCCGGCGGCAGGTCGTTGGTCAGCGCGGACCACAGGTTGGTGGTCAGGGAGAGGGTTTCCTCGAACTGGCCGCCGGCGAACGCCGTCTGCGCGAGCAACAGCCGCCGTTCCCAGTCCAAGGGCGGCGGCAGGGCAGGGGCGTTGGTGGCGGCGAGGGTTTGGCGGGCGCCGTCCAGGTCTTTGAGTTCGAGCAGGAGCTGGCCCAGCAACAGCCGGCCGCGCCGGGCCCAGGGATTGTCCGGTTGGGCCCGCGCGCCGGTCTGGAACGGGCCCGCGGGGTCCCGCAGGCGCGCGACGGCTTGCGCGAGGTCGCCCGCCCGCTGGCGCGCCACGGCCTCTTGCACGGCGGCTTCGAGACGACGCGGGGAGTCCGGGAAGCGCGCCGCCATTTGGGCGAACCCTTCGGCGGCGGCGGCGAAGTCGCCCTTGCGCAAGCGTGCCTCGGCGGTCCAGAAGGCGTACTCGTCGGCCAGGGTACCGGCGCGGGCGGCGTGCGTGTCGAGCAGCGCCAGGGCGTCGTCGGCCCGGCCCAGGGCGAGTCGGGCCTGGGCTTGGAGGAGCACCACCTCGGCGAGGTTGGTCGAGTTGGGGAACTGGCTGGCAAAGGCAGCGGCGTCCCGTTCCACCTGGGCGTGGAGGCCGTCCTGGAACATTTTGACCAGCGCGTCGCGGGCGCGCGCTTCATCCACCTCCGCGCCGACCAGCCGGACCGCGAACAGGGCGGCCAAGGCGCCGGCCGCCACCCGCTCGAGCAGGGCGCGGGCGGGGCCGCTCCCCCGCCATCGGCCGGGGCGGGCTCTGGAATTTCCCGGGCGCATGAACCGGGGCGAAGGTGCCACGCGGGCGGTTAGGACGCCAGCCCGAGCACCCGGCGCAGGTAGCGGCCGGTGTGGCTGGCGGGGCAGCGGGCGATGTCGGCCGGGCGGCCCTCGGCCACGATGCGGCCGCCGCCGGAGCCGCCTTCGGGGCCGAGGTCCACGATCCAGTCGGCGCACTTGATGACGTCGAGGTTGTGCTCGATGACGATGAGGGTGTTGCCGGCGGCGCGCAGTTTGAAGAGCACCTCGAGCAGCTTGGCGATGTCGTGGAAGTGCAGGCCGGTGGTGGGTTCGTCCAGGAGGTAAAGCGTGTGGCCGAGCTGGCGCTTGCTCAGCTCGGTGGCCAGCTTCAGGCGCTGGGCCTCGCCGCCGCTGAGGGTCGTGGCCGGCTGGCCCAGGCGCAGGTAACCCAGGCCCACCTCGGCCAATGTCAGGCAGGTCTCGTGCAGCCCCGGCACGGCGCGGAAGAAATTGACCGCCTCGTCCACGGTCAGGTCCAGCACGTCGGCGATGTTCAGCCCCTTGTAGGTGATCTCGAGGGTTTCCCGGTTGTACCGCCGGCCGCCGCACGCCTCGCAAGTGACATAGACCGGGGGCAGGAAGTTCATTTCGATCTTGAGCAGGCCGTCGCCCTCGCACTTGTGGCAGCGGCCGCTGCGCACGTTGAAGCTGAACCGGCCGGCATCGTAGCCGCGCACCCGGGCTGCCGGCAGGCGGGCGAAGAGCTCGCGGATGTCGTTGAACATGCCGGTGTAGGTGGCCGGGTTGCTGCGCGGGGTGCGCCCGATGGGCGATTGGTCAATGACCACCAGCTTGCCCAGGTGCTCGACGCCGCGGATTTCGTCGTGCGCGCCCGGCCGCTCGGTGGCTCCGTACAGCCGCCGCGCCAACGCCCGGCGCAGGATGTCGTCCACCAACGTGCTCTTGCCCGAGCCGCTGACGCCGGTGACACAGGTCAGCGCGCCGATGGGGAAGCGGACGGTGAGGTTTTGCAGATTGTTTTCGCGGGCGCCAACCACCGTGAGCCAGCCGCGTTCGCCGGGGTTTTTGAGCGGGGGAACGGGCGGGCTGATGGTCAGTTCGCCGCGCAGGTAACGGCCGGTCAAGGAGCGCGGGTGCTGCATGATCTGGGCCGGCGTGCCGGCGGCGACCACCTCGCCGCCCTGGACGCCCGCGCCGGGGCCGAGGTCCACGACCCAGTCCGCGCGGCGGATGGTTTCCTCGTCGTGCTCGACCACGATCACCGAGTTGCCGAGGTCGCGCAGGCCGCTGAGGGTGTCGAGCAGGCGTTCGTTGTCGCGCTGGTGCAGGCCGATGCTGGGCTCGTCCAGAATGTAGAGCACGCCCACCAGGCCGGCGCCAATCTGCGTGGCCAGGCGGATGCGCTGGGCCTCGCCGCCGCTGAGGGTGCCGCTTTCGCGGTCCAGGGTGAGGTAGCCCAGGCCCACGTTTTGCAAAAACCCCAGCCGGGCGCGGATTTCGTGAATGACTTCGCCGGCGACCTGCCGTTGGAAATTCGTCAGCCCCGCCTCGAGGCGGCGAAAGAACTCCACCGCGGCGTCCACGCTCAGGGCGCATACGTCCATGATGGACAGCCCGGGAATGTGGGGGGGAGGAGACCCGAGGCCGGATGCCGGAGGCCGGATATCGGATGCCGGAGTCCGGATACCGGATACCGAAGGCCGGATATCGGAGGTCGGGGGCAGGGTTGCGGGCGCGGGGGATGAGGAAGAATCCGCCGGGCGCGGGCCGGCGTTTGCCCCGCCCAAGGTCACGGCGAGGATTTCCGGCCGGAGCCGTTTGCCGCCGCAGGCGTCGCAGGGCTGGAGGGTCATGAAAGCCTTGAGCCGGTTGCGAGTGAACTCGCTTTCGCTCTCGGTGTAGAGGCGTTGGAGATTCGGGATCACGCCCTCGAAGGGGCGGGTGACCTTGCTCGGTTTGCCCGCCCGCCAAAACGTGAACTCGATGGGGGTCTCGCCCGAGCCGTAGAGCAGCAACCGCCGAAACTCGGCGGGCAGGTCTTTGAACGGGGTCTCGAGGCTCACCCCCGCGTGCGCCGCCACGCTTTTGAGCAGGCTCTTGTAGTACACCACCATCCGCTTGCCGCCCCGCCGCCACGGCACAATGGCGCCGGCCTCGAGCGACTTGTCGGGGTCCGGCACGACCAGCGTTTCGTCGAACACGTACTTCTGGCCGAGGCCGTGACAGACCGGGCAGGCCCCCTGGGGGGCGTTGAAGGAAAAGTGCTTGGGCGTGGGTTTCTCGTAGCTGCGCCCGGTCACCGGCGAATAAAGCCGCGTGGACCACAGCGTCTCAGTCCACCGGTCGGACGCAGCACCGGCAGGCGTGGCCGGCGCGGGGTGGGCCGCGGCGCTCGAAGCAGCAACCTCGGGCGCCATCGCACCGCCCTCCGGGGCGGGCGCGCCGTCCGGAGACTGGCTGAGCACCAGCACGCGGCCTTCGCCCCACTTGAGGGCGGTTTCCACCGAATCGCTCAGGCGCACGCGCACCGCCGGGTCCACGACCAAGCGGTCCACCACCGCCTCGATGGTGTGGGGCTCTTTGGGGTCGAGCTTGTAGCGGACGTTGCCGCTGAGCTCCACCAAGTGGCCGTCCACCCGCGCCCGTACGAAGCCCTCACGGCCCAGCCGCTCGAGCACGTCCCGGAACTCGCCCTTTTGCGCGCGCACCACCGGGGCCAGGAGCATCACCCGCGTGCGGGGCGGCAGGGCGAGAATGCGGTCCACGATGTCGCTGGGGCTCAGGGCGGTGAGGGGTTGGCCGCTGACCGGGCAATGCGGCTGGCCCAGGTGGGCAAAGAGCAGGCGCAGGTAGTCGTAAATCTCGGTCGTGGTGGCGATGAGCGAGCGCGGGTTGGCGCCGGCGGTGCGTTGCTCGATGGCGATGGCGGGCGAGAGCCCCTCGATGAAGTCCACGTCCGGCTTTTCCAACTGGTCGAGAAACTGCCGGGCGTAGGCCGAGAGCGACTCCATGTAGCGGCGTTGGCCCTCGGCAAAGAGCGTGTCGAAGGCCAGCGAGGATTTGCCCGAGCCGCTGACGCCCGTGATCACCACCAGCTTGTCCCGCGGGATGTCCAGCGAGAGGTTCTTGAGGTTGTGGACCCGGGCGCCGCCGATGCGGATGAACTCTTTGGCCATGACTGCGCTTTCCCGCCAAGCGGGCAACCGGGCAGCCTAGCGGCGCACCCCGCGCCCCGCAAGGCACCGGCCCGCGCGCCCGCGGCGTCTTGCGGGCGGGGCGGCCCTGCCGGATAATCGGGCGATGAACGAGACGGTACGCCGCCTGACCGAACAATTGCTCGACTCGTACGCGCGGATCGGCGGCATCAACCACGTGGACGGCAAAAACCTGCCCTCCAAGCGGGCCATCGCCGCCATCACCCGCGACCTGTTGCGGCTCTTGTTCCCCGGGTTTTTCGACGAGACGCTGCTCCACGCCGCCGAACTGCCGGCCAAAACGGCGGAGTTGCTGGCCTCGGTGGCCGGGCGACTCGAAGCGGAAATCCGCAAAAGCCTCGAGGCCGGCGCGCCCGCGCAGGCCGAGCGCCCGGCCCTGGCCGAACAGGCCCGCACAATCACCCGCGAGTTCCTGGGCGAGCTGCCGGTGGTGCGCACCCTGCTGGCCACGGACGTGGAGGCCGCCTGGCAGGGCGACCCCGCGGCCGCCAGCCCGGACGAGGTCATTGTGGCCTACCCCTGCGTCGAGGCCATCGCCGTGCAACGGCTGGCCCACCGGTTGTACCTGCGGGGGGTGCCCTTGATCCCGCGCATCATGACCGAGTGGGCCCACGGCCGCACGGGCATGGACTTCCACCCCGGCGCGCGCATCGGCTCGCACTTCTTCGTGGACCACGGCACGGGCACGGTCATCGGCGAGACCACCGAAATCGGCAGCCACGTGCGCTTGTACCAGGGTGTGGGTTTGGTCGCCCGCTCCCTCTCCGGCGGCCAGGCGTTGCGCGGCAAGAAACGCCATCCCACCATCGAGGACCACGTCACCATCTACGCCGGGGCCACGATCATGGGCGGGGACACCGTGGTGGGCGCGGGCAGCACCATCGGGGCGAACGTGTTCCTGACCCACAGCGTGCCGCCCAACTCGCTGGTCCTTTCCGGCGAGGCCGAGGTCAAAATCCTCTCGAAGACCAACCGCAGCGGGACGCCGGACTACCAGATTTGACCCCGGGCCGGCCGCTTGCCGGGTGCCGCGGCGGGGCTCGGCGCGTTCAGCCGCCGATTTGCGCGCGGTAGGCCGCGGCGTCCAGGAGCTTGGCCAGTTCAGCGGGCTGGGCGAGCCGGAGCCGGAAAAACCAACCCGCGCCGTAGGGGTCGCTGTTGACCAGACCCGGGTTGGCCGCCAGCGCCTCGTTCACCGCCGTGACCGTGCCACTGACTGGCGCATACACGTCGCTGGCCGTTTTCACCGACTCGACCACGGCGCAGGCCTCCCCGGCGCGCAACTCGCGCCCCACCGCGGGCAGTTCCACGAACACCACGTCGGTCAGCTCGTGCTGGGCGTGGTCGGTGATGCCCACCGTGGCGGTTTCGCCCTCCACGCGCACCCATTCGTGCGAAGCCGCGTACTTGAGGTCTTCCGGGACGTTGCTCATGCCGCCCCAAGGGAGTCAGGAAAAACCCGGAGGGTCAACTGAGTTTTGCCGCGCGAGGGCGGCCGCGGGCCACGCGTCGTTGCGGGGGCGCGTTGGACGAAGCTTTGGCCGTGTGGTTTGCAGGGAGATGGAACCCAGGCCTTTCTTGGCCCGCGACCACCGCACCGGCCACCCTCGAAACCGGGAAGCTCGGCCCGGAGAAACAATTGCAGTCAGGGCGCGGGCGCGACGGCCTCGTTAGCTGCCAGCGCGTGGTTGGCGCCGTCGTTCCCGCGCAAGCCGCGCTAGGCCGCGGAGGTCGGCAAGGATGGTGGGAAGCAGGCGCACTCGGGAATCGGGATCATCCGTCCAGCGCACGGGAAGTTCGAGCACACGCCAGCCGTCCCATTGAGCGCGCACGAGCAGTTCGGTGTCGAAGAAAAAGCCCGGGTCGTGCACCCGGGGCAGGAGGGCCCGGGCGGCCGGGCGGCTGAGGGCCTTGAAGCCGCACTGGGCGTCCCGCACGCGCAGGCCCAGAACGGCCCGGGTAAGGCGATTGTAGGCGCGGGAGAGCAGCTCGCGTTTCCAGCCGCGTGTGGTCCGAGCACCTGGAGCCAGACGGGAACCCACGGCCAGGTCCGCCCGGCCTTCGGCCACCACACCGATGAGTTCTGGCAAATGGGCCAGGTCGGTGGACAGGTCCAGGTCCATGTAGCTCAAAACGTCGGCGTCACTGGCCAGCCAGACGGTCTTCAGCGCCCGGCCCCGGCCGGGGCAGGGCAGGTGCACAGCGTGCACGGGGATTGGTTCGGGCGGGGTTTCGTGCGCCAGACGCCGGGCCAGTTCGGTGGTGCCGTCAGTGGAGCCGTTGTCGGCGAGAACAATTTCCCAGCGCCAAGTCGGCAACTGGACCAGATAGGCGCGTACCCGGGCAAGGTTCACAGCCAGTTGGGTAACCTCGTTGAAGATCGGTAAGGTGAGGTTAATCCGAAGGCGAGCAGCGGACGGGGCGTCGGGTTCAGGCGGGTTCATGGGCGTCTGGCGGTGAAGCGGATGAAATCCGGTGCGGGGCAGTCTGCCGCCACAGCCAGACAAGACCGCCAGCCAGATACACGTAATAAAGCGCAACGCCCCATGCCGGCGGCAACCCGAAGAGGGCCGTGCCGAGCGTATGGGAAAACTTGCCTTGAAGCAGGAGGGGCAGGTGAATCTGGACCAAAGGGTTGTCGAGATGGTATGGCGGGCTGGCGTCAGTGACCGTGGCCACGCTCATCAAGCCCACCGACAGAAAGGCCAGCGCAACACCCAACCGGGGCCAGCGTTGAACACCGAGGGCGCAGGGCAGCGCCAGTAAGGGCAAGATGGGAGCCAGGTAGCGGGCGCTGATTACAGAACCGGCCTTCCAGTCCCAGGTCCGGCCCGAAATCACCAGCGCGTGCAGCACAGGCACCGCGTAGGTGAACCAGAGCCAGCGGGGCCGTTCCCGGGCCATCCACCACCAGCCAAACCCGGCCATGACCAAAAATGGAGTCCAAAACACCAGCCCCCGCGCGGGCCCGAACAAGAGCCGGCCCAAATTCTCCACGTCCGGCCATTTGATCGCATAAAGCCCTTCCCTCATTGCGGGGAAGCTGGCTTGGTAGGAATAGGGCAAATCCCACGGCGTGCCGATCGTGGCCCAACTGTACGCCGGAATCAGCAGCAGTGGCAGCAGGGCCCCCAAAAAGAACCACCGCAGCGACCGTTGCGCCCCTGCGCGCCGCGCCAGTACCACCCCATACGCCCCCAGAGCAACCACCACGATCCCGGCCGTGAACTCGCTGGCCAATGCCAGCCCCAGGCAAAACCCCGCCACCACCATTCGACCGGTATGGGGCACGCTGGCGGCAGGCCGACCTCCCGCGTTGGGCTCGGACTGTCCGCTATCCAGGCGCCCGTCTTCGACCTCCGGCACAAACAGTTTCATTGCCCAGATGGCCAGCCCGATCAGCCCAATCACCTGGGCATGACTGAACAGCAGCGTACTGTAGGGCAACGGCTGACTCCCCAGTGTCAGCCCCACGACCGTTACCAGGGCCGCCCGCGGCGACACAAATCGTCCCAGCCAGGCAAAAAGCGCCGCCGCCCCCAGTGCTGCCGGGAGGGCCTGAGAAAAGGCGCACGCCGCCCAACTGGTGATCCGCCAGCCGGTCGGCGAATCCAGGTCCACGCCCGCCCGGGAGAGGACCGCCGCGGCGGTGGCAAACGCCGGCAGCGCCAGCGCAGCCGTCCCCGGCGCCTTGTCGCTGTAGTAATGTCCGTCGTGGAAGGCCTTGTCCGGAGTCCGTTGATGCCAGCGGTCAATGGCCAGGGTTCGTTCCTGCACGACGGCGTGCAGTGAGGCCAGCCGA
>Ga0272446_1005112_pt1 | contig 14747 bp, 13 predicted proteins | sample YNPCB0061_FD_194587 | JGI IMG/M metagenome (GOLD analysis project Ga0272446, IMG submission 194587) | Hot spring microbial mat communities from Yellowstone National Park, WY, United States - YNP-CB-006-1 | ecosystem: Environmental > Aquatic > Thermal springs > Hot (42-90C) > Sediment | place...
AAGTCCTATGGGTGGTGGGAGGACGGTGAGCCGTCCACCAGAGGGGTTAAGTCCTATGGGTGGTGGGAGGACAGTGAGCCGCCCACCAGAGGGGTTAAGTCCTATGGGTGGTGGGAGGACAGTGAGCCGTCCACCAGAGGGGTTAAGTCCTATGGGTGGTGGGAGGACAGTGAGCCGTCCACCGGAGGGGTTAAGTCCTATGGGTGGTGGGAGGACAGTGAGCCGTCCACCGGAGGGGTTAAGTCCTATGGGTGGTGGGGGAGCGAGTCATCCACCAGAAGGAACTAGGAAATCAAAGAGTTCTTCATCTAGCAGAAGTATTTCATCGGATGTAGAGGACAACAATGATGAGAGTGATAATAACGTAGACGAGAATGAGATAGGGAATGAGAGGAACGATATAGAAGGGAAAAGAAGTGATTTCATTGATTTTCATCCTAGCGGCAGTAGCGGCAATGATAGCAGGAGGGAGTCTAAGTCTAACCTAGAGGAACTAAGGAAACGTCATAAGTACGTTTCCAACTTAGAGGATAGTGGCAGTGATAGCGATGATGATGATTTAGAGGATGAGCCATCTGAGCAAGAGGCGGGGGGCGTTGGATACAAGGTTCGGAAAGAGTTAGAGGAGAACAAAACAGTCAAGAAGCCTTTTGAGAAGGGAATCAACATTGCGATATTTATTGCGGTTTTAACAGGGGTAGGACTACTTTTAGGATATAGCATCATTCGTGCATTTATGGGTTCTGGAATTGAGAAAAAGGCTGAGAATGAGAATAAGGAGAAGTTACTGGGCAGTCCAGGGAATAACCCATTACAAGAGCAGATTGATGATCTACAAGCGGAAAGAGCGATTAGGCGACAATCACAGCGAGGCTTACCTCAGCAAAGCCAAGGGAGGGGGGATGATTTATCTGGATTATTCAGTCCTAAATCGAACGATAGTACTACTGCGAGAAGTGCTAATGAGAATTTAGAGAATTCTAATAGGAATGCAGAGAGAGATAAGAAAGTAAGTAATAGCAGTAGTAATCAAGGGGCGAAGGGGAATGAGAGTATCGCACCACCTCCTACGTTAGTTGCGGCTCCTTCTACAGCGGCTACGCCTGTACCACCGCCCCCACCTGTAGTGGCAGTACCACCGCCACAACGAGTAGAGATAGATTATTTAGCTCTCAGGGAAGCGGCTCAGCGGTTTGGGAGTTATGGTTTGAAGGAGAGTAGTAGGCTAAGTAGTAGTGCAACGAATGCTCCGTCGAACCAGCAACGGGGGGGCTACTTCGTGCCTACAAATCCCTACAGTTCACCAGGAGAGCCGCCCATGCCAGTGCCACCTGTTAGCCCGCCGCCATCTGCGCCACCACCTCCCATAGTGGCTCCAAACGTAGTGCCGCCCAATTCTGGGGTATCTGCCCCTCCTGGGGGGAATAGTCAGTTACAACAAGCGGAGCAATTATTTTTGAATAGAGTTCCTGTTCCGCGAGTGGAGCCAGTGTATGTGGCTCCAGGGACACCGATTCTACCTGGGGCAAAAGCGAAGGGTCGGCTAATGTCATTTTTGATTTCTCTAGAGAATTGGAGGGACGATTCAAGGCATCCAATTTTAGTTGAGGATGATATTTTAGATGCGAATGGTCAGGTAGCGATACCAAGGAATAGTGTTATTATGGCTGAGGTAAGTGTTTATGGGGGGGGAGTATTTATTTTAAAGGCAGTGAGCATCGTGTTAAATGGGCGAGAGGTATCTTTGCCTGTGGGGGCATTAGATATACGAGGGCGGAACAAGCCTTTAATAGGGAAGCAAATTACGGAGGGACAATTTCAGGCATTCCGAGACAGTGCTTTAATGTTTGTTTTAGGTGGCATTCAATCAGCGGCGGAGTTAGCAAATCGCCCAGTTTCAACGACATCAAGCAGTAGTTCAATTGTTGGGGGCGTAAGCAGTGTCAGTAACAGTACAGTGAGTCAGACACCGCCTCCAAACTATGGTGCGGCGATGATTCAGGGTGGGATGCAGAAGTTTATTCCCCGTGTTGAGGCGGAGATCAATCGGAGGAATACTCGGACTGAGGATTTGAAGGTATACCAAGTAAATGCTGGTACGGAAGTAGACATCTACGTTACACGGTCATTCTCTTTAAATTAAAGGGCTATGAGCAAGAATTGGCTAAAGATTGGGAAAGCGATAGGATTAGGAATAGTTACGAGCATAGTAGTACTTAGTAGCACAAGTAGTAAGAGTTATGGGCAGAAGAACCTATATCAACCGGGGCAGTCTATTTTAAGGACAGTAACTGATGAGGATGCGATATTAGGGCGAGTAACGATTGAGGTAGCTACAGGATATGGGGTGAATTTATCCTTTCAAAGGATTCGAGAGAGTATTATCAAGATATGGGTGGATGATGTTTCAGAATTATTGCTAGATTTTGATCGGGAGATACCAGATACAAAGGTTATTCATTTAAGGCGATTACAGCCTAGCGAGCTACCGTTACAAACTCGGTCTATTAGCCGGGATACTCTAATGACGGTTGTAACGGATAAGCGAATTTACCAGTTTTTTTTACGGTTAGTTGATATACGAGCGCCATACAAGACAGTTGAGATAGTTCCAACGATGAGGCAAGTTATTCCGGTAGGTGGGCAGGATTTTGCGACCTTAGCTCAAGTTGAACAAGGGATTGAAAATGCTATACTAGAAGAGAGGATTCCTAGGGATTCAATTTTAATACCACGGGTGAGGCAATTTATCGTATTAGTAAGGCAAGGGAGGGAGATTGAGGATGCGAGTGCAGAAGCAGGGATCAGCCTAGCAGTGATAGCGGAATTTGGTAGACTGGGCAAGCGAATGCCAAATGTGTTAAACAGGATTAGGAAACCAGAGTGAATAGAGTAGGAAGAGATGAAGATTATTTCATATAAGGGACTAAACGGAGAGACTAGAATAATTGCTACGAAGGGGCAGGAGATGGAGTCACCAGCCGCTAGTGGTAAGCGAGTTGGGGTACACCGTCGGCGGGATGGGCAAGAGAGCCTCTCCTATCGGATATTGAAGTATTGGCGAGAGCATCCTGGTTTAGAGCCAAGGGAGATTGGGAAAGCCCTAGGTTTAAAGGATGGGAACTATGTTTCGCAAGTTTTATACAGACAAAGAAACTTAGAGAAAATGAGCCAAAAGGGGGAGGCGAAGAAGGATGAGACGATGGAAGAGGAGCGGACGAGGGTTGTGGAGGAGGTTGCGAATTACATTAGTGAGTTACAAGAGGGGCAAGGGATCGTAGGGGAGGGGGTGCGTAGTAGTGAGAGCAAGATTGCATCGAAGGTAATTAATGTTCCAAGCAAGAGAGAGGAGCAGGAGAAGGTTTGCTTAGATAAGACATTTTTGGCTGAGTATGAGCAGATGAAGAATCTTCTTGGGAAAGTAATGATTCACTTACTACACAATAAGATGATAGATCGGGATGTGATACGGCGATACATTTTCAACACGATAGGGATTCGGGACGAGTCAGACTATGAATTATTTGTGCGATTAGCATATAATGAGAATAGTTGGCTTTACACTTTAGGAGATAGGGGTTCAAGTTCAAGGAGCTATGAAGGATTAAAAGATGGAACCAATGGTTAAATCAATTAAAGAGCAGCTTTTAGAAAGGAATTACTGGCGAAAGGTAAAGCTAGTACAGCAACAGCTCAACCTGAGTAGTGAGGATATAGATTTAGTCAGCCGCTATGAGGACGTGATTGAGAGGCTGGAACGGTTAGCCCTAGGATTAGATAAATTTGACAATGATGAGCCACTAGAATCAATTGCGATTTATGTAAACGGGGTATTTGTATACGAGGAGGATTTCAACAATGGGTCTTTGATCAATGCTCTACCCAGTCGGCATGATTTAGACATTAGAATTGTGGAGATAGTAGTGAATGAGAAATTAGCGATTATTGTGGAGCAGCGGCGAGCAATTTTGAATATGTTGGATCGGGATAATCACTACGATTTAGTCAACAAACTACGGAGTACATCGATATGGCAACAGATAACAGGCAGAACTACAAAAGACTAATACTAGCTCTTGCGGCTATTAATTCTGGGAGTTATCAAATTTTAGAAGAGCTTCCTTTAGAACAAGATGAGTATGTCATAAGCTATGAGTACAAGGACTATGCAAGGGTTATTATACAACCAAATGGTCAAGTAATTTTAGAGCCATTGCGTTCTTATATTGTCCATAAGGAGCAACTAAGTGTAGTATTAAGTGTTGTGGAGAAGATTTTGAGAGATATGAATGAGGCGGTAGCTAATTACTGATAAGTAAGCCATCAAAATAAATAGAGTATTGATGGGAAATCCATGCACGAATATAGACATTATTTGCTATTTAGAGTCATAATAGATATAAGTATTCAGATTTAGAGGGGAGAGAGAGAGTGGATGAGGGAGAGATAATTGGGAGTATTTTAAGGGTTCTAGTTTTTTTTGCTATAGTGAAATTAGTATTGCTGGTGATAGGGCTTACTATACGGTTTTTTTGGTTATTAGTGTGCTTAGGGATAAAGTTTAGCAAGTGGTTAATCGGGAATGGCAAAGAGCGGAAGAGAGAGTTAAGACTACGGCATATCATAGAAGTTCCACAGGAGCAACTAGTAATTTTTGATTTCAATATAAGAAGCGAGCCAATTCAGCGATTTGAGATGGTAGGGGAGCAGATTGAGTTAGCTTACGGGATGAGAGGGCAATTATTGCGAGTAGCAATTCAGAATGTGAGGATGCAACCTAGAGAGTATTTAGAGAGACTACCAGAGGCATTTCAGCCATTTTTAGCAAAGTACTTATCTAAGAAGGAGTGATTTTGAGTAGAGAATGTCATAAGTCTCGAATATCTAATGTGACCCGACTAATTGCTTTATAAGGATCAGTGGAATTTTTCTAGTTTATAGATATAGTTTATGGTATAATAATAGATAGGTTTTCAAGGGATGTGATTTATGAGTAAAGGAGTAAGGGAATATAAAGGAGTGAGAGAGTATTTTGAATATATAGAGGCATTAAGAGTAGATGGGAATGGAAGGGAGGATAGTTATTATTCTTGCTTAGAGCGGTTACTTCTAGTAATTGGGCAGGAGAGAGGGAGAGGGATTGAAGTTACTAGATTACCGAGAAAGACAAAGAACAGCAGTCCTAATTTTCGAGTTTGGAATAAATCATTAGAAGTAATTGGGTATATAGAGGCAAAGGCTTTGGGGACTGATTTAGATCAAGCGGAGAAGTCTGAGGAAGTGCGGTGCTACTGCATTACATTTAAGAATCTAATTTTAACAAATTTTTTGGAGTTTCGACTTTATCAAGAAAGGGAGGAGATTTTAAGGATTAATTTTAGTGAATTAAGATATTTAGAAGTAGGGAAAACAGGAGGGTATTATGAGAACATGAAGGATTTTACAAATTTTTTTGATAGATTTTTTAGTTTTGCTATACCCAAGATAATGACTGCTGAGAGTTTAGCATATACGTTGGCGCAGAAGGCTAGATTTTTAAGAGAGTATATTATTGAGCCAGAGCTTTTAGAGCAGAGGGAGAGTAAATTGGGGGAGATATATAGATTTTATGAGGCTTTTAAGAAGTATTTAATTCCAGATTTAAGGGAGGCATCATTTTCAGATTTTTACGCTCAAACTATCACCTACGGGCTGTTTGCGGCTCGGGGTCGAGGGAATGAGCCATTAAAGAGGGAAACAGCATATGCGATGATTCCAATGAATCTTGAGATAGTGAGGGATATTTTTCAGTTTATCTCACTAGGGAAACCATCTATTGAGATGGGAAGCATAATTGATGACATAGTATCAGTGCTAAATGCAGCTGATATTGAGAGGATTACGAAGGAATATGAGAGTAGGGGGAGGGGTGATGATCTAATCCTACACTTTTACGAGACTTTTTTAGCTGAATACGATCCACAAATCAGGCAGGAGCAAGGGGTGTACTACACACCAACTCCAGTAGTACAGTATATTGTTAATTCAATTCACCATATACTGAGGGGTCAACTACCCCGCCCTGAAGGGCGGAGCTTGCGAGAGCAAGCTGGGTTGACCAGGGAGAGCGGTGACCAATCCGCTACGTTTGCAACAGGTCGTCAAGACCCACTCCGGGATGCTTCCTTAGTCCCGGACCCTGGAAGGTGAGGGTCATGCTGGCGAAAGGTAAAGCGCCGAAGGTTTCCACCGCTGCCGCAGGGCAGGAGCCGGTTGCAGACATTCCCGAGGGGAGATGCCTAAAAAGGCACGTAACTAGACCCGTAAGGGCATAGGAGTTAGATATGGCAGTTTTTGTATTAGACCGCAGGAAAAAACCGCTGATGCCGTGTTCGGAAAAGCGGGCGAGACTGCTTCTGGAGCGTGGTCGGGCGCGGGTGCATCGGCTGGTGCCATTTACCATCCGGCTGATCGACCGGGAGCAGGAAGATTGCGCCTTGCAACCCGTGCGTCTCAAGCTCGATCCCGGCAGCAAGACAACGGGCGTGGCCTTGGTTCGAGAGTCGCAAGAGGTCGATGCCGACACGAGTACCCACGTGCTGTTCTTGGCTGAGCTTGTTCACCGGGGTGATGCGATCCGCAATGCACTCAGACAGCGTGCGGCGTTTCGTCGGCGTCGGCGCGGCGTGAACCTGCGCCACCGTCAGCCCCGCTGGGATAATCGAACCCGGCGTAATGGCTGGCTGCCGCCCAGCCTGCAACACCGCGTGGACACGATCATGTCTTGGGTGCGGCGGCTGTGCCGCTGGGTGCCGGTTTCGGCACTGTCGCAGGAACTAGTGCGCTTCGACACCCAGGCGTTGCGAAACCCGGAAATCTCCAGTATTGAGTACCAGCAAGGCGAGCTACAAGGCTACGAAGTGCGGGAGTATCTGTTGGAAAAGTGGGGTCGCAAGTGCGCCTACTGCGATGCAGAAAATGTGCCACTGGAGATGGAACACATTCATCCGCGCTCAAAGGGTGGAAGTGACTGCGTGAGCAATCTCACGCTAGCCTGCCGTCCTTGCAACCAGCGCAAAGCCAACCGGGATGTTGTCGAATTCCTGGCGAAAGACCCGAAGCGACTGGCCTGCATCGAGACCCAGCGAAAAGCGCCGCTACGTGATGCGGCTGCCGTGAACAGCACGCGCTGGGAACTGTGGCGCCGCCTGACGGCAACGGCTCTGCCGGTCGAAGTTGGAACAGGCGGGCGTACAAAGTGGAACCGACATCGGTTCAACATCCCAAAGGCACATGCCCTGGATGCGGTCTGCGTGGGCGCAGTCCACTCGGTTACCAATTGGCAGACTCCAACGCTGAAAATCCAGTGCGCAGGACGCGGGAGTTACCAGCGCACGCGGCTGAATGCGTTTGGCTTCCCGCGTGGATACCTGACCCGCAGCAAGAGTGCATTCGGGTTTCAGACGGGAGACCTCGTGCGGGCGGTAGTAACGACTGGCAAAAAGGCAGGCTCCTACCTAGGTCGGGTTGCCATACGAGCCAGTGGCAGTTTCAACATCCAGTCCGCCACCGAACTGGTACAAGGCATCCATCACCGCTTCTGCACACGGATTCAGCGGGCAGACGGGTATGGGTATTCGTGGATAAGGATAGCAATCTGAAGAAAGGAGATGCGGAAGGCGGCTTGTCGCCGCCGCGCTATCCCTCCCCGGACTGAAGTCCGGGGTTTCCCGCGTATGTGGATGATTTTGGGAAGGTTGCGGGGCTAGGGGATGAGGATGTCACAGTTTTAGATCCTGCGGCGGGGACAGGGACATTTCTAACTGGGGCTATCCGAGTGGCACTAGCGGCCTACACAAATGCTTATGGAAGTGGCATGAAGGAGAGTTTTTTACGTCGCCATATTTTGCAACATTTCTATGGTTTTGAGATTTTGGTGGCACCTTATATAATCAGCTACATAAGTATCAACTTTTTACTAAGCGGATTAGGGATTGGGCTGAGAAGTGATGAGCGGTTACAATTTTACCTAACGAATGCATTACAAATGGAAGAAACAGAGCAGATGGAAATACCAGGGTTAGCCAGCTTATCAAAAGAGAATCAGCAGGCGAATAAGATTAAGAAAGATAATGTTATTTCAGTAATTCTAGGCAACCCGCCGTATCATGGGAGTTCAACTAATAGTAATAAATGGACAGAGCGATTATTAAAGGAAAACTTAGATGGTACACAATCTTATTATTATCTCAATGGGGAGTGTTTGAGTGAGCAAAATAAGAAATGGCTACAGGATGATTATGTCAAATTTTTACAATTTGCCCAATGGAAGATAGAGAAAGCGGGGTATGGTGTTGTGGGAATGATTACGAACCACAACTATTTAGATAATCGGACATTTCGAGGAATGCGGCAAAGCTTACTCAAGACATTCGATAAGATTTACATTCTAAATTTACATGGGAGCATCCAGAAATCAGATCGGATTCCCAAAGATATTAAAGACGAGAGTGTATTTAAGATACAAGTAGGGGTAGCTATTGTAATTTTCATCAAGTATCAGCGGAATAGTAAGGATCAAGGCAAAGAAGAAAATTGCGACGTTTACTATTCTGAATTTTATGGAAGTAGGGAACAAAAATATGAATGGCTAGGAGCTAATAATTTAAGAACTACAAGATGGGAGCATTTATCTCCGATCAGCCCATTCTACTTTTTTACATCTCAGCAAGAGGAGAGCAATGGGTACTGGAAGTGGGTAAAGATTACGGATATATTTAAGATAGAATCAACTGGGATTGTTACTGCGAAGGATGGACTATGCATTGATTTTAAGAAAGATACACTAGTGGAGAAGATCAAGCCTTTAAGGAATCCAAAATTATCTGAGGAGTACCTACGAGGATATCTATCGGATATTTTAAGGCGGAAGGCATCAGAAGTAGAGAGCTATGGATGGAGCATTTCGAGAGCAAGGCAGTATCTTCAAGTTATAAATCGTTTAGATAAGTGGGCGGTGCCAATTAGCTACCGCCCCTTAGACAATAGGTTTATTTTCTACCACAAGGCACTAGTGTGCGGGATGCGTAACGAAGTAATGAAGGATCTATTAGGTGGGGGGAACTTAGCGTTAATTACCACTCGGCATATTCTCATTGTGTGTATTCTTAGAAAAACCATATCAATACAATCAAAAATCAATGAGGTATACTTAAACATAGAGAATGAAGCATTAGAATTGTAAGATTGGTTATGATGACCAGTCACCTTAGATCAAGGGAGTAAGAAGTTAATGTCTAGGAAAGAGATAGACCAGGGAACTAAGGAACCGTTGTCTAGGAAACGGTAAAAGGGGATGGTAGATTAGCTTTCCTAGACAAACGTATGTAGATGGGGATGGATGACCAGTCACCCTAGATCAAACCATTTGTTAGCCCACGATTTTTCGGAGAGAAACTTTCTGGTTTGAAGAGAAGAGGTCATTCTGATTCTTAGTGAGTCTATCCAAAGCCATTTTGCAGTATTCGAGATTGCAATCAATGCCCAAAAAGTGTCGATTCAGACGGGATGCAACAAGTAGTGTTGTTCCGCTTCCAGAGAAGGGATCAAGTATTAAGCTTTCAGGAGGAGAACCAGCCAAGAGACATATTTCAACTAGCTTTTCTGGAAATACTGCAAAATGGGCATCTCGATATTTGGATAACGGTATTGACCAGACAGTACGCTTGTTTCTTCCCAATGGATGAAACGCTTGATCCCATCGGCCACGATGAAGATTAGAGTTCCCTGCATTCTTACCTTCTTCTGGCGTACTGTTGGCCTTACCAAAGTGATTTCTTCCCCCTTTCATTTTGCTGTTTTCGGAGAAAGTAACGTGCGGCTCTCGGATGGCATCAGCATTGTAGTAGTAGTCACTTTCCTTTGAGAACATAAAGATGTATTCATGATCTGTCGTTGGACGCGTTTTGACAGAAGAGGGCATTGCATTTGGTTTATGCCAAATGATGTCTGAGCGAAGAATCCACCCATCAGCTACTAAGGCAAGTGCCACTCGCCAAGGGATACCCAATAAGCGACCATCCAAATATTTATCTCCGAGATTGAGCCAGAGGGTGCCATTGTCCTGAAGGACTCGGCGGCACTCACTGAAGATATGTACGAGCTTGGCAATGTACTGTTCCGAAGATTGTTCTTGTCCTAGTTGCCCGTCTACTTGATAGTCTCTCTGGCAATAGTACGGAGGGCTTGTGACAATACATTGAATATGCTTATCAGGTATTGCTTCAAGAACCACGCCAGCATCGCCATGCCATATAGTGTTTCGGAATGCTACTGATTCTGTCCTTACTGTATAAGCCCTTTGCTTCTCCTTAAGTACATGAACGATCTCATGTGCTTTAGTGTCAATCTTTTCTTTCATGTTTCCTCCGATAACAAGATTACCAAGGAATTGGGTCTAAAGCCCCGTCCAATGCCTCCGGCACGGCTACGCCTAGCAGGACGGCTTTGTATCCTTAGTTTAGGATGTCTGCCCACTGCTGGTGAAAAACCCGACCGGCAAATAAACCTCCTAAATTCAAGTATAGGCAACCTTAGGGGAGTCAGTAGGGGCGGTTTGTACACGCCTTTGAGAGTCTTTTTGTAGACTCATTCAAGAATCCTTTTATGCCCAGATCCAGAGAATGATGAGGTTGAAATTCTAGAAACTTATATAAGGACAATGCAATGGGCATGGGCAAACCCACAAATGATTGATCACGAAAAATCAATGAATTATACAGTGAATGATATGTGCGATTACTTTAAATATGGTTGTCAGGACATAATTTCAAGGTTTTTAGATTTGGAGAGTAATCCAATTATCAGGTATGAGAGGGGATTAGCACCTGAGAGGGAGATGATTAGACATGGAATATCTATTGAGTGAAGCGCATGAGTGGAATTTACAGGGATGAGTGCTAAGCGAGGTTCATCTACGAGGGGGATTTAGTTCCTGCTTTGTTGCACTTATTTATGCTAAGCAACAATCCAATAGGACAGCCAGCTAATCAATTCTAGAAACTGGCATCAGTGATGCTGAAGTTACAGAGAAAGTGTCAGTTTCAGAAATTAATGTGACAAAAATACCACAAATAAGTGTGATCCACAGCCTATTTACTAGCAATAAATGCAACGTTCGGAAGCCCCCCTGCCGATAATACCTAAGTTCTCGCCTTTGGGGTCTCATTTATTTCTGCAATGTCGCATTTATTTCCGCAAATGACAACCACTCAGAAGCACTCGTAGCAATAATACCCTACAGAGCGGGACTTCTTAGCGGATTAGCTAAATCAGTGACAGTAATATTGATATATTCAGATGGTACTTGGTACAATAAGATTGTAGATTAATTCAAAAACAATAGATGAAGAGTTGTATCTATTGCTGGTAATTCTGTCGCATTTATTGTGGAAAATATGGTTTAAAAGTCTCTGCTGGCAGTGTAGGTTGTCGCACTAATTTTGGAAACTGACAGCCGTACCGGAGGCATTGGACGGGGTTTTAGACCCAACTCTTTGATGAGGGCAATGGAAACAGGGGGTGACCGCATCACCCCCCCCTTCCTGCCGGTTCTAAATCAGATTTCAGCCTCCATTCCAGATGCACACAGTTCCGCTTGTCGTTTCGCCCGGGCTTTTATATCGTTTAAGGCGGTTTCATTATCGGCATACCAATTAGGAACGGGGTGAGAATCGCTTTTAGTGTAAATCAGGGCGGCGGCGGCATTGGTTCCCAACTGTTCCTCCAGTTTTTGCCCTGCATCCCCCGCCAGTACAACCGCCCAACCCGCCCGACAGTGGGTGGTTTCACAGATGTGCCACTCTGCCATATCCAGCGTCCCATTGCCTTCAATGGCACTCAGGATGGTAGCATCAATGTTGGGAACCAACGGAATTTGATCCCAATTTAAAACTGCCCCCCGCAGGTTCGCCCCACTCAGGTCAGCCCTACTCAGGTTTGCCCCCCTCAGGTCTGCCTCACGCAGGTCTGCCTTCCGCAGGTCAGCCCCACTCAGGTCAGCCCCACGCAGGTTTGCCCCCCTCAGGTCAGCCCCACTCAGGTAAGCTCCACGCAGGTTTGCCCACCACAGGTTCGCTCCACTCAGGTTCGCTCCACTCAGGTCAGTCCCACTCAGGTTCGCTCCACTCAGGTCTGCTTCACTCAGTTTTGCCTCACTCAGGTCTGCCCCAACTAGGTTTGCCTCACTCAGGTTTGCTTCACTGAGGTCAGCCGCACTCAGGTTTGCCCCACTCAGGTTTGCCCCCCGCAGGTCAGCCCCACTCAGGTTTGCCCCACTCAGGTTCGCTTCACTTAGGTTTGCCCCCCTCATATCCAACTCCCCCAGGTCGAGACCACTCAGGTCACAACCTGCAAGCTCCGCCTTGCGCCAGTTGAACCCCCGTAAACTCTCCTCCGTGTAACCTTCCTCCCTCCGCTGTAACGGTTCCACATACTCCTGAATGCTCGCTAAAACTCCGCTATTACTCATGACAAAACCTCTATGTTTATACAATATATATCATACAAGATAGTGTTTGTTTCCAGCATATTTCTTCCAAAAAACCATGTCTAGGAAAGGATTATTGTCCAAAAGCCCCGGCAACCTTGTCTAGGAAACGTGTTTATTAGAGGAATTACAGTATTTACGCTAAATATGGCTTCCTAGACACTTATTTTCAGCAGCAGGACGTTAAAGTTACTATTTACCCCTTAATGTGTCTTTCCTAGACAAAACTGGAAGGTGATTTAGCACTGGGAATTGTGTCTAGGAAATGGTTATCCCTTAAAAACCCCCGGCAACCTTGTCTAGGAAACGCATTTAATCGAGCAATTGAGGTACTTACGCTAAAGATGGCTTCTTAGACACCTGTTTTCAGCAGTAGGACGTTAAAGCTATTCCTTATTCAATACCTTGTTTAGTTAGGAGCATAGACACTTACCTGCGAACAGATATGCTATTATGGATATATCCCCGGAGTAGGCTGGGGACGTAAAACGGGCTGAGGTGGTTATGCCGCCGATGCTCAGGGGGTTTCCCCCACCGATAGGGTTTCCCTATCCCCAAAAAAATTCATGCACCTTCCGGTGTTTCCCCAGAAAAGCAGGAAGCTCCCGTCCAGAGCCTAAAGCGGTTGGCACGGTGCATGAAAGAGCGAAAACCGCTACCTGCCGTGGATTCGAGAGTAAAAGGTACAAACAATGTACCGCACCGTGGTTCGGGTGTACTAACAGAACTACTGCACCTTGAAAAGGCACCCCACGGCTCCCACCACACCGGGCTAAAAGTTAGGTGTGGATAGAGTTTACTAATAAAGGTTTTGGGTACTAAACTTGGTTTCAATGCTAACGCACTAACATCCCAGGTGTGCAACTGCTTTGATAATAAAGGTTTTGGGTACTAACGATGAGCGATGGCTACAATCTCTTGTAATTCAGTGGGTGTGCAAAGACTCTGCTAATAAAGGTTTTGGGTACTTCCTGTGCTTTGGATATTGGTCAGTTGCGGGAAAGGTGTGCAAAGACTTTGCTAATAAAGTTTTTGGGTACTGCCCCCACTGATGAGTCCAAATTTTAGGAGGCTGAAAGGTGTGCAAATGCTTTGCTAATAAAGGTTTTGGGTACTACATAAGGAATAGCGCAGTTGGTAACGCTGTATGGGTGCCGACAGACTTTGCTAATAAAGGTTTTGGGTACATTCATTTCAACAGGCATGGCATAGTGTCTATAGGTGTGCATAGACTTTGCCAATAAAGGTTTTGGGTACACTCCAGACTCTGCCCATTTTAAACCCCAACCGGGAGTGCCGACACACTAAAGGCTTTGGGTACGGAAAATTTACGGTCATCTTGGCGCAAATCTCTGGTGCGGATAGGCTTAAGGAAGAGAGGCTTTGGGTACTCTCCAGAACGGGCATTCTTGAAGAAAAATCGCAGAGAGTTTCACTTTACTAATGTTCGCATGGGAAAGGATTTTGAGTGTTTATTGCAGTACGAGATCATGCAATTCTGTCTATTGATTTTTGTACTTACACGTCAGGTTGGGAAACCCCATTCTCTTGTTGGCGATTATCAATAATGCGGGTGCTATTCTCAATAGCCATGAATTATATAGACGTGCCCTTAAGTTAATCTAATGTTATGATTTCAGAATTGTAGATAGGTTTATGCTGGTGTAGCTTAGTTGGTAGAGCAACTGATTTGTAATCAGTAGGCCGTCGGTTCAAATCCGTCCACCAGCTTGACCGATAAATAGCCAAATACGGTGATTTTAAGGAAATGGTTCAAGCAGGGGGGATAGATTAGGAAGGACTTAACTACGCAACAACACTATAAAGGGTGTCTAGGAAAGGGATTTAGTAGTGTAATTCAGGTATTCACGGTAAAACTGCGAGTAGATATGCTATTATGGAGTTATCCCCGGAGTAGGCTGGGGATGTAAAACGGGCTGAGGTAGTTTACCGATGCTCAGGGGGTTTTCCCCACCGATAGGGATTCCCTATCCCCAAAAAAATCATGCACATAGCCTAGCGGTTGGCGGGGTGCATGAAACGGCGAAAAACCGCTATTTGCCGTGGATTCGAGAGTAGAAGGTACAAACAATGTACCGCACTGTGGTTCGGGTGTACTAACAGAACTACTGCACCTTGAAAAGGAACCCCACGGCTCCCACCCCACCGGGCTAAAAGTTAGGTGTGGATAGAGTTTGCTAATAAAGGTTTTGGGTACGCT
>Ga0272446_1005113_pt1 | contig 14746 bp, 12 predicted proteins | sample YNPCB0061_FD_194587 | JGI IMG/M metagenome (GOLD analysis project Ga0272446, IMG submission 194587) | Hot spring microbial mat communities from Yellowstone National Park, WY, United States - YNP-CB-006-1 | ecosystem: Environmental > Aquatic > Thermal springs > Hot (42-90C) > Sediment | place...
AACAAAGGGCAAAAAAAAGCGCATAGGCATCGTTTTTTTGGAGATGATGCCCAGAAGAGCGATGATGATCCTCATGAAGGAACCAGCCGAAACCATGCATTACATAGCGATGCATGAGATAAGCCACTAGTTCCCAAAAAACAGCGGTTCCAACAATAATCAAACTGTATAATATCACCTGCAGGATCATAAAAGCCCCCTTATATCAGTATAGTTGCCTAAAAATAAATTTCCAACAACCTATACAGCTTATCCATCCGCCCTAATACCTCATCCTAAATTCTTACCCTACGAGATGCCCCATCAGGCGATACTATGACTCGTTTTCCTGGTGGTTTTAGGTTATACTGAGAATATGAAGTCCCTGTGGATATATCTCTTTGCGATGACACTAGGCTTTAGTCTCTATGCTGTGGAGGAAAGAACGATGCACGTTGCCAGTACCTTTACCGCCAACACGATGATTCCGAAGGCTTATACCGGCGAAGGGACCGATGAAAGTCCGCCCCTCAATATTGATGAAATTCCTGGGAACACCAAAAGCTTAGCGCTTATTATGGATGACCCCGACGCGCCGGTGGGGATCTTTGTGCACTGGGTGTTGTGGAATTATCCGGTCTCAGGCCCGAGCCTTACACTGCCCCAGGGGCTTCCCAAGACCGGCCGGCTTCCCAACGGGGCCCAGCAGGGCACGAATGACTTTGGCCGACAGGGCTACAATGGCCCCATGCCACCCCGGGGGCATGGCATCCACCATTATCACTTCAAGGTATATGCCCTGGACACCGTCCTGGCTATTCCCGCCGGAAGCCGCAAAGCCGACCTGGAACGGGCCATGAAGGGCCATATACTCGCCCAGGCCGAGCTCATTGGCCTCTACGAGCGAAAGTAGGCAAAACAAATCAAGTTAGCTTACACCCTTGTCCATCCCATTCATGTTTAGTACTATCCCACCGTGGATAAGGACCCCGCGATGATGCACCAACTTGGCCTGGAAAACCCCTTCGGAACACCGATCTATCATATTGATGAAACTACAAGCACCATGGACGAGGCCCGTCGTCTCACGGCCGCTGTCATAAACACCGCTGCAGGCTCGGGGGCAGAAGCCCCCTGCCCGATACAATTACGGTCTGCTATAAGCGATTGCTGACCTATCCCTAAGGAGTCTCCGTCCTCATGCCCGCAAGCTCTTTCTTTTTTTCCCAGCTCCGCGTGACCCTAATACTGTGCGTCGTTGAGCGCCCAGTATGCTTTGGTTCCTGCTAGATTCTCATTTTCCTGTGCATAGTCGAAGGCTGTTTTCCCATCATTGTCTCTTGCTTTCGCATCAGCCCCGGCCTTCAGGAGCAAGGTAATCACCTCGGGATTCGGGTTCCATTCGGCGGCGTACATCAGCGGGGTCCAGCCGTACTTGTCCCGGGCTTCTATGTCCGCGCCGGCCTTCAGGAGCGTGGCAATCACCTCGGGATTCGGGTTGTTGGCGGCGGCGTGCATCAACGGGGTCAAGCCGTCCTTGTTCCGTGCCGCTATGTCTGAGCCAGCCTTCAGGAGCGTGGCAATCACCTCGGGATTCGGGTTATTGTCGGCGGCGTACATCAACGGGGTCAAGCCGTCCTTGTTCCGGGCCGCTATGTCTGAGCCAGCCTTCAGGAGCGTGGCAATCACCTCGGGATTCTGGTTCCAGCCGGCGGCTAACATAAGCGGGGTCAAGCCGTCCTCGTTCCGGGCCGCTATGTCCGCGCCGGCCTTCAGGAGCGTGGTAATCACCTCGGGATTCGGGTTATCTTGGGCGGCGTACATCAGCGGGGTCAAGCCGTCCTCGTTCCGGGCCGCTATGTCCGCGCCGGCCTTCAGGAGCGTGGTAATCACCTCGGGATTCGGGTTGCTCCCGGCGTACATCAGCGGGGTCGAGCCGTACTTGTTCCGGGCCGCTATGTCTGCTCCTGCTTTCAGGAGCAAGGTAATCACCTCGGGTTTCGGGTTCTCCCAGGCAGCGTACATCAGCGGGGTCCGGCCGTCTGTGTCCCGTGTCGCTATGTCCGCGCCGGCCTTCAGGGCTTTTGAAACATCGGCGGCGGTCCCATTCTTACAGATGGTGAAAAAATCAGTCTGTGCGGCCAAAGGCATGACTATAACAAGTATTCCAAGAATCCATACGATCACGCGTTTGCTCATTTTTATCCCCTCCTCAAAAGGCTAGAGCCACCCACATAGGAAAGAGCCGTCTATTGTCCTATGCCTACAACGTTCCACTATTGCTCGCTATGACTGATATGAACTGTCATTTCGGGAATTTTGCGGTTTTGCGTCGAAATTCGGCCTTTGCCCCGAACTACGACTGTTTTCGCACCCCAAACGACTGATCCAATCAGAATTTTCCGGCATACCGACCTCATTCAGAATAATTCCAGGCAATTTATGCTGTCAATCTCTGATTCTCGCCAGTTTGACAAAACTCAAGAATATAGTTCCCCCCGGGTCGCTGTATAAGCACCGGTTTTGAGGTGTTATCCTGTTCCGTATAAACTTCCTTTTGGGGTATTATACCGAAGAGAGCTCAGGAGGAATCGAGCGCTAACGGTTACTGGCTACTCCCGTTCCTGCTGCTTTGCCCAATCTATAATCTTGCCAAGCTTTCGCAGAAGGTTCCCAGGGCCCGCATGGCGGACCGGATATCTCCGTATACGGGGAGGCCGCCCTCTTCTAAGACTTGGACGAGGCCCTGGTACCGGCTTCCGGCGTTTACCGAAACGACGACGGGTTTGTCGAATTTGGCGGCTACTTGAGCCAAAAGGGGCCCCAGGGCGTCGCTCTGTCGGCAAAGAGAATCGATGGTTTTGAGGGTTTCTACGTGGGGAACGATGGCCACAAAGGCGCAATCCACGTTGGGGTCCGCCAGGACGGTTTCCACGATGGCCGCGAAGAGTCGGTCGTCGGTCATGGGGGTTACGTCGAGGAACGAGGCTCCCACGTTGACGAGACCGTGGACGTTGAGCCGTTGCAGGGCTTCGTTGGTGGACCGGTCGTACACCGCCGGGCGCAGGGCTCCCAGCAGGTCAGCCCCCATGGTGGCGTCCAAGCCCGCGTTGACCACCCCGCCGACCCGCAGTCCCCGGGGAGGCTTGGAGCTTAACATGGAAAAGGCCTTGACGGTATTGTAAAAGTCCGGCAGTTCGTCCACGAGCACCACCCCCGCCTGTTGGCAGGCGGCTTGGAAAATATCGTAATCCCCCGACATGCTGGCCGTGTGGCTGGCGGCCGCCTTAGCCCCCGCTTCGGTTCTGCCGGCCTTGTACACCACCAGGGGCTTTTTGGATTCCCGGGCTAATTGGAAAAAATCCCTCCCTTCTCCGGGGTTCAATCCCTCCAGGTACATGGCGATGACCTCCACCGTCGGTTCCTGGGAAAAATACCGGATGAGGTCGGGAACGTTGACGTCCGCCTTGTTCCCAAAGGATACGAGGGATCGGTAGATGGGCGCGTAGGGGGCCCGTTCGACCGCCGTAATTCCCATGGCCCCCGATTGGGTCAGCAGGGCCACGTTGGATTTGGCCGTCCACCGGATGGGGAGCCGTTCGTCCCCCAAGAAGAACGTATTGACCCCCTTTCGATGACCGTCGGGGGCGAAAAACACGCCCATGCAGTTGGGCCCCACGACTCGGACGCCCCGGTTGCGATGTTTGGCCACCACCTCCGAAAAATCCTGAAACCGAAGTTCCGTGGGAATGCCGGATATAAGAATTACCGCCGTATCGTCGGGGACGGACTCTAAAAATTCCACCGTTCGGCCGGCGGGGGCGGCAAACACGTACAGGGAACACTTTTGAGGTAGTTCTTCGTTGGTTTTATAGAGGGGAAAGGTTTTGCCGCCGATCTCGGCGCTACCGCCCTTGGGGTTCAAACAGTACACGTCATCCCGGCCCAGGTCGGACAGGAGGTTTACGATGATCCGGGCCATGCTGTATTTGGTGGCGTCGCTGGAAACCCCCGCCACGGCGATTCCCCGGGGCTCAAAGAAGGGGAGCAGGGTGCGGGTGTGGGGCCGGTCGTATACCGGCAGGCGCTCTTCCGCCACGGCAAATTGGGCAAACCCATCCACCGCGATAAACGCGCCCTTTTCCGCTTGGGAATAGACAAAGGGGTTAACGTCCAACTGCAGAAGGTGGTATTTGGGCTTTTTAACGGAGCTGAAGGAGTAGTGGTACGCGAATAGGGAGATAGTATACAGCGCGTCGGCCATTTTCCCCAGCCAGGCACCGTGGCCTTCGGCCTCCAGTTTATGTCGGATTTTCAGGGACCCTGCGATGCGATTCGCCTCTTCCCGGCTGAGGGGGGCGATGGAAAGATTTGCCGGGTCGTACCATTTGGCGAAAAACTCCGCGTCGTCGCCGCCCTTGGAAAGGGTTACCGTGGGGCCGAAGGAAGGATCTTCCTTGGCGCCAATGAGCACTTCGTTGCCCAGGGCCTGGGTAAAGGGGATGAACTCGGCGATGAGGAAGCCCTCTATGTTGGGAAGCTTCGACTCCCCAAAGTGGGAAAGGACTTCCCGTTTCATCGTTTCTAGCACAAAACGAACGTAGAGGGGGTCTTCCACGGCAACAGCTCGGACTCCTCCCACCTTGGATTTGTGGGCTATGTCGGAGGATACGATTTTTACGATGGCCCGGGGGGCAAAGGGCGCCAGGGCCGCCGCGTCTACCCTCTCGATTTCATCGATGTACAGGTATCGGGGTGTTCGAAGGCCCAGGGCCTGCAGTATTTGGTACACCTCAAATTCGTAGAGGTTCCGTCTTCCGGAAGCCACCGCGGTTTCAAAAACCCGGTTGATTTTTTGTTCGGTATTGGTGTCGAGGGTCATAGGTTTAATTGTTACGAAAATTAAACAAAATGTAAATACGGGGACTTTAAAAATCTACGCCCGGGGAGCGGGGGTTGTGGGGGGCCGCGAAACCGGCGGGACATCGGGGTATGGGGTCCCGCTGGGTTCGCGGCGGGGGGCGCGTCGGATGTCCGTCCAGCCTGAGGCCTTGCCATGGCGCCCCCCGAAAAAAAAGGGGCTTAGTTGCCCCACCGGGGGTTCGGTGATACTATGCGCTGGTATTGTTGAATCCGAAAGGGGGAACAGATGATAGAAGCCGCTACGCCGCCGTTTATTCCGGCGCCAAAAAGATATCGGAAAACCGGGAGTCCCTTTTACGCCGCCGTCCTGGAGCTCCACGGGGACCCCGCTTTTTTGCCCCAACTGCGGGCCCTGCGGGACGAGGTCGAGGGAGCCTTTGGTGCGACGGTGCTTGCTCCGGGAAGCTCCCGGGAAGAGTTTGCTTATTTTGAAAAAAACAGGGAAGAGGGGAGCGAATTATGGGGTGGAAATTTCCGAACCGCCTCGGCGCCCCTGCTTTCTGTCTCCGTTAAAAAAATCGTTTCCGGAGCGGTGGTAGGTTCTGTGGAGGGGGATGAACTTTGTTTCCAGGCTGGCTCGTATACCCTGCGGTGCGCTCCTTCGGGGATTGAATTGGCCGCCCTTACGGCGGAGGGTGCGGCCGCGGGAGCGGCTACCCTTCTGCAACTGCTCCATTTTGGCTGGGAAGGGTGGCGGTTTAGGCTGGCTTCCTGCGAGATCGAGGATTATCCGGCCATGGAATGGCGGGGGATGATGATCGACTCGTCCCGGCATTTTTTTTCTATCCCCGCGTTAAAACGGATTTTAAGTGTGGCCTGGTTGTATAAAATCAACCGTTTCCACTGGCATCTTACCGACGACCAGGGGTGGCGGGTCGAGTTGTTGAACACCCCCGAGGCTACGGAATCTGGGGCGACCCGTCCGGGGCAGGATCCGAATAGGAACGGTTTTTACCGTCAAACCGAGATCCGAGATTTGGTGGCCTTTGCCTCCGAGCGGGGGATTACGGTGGTTCCAGAGCTGGACCTGCCGGGGCACGTTCAGGCGGTGCTGGAGGGGAATCCGGAGTTGGCCTGCGTTCGGGGGCCCCAACGGGTTCGGACCGAATGGGGTATCTCTGAGGAGGTGCTCTGCCTGGGAAACGAAGGGTCCATCCAGTTCGCCCTAACCGCCTGGGACGAGGTGTGCGAACTGTTTCCCGGTCCCTACGTCCATATTGGGGGGGACGAATGTCCCACCACCCGCTGGGAGCATTGCCCTAAATGCGCGGCTAAAAAGAAGGAATTAAACTTAAAAGACTGGGTGGATCTGCAGGGCTATTTTATGCAAACCCTAACGGAACACTTGGAACGGAAGGGTAAAACCGTTTTCGCTTGGGACGAGGTTATGGATACGGCGGTTCCAAACTCGGCCAACGTGGTTCATTGGCGTCAGTGGCTTCCCGATCAGGGAACTCGGGCCTTGGCCGAGGGGCGTAACGTGGTGCGCAGTCCCTTCTCCCCCTACTATTTTGATTTTGTGCAGACCGACGATAGAACCCTTTCGCCGGGGTTGGCGTACAAGGTTCCCCAAGCGTCGACCCTTCGGCGGGTGTACGAGTTTGATCCCCTAGAAGGGCTCCTGGGTACGGGTGGTGATGGCGGGGGGCGGTTCTTGGGAATTCAGGGGAACGCCTGGAGCGAGTATATCCGGGATCCCCGGAGACTCGAGTATATGCTGTTTCCGAGGCTTTTAGCCCTTATGGAAACCGCCTGGAATGGACGCAAGCGTCCGCCCTTTGAGGTTTTTTTGGAGACCCTTAAACGGGGCCACGGCGGATCGGGAGGGGCGGCGGATGGGACGGGTGTGATTTTTGCCCATTTGGGAATTAACGCGGGGCCCCTGCCGTAAGAAAGGTGGATGGGAACAAAGTCCCCTCTAAAAACAATTGGTTTTTTGAGGGGACTCAAGAATAGACAGGAGAAAAAGATCGTTGCTGGAGAGGCGCTTTCGTAGTATAGTTATGTCCATGGGTATCCGTCGTTTTCCGTATATGGTGGTCCTTTTTGTGGGGTGCGTTTTTTCCCTGGTAAGTTCCCCCGCCGTGGTGGGGGCCGAAAATCCTTCTGGTTCTGGAGAGGTCGTGTACGCGGAGGGGAAGGATTTTTCGGTGGTCCGTCAGGGGAATCGGACGTCCTATTCGGTTTCCGATCCCCAGGTGATTGGGATGACCGTCGCCGAGGGGGATCTTATTCAAACGGGCGGGGGAACCTTTGTGGAGGTTCAACTGCTTCCCCGGGGGTCGGTGATTAAGATCGCCGAAAATAGTTCCTTTTTGTTTAAGGGCCTGGGTCCCGGGGGGGCCACCGTATCCCTGGGGCTGTTGTACGGACGGGTTCGGGCCAAGGTGGCTACCCTTTCGGGGAGCGATTCTTTTTCTATCCGGACAGGAAGTACGGTGGCGGGGGTTCGGGGTACGGATTTTGGGATGGATTCGATTATCCAGCCCTACGATAGCCAGCCTTCTGCGGCGGTCCCGTCCTTTACTCCCACGGTACGGGTGTACTGTTTTACCGGTCAGGTGGCGGTACTTCCCGAATCGACGGAGGATGTAATTCCCCCTTCGGCTCCCGCGGTTATTGTAAAAAAGAACGAGGAAGTGAGCGTGGATCTGTCTTCGTCCATCCCCTTGGTGGAACGGAAATCTTTGGAGGCCGATACGGTCAATTATTGGTCCCAGAATGATTTTAAGGGTTCCACCCCCGTCGCTCCGCCGAAAACCCCGGCGCTGGAAGTACCTCCCCCATCATCCACGGGCGCTACCACGGCGGCCCCCGCTCCGACGGTCTTTATTAAACCCGATTACACCCCCTTCGTTCGGGTAAATAACGCCAAGAATCAATCGATCGGCGCGGCGATTTTGTTTACTTCCCTGGGCCTTTTGATCCAATCGTCTACCCTGGCGGTGGCCAATTATCAGGGTGAAAGTGTCCAATGGGGCCTCTTTATATCCGGTAGCATCACCGTGGGTCTCGGCTTTATGTCCCTGTTACCCGCGATTTTTATCAATCCAACCATTCCGTAGGAGGAATAATGTCCAAAAGAATTCTGCTTCTATCGATTCTGGCGTTTCTTGTGGGTAGTCTGGTGTTTGCCCTGGACCCGGTGGAGGGGTACTGGAAGAGCGTGGATGAAAAGGGTGTCCCCACGGCGTTTTGGAAAATTTACGAAAATAATGGGGCCCTTTTCGGAGAAATCGTTAAAATCGTGGGTAAGAGCGATGATACCATCGCCACAAAGGCAAAAGCTTCCTATAAAAACTTTCCCGTGGCTGGGACGGTGAATACGATGCGGGTTATCGGGACCCCCTGGATTTACGGATTAAAGAAAAAAGCCGTCGGCCAATGGGAGGGGGGATCGATTGTGGATCCCGGTAAGGGGGATATCTACGCTTGTAAAATAACCTTCCGTCCCGCAGATGGGAAAAAATATGCCACCGATATTTTGGAAATGCGGGGGGAAATTGGGTTTGGTATAGGCCGGAGTCAATACTGGCAGAGGGCGGATGAACGGGAATTTAGATAATCCCTATGCCACAGCAAGAAATAGAGGAATCGACGGCTCTGTTGGATGGAAAGGGCCAGCTTGTAAAGCGGGGCTGGGCCAGGGCTCCTTTGTTCTGGTACGACCGTTCGCTGATCCGGAGTCCCCAACGACGAATTTTAGAAGCGGATCGCTACGCGGTCTTTTCGGACCGGTTTGCCCTTTTGTTTGAGGTGTTCGATGGGGGTTATTTGGGTGAAATTAGCGTTACGGTGGCGAATTTCTCCGAAAAAAGTTCCGAAACCGACAGTTTCCGTATTCCTTTTTCCTTTGGTTCCCTAGCCTTGCCGGAGAGTAGCGAGGTTGGATCGATAAAAATTCGTCAAAAACATATCAACCTGGATTTTGCCGCCATGGAAAAGGGCCATCGGTTGATTAAGTTTGATATTCCCGCTTTAGGTCACCGGCGGGGACTGCGGGGTGCCCTGGTCTTTACGCCGCCGGAAGAGGCCGAGTCGATCGTTACGGTGGCCCCGTGGCGCCGGGATAAACGGGCCTTTCGGTATTCTCGCCGATCTCCCTGGTACGCCGTGGAGGGTATGGTTCGGTTTGGGGCCAAGGATTTACTGTTCACCAAAAATCACGGTTGGGGGGTCTTTGATTGGCAGAGGGGGGTACGGCCCCATTCGGATTTTCGGTATTGGGCCACGGCCTGCGGTCTAGATGGGGATAGGCAGGTGGCGTTTAGCGTAGGGTACGGAGCGGTGGATAGTTCTTCGGGTACGGACAACGCTTTTTTTGTGGATGGCAAGCTACAAAAGTTAAACCAGGTAACTTTTCATATTACCCCCAAGGATTGGCTTGAGCCTTGGCGTTTTACCGGCGACGAGGGCCGGTTGGACCTGACCTTTGAACCCCTGTTAGAACGGGCGGAACATAAGGGCCTTTTGTTTTACTCGATTAAACGGCGCCAGGTGTTTGGCCGCTTTTCCGGCCAGTTCCGGCTCGAAAACGGGGAAATTATAAAAATCACCGCCCTGGCGGGTTTTGCTGAACGGATTAAAACCCGGTGGTGATACCCCTTTACATATCCTTCAATATTCGGTATAGTCCCCTGTACTTAGGATGTACGATACTCCGGAAGGAAGGTTTTTATGTCAAGAACTTGCGATATTTGTGGAAAACACACGATCACCGGCAATAAGGTAAGCCACGCGAAGAACCATACCCGCCGCACCTGGAAGCCCAATTTGGTTAAAATTAAAACCGAGATTAAGGGGACCACGATGACTTTAAAGATTTGCGCCCGGTGCCTTAAAAGTGACTACGTTACGAAAAAGATTTAGCTTTTACGTATTCTGGTCCTGGAAACCCGCTCCACGAGCGGGTTTTTTTATTGGTGCGCCCGGCAGGGCGCATTCACTGGTGGGGGCGCAAAATAAGTCAAGATAGATTTCGGGCGAATTCGATTGCTTACAGGTGAATGATCAGGCCGTCCCACGCGGGGCCCAGGTTTTTTGAGGTGTTAAAAAGGGCTTCCATCTCCCTGTGGGAATGGTCGTGGCAGAGGTGGGTCACGTATGCCCGCTGGGGTTTTAATTCCGCCACCACCTGGGCCGCCTGATCAAAGCTAAAATGGGTGGGATGGGGTCTTTTTCGCAGGGCCCCCAGGACGAGCAGGTCCAGGTTCCCCAGCAGGGCCTTGGTTTCCTCGGGGATAAGGCTTACGTCGGTGATATACGCTACCCCGTGACCTCCTTGATCGATGCGCCACCCCAGGATATCCAAGTCCCCGTGCTTTACCGGCAGGGCTGTTACTCGTACATCGTCCATATCAAAGGAAGGGGGGGCTACCGTGGGACGAATACGGGGTTTCCCACCCCCAATTTGGGTTTCCTTGAAAATATAGGCGAACCGTTCTTTCATCTCGGTTATGGTTCCTTCGTTTCCAAAAACAGGAATCTCTTTTTTACAGCTCAGGGGACGTACATCGTCCAGGCCGTGGATATGGTCCGCATGGGCGTGGGTAAGGAGGATCCCATCGATGCGATTAAGACCCGCCCGTACCCCCTGGAGCCTAAATTCGGGGCCCGTGTCGATGATCAAGGTGGTTCCTCCGGAGCTTCGAATAAGGAACGAAGAACGCATCCGTTGATCCCTGAGGTCCGATGAACGGCAGACTGGACAGGTGCAGGCCAACACGGGGATGCCATGGGACGTGCCGGTGCCTAAAAATTGTAATTCCATGGTATACCGTTCTATCGATCCACCGGTCCCGCGTCAACCTCGGCCCGATAAAGTCCTTCGGCGTATCTTGCTCCCTTTCCGTTCCGGTTGTATGCTGATTCTATGGCCGACGCGGAATTAGTACGGGTATTGGATTATATTTTAAACCGCTGTTCTGCCGCGTCGATCGATGCGGTGGCCGCAGCGGTTATTCGGAGAAAACGGGATTTGGAGCTTTTTGGTTCCGCGGGGCTTCCCGACCCGGCGCAGTGGGCCCATAAAACCGCTTCCCAGCTTGAGGGAGGGGCCGCTTTGGAGGGCATCCGTTCTACGGTACGGCGGATGGCGGAAGAACTGATTCGGCGCGAGGCCCCGGAATTATCCGACGATCAGCTGGAGGAATTACTCGGCCCCTGGATGGGAAATTCCACCGCCGGGACTCCGGAGAAAACCCTGCAACCGGACCTGCTTTCCGAGATGGTTCATCAATTTATCGCTTTTTCCACAGGCAAGATGGATGGGGAAACCCAAAAACAGCTGGAAGTCCAGCTGGGTTCCTGGCCCAAGCGCTATTGGTCCGCGTTTCCCCCGGTTGTTCGATCGCTAATCAACGATCTTCTTAAGGGATCCCTTTCGGAACGGGAGTTTGAATTGAAATTACGCTCGGTATTGACCCTTAGGGGGGCCGGGCAACCAACAACAGAGGAGTAGGGTATGGCATCGGATGGAGCGCTTACGTTCTTTTTAGAGGCGGAGCGGGATCCGCCAGAGTTGGTGGAGGTTCAGCGACGCCATATAGAAGTTCCCCCGAAGGAACCTTCGTAGGGTCGGCGGTGGAAAGATTCTGGATCCGCTGAATTTCGTCCCGTAGCACCGCGGCCTGTTCAAACTCCAGGTTTTTCGCGTGTTCCAGCATTTCCGCCTCCAGGGCTTTGATAAGTTTGGTTCGTTGGGCGGGGATAAGTACGTTGTAGGACCTTTTAAGGACCTCCACGGACGTGGTGGCGGCCATTGTATCTTCCTGCTCGTGGCGGACTAAAATATCGGCGATGGCCTTTTTTACCGTGGTGGGCGTAATGCCGTGCTGTTCGTTGTAGGCCAGCTGGATGGCCCTCCGCCGCTCCGTTTCCGATATGGCCTGTTTCATGGCGTCGCTCATCCGGTCGGCGTAGAGGACCACCTTGCCAGCGGCGTTTCGGGCCGCCCGTCCTATAATTTGGATAAGGCTCCGGGCGGACCGTAAAAAGCCGATCTTGTCGGCGTCGAGGATCGCGATGAATGAAACCTCCGGCAGGTCGATCCCTTCCCGCAGTAGGTTGATCCCCACGAGGACGTCAAAAACCCCCTGCCTTAATTGGGTTAAAATTTCCACCCGTTCGATGGTCTCCACTTCACTGTGGATGTACCGAACCCGTAATCCCAGACCGGTGAGGTAGTCGGTCAGGTCTTCGGCCATTTTTTTGGTCAGGGTCAGAACCAAGGACCGTTCCCCCGCCTGTATTCGGCGTCGTATTTCCGCATAGATATCCTCCATCTGCCCCTCGCTGGGCCGCACGTCGATCTCCGGGTCCAAAAGCCCTGTGGGGCGGATAACCTGTTCCACTACCCGACTGGATTGCTGGACCTCCAGATCCGCCGGGGTGGCGGAAACAAAGACTGTCCTGTCAAGCCGTTCCACGAATTCCTCGTACCGCAGGGGCCGGTTGTCCAAGGCCGAGGGGAGCCGGAACCCGTACTCTACCAGGCTCTGCTTGCGGGATCGATCTCCCGCGTACATGGCCCCGATCTGGGGAAGGGTAACGTGGCTTTCGTCGATAAAGGTCAGGTGTTCCTTGGGAAAATAATCGATCAGCGTATCCGGAGGAGAGCCCCTTTCCCGACCCGCCAGGGGGGCTGAATAGTTTTCAATCCCCGGACAGTACCCCATTTCGGTGAGCATTTCGATATCGTATTCCACCCGGGTCTTAAGGCGCTGGGCTTCCATTATCTTTCCCGTGTTTTGAAGAAATTCGTACCGATCCTCCAGCTCCTCTTTGATGCGGTCCAGGGCGTTGGAAATCATATCCTGGGGCATGACGAACTGTTTGGCCGGGTAGATCATCGCCCGGTCCAAATCCTCCAGAATAGTCTGCGAGATGGGGTCAAAACGGCGGATTCTGGTCACCCGGTCCCAATCCAGCTCGATCCGGTACGCTTCTTCCAGGTAGGCGGGGTAAATTTCCAAGGTGTCCCCCCGACGGCGAAACCGTCCCCGATCCAGAACCGCGTCGTTCCGTTCGTACTGCAATTCCACAAAACGGCGCATCAGGGCCGCCGTGTCCAGTTTTTCTCCGATCTCCACCGTGGCGGTCATCTTCCGGTAAATTTCCGGGGTCGCTAGGCCGTAGATGCAGGATACGGTGGCCACGATGATAACGTCCCGACGTTCCATAAGACTACGGGTCGCAGAGAGGCGGAACCGTTCTATCTCGTCGTTTATGGAAGCATCCTTTTCGATATAGAGGTCCCGGCTGGCCACGTAGGCCTCCGGTTGGTAGTAATCGTAGTAGGAAACGAAGTATTCCACCGCGTTGTGGGGGAAGAAGCCCTTGAACTCCCGGAAAAGCTGGGCCGCCAGGGTTTTATTATGGCTGACGATCAGGGTCGGTAGCTGAACCTGTTCGATGATCTTGGCCATGGTAAAAGTTTTTCCGGAGCCCGTAACCCCCTTAAGGGTTTGGTACTTATCCCCCGCTAGGATCCCCTGGGCTAGGGCATCGATCGCCTGCCCCTGGTCCCCCGCGGGAGCAAAGGGGGCCACCACTTCAAAACTACGCATAAGAACTAGTATGAAAACTTCCACCTTCCTTGGCAAGGGGAAGGTGGATATCTCCTACAGACCCTCCATGAACCGCAGAATCGTATCGTGGAGATCCGGTAGTTCCTCGTGGCCAAAATCCGGATAGACGACCGTGGATTTTTTTGCCCCTATCTTATTGTAGGCGGCGAATTGGGTCGAAGGCGGGCAGATGGTATCCATGAGGCCCAGGCCCATCAGCACTTCTCCCCGAATTCGATTTGCCAGATGTTGAATGTCGATATAGCCAAGATTCGTAAAGACCTCGGTCTCCCGCTCGTGTCGAGGGTCGAAACGACGGAACCATTGGCGCAATTCGTCGTAGGCGTCCTTGGCAAGGTCGATCTCCCATACCCGCCGGTAATCGCTCAGAAAGGGGTACACCGGCGCGGCCCGGGCGATGCGGGGTTCCAGGGCCGCGCAGGCCACCGTAAGACCTCCCCCTTGACTCCATCCGGTGGCACCGATGCGGGCCGCGTCAACTCCATCCAGGTCCATCAGGATCCTGGCCAGGCGAACTGTATCCATAAAGATGGAACGGTAGAGGAGCTTTTCGGGGTGCCCCGACAGAGCGTCCTCCAGGCCCCGGATGATATGGCCGCTGAAGGTATTGCCTCCCACGGATCCGTTATCCTGGGATTTTCCTCCCTGGCCCCGACAATCCAGCGCCGCCACCGTAAACCCCGACGCCGCCAATCCCAGCCTGGATTCCCAGTCTCCGCTGTGTCCGGAGTATCCGTGAAACTGCAGAATCGCCGGGCCCTTGCCGTTGACCCCCGCGCGGCGCTGAGCCGCATCCCCCAGGGGCTTGACTAATTTCGCGTACACCCGGGCGCCGCCGATTCCGGTAAACCAGAGGTCGTAATATTCCGCGAAAAAACCGTACTCGCCCCGGCCCTGGGGCGGTTGAAGTTTGGCCTTCGTAAGTTCCACGTCCGCCGGAGTCCGGTCCAACTCTTCCAGGGCCCTCGCCCAATAGGCGTCGAAATCCGCGGGTTTCGGGTTTATCCCCTGGTACCGTTTCAAATCTTCCAAGGGCATGTCGAATGTCAATGGCATGGTTAACCTCCGTTTTTAGCGTATCACGCCTGATTGGCGAAATTCTATTAACCCGCATTTCTCACAAGATTAATGAAAGAGGTCCCGCTTTCTGGTATAATTAGTTTTGTAGAAAAAAAATGCCAGAGAAGCAAAGGACCTCTTATGGAAACAGAGTGTATACAGAACGAGTTTGAATTTCAAGGCTTTGAACCGAAAAA
>Ga0272446_1005114_pt1 | contig 14745 bp, 9 predicted proteins | sample YNPCB0061_FD_194587 | JGI IMG/M metagenome (GOLD analysis project Ga0272446, IMG submission 194587) | Hot spring microbial mat communities from Yellowstone National Park, WY, United States - YNP-CB-006-1 | ecosystem: Environmental > Aquatic > Thermal springs > Hot (42-90C) > Sediment | place...
CTGTTGCGAGCCGCGGCAGCGTCCATCCAGGCAGGCGGCGCCGGCGGAATTCGCGAAGTGTACCTGGATGGGTTCGAATCCTTCTCCGATCTTGAACTGGGACTTATCGCCACCCTTTCCGCCGGGAGGCAGATCACCGTGACTATGCCTTTGAATGAAGCGTCGCGGTCCACGCGAGAGCGATTGTTGGACCTCGGCTTCAAGGAGGAGAGGCTGGCGCGCCGCCGCCCCTTGGCGGCCCACTCCCTGTTCGTTGCATCGACGGATACCCAGGAGGCGGAAGAAATTGCGCGGCGCATCCTAGAGTTCCACGCGGCGGGCAAACCGTTCCGGCAAATCGGCGTGATCGTACGCAGCGAGGCGCCTTTCGTTCCGGCGCTGCGGAGCGCCTTCATACGTTTTGGCATTCCGGCACACTTTTACTTCGCCGACCGCCTTGCGGGGCATCCAGTGGCGTGGTTTCTGTCGGGCCTTGTGGACGCGCTTCTCCACGGATGGGAGCACCGCGCCCTGCTGGCGGCTCTGCGGGCGGCCGCCGGCCACGATCCGGGCTTTGACCACCTGGATTTCGCCGTCCGGGAAGGATTGGAGAACCGGGGACTGGAAGCCCTCGGCAAACTGCGGCTCGGTGAAAGATGGGAAGGGCTGATGGATGCCATCCGCCCTCTGGAAGCCTGGCGCGATGCGCCCGCGCGGCCTGAAGTTTGGGCGCAGCGCCTGGCGAACCTCACTTCGCTCTTCGTTCCGCGTGGACTCGAGGGACCTTGGACCCCGGAGGCGATTGAGACCCGCCGCTCACAAGCCTGGGCTTTGCGAAACTTTGAGACCGCCATGGCGGAGACCGCGGGCGCTCTCGCCGGCGCAGGCCCCATGCCGCTAGAGGAGTTCTGGCGCCGCGCCTCCGCCGCAGTGCGTCTGGCTGAGCTGCGCATCCCTGATCATCGCCGCGAGGCGGTGCACGTTATGGATGCCGTAGAAGCCCGGCAGTGGGAGTTGCCGGTGGTTTTTGTCTGCCATCTTCTGAAGGAGCAGTTCCCTAAGCCGCACGCCGAGCATCCTTTGCTACCGGATGAGGCCCGCCGCCGGCTCAACCTGCTCGGTTTGCGCCTGCGCACCGGTGAGGAATTGCGGCGGCAAGAGCGGGACCTGTTTGACGTCGCGCTCAGCCGCGCGACCGAACATCTGATCCTCAGTTATCCGCAGTACAACTATAAGGGCGAGGAAAACTTGCCTTCCCCCTTCCTAACAGGCTGTGACGCTCCCAAGACCCCGGTGTTCGCGTGCCGTCCTGAGGGGGCGCGGGCGAAACCGCGCGCAAGCAGGCCGGCTTTGCAGGCTCCGGAAGTAATCGAACTCGCGGCCGCCAGGCACACCCAGTTCACGCCCACAGGCTTGGAGCTATTTTTGGTATGTCCCTACCGTTTTTTTCTGGAGCGAACCCTCGGCCTTGCCGAACCTCCCGCCGAGCCACTCGACCGCTTGACTCCCCAGCTTGTCGGCCAAATCGCCCATGCCGCCATCCGAGACTGGCACGCACAAGGCGGCGATATTTGCGCGATTGGGGAACGCCTTTTGGATGAGGAGATCGCGCGCCGGCGCATCCCCGCCGGATATCGCGCCGCCAAGGAGCGTTACACCTTGCGCTGGGTTCTCAACCGGTATGCGGCGGACGCAGGGCTGATGCCAGGTTGGCGCGCGGCTGTCGAGAAGGAATTCGCGCTGCCTTTGGACGGCGGCGTAGTCATCGCCGGACGCATCGACCGTTGCGACATCGGGCCCTCCGGCGAAGCGCTGGTCATCGACTTCAAGTACGGCGGGGACAGCCGCATGCAGGAAATTCTCAACGCCGACGAAGCCGGCGCCCAGTTGCAGGTGGCCCTGTACCTATTGGCTTTGGCGGAGCGCCACACACCGGTTGGAATGTTTTACTGGTGCCTGCGGGGACGCAAGAGAGTCCTGGATGGATGGCACGCCAACCTGCCGGGTTGGCCCGGGACTGCGATGACTGCCGGCGACCTGCGCGAAAAGATGGAGGCAGCCCGCAGCCAGGCCTTCCAAGCAGCGAGCAGCATACGCGCCGGCGTTATCCGCCCGCAGCCTGAGGAATCGGCCTGCGAAAAGTGCACGTGTTTTGACGTTTGCCGGGAGCGCACCACGGCCGTGCGCCGCCAAGCGGCTGGAGGGGAACCGTGAAGCTCGACCGACACCAGCAAGGCGCCGCTACGCGGTGGGGTCAGGACGTCTGCGTGGCGGCTGGGCCGGGTTCCGGGAAGACCCGCGTGCTGGTTGAGCGCTTTGTGTGGTTGGTCGAGGAGCGGCGCGTGCCGCCCTCGGCCATTGTCGCTTTCACCTTCACTGAGAAAGCGGCGAACGAGCTGCGCAAACGGCTGCGGGAGCGGTTTGAGGCTCGCCAAGAAATGCAGGAGGAGATCGAACGCGCCTGGGTCTCGACGATCCACGCGTTTTGTGCGCGCCTCCTCCGCGAGCATTCCCTGGCGGCCGGAATCGATCCCGAGTTCGCTGTTTTTGATGAGCCGGAGGCGCGGCAGGCGCTATCCGAGGCCGCTGAGCAAGCGCTAGACGAGTTAGCTATCGGAAATCCGGCGGAACTGCATGCCCTGCTCGCCTCGTTGAACGAATGGGACTTGGCCGGGGGCTTGTGCCGCCTGCATGCGGCCATGCGAGTCGGCGTGGCGCGTCCCGCGGCGCCCAGGCCGCAAATTAGCTTTGAACAGTTTCTGGACCAGGTGGAGGGTGTCTTGCGGGCCTCCCTGGAAGGCTGGAAACCCGCTCAGATCGAGGAGTTCCAAAAGCTCCGCGCATGGGCAGCTCCTCTGTTGGCGTTGCGCGGCCGGCCTGTGAGCGAAGAGCATTTGCGCCGCCTCACGGAGCCGCCGGTAAACCTGAACCGGGTAAAGCGCAGCAGCCCGGTGGCGGAGCAGATCAAGACTCTGCGGGAGACCGCCAAAGCGGCGAGTGCGGCGCTCGTTTATGAATACTACCTTCCGCAGCGGCGCACGATCGAGGCTCTCCTGGAGCGCATGAGCCGGGTTTACGAGGCGGGGAAACGCGCCCGCAGCGCGCTGGACTTCTCCGACCTGGAACACCTCGCCATACGGCTCCTGGAATCCGACCCGGAGTTGCGCCAGAAGCTCAGCGGGCGTTTTCAAGCCATCCTGCTGGATGAGACGCAAGACACCAACCCGCTCCAGTGGCGGCTGATCGAGCTGTTGCGCACGCCAGACTGCTTCTTCGCCGTCGGCGACGTGAATCAGTCCATCTACCGGTTCCGCCATGCCGAGCCGCGCGTGTTCATGCAATTCATCCGTGAGGTCGAACGGGGGAACAAGTTCGTCGACCGGTTGCGCCAGAATTACCGCTCGCGCCCAGAAATTCTAAAAGCTGTCGAAGCGGTGTGCAGCGATATCGATGGGATCGAAAAGGTAAGTTTTGAACCGCAGCGGCGGTTCGAGCCCAAGCCCGTGCCGTCCGTGGAAGTCCTAGCCGTGAGCGGCGCGCGCGCCGAAGACCTGGTTCGGAAAGAGGCGGCGTGGGTGGCCGCCCGCATACGGGAGCTGGTGGGGACGCTCGCGGTCCAACAAAGAGTGGACGGGGAGGAGATCGTCCGTCCACTCGAATTTTCTGACATCGGCATCCTGCTGCGAAAGAGCGAACCGATGGAACAGTTTGAAGCGGTGCTTCGCCAGTCCGGCATTCCTTGCGTCATCGCGCGAGGCAGCCATTTCTTCAAGACGCCGGAGGTGACGGACCTGGTGCGGCTATTGCATGTGCTTGAGAACCCGCGCGATGAGATAAGCCTGGCGGCGGTTCTGCGGTCGCCGCTGGTGGGAGTTTCCGACGATGCGCTGGTGCGGATGAAAGCCGCCGGCCACTTGGCGGAGGCGCTCGAGGGAGAGCCGGACCCTGCGATGGACAGCGAGGACGCGGGGCGGCTGGCCATCTTCCGGCGTCAACTCGCTGAACTTCGGGAAATGACCGGCTACGTTTCGCCGGACGTTTTTCTGGCGCGGGTGCTGGATGAAAGCAACTATTGGGACGGTCTGCCGGTTCGCGCACGCGCCAACATCGACAAGTTCCTGGCTTTGGTGCGCGAACAGTGGTCCGCCCGTCCGAGGCCCCTGCGCGAGCTGCTGGACGAGGTTGCCGCCCTGCGCGATGCGGGCGCGGAAGCGGAAGCGCCGCCGGACGATTCCGCGAACGCGGTCCGTATGATGACCATACACCAAGCCAAAGGGCTGGAGTTTCCCGTGGTATTTCTGGCTCACGCCCACACCGGGGTGAACCAGAGCCAGCCGGACCTGCTGTATTCCAAGGATTTTGGTTTGGGCGTGCGGTGGCGCCTGCCGGACGGGGAGCAATCCGCACCGGATTTCATTCACCGGACCATTGCGGAATACGAGAAGCAGCGGGAGGCCGAAGAAGCTCACCGGCTGCTCTTTGTGGCCATGACCCGCGCGGAACAGCATCTGGTGGTCAGCTTTTCCGTGGGAAGGCGAACGCTGTCGGACTGGCCCGGTCTGATCGCCAAAGGGTGGGGATTCTCCCTCGAGGAGGTCGATCTCGAACCTCAGATCATACAGGCCGAAGGACGCGGCTTTCAGATTCGACTGTTGCGCACGTCCGCGCCCGCTCCACGAACTGAAGGCGCGGTTGTGTGTGACGAGGCGCCGGCGGTGCAACTTGTCCCGCGCTCGCCCCGCACCGCCCAGTACGATTCGGCGACCTCGGTTACCGCGCTCGCGCACTTCCGGGAATGCCCGCGGCGATGGCTTTTAGGCCGGCATATCGGGTTCAGGGCGGCCCAAGCCGTGGCCGCCGGCGAGTCCGAGGCGGGTGGGGGCGGGCTGGAGTTCGGATCCGCCGTGCACCGCCTTCTGGCCGGAGCCGACAGCGGCGGCGCCCCGGCTGAAATCCAGGAGATGGCCGCCCGCTTCCAAACCAGCGAACTGGCCGCGCGTGCTCGCGCAGCCGTGCGATGCGAACGCGAGAGCCCGTTCGTTTTTGCCATGGACGATGTGGTGCTGCGCGGTCAAATCGATCTTTGGTTTGAGGAAGCCGACGGGAATCTGGTGGTGGTGGACTACAAATCGGACCAGTTCGATCCCGAGACGCGCCAAGCGCGGCTGGAAGCTTACAAAACTCAGCTTCGCTTTTATGCGGCGGCTCTCAGCCGGCAGTGGAACAAGAGAGTGAAGGAAGCCTGGCTGTATCTGTTGCGCGAGAATACCGCCGAGCCGGTGGCGTTGAATGGCGAGGAAGAGCTTGTGGCCCTGCTCGACGAGTTCCGGCGGGCGCAGGAGGAACTGGACTTTCCCATGCGTCCAGGACCTCAGTGCCGAAGCTGCGAATTCTACCGCCAGCTTTGCCCCGGCTTATAACTCCGGCGTCCAGTTCACCCGGTGCACCAGAACTCGGTCCTGAAAAAGGTCCAGAACGGTCACCGAAGCGGGCGCAATCAGAATCCGGTCGAACAGATCCAGCGACACGCCGAGAAACAAGGCCACCACGGCTTTGATGGCGTCCGCGTGGCTTACCACTGCGACGGTCTCTTGGAGATGCTTGACGCAGATGTCTCTGAGTTCCGAAACAAAGCGCGCCTGCACCTCGACGGCAAGTTCTCCGCCGGGAGCGCGGACGCCGCTGCGGAACTTATGATAAACCCGCCACGCCGGATGCCGAGCCAAATGCTCGAGCGTGTGTCCGGAGAATTTGCCGAACCGGACTTCGCCAAAAGCCTCCCGGACCTGCACCGGTAACCCTCGCCGCTCCGCCAGGGGCTCGGCGGTTTCCAAAGCGCGCTCCAGCGGGCTGGAGTAAATGGCTTGAATGGGTATGCCGTCGAGCCGCTCCGCCAATGCGGCGGCTTGGCGGCGCCCTTCGGCGTTCAAGTGCACACCCGGCGTCCAACTGGCGATGGAATGGCCCACGGTGTCGGTGAGACCGTGGCGAATGAGGAGGAAACGCGTCATTTCCCCAAACGTAGCATGAGGTGCGCGCGGCGCGCGCAGAGTGGCGTGGGATAATGTGTAAGTTCCCGTGGAGCAAGCAAGAAAGTGGATTCGCGAGGCCAGCCGCGTGGTCGCCCTTACCGGAGCGGGCGTATCCGCCGAAAGCGGCGTGCCCACCTTCCGGGGACCCGGCGGATTGTGGCGCAATTTCCGCGCCGAAGATCTGGCTACGCCCGAGGCTTTCTCCCGCGACCCGAAGCTGGTATGGGAATGGTACGTGTGGAGGCGGCAGCGCATCGCCGCCGCCCAGCCCAATCCGGCGCATCTGGCGCTGGTGGAACTGGAGAGGCGCGCGCCCGAGTTTTGTCTGGTCACGCAAAACGTGGACGGCTTGCACGACCGTGCCGGCAGCCGCAACGTTTTGAAAATACACGGCGACATCTGGATGGTGCGCTGCCAGAGCTGCGGCGTTGCGTGCAAGGACGACCGGCTGGAGTTTCCCGAGATGCCGCCGCGCTGCGCCTGCGGCGGACTGCTGCGTCCGGGCGTGGTGTGGTTCGGAGAGCCGCTCCCGGAAGACGTGTGGGAGAGCGCCATGCGCGCCGTCCGCCAGTGCGACCTGTTGCTGGTGGCCGGAACCTCCGCAGTGGTGTACCCGGCGGGTAGCCTCATCCCTTTGGCCAGAAGCGCAGGCGCCAAAGTGGTGGAAGTGAATCTGGAAGCCACGCCGCACTCGGGAACCGTGAACGTGACTTTGCGTGGAAAGGCAGGGGAGATCCTCCCCCAATTACTGGCATGACCATTTGTTACCTGGATGCCTTCGCCGGGATCAGCGGCGATATGACGGTAGGGGCGCTGGTGGATGCCGGAGCGGACTTCGGCGCGATTCGGGAGACGCTCGACTCGCTCGGCGCCGGAGCGTCGTTCCGGGTCGAGAAGACCAAGCGCCGCGGCATTGCCGCGACCAAGTTTTTCGTCGAAGGCGGAGAGACGAAAAAGCATCGCCACCTGCCGCACATTATCCGGATGATTGAAGGCGCCTCGATGCCCGAGCAGGCCAAACGCCGCGCCATGGCCGTGTTTGAACGGCTGGGGACGGCCGAGGCGAAAGTCCACGGAGTGCCCGTCGAAAAGGTGCATTTTCACGAAGTGGGCGCGGTGGATTCGATTTGCGATATCGTGGCCGCCTGCACTGCTTTTGAACTTCTCGGGGCGGCGGAAATTTATTGCTCCCCGCTGAACGTTGGCAGCGGAGTGGTCTCTACGGAGCACGGTGTGCTGCCTGTGCCTGCGCCCGCCACGGCTGAGTTGCTGGCGAATGTCCCGGTGTACGCGCGCGGTCCTGCCATGGAAATGACCACGCCCACCGGCGCCGCGCTGGCAGCCACTTTGGCCCGGTCGTTCGGTCCCATGCCGCAGATGCGGGTCCGCTGCACCGGATACGGCGCCGGCGACAAGGACGTGCCGGAACACCCCAACGTGCTGCGCGTCCTGCTCGGCGAAGACGCCCGGTTGCCGGAAGCATCCGTGGTTTCTGTGATCGAGGCCAACATCGACGACTCCACCCCGCAGGTGCTGGGCTACGCCATGGAGAAGCTGCTGGAGGCCGGGGCTTTGGACGTCACCCTGACGCCGGTCCATATGAAGAAAAACCGCCCGGGCGTCACCCTCAGCGTGCTGGCGCGCCCGGAACAGCGCGAGGACTTGGCCGCCATCCTGTTTGCCGAAACGCCTACGTTGGGGCTTAGAATGCACGACGCCGAACGGCGGGTGCGCGAGCGCCGGATTGAAGAAGTGCAAACGCCGTTCGGAAAAATTCGGGTGAAAATCGCCGGAGCGAGTTGCGCTCCCGAATATGAGGATTGCCGCCGCGCCGCTGAAGCGAGCGGCGCCCCCTTGCGGGAAGTGATGAACCAGGCCTTGTCCGCCTGGCTGAAGGATCGCCGATGAAATACTATCTGACTACGCCGATTTACTACGTGAACGCCGCCCCTCACATCGGGCACGCTTACACCACCATCGCCGCCGACACGATTCGCCGGTTCAAGCGCATGCAAGGCTACGAGGCTATCCTGACCACCGGAACCGACGAGCACGGCCAGAAGGTGGAACGCTCGGCCGCCGCCGCCGGCAAGTCTCCCGAGGAATTCACCACGCTGATCGCCGAAGAGTTCCGCCAGCAGTGGAAACGGCTGGGGCTGGAAATCGACCGCTTTCGCCGCACGACGGACCCGGCGCACCACAAAAAGGTTCAGGAGTTGTTCGAGCGGTGCGAGAAGAACGGTTTCGTGTACCGCGGCTCTTATACGGGCCAGTACTGCATGTTTGACGAGTTGTACGTGGGCGAGGCTCAGCCCGGCGGCCCCTGCCCGGAATGCGGCCGCCCGACCGAGACCGTGACCGAAGAGAACTACTTTTTCAAGCTCTCCGCGTTCCAGGACCGGCTGCTGCAACTCTATGAGGAACAGCCGGATTTCATACAGCCCGAAACCCGGCGCAACGAAGTGATCGCGTTTGTGCGGCAGGGCTTGAGCGACCTTTCCATCAGCCGGACCACCATCAAGTGGGGCATTCCGGTGCCGCGCCCCGGAAACCACGTCTTCTATGTCTGGTTCGACGCCCTCACCACGTACATGAGCGCGGTGGAAGGCGAAGGATTGTGGCCGGCCGACCTGCACTTGATCGGCAAGGAAATCGTCCGGTTTCACGCCGTCTATTGGCCGGCGTTTCTGATGGCCGCCGGATGGCCGATTCCGAAGAGGGTGTTTGCCCACGGCTGGATCCTGTTTGAAAGCGACAAGATGAGCAAGTCCCGCGGAAACATCGTGCGGGCCACCCCCATAGCCGACGTAATGGGCGTCGACGCGCTGCGCTATTTTCTGCTGCGCGAGATCGTCTTCGGGCAGGACGGCAGCTTCAGCTACGACGCGCTGGTGGGCCGCTATAACTCGGATCTGGCCAACGGTTTAGGAAATCTGGCCAGCCGCACTTTGAGCATGATTCACCAATACCGCGGCGGCGTTGTCCCGGCCGGCGGAAACGCGCAGATCGCGGCCCAGGCTGGGGAAACGATTGCGGCGGTGACGGCGGCTTTTGACCGCTTCGAGTTTTCCCGCGGGTTGGAGACGTTGTGGGCGCTGCTGTCGGCCGTGGATCGTTTTATCGTGGAACAAGCCCCCTGGAAGCTGATTAAGAGCACTGAGCCGGGCGCCGCCGAAAAGCTGGACGAAACCCTCTATACCGCCGCCGAAGTCCTGCGGATCGCCGCCGTCCTGCTTTATCCGGTGATCCCGAGTTCCTGCGAGAAAATCTGGGCCCAGCTCGGGTTCCCGGCGGAGACGCTGCGCGAGCAGAAGCTGGATTCGCTGCGATGGGGTGGTCTGGCGGCAGGCCAAAAGGTGGGAACGCCGGAGGCCGTGTTTCCCCGCGTGGAAGCGAGCGCCGCCATCGCCCGGATGCGGGAACTGGAAGTCCGGGAAACCGAGCGGCAGGCGGCGTTATTGGGAAAGAAAACCGGCGACGAGGCGGCCGGCGGCGACGGCCGGATCACCATCGAGGATTTCGCCAAGTGCGATATCCGCGTGGGGCTGATTCAGTCCGCCGAGAGGGTGAAAGGCTCCGACAAGCTCATCCACATGATGGTGGACATCGGCGAGCCCCAGCCCCGCTCGATCGTAGCCGGCATCGCCACCGCCTATAAGCCCGAAGATCTGATTGGCCGCAAGGTCTGCATCCTGGCGAATTTGCAGCCGCGAAAACTTCGCGGCATCCCATCAGATGGGATGGTTTTGGCCGCTTCCGGAGAGGATGACAAGCCGGTGCTGGCAGGCTTCCTGGAAGACGCTCCCATCGGGGCGCGCTTGAAATGATGCTGGTGGATTCTCACTGCCATTTGGATGACGAACGTTTCGACGCCGACCGCCAAGCGGTGATCGAACGAGCGCTGGCGGCAGGCGTGGAAATGATTCTAGCCATCGGGTCCGGACCGCCGGACTTGGAAGCAGCTATCCGCCTGGCTGAGGAGCACCCCCACATCTATGCCACAGTGGGAGTTCATCCGCACGACGCATCAAAATGGACCCCAAACTTGCGGGAGCGGCTGCGGGAACTGGCATCCCGCCCGAAAGTGGTGGCCATCGGCGAGATCGGCCTGGATTACCACTACAATTTTTCCCCTCCTGAAGCGCAGCGCCAAGTCTTCGGCGCGCAACTGGCTCTGGCGCGCGAACTGGGCAAGCCGGTGGTGATTCATACGCGGGAAGCGTGGGAAGACACGTTTCGGATTCTGGGAAACCGCGCGAGCGGCATCATGCACTGTTTTAGCGGCGGGGCGGCCGAGGCTCGCGCCTGCGTTGAACTCGGTATGCACATTAGCTTTGCCGGCATCGTCACATACCCGAAAGCGGCTGCGGTACAGGAGGCGGCAAAGGCAACCCCATGGGAACGCCTCCTGGTGGAAACGGATGCTCCTTATTTGGCGCCCGTACCGCACCGCGGAAAGCGTAATGAGCCGGCTTTCGTGAGGGAAACCGCGGCCAAGATCGCGGAACTGAAAGGCGTTCGTCTGGAAACGGTGGCTGAGTTCACCACGGCCAATTTCCGAGAGTTGTGTTTGCAGGCTGCGGCAAGCAAGGGCTAAACTGGGAAAACTTCATGGGATTCAGCAGATTAGGGCAATCACTCACGGCGATGGAAATTCTGGATCTGGTGCGTCCGGACCTCCAGCGGGTGGAATCCGAAATTGGGCTGGAATCCGTGGCCAGCGTGGACGCGATCACCGCGATCGCGCAGTACATCCACTCGAGTGGCGGCAAGCGCTTGAGGCCTACCCTGCTGCTGCTCTGCAACCGCTTGTTCGGTCCCTCGAATGACACGGCCGTGCGCCTGGCGGCCGTTATCGAGATGATTCACAGCGCCACGCTGGTTCATGACGATGTCATCGACATCGCCGCCACGCGGCGCGGCCGGCCCTCGACGAACACCGTTTGGGGCAATCACACCTCCGTGCTGGCAGGCGACTGGCTGTACATGCAGGCCTTCCAGGTGGCTTTGCGGGAGCGCAACTTCCATATCCTTGACCTGCTGATTGGACTGACCCAACTTATGGTGGAGGGCGAGTTGATCCAACTCGACCGCCTGCGGCGCATGGACATCACCGAGGCGGACTACATGGAGCTTGTCGACCGCAAAACGGCCAGCTTGTTCGCCGTGGCAGCCAAACTCGGCGCCGTCGCAGCCGGGGCGAGCGAGGAAGCCGAAACGCGGCTGGGCGACTATGGCTGGAACCTGGGCATCGCCTTCCAGTTGGCCGACGATATCCTGGACTTCACCTCCCGCGAAAAGGTTCTGGGAAAGCCGGTAGGCAATGACCTGCGCGAGGGCAAGGTGACTCTTCCCCTAATCTACGCCTTAAGCGAGGCGAGCGCTGAGGAGCGCCTGCTGGTGGAAACGGTGCTCAAAGACGGCAACTATGAGACGGTGCCGTTCCGCCGCATCTTGGAGGTCGTGCACCGCCACCGAGGCATCCAGCGCGCCCGGGAGCGCGCCCAATGCTTCACCGAAAAAGCCCGCGCCATCATGGCGGAGTTCCCTTCGTCACCCTATCAGCGAGCGTTACTGTCCATCACCGACCTGATGACGGACCGGGATTATTGAAAGGGTCCTGTTTTTCCACGTCCCGCGGCCGCCGCGCCTGTCGGCTACGATGGTGAGGTGACGAAACTGACCCGGCGCGAGTGGAACGGAGCGGTGCTGGCCGGTATAGCCGCCGCTGCTGCGGAGCCGGCGGCTCCGTGGACCCAAGAGTGGGATCAAGCCGTGGTGGGCGCGGCGCTGGCGGCGATGGACCTGAATTTCGATCCGGGCGAAGCCATGCTGGCCAGGCGCGTCGGCGGCGACTACAACTATCATTCGGCCTTGCGCAACACGGTCGTGCATCCTACGCGCGAGTCGCTCGAATACGCCTTGTTGTTGCTTCATGCCGGGGGGCCGGAGCGCGAAGAGCGCGCCCGCAAGGTGATTGACCGCGTGATCTCGCTCCAGGAGACCGACCCGAAGAGCCGCTTTTACGGCATTTGGGGCTATTATCTGGAAGAGCCTGCGCCGCGCATGGCGCCGGCGGACTTCAACTGGGCCGATTTCAACGGGTCGACGTTGCTTTTAATCGACCACTTCCACGGCGGACGGTTGGGCGAGCCGCTGCGGAACCGGGTGCGCGAGTCGATCCGGCACGCCATGAACTCCATCCGCAAGCGAAATGTCTCCATGTCGTATACCAACATCGCCATTCAGGGCACGTTCGTGACCTTAGCCGGCGCACAGTTGCTCGGCGACAAGGAGATGTGGGCATACGCCGCCGAGCGGCAAAAACGCTTCGCCAGAACGGTGGATGAAACCGGCAGCTTCGCCGAGTACAACAGTCCCACTTACGCCAATGTCTCGATTGTGAATCTCACGCGCATCCGCATGCTGGTCAAGGATCCCGACGTGCTGAAACTGAACGAGCGGCTGCACGAGAGAATTTGGCTGCACTTGGGAAAACACTGGCATGTTCCTACCCGCCAACTGGCCGGACCGATGAGCCGCTGCTATTCGACCGATATCGGCAAACCGTTGTGGCTGCAAAAGGCTTTGCGCGGCCGGCTGGCCTTCGCCACCTTGGATGAAGTGCAATCGGGCGCCGTGCGGGGCAGCGGTGAAATCGGCATCGTCGATTACCAATGCCCGGAAAGCTTGGCGGCTTATTTCTTGAAGGAACAGCCTCCACACCAGCACCGTGAGTTGTTCACGCCCAGCGTGCAGGGCGTTACTTGGCTGGACAAGAACTACTGTCTGGGGTCGGCCAATCGTGCGGACTTCTGGATTCAGCGGCGGCCGTTGCTGGCTTACTGGGGTGGGCCGGAGCGTCCCGCGCGATACGCGCAACTGCGTTTCTTTAAAGATGACTACGATTTTGCTTCCGCCCTTCTCTACGCCACCCAAGAGCGGAATCGCGTTCTGGGTTTGGTGAATTTCCGCTCGCCCGGCGGCGACAAGCACGTGAGCATCGACATGCTGAAGGATGGGCAATTCCACGCCGCCTCACTGCGCCTGTCGCTGGTGATTGCCGACCCGGCCGCCAAGATTCGCGTGGATGGCCGTAAAGCGTTCATCGCGAGCGGCGCAGTCTCCATCCACTTTGAACTGCGGAACGGAAAGTTCGGCGACCAGGAGCCCGCGCTGCGGCTGGGCCAGGAAGGGCCCCACGCGGCCGTAATCGTGGACGTGTTCCGATCCTCCGCCGCCCGGCTTGTGCGCTGGAAAGACGTTACCGAGGCTTATGCCGTCTTCACCTTGGCCGTAAACGCCCCGCAGGACGAGCCCTTCGAGTGCCGCGTCGAGTCCGGGCAAACCTTCGCACGCTGGGGCGAGCTGGAGCTTGCCGGATCCGTGCGCGTGGCTTCGGCGAAAGAGCAGGATCAGGCGTTCCGGGAGACCCGTAAAGGGCGGCCGGTAGAACCGGTGAGGCTGGACGATCGTAAGCTGGCCTGAGGGCGGCGCACGCGGTGCGCTTGCCATAATGGAGGAGAGCGCTGTCCATGACCAAGGCCCTTATCTTTGACCTCGGCAACGTATTGGTGCCATTCGACTTTGCACGCGGGTACGCCGAGTTGCAAAAATACTGCGCGCTTGATCCGGCCGAGATTCGCCGCCGGATCAGCGAACGGCGGCTGGCGCAGCGCTATGAGTCCGGCCAGACGGATTCGCTCACCTTCTACCGCGAGATGCAGGAGGTTCTGGGAGTCTCCATCGAGTACGGAGAATTCTGCCGCATTTGGAATAGCGTCTTTTATCCGCAAACGAATTTTGACGACCGGATGATGGCGGCCCTGGCGGCCCGCTATCCGCTCATTTTGCTTTCCAACACGAACCCGATTCACTTCTCCATGCTGCGGGACAATTACCCGATCTTTCGCCACTTTCACGAGCTGGTGCTGTCCTACGAAGTGGGCGCCATGAAACCCGCGCCCGCCATGTACGAGGAGGCGCTGCGCCGCGCCCGCTGCCGCCCGGAAGAGTGTTTCTACACCGACGATATCGCCGAGTACGTGGAGGCCGCCCGGCGTCATGGCATCGACGCCGTTCAGTTTCAATCGGCTGGGCAAATCGAACGGGAATTGCGGGCGAGGGGAGTGGAATGGGACGGCGCCGGAAGGCATCCGGAGGGGTGACGCCGAAAGGGGGGATTGCCGCCGGACACGCCTTTGGCGATAATGGGGATGTGGGGATTAGCGCGGGTCGTGCCACCGTACGCCACCCAGGAGAATAATTTGTGAGACGAAACGGGTCCGACGAGCCCCTTCGCTGTTCCTTCTGCCATAAGAGCCAAGACGTTGTCGGCAAGCTGATCTCCTCCCCCAGTGATTACCCAAGGGCCTACATTTGCGACGAGTGCATCGCCGTCTGCAATTCCATCCTGGAAGACGACCGTTCCGAACGCAGCCAGATCGGCCCCAACCGCCTGCCTAAGCCGTTGGAATTGAAGGAATACCTGGACCAATACGTCATCGGCCAGGAAGCCACCAAAAAGAAGCTGGCGGTGGCCGTTTATAACCATTACAAGCGGGTCCAGATGAACCGGCAGCGGACTGGCGACGTAGAGCTTTCGAAGTCCAACATCTTGCTCATTGGCCCTACGGGTACTGGCAAGACGCTGCTGGCGCAAACCTTGGCCCGTATCTTGGACGTGCCTTTCGCCATTGTGGACGCCACCACACTGACCGAAGCCGGCTACGTC